>Ga0163150_10002860_pt1 | contig 25473 bp, 21 predicted proteins | sample OliLakLV19P2IB_FD_148628 | JGI IMG/M metagenome (GOLD analysis project Ga0163150, IMG submission 148628) | Freshwater microbial mat bacterial communities from Lake Vanda, McMurdo Dry Valleys, Antarctica - Oligotrophic Lake LV.19.P2.IB | ecosystem: Environmental > Aquatic > Freshwater > Lake >...
CTTAAAAGAAAGTGAATGGAGATGGAACCACAGAAATGACGATTTATACAAAATATTACTTAAAGAATTAAAGAAAAATCCGCTCTAGTCTTTACTAGACCCTTATTTACTAACTAACTAGCTGTAACCATCTTTGCTTGTATTCGTAATATTTTGGGTTCCTTTGCATTAATTTATCAAACAACTCTTCAATATCTTGTCGAGGTTGTGTCAAATTTATTAAATATTCAACAGCAACATCTAAGTCATTTGCAATTAATATATCTGTTGGATAGTCTACAAGTTTTTTGAACCAGAACAGAAAATCATTAGAGCCCTTCATTTCAGCTATTTTCACTATTATTTTTCCGTTATAGAAAAAAGGCCACCAGTACATCTCAAGGAGTTTATCTTTTGAATAATTATTTTTAAAGAATTTTTCTTCCGTCAGAATGCATCTTGTCCAGAGATCAAAGCAGAGCTTGAAGTATTGATCTTGATCTATATAATCTTCAATAAAACGATAAATATCATCAAATGTTTCGTGATCATATGAGCTTGTCGCCAATTCTAAATAACTCGCACTGAATTTCATTACGGCATCAAATTCAGGAGTTTCCTTAACTTCATCTGGTAATCTAGCAAATTGCCATGAAAAAAGATGTCGTATTTCAGGATTATCTTGCGTTAATAGCGACTTCAATAGTATCTTAAATTGACTTGAATCAAATAATCCAAGATCGCCCCATTCTTTCGGCCAATCTTTGAAAGATTTTTCTCTAAATTCAGCAAAGAATACATAAAGAGGAGCAGCTTCACTTAATACATCTGCAAGATATGATTCATGACCTCTTTCTCTTGTTTTCTTGGGGTAGTTATTCTTGAGAAATATCTGTATAACTTCCCAAGCATTTGCTTGAGAGATAGTTCTCATGTAGGTAAATACCATTGCTAGATGTTTCATGACTGCTGGAAGTTTATGATTTTCCGTTGATCTCAACATATTAAAAGCAATACCTTCAACTTTTTGCGCTGTTTTTAAAGAAACAAATCTTTCTTTCCGATTGTCTGGAAGAACAGTGTTTCTGTTTTTGGCAAGCTCCATGAGTGGGATACATGACTGCACTCGAACATAATAGTTCGGGTCTTCGGCTAATAGTTCAACTAGAGGAATAATGTCATGGATGTATTTTCTTCCGTATAACGTGGCAAATTTTTGTAGCACCCACGCACAATAACCCCTTACAGTATTAATCGTAGGATTGTCATCTCCATCAATAACCTTTTGGTGATAATTAAAGTCACCTTTTAAATCATCGGAATAGCATTCAAGTATTGGATCGCTATCCTTTACAAATATCTTTAGTAGATAAAACGCTTCTTCAAAACATTTTGCTTCAGCTAACTTTTCTGCAAACTGGACAATTTGTTCTCTGGAGTGCCGATTAGTAATCTTACCTTCAACTTTAGATATGTCAGAATCTAGGCTTTGTAAAAATGGTAGAAGAAAACCTTGATAAACTTTTTCTAGTATCTCTTTTCTGTCTTTAGGTAAGTCGTTAATAGAGCTACAAATTAATGTCTGTTGATTCTGAGTAAGAGTTGTTGCGCTAGATACTTCTTTTATAATTTCAATACCAACTTCAGGTTTAACTGATATTATCTTTGCTAATACCCTTGCGATATCCCACGTCTCCCAATCGTTATTCTTTTCAACGAAGTCAGCACCAGTAATATAACTTTTATAAATTTCTACACCCACATCAAATGTCTTGGGATTGTCAAGAAGCTTGGAGATGTTTTCCATTACGTTAAATGAACCTATTGTTTGCCTTCGATTGTATTCTGGATCTTTAACCCATTGACCAATAGCGGTCAATGCTTCTTTATACTCAGACTTGGCTAAATCTGATACTATTTGCTCAACAAAGACATTAACAGGCAAATTGCTATAATCATCAAGGCTAACTTTTATTAATGCCCATTTTTGTTCAGTAGAATAATCAACTTTGCGTAATTCTTGAAAAATAAGATCAACTTTCCATGGAATTCCTTTCCTCATTTTTATAAAGCTACTCAAAATCTCAAATGCCTCTTTACTGTGCGTCCCTGCTTTATATTCTCTAAATAGAATTGACAAGCTCGATCTGTTGAGAAAATCTGGTTTCTTATCACTGATATCTTCCAGTTTCATAGTAATGCAATTTTTTGTTAAAAATTCCCAACATTTATCTGGATCTTGGTCATATAGCTTTTGAATTAATGGTTTAGTTATTGCTCCCACAAAATGTCTATCTTCTATTGAGAAATCTTTTCCAGACTGACTGATCCCGCCACCCATATGTTCCCAACCGTTAAATTCAAGTTTTTTCCCGAACTGTTTGTAGAATGCGTTGAATTGTTGTGAGAAAAGTGGCGTAAGCTCTAAGAGACCATCGGAAGGGTTGTTCTCAAAATGAAGGTGAATTATTTGGAAAACTGATGGTGGGCTGTAATGCCAATATTTCCATTCATCCTCTATTAAATTAAATTTAGAAAATATATAGCTAAATATTTCATTTTTTAGTTTCGGCTCTATGGTTTTTTGGTAAAGCTCAAGTAGTACCTTGCTTATTTCCTCCCATTCATAACGGCTATCTTGCCTATGTTTTGTATAGAAATACTTACTGACGCTAGGTTCAAATAAATTCTTAATCAATTCAAAAATTAAGCTGTCATGCTTACGTGTACTCTCAAGAATAGTTTTACAAATATCTGCGATATCTGTCTTGATAAATTCTTCTCTAAAGAAATTTGAACTCTGTTCTAAAAGTTGAGGGGCGAGTTCTATAAAATAGTCTTGATTATCAGTAATTGACAAGTTATCTGATTTTTTGAATATTCTAAATACTTCAAGAACAAATGTTCCTTGAGTACTCATTTTCCATAAACGATCCCAATGCCTTAACGACAAATCTTTCTTTTCTTCTAGTAATTTTAATATCCAATAGTGTTCATCAGGATTATCAGAAAGAGTAGTTAGCCTATTAGATTTCCATTGCTGACTACTTGGTTCTTTTAATTCCTGAATAAGTCTTTTTAACTCTTTTTTCTTTTGTACCCTTGCCTTGTCATATCCTTCATCTTCGAATATTAATCTCTTTTTTTCCTCAACTTTTTCCAGGAATTTTTGGCGAGAAAGAGTCCTACCATTTTGTGACCCTTGCAGAATTTCCTTCTCATACAAATCTCTTAGTATTTCTGATACTCTATGGTTTGGTACCCAAACTCGGAAGGTTTTTGCAAATAACTTTTCTGCTATCTTTTGAGCTTTTTCTTGTGTAATCTCCCAAAAAAAAACTTGAGGCAATATTTTTAATTGTTCTAGAGTAATGCTTTTTTCACTTACGATTTTCTCAGTAGTTTTAGAATCATAATAAGGTAGATATTTAATTAGATTCTTGAGTTTTTTGTCTGCTTCAGTACAAATTATTAATATTTCATCCTGGGGTTCAATTTTGCCACTGTTAAGGATAGTGTCTAGAATTGTTTTAATCTGAGGAAATCCTACTTTATATGCTTTCGACTCACCAATAATTTTTTTGGCGTTTGTAAAAACTAGATGAAAGTCCTCAAGATCTTCTCCTTCAAGCCCAATAAAGTCAAAATCTGAATAATCAATATATTGCAGAAATAAAGCGAAGGCAGCCCACGCCTGTGTATTCGTACCTTTATAGTTGTTTTGGCCTGATTTACTCATATATTTTTAATCACTTCTCCTTCTACGGAGGCAAATGCTGATGGTGTCTTTGTCGGCACTGTTACTATTGGGGCGAGTCGGGTAAGTGGTTTTCCTGTTATAACTTTTTTTCTCGTGCCTTCATCTTCTAGTTTAATTATTTTAGTTCTGCTCAAAAATGTTTTTATTAACTTATTGACACTTTCAATCTTATAAACTCTTTTTACAGAATCAGTGTCAGAAGAAACAATGTCAATCTCATCTCTAAAACGACAAATAAAATCAGTTACCACCTCTGTTGGAATATCATCAGTGTCTCCAAGATTTTGCTTGAGTACTTTTCTTGAAACTGCGAAGGCTAAGTTTTCAATTTCAGTTAAATTGTAGCAACGGTAATCAATTTTAAAGTTAGTTGTTGTTATTCCATTAAGAGAAGATCGAAGATATTCTTTAGTGCGTTTTTGATAGTTGACTCCTGTATTTCCGTTCAATTTGAGCAAAAGATAATATAGAGAGTGTTTTGGTTTTTCAGATAATATAAACCAAAAAGCTGTGTCAGACTTGCCCGACGTGGAAGCTCTCCTTAGGTAATAAGTTAAAATCTGGTTTAGTTCACTTGCAGCTAAACTTCCCTTAACATTTTTTACCTGATAACCATTGAATCCATTGTTATTCCAAACCTCAAAATCTAATTTATCTTGTTCACAATATAACTGTTCAAAAACTGTAGGAGATTGAATATAACTTTCTAAGGCAAAGTAAATCGCACACAAATCTTGATATCTAAACCTATCAATAGCTATTGATCCTCCGTCTGTCATATGGCCGTTTTTATTAAATCCTTAAATGTCTTTGGTTTATATTTTTCATACTGTTCCTGCTTCACATAGAGCATTGAATAGTGGACTTTTGATTGACGTTTATTCACATCTTCACACCATTGTTTAAGTCGCTCAATCTTTAATACATCATCTAGATCTTCACGACCTTTGGTTTCGACGATACAAACTTCTTTGTCAGTTACTTTAACCAGAAAATCTGGGTAGTAATCCGATATCGCTCCATCCGCATTCCGATAGTCAATCTTAAAATGAACAGAGTAATAATTTTTCGCATATGAAATGATATCGGGGCAACGTTCGAGAAGAGACGCAACTTCTAACTCGAGATGGCTATCTCCGATAACTTTGTTGAAAACGCTTTTCTGAGGAACAATATATCCTTGATCTTTGGCAACAAAAGGACGAGCCTTACTGATTTTAATATATTCACGAATTTCTGCCTCTCCACGGTCGAGAACTGTAAGACTATTTATTGATTTTTTGAACATTTCAAGGACTGTTCTTGTTGCTTCGACTTCTGACAAATTTCTTAATACATTTAAATCTTCTAGATTGATATTCCGATCAAAAAGATCCTTTTGAATAAATTCTTTAACTTTTTCATATAGAACGTCGTATCCAGAGACCAGTCGCATCTCCCGCATAATAAGCCGAGCAAAGTAACCAACAACGCTTTGATAATCTATCACAGTATCGGAATCTAAAACTGTCTTGTGGTGTATTTCTTCTTCAGCATCTGCACCTTTAACTATGTGCTTGAACACAATTTCTCGCTTTTCTTCATCAGAATATTCTTTGATAGAAAGTTTCTGATTCCCAAATAGAGAAGGATTTAATTCCGAAAGATTTTTATATTCCCTATAGATACGTGGTGACATGACTGGAATTTCTATATCAAGTTTTTCAATGTCTTTCGCAAGATTTTCCCTATCAATCTCTACAACGATAGGAGCTTTAGGATTGCTGTCTCCACCCATTGGCTTTCTCTCAAGTTCAACACCTTCACTCTTGATGGATTCTACAAAGTCCATAAATGCATCAGTTCCGACTACGCTCACAAATTCTTCAACATCTTCTCCTCGATACATACGGCGCAAACCTCGGCCTAACGTTTGTTCTGGGAGTATATTTGCTTTGGATGAATAAGCACGAAGTCCGACAATAGTTGTGACGTTTCGAACATCCCAACCTTCTTTAAGCATGAGTACCGACACAATTACCTTATAAGGACTTTCCCATGTGTCTATTTCACTTGATTCTTTTCTCAGTTTCTCTAATTCATCTTTACTTTTTCCAGATGCTGATTCCGAAATTTCACCGTTATCTTTCGTATGAATGGTGAGGACTGCGCCTCTAAGTTCCGGGTATCTTGTCTGTATATATTCAGAGACCTCGTCACAATTTTTTGTGTCATCTGTCATCACAAAAAGAACTGCTTTTTTTAGTTTCTTATGTTCCTCATATACCTTTTTCCATTCAAGATATCCGAGATGTAGATAGTCAGCATATCGCTCTGTAAATTTTGAACTCTGTCTCTCCTGAAGTTTTGCACGACTCGCAGAATCAGGAAGAACAGGGTGTTTGACCACATCTTGATGAATTGCTTCTACAAGTGGGTAGTCTGATACTGTTTGCACAAAAATAGCACCGTTATTGTGTTTCGGAGTTGCGGTAACATCAATTTGGAGTGAAAGCTCGGAACCTTTCATTTTGAGCTTGTTATGAATATCTTCAATAGACTTAAACCATGCCATCTTCTCGTCGTGTACATGGTGAGCTTCGTCATTGAGGACAATAAGCTCATCAACATCACGTACAATTGCAGAGAGATCTACTTTTGAATCATTTGTTGCGCCAACGGGTTTCGCTCCAAGAAAATAGTCTGTCGTATCTTCATCGCCAAACGTAGGAATGACATCGGATGACTCATATACTCGATGTATGTTTGTCAAAAAAATATTACCCGTCTTTTGAGTAACCCTAACTTCATCTTGAATATGAAGGGACAGGTTAAAATCACTTTTCCAATTTTGATCTTGATAACCGTCATCTGGAACAATCGGATCTGTATTAAAAATCCGTAGCCCATCAAAGTCAGTACGCAGACGATCAAGTACGATAATATTTGGGGCAATTAAAAGGAAATTACGAGCTAAGTTTGAGTCCTCTTCATATAATTTATGAAAGTAACTCCAGGCGATAAGAAGACTTAGTACTTTTGTTTTTCCACTTCCTGTCGCCATCTTTACGACAAATCTTCGCCATGATTCTGGAAACATACTGGCAGACACCACGCCGCTTGCGTCAAATCTCATCATGTCATATTTATCATTTACCTTTACGACATCATGAAGATAAATTACTGTTTCAACGGCTTCTCTTTGAGCGTAGTAATATTGAAACTTAGCTTGAGATCCGTCTGACTGTGTCAAAACATGTTCTGTTTTAAACCACCAACTGAGAAGTGCCTTACTTGTATTTGAAGCTCCCTCATAATCCTCATCTCTCCATTTTTTAACAGCTTTGCGTAATTCCGCAACGAGTGGTGGTAAAAGCTTTTCATATCCTTGGGTTCGTAAGGCTTCATCGGCAGGGAACCAGCGATATTCTGGTTCTAATACTTCGTATGGTGATTTGGGAAATTTAGGATGTAATGCCATAGTTTATATATTTACCTCAATAACTTTCATCGTATCGTTACCAAAAATATCAACTACTTTTACCGCTATTTTTCTTTTACCCTTTTGGCATTCATGGAATATACTTTTAAGTTCAAGACTGCGATCCTTCTTGGTTCTGAATGACTGCCATTCATTTTCAAAAATATAGTCACCTGTCCATACTTCTTCAATATCATCGCTATCTTCTTTCTTGATGCGAATGATTTCTTTTTTGTTTTCAAAATCAAAATCCACCGCCCAATAATCAATCCAGTCTGTCCATTTTTTCGTTAAGATTGTTCGTTCTGTAATTCCATTTTTATCTTTACTTACTTTGATAATTTTTCCATTCTCAACAAGTATTTTAGAGCCACCGTTTTTAAGTTCTGACTCAACATTTGCAATTGTGTCTTGATTATAAAAAACCGAGAAGTCGGTTAACTCCATCGCAATGGTCTTCCCTTTGATAAGTGGTTTTACTTCGATAAACGCTACATCATGGAAAACAACTTGGTTCTTTTCAATAGCCCTTTTATCAAAAACATCACGAGGAATATACTTAAGACCTAGGTCAATGCCTTTGTCTTTTGCCTCTTCTTGAATATTGGGGAATAATCCCATTTCAAATTCAAATGCCAATACATCAATTTTTGTCAATTTCTTATTCACAGCTTCTTTTAGAAGTTCATGAATAAAATCTCTTCCGACAGGTAAGTTAATCGGACCAATTGCAACAAGACGATTATTCTTTTTACCTTCAAAATGTTCAAATCCTGATGCAGTTTCCGCTTTATATGCACCCAGAATAAGAGCGACGAAATCGCTTTCTTTCTTTGCTAATTGTTGTTGTTTCTGATCATCTGCCAAATTTGAATTTGTACCTACATATAGCTGTCGTTCATATTTACCAAGATTTAATATTTCAAATGCACGATAATCTTTACCCTGTTTTTTTAGCTCTCTTTGAACAGTAATCATGCGCTTACGGGTTGTATGAATAGAAAACTTGCCAATATCAGAACCTATCCACTTTCTGCCTAATTTTTCAGCAGTAGCTAGTGTAGTTCCTGACCCTGCGAAGAAATCAGCTACAATAGCATTCTCATTAGAAGATACTTTCAATATTCTTTCTAATAAACTTTCTGGCTTTTGAGTAGGATAATCAATCCTTTCACTTGAAGTATTTCCAACTCTTATTAAGTCGTCCCAAATTGTGGTCACAGGATTCCCTTTAGTTTCCTCTAAATATATTTTTAATCCGTCTAATCTTGGTGACCCGTCTTTTTTTAGTAAAATTTTACCTTCAGAAAGCCATTTTTCCAACTGTTCCATGGATGCTCCCCACGACCTATTATCAGGAGGTTTTGTTCCTCTCCATTCAAATTGCCGTGAAGGATTTCTGGTAGAAAATGTCAGGTTTTCAGCTTTATAAAGCTTGCCATTTTCATCCTCTTTGTAACGACTCATTTGAGCTTCCCCGTAAGCGGTATATTGCTCATTAAATAAAGGGTTGTCTGATTTACAATAATAGAGAATGGTATCGTTTGTTCGGACAAATCCCTTTGTTCTCATATTGTGAGCTGTCGCTTTTTCCCAGACTATTTCATTTCGCATATAGTCTTTACCAAACAATTCATCAAGAATCAGTCTCATATAAGAATTAACTCGATAATCACAGTGGACATAAATACTTCCATCTTCTGTTAGTAAATCTTTCATTAAAGAAAGTCGCTCATAAATCATGGCTATAAAACTATCAGCACCCTTTCCCCAGGTATCACGATATGCTAACTCTTCTAAAACAGATGGTCGTTTTGTGAACTGTTCATCACCAATTTCGATATTCATTGAAAAGTCTGCACCCACATCAAATGGCGGATCGATATAGATAAGTTTTATTCCTCCATTTGCTTCTATTTCTTCACGAAGTGGTCCATTTTTAAGACTTGAAAGAATTAATTTGTTATCTCCCCAAATAAGTTTGTTTGTCCATCCCTTAATTTGACGGCCACGTTGATCAAAATCAAATAGAGGTAGTTGGGATTTAGTATCCTCAGTATTTTCAGCTCGAGGTTCGTCCACCTGTTCGATTGTCTGAAAAGGTAATACTACATTTGTTACTTCGTTCGTTTTTCCATTCCAAACAAGCTCCACTTCGCGCTTATCTCCAAAGAGTTTAAACCTATACTCGTCTGGTAAAGGTTTACCAGCTTCAAGTAATTTAATTATGTCTCTAATTTCGTTTGGATTTAATGTCATATTATTATTTCTGTTTTACAAATTTCTCTAAATCAGATTGTCTATAACGTCTCGTACGCTTTTCTCCAATTCTGACAGCTACAAGAATTCCTTTTTTATCCCACAGGCGAAGGGTGTTCGTGTGAACATTCAGTATCTCTGCCGCCTCCTTGATTGTTAGTAGTTTTTCCATAGATACATTACTTACCAATTGATAACAATATTATATAGAAATAGATGGGTTTTTTCAAGTGCTTTGAGATAAAAAAATAGGTCTAAAAGGACCTAATATAATCTTTAATCGATAACCAGGCCAAACTCTAGAACTTTGTTCCTAGCCAGCCAGAAGTAATTGGAGCGGAAAGGTTTCGATACTCTCCAGTATAGGGACAGATACCCCAACGATCTCTACGTGGTTCTGATGGGCCATTTGACTTGTATGTTGGCCTGTCCGATTCCAAAATCTTCAGGATAATGAGTGTGAATGCGTCGACTAAGTCATCGTACTTTTCAATGCCAAAATTTACAATTTGACTAACAAGATGCTCACGATCTTCTTGTGGGAATAACGCTTTCCCCATTCTTATATATGGAGTAGCGATTTCTAATCTCGTTTGTTTATTCATTCCTGATATATTTACGGGTTCTGCTAACACTTTTTCGATATTAAGTTGCTGAGAAACTGCCACCTGAAAACCAACATTTTCAATTAAGACTATTGGCACTCGACGGAAGTCTGCTTGCAGTTGTTCAGAAAGTTTCTTAATTTCTTTAATTGCGTCTGTAAAGTTCATACGTTTATTGATTATGTAAGGCAAGATATAAACCTTCAGATCATCTCCAAAACCTGTTAGTACGAATGGGATTAGAGCTGTCTTATCAGCTGATGACTTTTCAGATATTGCCATATCTGTTCCTATCCCTATCATGCGAATCGGCGTACGAGTAAAGTCAGGAAGCTCTGTCCAGTATTGAGGCCAACTTTTTTGGACAATCCTGTGATCATCTGAGATGAACTTTAAAAGGTATTCCCGATACCACGCTGAATCATCTGCCACCTCTCGTCGCTTAATTTCAATATGTTTCATTGTTGGGTATTTACCAATCCACGCAATAGCTCCTTTGGCATCAATCAATGGATACTCTCTGTACACGCCGTCCATCCTACCTAGTTGGATACTTTCTTTCAGACGCATCATGAGTGAGTCTTCATGAAGCAGGTTTCCGACAACTACAATCTTTGTACCAATATCACCAATTGGCATTGCTTCGCCTGTGAACCAATCCCACAACTTGTCTCGACCTTCTTTTGTTTTGACTGATTCCAAGTCTTCAACGTCATCAATGATTACCAAATCAGGTCGGTACTGCCTGTGTCTCAATCCGCGGATACTTTCACTTTGAGATATGGCTGAGATTCTAGAATTGTATTGCGGGATAACAAAGGAGTTAGCCCGCCATTCATCAGCAACTTCAGTGAATGGCCCGAAATCTCTCATCAATAGTTCGTTAGACGAAAGTTCTTGTTTAATATTGGTAAGAATTTGTTTTGATAATTCCTGAGTTTGGCTTACAAGTAAAGCATACTTTTTTGAAGGTTTACCGACCATAGCCCAAATAGGGAATGCGAGAGTGGCAATCGTTGACTTAGCTGAACCACGAAAGGCTGTAATGGCTACTTTAAGTAATTCATCTTTTTGCAAAAGATCCATAATTGCTTTTTGAAACTCCGCAGTTGGGCAAGTAATGTAATGAGTAAAGTAAGTAGCAAAAAACCACGAGAAGCTCTCCTTAGTTAATGCTTTACGAAAGTCAGGGCTCTCCTGAATTTGTTTAATTATTTTCTGTTGGTCATTCATGATCTTTTTCTTGAGGCGAAATAAGTGCCGCCATTTCTAATGCTTTGTTTAGTAATTCTTTTTGTTCGTCAGTAAGAACGATGTCTTGGTTCTTATTTGAAGCAGTAATTTCAATTTTGGTTGCATAGGCTGGATGGTGGTGCTTAAGCCAAAAAATGATGGCGGTCATATTTTTATCCTTAATAGCACTCATCATTTGACTTTCGGCCATATCATTTATCAGAAGACTTCCATCAAGTAAGGCTTGGTCACTCACTTTTACGAATTCAACGTCTTCTTTTCTCCAACGATAATAAGTGGCGCGACCAACTCCTGCTTTCTCGCAAGCAATCTGAACAATAGGAGTCTTCCGCAGTATCTCGAGCAGTTGTCCTTTGTTTTTAGTTTGGCGTTTTTCTATTGTTTTATCCATATATTTTCTTGGCTTTTTTCCCAGTTAATTTTTCCCAGCGTTTGATAATAACTTCCACATACACAGGAGACTTTTCCATGCCATAACAACGACGTTTCATTTTCGTAGAGGCAATTAAAGTACTTCCGCTGCCTGAGAAAGGCTCTACTACTAAGTCGCCACGCTTTGTCAGCATCTTTATATATGGAATGAGGATCTCAACTGGCTTAGTTCCAAAGATCACGCCTTGTCCTGAATGTTTTTCGTCTGAAGCCACATACTCAATAAAATCAGTAGGTTGATTCTTCTTACCCCTTAAGTAGCCTTCCCAATGAGGCTTACCTGCAATTGCGTAGAGGGCTGTTTCGTATTCTTCTTGTAACCCATCTACTTCCTGCTTAAGATTGAATGGGATATCTTTATCGTGCGATGCTCCGACCATGGCAATATCGTGTTTCGAAAAGAATTTATATTTTGCAGAGAATCCTTGGTGTCGATTCGGTAAGTGCCAAACAATCATATTTTTTACTTTCCAGTACTTTTCCATCTCTCCCCAGATAGTTCTAAGATTCTTCCAGTTTTCGTAAACGATAATACTGAAATGCTCATTTTGAATCTTTAAAATATTACCCATCCACTTTTCGGTAAAGTCGGGAGGTAGTGAGTCAGTTTCCAAATACCGTCTATCTCTTTTTGCACCAAATCCAGTGACCGCTTTACCGTGCTTCTTCTTGCCATGAAGGTAGTCCAATATATATGGAGGGTCAGTCATGCACATATCCGCTTTTTCACCATTCATGAGTCTTACGAAGTCTTCCACTATAGTTGAATCGCCACACATAAGACGGCTACCGTCCAAGTCGTAGATATCACTTTTTTTAGTTGTTATGTTGGTTATGTTTAACTTTTGAAGCTCTTTTTCTAAATTGAATTCTTCTGGAGTATCGACGTCGAAAATGCCGTCAAGTTCTCCGCTGGAAAAGCCAATATCTGCAAGGAATGACTCATCGAACTTAGCAAGTAAATCCCAATCGAACTCTCCAGTGTTTTTGTTCAAACGCAGATTGAGTTCCTTTTCTTTTGCCAGATCTGGAATATCGACATATACTACGGGTACTGTCTCGTAACCAAGGCTCTTAGCGACTTCCCACCTAAAGTGTCCGCCAATGATAATGTTCTTACGAGATGGAGAAGAGTTCGAGATTACTGGATCGACAAATCCGAATCGTAAGATACTTTGCTTTAGTTGCTCAGTCGCAACTTCGTCATGTTTACGAGGATTGTAGTCCGCGGGAATTAAATCATTAATTGATACTTCGACTGTTTGGATAGATACTTTTTGCATATCTCATTTTCACAAATGGAGAGTGTTTTCCGCTACCAACATTGTTTTCAGGCTAACAGATCGTTAGTTTGAAATTTTCCTAGTATCGACACTTGTGGGTAATTGAAAGTTTCTTAGAAGTGCATAATATCTGCGTTGAAGGGTATTTTTATTTATCTTAAGTTCTTGTGCTACATTTATAAAAACTCTATCCATTTTTATTGCGTCAGGAGTTGTTGAATAGTTAGCTTTCAGATGACTTTCTATGGCTTTGTAAATTTCCAGTTGTTCTTTTGCTGGCTCGGTCGCTTTTCTCTGAACTATTTTGAGTTTCGGATGCTTGATATATGGCTTGCCGTTTTTGTCGCGAGTTCTTTCTGAGTCATGTGTGATTGAAAAAAGTGTTTGATATGAATCTTTTGCCTGCTTCATCAAGCCTGACATCTCTTTTTCGCTTAAATCGGGATTATATTTTATATAGATACCAGTTTCGCAAATAGGATCATTTGGAGATGACACCATGATCACCCTAGAACTTCCACTAAATGAAAGATTTGTTTGTCCTAAAACATAAGGATGGAGAAGCGAATAACTCAAATTGAGATCGTTAAACTTTTCTATTGCTTCCCAGATTGGTTTGTATGCTTCACGCCTTGTCGCGTCTTCAACTCCCAACAACTCTTTGACAATCCGAACTCCTGATTTATTACCTATGGATTTTTTTGCATTCTTATTCCTGACTTCCGCTAGTTTTTCTCCATCCCAGCGAATAATGCTCATATCATCCTTTAAACCATTTTCTGGCAACCCTAATTTCTTACGCATGTCCTTGAGGAGGACATCGAAAAAGAAACTGTTCACAATTAGGTAATTGCGCCAGTCTTCGTAAGTTTTAGTGCTAGGTATGTATTTATCTTCCATTGTGTTTTTGACCGTAATTTAGTAAGCTAATGGTAACAAATGGTAGGTAATAAAACAATGAAAAAAGATAATCAGTTACCAGAACTTCTGACAATGAAGGAAACAAGTGAGCTTCTCAAAGTCCACCCTAATACTTTGAGGCAGTGGGATAAGAAAGGAATTCTTAAAGCTGTGAGGTTTGGAACAAGGAAGGATAGGAAGTATAAAAAAGAAGAAGTTTCAAGGCTGATAGAGGCTAACGCATAATATGACAAGGAAAGATAATAAGTACCATGGCGGAATGAATAATAACATTGGCATAGAGTATGAGTTAAGATTCGCAATAAAAAAACTAGTTGAGATGCTCCTTCCACCTAAATTTGGAATTAAAATTATCAAGGTTACTCGTCAAACGAAAGGGTTTGTCGATGACGTAATAGAAGAAAGAAGCAATAAAACAAAGACTTTTCACCAATGCAAGCACTTTAAAAATTGGGTTAAGAATGCAAAAAAAAACACTGATGAAAACAATCTATGGTTGGATTTTGTTTCTCAGTTTAATGAAGATTCTTCGTCTGATTTAGTTCTAGTTACACAAAATAAGGATTCCGGTTTTGATGATTTAGTAAATTTGTCTAGAAATTGTTCGGATTTTGAAACTTTCAAGAAAGAGCTAAAAGATGATCCTTATCACAAAGCGGCATATAGTAAATTTCAATATCTAGTGAATTTGCTTCATGAAACTAATAGCGAAATTATAATCTTTTTTTTACTGCAGAAGCTCCGGATAGCCTCTTACGATGATTACTTCACTAAAGAGGATTATCTAAAGATGCTGAAGTTGTTTTTCTCAGATACGGAAGCTGAAAATATATCCAATCTATTCCACAGTAAGCTAAATAGCGACTGGCTTGGCAAGGAGATCGACAGAGATCTCTTATTACATGAGTTAAATATACTTAATGTTGATCTCAGTGATTTGGAAGTCCATGAAAAGCCGGTTGACTCGGCTACCATGCCTCAACAATCCTCATCTTATTTCCTCGAAAATCAGACAGCAACATTCTCACCAAAATTAAATTATCTACTCAGAATAATAAATAACGATAAAGATTTAACTTCTGAAGAAATAAAACGGGCAATTGTAATTATCACTGCCGATAGCACACTCTCTTGGCATTTTCTCAAGAATTTGAAAAATCCAGCTTGGTTTTCAAAAATTACAGATAACATAATCAAAACCATAGTTGAGGATGTTAGTGACTCAGCTACTAAATATCAGCTACTTAGCTTCTTTGAGAGATGTGCTTCCTTTCACTCGGACGAAATAGTGCCCCTTTTACTACAATTAGAACGAAATACTCAGAGTTATCATATTCTTTCAAATTTAGTAAGAACTGTCGGATTGTTAAGGCCCAAGTCTAAAGAGGCTATCGCCTCACTTTGGCAAATTTTTGATGACTTAGTCGAACATCAACATCCTTGGGTAAGGCGAGAAATTCCAAAGGCCTTGCTTTCTTTCGTTGATCTTGATGAGGACAAAGTATTTAGTATATTCAAAAAGTTGTTCAATTATTCTCCGCCACCTCAAGATGTTACGCAAGGTAGCCCAACCCTAGCTTTAACATTCCAAGGTCGAGATAACGAGAATTGGGTGTTTGAGGAAGCAATACAATCCTTTAGTGAGCTTCTTTCCAATCCTAAGTATGCTATAAAAGCCCACGCACTTGGTGTAGAGATAGAAAAGAATTCTTTATCTGAAGATGTAAAAGCGTATGACTCAGAAGAAGGAATAACCCTAGACTACTCTAGCATTTGGTTGTCAGACAAGACTTTTGATAGTGAACGACTGGAATACAATCACGACAGAAAAGAGAGGGTTATCCTTGAGGTTGAAAAATCTCTTAATAGTTTGGCGAACGGAAACGGCGAACTAGTAGAGAGGTTATTGAACAAACTACTTGAAGAAAAATGTGAAGTTTTTCACTTGGCAGCCATAAAGGTTATAACCCAGCATCTTGGTGAGTTCACTGAGCTAAGCATATCTCTAGTTTTTGACCCAAAATTATGGAATGTATATAACATTAGAAATTACTTCCTCCAAACACTGGCAAATACATATTTCAAAACAGCTGATGATAAAGAGATAAACACTTTTGTATCAATAGTGGATCAGCAGAAACTTAAAGATGACAAAAAAACAATGTATTTAAAGCAAAGTATGCTTGTCTCAATACCTGATGATCGTCGCACTCAAGTAGTTGTCGAAAAACTCGATGCCATATCTGAAGCTATCAAAGTTAAACCTAAGATCGCCAAACCATTTACAGTTACTACGTGGTCTAGTATCAGGCCAGACATAAAAGTCGAAGAATTAAAGACAAAGAGTGAGAGCGAACTACTTCAGATTATGTCCGATTCATCAACTGGGAAGAGAGCAGCTTCATATGATATTGCCCCAGTATTTGCACAACTAATCGACCAAAAACCAGAAATACTACCTGGGTTACTAGAAAGTATGAAGGGTAAGAATATTGCGGCTGACTTTGCTGGAGAAATGGTCGATGCATATTGCAAAAAACTTCCTGAAGAGATTGCCAAAATTGCCGATTTAATATCACTGCTAAATGACGATGATACGTGGGCAAGGATGGAACTCGCTCGGTATTTCAATGAAATTTGTAGGAAGAAAGAGATTCAAGAGTATGCGAATGATGTAAAAGAAAAGATTCGTGATTCGCTCATAACACTAACCAAAGATATAAATCCTGAATCTGACGGAACGATTACATCAAATAATTCAAGACCAGGCGATGCAATCACCAGAGGTATAAACTCTGTTAGAGGAATTGCGACTGAAGCCCTTGCTGCATATACCCATTATTTCTCAGATGACAAGGTCGCTTCAGATCGATTGAGAGAACTAGCAGATGACCCCACCAAGGCAGTCAAAGCGACCTTAATATATTATCTCCGATATTTAATCGGTAAGAATTTTCCTTTATGTGAGGAAATAATCGGTAAGTTTAAAAACAGGAGAGATCCTGAAATTGACTTTGCGTTAGTTCATTTTTTCTCGCAACTTGATTGCGAGAAATTCCTCAAATATCAGGATTTTATAAAACTACTTTTTAATAACACAAATGATCAAATTAACGAAGATCTTGGTGAACTAATTGGATACCGTTTTATTAATGGATGCGATGTTCAGGTCTTACTTGATGAAATTGTTGGCAATCGTAAAGGTACAAAACATACTATGCGGTCACTTGCGTTTGTGCTTGAATCACAAATGGGTAATCTAATCGGTCATCCAAGTGATATAAAAGTTGCAAGTTATTTGAAAAAGTTACTTGGTCCTCAAAACGAAATTGAGGTTGCAGAACGAGCCGCTTTTGTATTCCATAGAACAGAAACCAAGCCTGAGCATTTTGAATTCATGGACAAAAACGGTTTAACAACAGAGCTTATACTCAATAAATATAACCTTCCAGCACAATCCCATTTAGTCGATTATTTGCAATCATGTGTTGAAAAAGATGTTTCAATAGAGAGATGTGTCGAACTACTTCATCAACAGGTTACAACAGCAGATGCAATCCTGAGCGATCATTTAATCGTCAAGAAAATTGCAGAAATTATTGCAAAGTTAATAAAGACAGATTTGCCAGCTAAGACATATGACCTGTTGATTGAAGTCTTCAACGCTGGTTTGGAACGAGGATGGGATGAGTTTTATACAATATATTTTGACTTAAACAAGAAATGATTTACTTACTAGGTATAGACCACCAAGTCCAGCACCAAAAACAAACCCGAGATTCGGTGGTTTTTGCTTTTTACTTGAGTGAAAAGATAAAGGAGTTAAATATCAAGCTCATAGGAGAGGAATGGTTTCAAGACTTGTTGAAAGAAAACGGTGTTGCTACAACCGCTACTCAAGATGTCGCCCAAAGAAATCAAGTGGAGCACAGATTTTGTGATCCAAACAGAAATGAAAGATCCGTTATTGGCTGGAGATCAAAAAGCGATGATAGTGTAAGAGAGAAATTTTGGCTAGAAAAAATCAAAGATGTGACAGACCAAAATGTCATATTTGTTTGTGGAGCCGATCATCTAAGTAGCTTTAGTAAATTATTAACTGATACTAGATACATTTGCGAGATTCTTCCTACAAGATTTGATATTGTTACTTATTTTAAAAGTGAGAATAGGGATTCATGAAAAATCAAAAAATATTAACGAGCAACAAACTACTACTTAAAGAGGTTGGTACGATAACAGCAGATGAAGTTGTTGATGCTATGGCTACATCAATTCCCGGGATAAATATTGCTTACAAACTAGCAAAAGCATATATGGGACGAGGAATGAAGTTACGTCAACAACGAGTGTTGGAGTGGGTAGAATTTGTCAGAGATAATCTTGGAGAATTCAGTAAACAACTATTCGATAACGAACAATTTCAGGATTGTTTTGTTCTCTTAACTGAGGGGTATGTTAGAGAACGAACTAAATATAAACGCAGGCTACACCAACAAATATTACTTGGGATTACAAAGATTAGTCCAGATGAACTTGAAGCGTATCAACTTGAGCGGATGATAGCTGTGACTAATCAGATTTCTCTTGAGGCGTTGAATGTTATGTCATTTATTAAGTCTGAACTGTTAGAGAAAATTGATAAAGATATTGAGGATCAGTTAACAGTCTTTAAAGATCGAGAAGGAGTCGAAGGTATTAGACTTGAAAATATAACTAGAAACAGAATCATCGTGTCAGATTATGTCAGTAATTGGGTATATGAAAGATACAACAGTAATAGTGAAATTGTTAAGAAGGAATATAACTTAACGAATGAAACGTCAAAAGAAGTAAGAAATGAAATCTTCTACAAAGAACACTTGAAGGAGATTGAGTTAATGGGTCCACTGCCAGAATTAGGCAACTTAGGTTTATTGATTAAAGAAGATGGTGCTCCAACAATAGGCGGCACTACTGGCTCTGGTTATTCTTTATCTAACTTTGGTTATAAATACTTGGAATACTTAGAGAAATCTTGATATGTACAGTCAAAGAAGCAAATATTTGCCAGCATATACTTGGAAAGTTCAAACATCATATTCATCTTCAATCAAAGGCAAGATTTTAGATGAGTTCAAAATAGTCGGTTTATTTAGGCACCTTTAGACGTCGAAAAGTTTGCCAAAAGCCCGTATTTAGCCTCAAAATAGTCGAATTAATTTCGACGGTTCTAGCATAAACAGCCACCGAAATTAAAATTATTTTGATAATTCTTTTCAACACCTTGTAACTGATGAAATGAAACCTCGCTAGGCAATCCCAGACGTTGAAAGGTAGACAAAAATACCTATTTTAGACTCAAAATCTAAAACTGAATTTAAACAGGTTGAAGTATGAAAAAACTAAAAAGCTCTCAGTAATGAATCGAAGCTCTTTTGAGTCATATTATTAGAGTTGAAATATGGGTTTCGTGGTATTTTTAATTCTATATAGGGATATCCTATTAATTCCGGGACATATTTCTCCCATAATTGCCTACTTCTCATAATAACAATGACTTTTTTCTGCTTTATGGCCTCTTTTACCAAATAAAATGAGTACTCCTGTGAGGGAATCAGCTCCTTTAATGGGGAGTACGTTACCGAATGGTATGGAAAAAACTGTATACAGCTAATTGAATTGGAAACTTTCTCTCGCCCGACGATATCAACAATCTCTTTCAGTCGCCTATTCCACCATTTGAACAAACCACTGTACGAGAAACTTTGATTTAGGGCATAAAATGACGGGCTGTTGTTAAATGTGAGATTATTTCTATCTGCTTCAAGCAAATCTGGGTTTTCATCTATAATCCTGACATCTTCCTCATTAAATCCAGGATTTAGAGCTAGCAAAACTACCTTTGATGTCAATGGATTGCCAATAAAGGGCATAGGAACGACATCAAATCTCAATTGTGCTGTTCTACTGTGTTTGATAGACAACCTGTTAATAATGTCTACATCAAAAGGGAGTACGTACGGCTGAATTGTAGGCAAATCACTCCAAGGGTTATCCATATACATGATTCTATCAAATGTGGCGAGTATACATTAACCGTCGAAACTCAATCAAAAACACTGATTTCAGCCTCAAAAGTCAAAAAGGAGTTTAGGCGTCTCGTAGACGTTGAAAGTAAAATTATTTAGCCTCGACTTAGCCTCAAAGGACTTTCAACGTCTACACAGTGGTATACATGGGTATTTGTACCTGATGTTGATAAAGTGTCTAATAAACTCTGTTAAAATAGGATTCAAAGGTGTTCCATTCTGAGCTGAGTCGGCTCACCAATATCGTAAAGTTCAGCGCGACCCGTAGGCTCGTGCTGGAAAGCCTGATGTGGCTTGCTAATCGATCACTGAATTGTTCGAAATGTCGTTTTGGAGCCTGTAATGTAGAAAACATGTATAAAGTGAATATTTTAAACACAGAATTATTTCTTGATCAAACAGCACTCAACTTCTTTGATATTGCATTCAAATTGTGCCCAAACCCGACTAAAATCAAGTGTACCAACGATGATCTATCTGACTGTCGTGTTGTATGGGATGGAGAAAGTGTTAAAGATCTTGCAGACGGATCAAAAATCTCAGCATATAAATGGTCTGCAAAACTAGCAAAAATTGACAATTTTAAAAACAATTTCCTAGCTAATAAGATTCAAGAAACCACAATCTTGATAGTAAAAGATTCAAAACGTAAAGAAAGATTGATTATAGATGGGATACATAGGTCAGTTGGTTTTTATAAGGCATTGCTGGAAGATAAAAATGTGGAGAAAAGTACTAATTTTCAAGCAATTTTCTTTGAGTCAGGCAAAATAAACGAAATGGGTGATTATCAACGAATATTTGGTCAGAAAAAATCAGGAATTTCTCAAGAAGTATCCTAAAAAGAAATCCGATATAAAGACGACGATTGGTGATAAAGATGGGAAACCAATTGAACTATAATGCAATTATGTGGTATTCAGAATTTCACAATGGATTACTTGATTATAAATATGTGAGCTTGGGTATCCAATACTATTTGCTTGCAAGAGTTGGGTCACGCTTTCCTTTCAACCCTGCTAGTGGAAACCTATACCACTTAGGATTTGAATTACTACTCAAGTCATATCTAAAAAATAAGTACTCAGCAATAGACCTAAAAAATAATTTTGGTCATAACCTTGTCAAATTATGGGGTGGTTTTAAATCTGAGACTTTGGCTGATGGACTTGAAAAGTACGACTCAACACTTAAAAATCTAGATACTTGGGAAAATGTAAGGTATTTAGAGTTAAAAGATGGGAAAGATGCTAATGCAATTGAAATAGTAAAGGGATCTGCTCCAGCAGAGTACCTAGAAAAAATAATTAATTCAGACTTCCATTCTCTAGAGTATTTTAGACTTTATATCGATGATATGGATGAATTGTTCAACATCATCTTTTCAACTCTAAAAGTCCCACCGGAAGAAATGCTAAAAAATCCTGATTTTGCTTGGGGAATACAGCTATACGAACAAGATAATAAATTTAACTTGCTCAATAAACAAAAATGAAAACTTTATATATTGACGAGTCCGGCTTTTATTCTGACGATATTAAGAAACTTGATCCCGATAACCCAATCTTTTTACTAGCAGGTGTAATGATTGATCGTAAATCGAACAACAAACTTACTAAAGAATTTAAGAAAATCAAGAAGAAGTTTTTCCAAAGGGAGAATATAATTTTTCATTCGAGAGAATTCGCAAACCCAACACGGAGTAAACAGATGGGCATCGAACATTTTTCTGATGCAAAATTTAGAGAAAGATTTTATTTCGATTTAAACAAAGTGATCCAAAAAATAGACTTCAAACTATGTGGTTTCACTGTGCATGTACCAGAGTATTTGAAGGCGTTAGGAGCAAATCAGCCAGACCCGTATTTACTTGGCGTTGAATTTGTAACTGCCACTTTTATGGAAAATTTATCCTCTGATGAGGCGGGGAACATTATTGCAGAAGCAAGATCACACCCAAAACTTAATAATGCTGTTCTAGAAAGATGGAAAATGGAATTTGAAACATATAATCGTGTTGGATTGACGAAAGCAAGCGACTTAATTCACCATAAAGTGAATAAACCAGAATTTATAGATAAAGATTCAAACATCTCTGGTTTGGAACTAGTTGACTTAGTTGCTTATCATTTTGCCAGAGGTTTGGCAAATAAAGCTCCAAAGGGTTCTCAAAATGAGATTCCCATCGAATTAATAAACTCAAAAATTACTAGATATTTTGCTTTACCCACACATCCTAGTTATTACATGAAGAGGGGTTAATTTATGTTTGGAACTTATTTTCACTTATCAGGTGTATTTTTTATACCTGAGTAATAGCTCCATGTGCCTTCTGGAAATTTTCTGATTACCATGTCTGGTAAGAGATTTGATAGCAATGTTATTACAAAATCTTGGACAAAGTGAGCAATAAATATTAATACTTCTTCCATATATTCTTGTGCATATCTTGCTTCAGAATCTGATAAGGCAACTATTGGTGGAAAAACTTCTTTGTGTTTAACTGAGTATCGAAACCCCTGCACATTGTTTAGTTTCCCATAATGTACTCCACTATTTCTGATTCTTACAATCTTTGTTATTTGTTCTGAGTGATCTACTATTAATTCAGAAATTGGTTGCGCATGGCTTTTTATTTTTGCTGGTAAGTTGTTTAGTAGGTAGACAATTTTCATTCCACTAAGTTCAATTCCAGAGTCTTTATCTCGTTTTCGAGCCCAGGTGTGAGATTTAATTCCATACACATATTCGAGTGATTGAGCTAATAAATCCAGAGTTGTTTTAATCTGAGAGAAAAATCCTTCAAGAGCAATAGTCGAGTCTATTTTGTTAAATAATAGGTCTATATTCGTACCTTTAATCTCCTTATACTCTTCAATCTCAGCTAATAGGTTGTCCTGTACTAATTTATGGTTACGTCGATGAGCATTTGCCTTACTTAATGCCGTAACCGTCAACATTACCTTAGTTAGAAAATGTTCATCTGCTTTCTCAATATTTAGTTGCTGGTGACCCCAAAACTGCACAACAGGTAAAATTGCGCTATTTTGTACGATAGCTAGTATGTCTTGCAGAATGAACTCGTCAATTTTATCAACAGGTTCAAGAAGTAGTGTTAATGTTAGTTGTTCTTCCATACCATCATTTAGCTTTTGAGTTAGTTATAAGGATTATAACAAACAAGACTTTACAGAATTAATATATATATCAAAATATATCATCTGTTTTAAGACATACTTTTTATAGTGTCTCATTTGTCTCGTTTAGCCTGAAGATGATACACTCAGAAAGACAGTGATTATGGGACTAAACGGTTCCAGACCCGTATGGCTCACTCATAGAAAAAGCGCTCTTCTGAGCGTTTTTTTTATGAATTGATCACTTTGCAAATGAAGTTGCACGAAGTGCATGGTTCTGCCGCCAAGCGAACATAGAATATTTTCTAACTCTTGCCAAACGAAGCGCGTGGCTAATACCCGAAGGGTGGATTCCGCATGGGGTCACCAATGGAGACATCAACAGTCTCAAAGTCATAAATGTATTGATAAATAGGGCTGATTTCAGAGTTCGAAAAGCTTGAATAGTCCCAAGTCAGTTTTGAAGTAAATATCGAACTCAGCAGTACTTGTATCTGCTCAATTTGAACCTGAATTTTATGACGTGATTCCCGAAAAATATAGAAATATAAGTCCTAGTTTGACTATTACTGATCAAATGAGAGCCGAATACTGGTTCTATCAGCAATATAATAGAAAAAACGAGCAAATTAAGAAAAAATCTGGCACAGTAATAATTGATAGGGGATTAATAGGGCTTTTTGCATATAGCAATCTTTTAGGTGGAAATCGAGAAGTTTCTTCAAGAATAATGCTGACTGCTATGAACAAATTTTGGGTTCCAGGTCTATACATTTTTTTAATTGCTCGCCCCGAAGTAATTAAACAAAGATTGCTGTCTCGTCGAGATTCAGCAACAATAAAAGAAGAAGATTGGGATAATGGAATTAGCATTTTTATTCATATCCTACAAGAATCAGTCATTGAAATAGCAAAAACTGGTGGAATAAAACTCCAGAGGAAGTAAAACGGGAAGTTGTAGAACTCTTTAATGAGTATCAAAAAGTATACAAGTCAAAAGTTTGAAAGGATCAGCCCAATACTTCATTATTTATCAAATATTCAATAATTCCAGGATATTGACCACTTATTCTCAATAGCTCCAGTGCTTCTTCTGAAGCAACTAACCTGGTTGCTTTTACATCATTACTAAGCTGTTTATAAAGGAAATTAGTAATTAAGGCATAAAAAAAAGGCACGTATGAAATTGGAAAAGGGTAATATTCAGAATCACTCCCTGGTTTTAGGACTTTCTGCTTTGCTATTAATTTTTTATAACCAAAAAATACTGGCACACTAATTTCTACATTTCCTTCCTCGAGAACTTCTCTGATCACAGCATCATTCAGATTTTCCCCTGATTCAATATGACCTGCAGGAATTTCCCAACCACGTTTGTTTTTCACAAGAAGCAATTTACTATCAGTTAATACAAAACAACAAACTGCAGTGCAAAAAGATAACTCTGGGGTCTGTTCAGCAAGGAAGAATTCCCATGATATATTTTCATCCCACAGCCCAGAACTTAATGGCTCAGGAGTAATTTTTTCTTGTAACATTTCAATGAGTTACGATACTAAAATATAATTATTAATTACTTCTGCCACACCATCCTCTGAGACACTGGAGACCACTAGTGTCGCAACTTTTTTTAGTTTATCTTCAGCATTGCCCATAGCCACCTTAAGCTCCGCATGATCCATCATTGGAACATCACTAGCTCCATCTCCTACAGCAATAGTCTCTTCAGGTTTAATACCCAATACTTTTTGTAAGTATAGTAAACCACCGCCTTTAGAGGCATTTTTATGACTGACTAACACTACAGCAAGCTTGGAATCACTCCAATGATTTCCTACTGTAATGCTGTAATCAAGCTGTTTATCTGCTATTAATCCTGGAATTTTTTCAGCCATTTCTCTTTCTGCTATAAGTGAGAGGGTTGTCACCACATCCTCTGTTGTTTCAGGATGTGCTTGTAGCCATTTACCGTCAATGCAGTATCCAATCGATTCACAGAGCGATTCTGCTAAATCTTGAATTTGAATTACCTCTTGATGAGGCAGGAATAGTGTATGTTCAATATTACCTTGAGGATTCAAGACTTTCGTTCCATTTTCAATCACATGATAGCGATTATCTAAACCTAGAGCATTAATAATAATGGGTCTAGTAAAGATAAGCACAAATTAGCGTGCTAAAATAGCGACTAGATCAATGAAAAACAAGTATTGCAGGCGTTCACGAATCACTGAGGTAAAATTTCGCAAGATTTTAGATTGCTTTTCCAAAGATTTAGACACATATTTAACAGCTGAAATTTCTGGTATTTC
>Ga0163150_10002861_pt1 | contig 25473 bp, 14 predicted proteins | sample OliLakLV19P2IB_FD_148628 | JGI IMG/M metagenome (GOLD analysis project Ga0163150, IMG submission 148628) | Freshwater microbial mat bacterial communities from Lake Vanda, McMurdo Dry Valleys, Antarctica - Oligotrophic Lake LV.19.P2.IB | ecosystem: Environmental > Aquatic > Freshwater > Lake >...
CAGCTATGCGGAGGGTGTGGCGGTAGATGGAGCGGGCAACCTGTTCATCGCCGACAGTCAAAACGCCCGCATCCGCAAGGTGACTCCGGCCGGTATCATTAGCACAGTAGCCGGAACCGGTATATCGGGCTTCAACGGAGACGGCGGCCCTGCGACCGCCGCTGAACTCAGCCATCCTGTGGGTGTGGCGGTGGATGGTGCTGGCAATCTGTTCATCGCCGACTCCAGCAACGCCCGCATCCGTAAAGTCACCCCAGCCGGTGTTATCACCACGGTGGCGGGCAGCGGCGAGTTTGGTTTCAGCGGCGATGGCGGCCCCGCTACCGCCGCTCGGCTCAGCTATCCTCGCGGTCTGGCGGTCGATGCAGAGGGCAATCTGTTCTTCGCCGACAGTGGCAATAGCCTCATCCGCAAGGTCACCCCAGCCGGTGTTATCACCACAGTGGCAGGCACCACCGGCATGTTTGGTTTCAGCGGAGACGGCGGCCCCGCCACTGCCGCCCAGCTCTACGATCCGCAGGGTGTGGCGGTAGATGGAGGGGGCAACCTGTTCATCGCCGACAGTGGCAGCGCCCGCATCCGCAAGGTCACACCAGACGGTGTCATCACCACCGTGGCGGGCGTCGCAACACTGTTCACATGGAGTGACTACTTCGATTTCAGTGGAGACGGCGGCCCCGCTACTGCCGCCCACCTCTACTATCCGCAGGGTGTCGCCGTAGATGGAGCGGGCAACCTGTTCATCGCCGACACCTTCAACTACCGCATCCGCAAGGTCACCGCAGACGGAATCATCACCACGGTGGCGGGCGGCGGGGAGTTTGGTTTCAGCGGAAACGGCGGCCTCGCTACCGCGGCCCGCCTTTTCTATCCGTCGGGTGTCGCGGTGGATGGGGTCGGCAATCTGTTCATCGCCGACACCTTCAACCACCGCATCCGCAAGGTCACCCCGGCCGGTATTATCAGCACCGTAGCGGGAGACAGGATTGGAGGCTTCAGCGGAGATGGCGGCCCCGCCTCCGCCGCCCGGCTCAACGGGCCGTCGAGTGTCGCGGTGGATGCGGAGGGCAATCTGTTCGTCGCCGACTCCACCAACCGCCGCATCCGCAAAGTAACGACAGCGACGAGCAATCCCGGCGAGCCCGCCGTGATCTCGGCGCTCTATCCCCGTTCCGGTTCGACCCTTGGCGGCAGTCGCATTCGAATCCTCGGTCGGAAGTTCCACGCAGGTTCAATCGTTCGCTTGGGTGGAGTGGCTCTATCGGCACTCATCTTCAAGAGTGCGGGAGAGATGGTGGGGCTAACGCCTCCGCAGGCCGCAGGAACCTACTCCCTGGAAGTGGTGCAGCCGGACGACACGACCACCCTGCTTGCCAACGCTTTCACTTACCTCCAGCTAAACAAAGTTGCGCCTAGAACACCCACGGCCTCTCAACCCCCGGTCTGGCGGATTCCCTTCGTTGTGGATTCCCCTGAGTTTCGCACAAATCTGGGAATCAACAATACCGGCGGTGTGATGGCTGCAGTGCAGATCTCGCTGGTGGATCACCACGGCCTGCTCCTCGCCCAGGCATCCACCACCGTGCCGCCATTCGGGATGCAGCAGATCAACCACATCACGCGGTATCTGGAATCGGCCTCAACGGTTACAGGACGGGAAGGTTATCTCATCCTGGAATCCAACCAGGACATTCGAGCCTGGGCCTCACAAATCGACAATCTCAGCGCGGATCCCAGCTTCGTGTTAGCCCGATCCGATGCGGCCTCCCGGGTGCTTCTGCCTTCCTCGGTCTCCAACGATCGGTTCTCAACGAGTTTGACCGTCATCAACACCAGCGCCATCGACGGTCAAGTCAGCCTTCGCCTTCGCGACAGCGCCGGTGTTCTGCTCGCTTCCTTGCCGGACCATCCGATTGAGGGCTACGGCTATCTGTACTTCGACGATATTCACAAGGCCGCTGAGCTCAGCAAAACCTTTGGCCCCATCGAGGTCGAAGCGCACGGCGGCATCCACGTCATCGCGACGGCACATATCGTCTCAAACGAACGCACTGGCGCCTATTTGGAAGCGGTGGATGTCAGCACCACCGGCCGTAGCCTGGTCCTGTACTCGCTGGAAAATGCGGAGTTTCGAACCAACCTCGGGATCAACAATGCCGGGGCAGCCACAGCCAATGTAACTATCCGATTAGTGGGCAGAGACGGAGTACCGTTGGGGAGCCTGACCACAACCGTGCCACCGGGCGGGATGACACAGCTCAACCGAATAAATGTCAGGTTAGGGTCTGCTTCGCCTGGGGTGAGCCTTGAGGGGACTCTGTGGCTCGAAGCAGATCAAGACATTGTTGCCTGGACTTCGCAAATCGACAACCTCACAGAAGACCCCAGCCTCGTCGTCTCCAAAAGCCTTCACGCAACGAAGCTCTTGATTCCTTCAACGACCAGTGTCAGTGGCTTCAAATCCCACCTGGTCGTCGCCAACCTAGACGCTACTCCAACAACCGTCGAACTCAAACTCAGGGCCGTAGACGGCAATCTGAAAGCTTCCAGGGTGGAAATCATCCCGGGCAATGGGCTTTGAGTTCATCCGACATTCTGGGCCGGCTGGGCGTCACTGGAGCCTATGGCCCGCTGGAAATCGTGTCAGTGACAGGCAAGTCCATCCTGGCGCTCTCACGCGTCCACAGCCCTCAGCGAACCGCCGGGACCTTCGAAGGTGTGCCGTAGCCAAAGCATCTTCCTGAGCCAATTGCCTTTCGCCTCCGAGTCGTCCCAAAGTGGCAGACTTCCTCACGAGCAGAGGTCTGCGTTACACGGTCGATGCTCGTTCCTCGCCAGATGATCAAAGAGGATCTGCCGGGCAGTTCTTGGCGTCCTTTGCGCTCTTGGCGGTTCATTTCCCTGGCAATGACAGTAGATTCAACAGCTGATCCACGAGAAAGCGTCTTCAACTCAAGACTGCCGCAACTTATGCCCCCAGCGTTGAACAGGGTTACGCCGTCGTTATTCACCGCGCCCGTCCTGGCAAACGCACAGGAGACGGATGTGTCATCTGCAGCCCATTCCGGCGGAGCAACAATCGCGAGCAGCCGTTCACAAGACAGTTAAGGGCCAGTTAAAACACTCAAATCGCGAAAGGAATCATGTAGCGACCGTGCTTGGTGCGGTCTGCGGCTTTTCGCCTCCGATTCAGCCCAAGGCCGCAGACCTCCTTGAAAAGCAGGAGGACTGCGCTACACGCTTCCGGATTGCTCTCGTGGATGACGGATGGTGTGACGCCGTCAATGCCTGGAAGCAGCTTGGGGCGGTTCTAGCCCACTGTCAAACGGCGCGCTCGAAAGCCGGAATGGAGCAGCAGATGCCTTCTCAGCGAGAACTGAGGGCCCATGGCCTCAGGCTTCGGGCCACACCTGTCTACCGCCGGGGCGTCCTGGCGGAAGCCACGTTGGAATAGGCAGAGTTCAAAGTCTGGCGATAGGAACGCACACGATAGTAATAAGTCCTGTTTTTCTGCAGGCCTGTATTTGAAAACGTGGTGACATTCGGCCCAACGGTTCCAATCTGGGCGTAGTTCGCCCCGTCCGTCGATCGTTCGATCTTGAATCCGTCTTCATCGCCCGAAGCGTCCGTCCAACTGAGATTGATACGGCTTGTCGACGCGGCGGTAGCCGTCAGGTTTGCGGGTGCGACCGGGGGGGTTGGAGGTGGCTCTTGTGTTGTGGCGCTGGCGGTGTTCGACGCCGTGGAACTACCGGTGGCGTTGGTGGCAAACACGCGATAGTAGTAAGTCGTCGAAGCGGTGAGGCCAGTGTTGGAATAGCTCGTTGCATTCGCTGCCGCCGTCGCCAACGGGCTAAAGTTGCTGCCGTCGGTAGACCGTTCGATACTGAACCCGGTTTCATTCGTGGAATTGTCGGCCCAGCTCAGATTGATCTGGCTGCTTGACGTGGCGCTGGCGCCAAGCCCGCTTGGAGCTGCCGGTACTGAAGCCGTCACCCCTTTGATCAGAGTGAAATAGTCTGCCACGGCCCCGGTGTTGTCCAAAAACTTGGCATCCAGCCGGAGCATGAGGTGACGCTCGCTGGCCTGCAGCCGAACACGCGCTTCTCCCTTGGGATTTGTTCTGCCGTTAGACAACACAGCCCGCCGTGTTCCCTGGACGACTCTTGTCAGAGAAAAACCACTCCGAGGCATCATCATCCGGTATTATAGGTTTTCTCATTAGCATCACAACTCCGACACTCGGCGCTCCGACAATCCTGGCCGCCGGTTGGCGCCACGAGGATACTCAGTGAAACCTGTCGCTCCGACTGTCCACTCCCCTGTTGAACCGGCTTTTGAAAACCTGCGTGACTCATCACAGCGCGGGTGGCTCGCCGTACTCCTGGTTGTGGGAATGATCTTCGGCTATGCCCAAAGAGGCGCTCTGTCACCGGTGGCACCGTACATGATCAAGGAGTTGGGTCTTTCGCCTGCGACCATGGGTGTCCTGCTTTCAGCCTTTTTCTGGGTCTATTCGTTCATGCAGATGCCAGCGGGCTGGTTGGTTGATCGTTATGGAGTGCGAAGATCCTATGCGATTGGCTACGCCTTTTGGTCGACAATCTCAGCATTCACCGGCTTGGCCAACGGGCTTGTTAGCCTGATTGCCGCGCGCGTGTTGCTGGGCGCGGGCCAATCGGTGGCGTTTCCCGCCAGCGCCCGTGCCGTAGCCAACTGGTTTCCTGACCGCGAACGCGGAACCGTGACCGGCGCCTATTTGATGGGAGTTCGCCTTGGGCAAGCGCTGGTCTCGATTGCAGCGGGCTACTTTCTCGCCGAGTACGGCTGGAAGCTATTCTTTGCCGTCATCGGGCTAGTGCCGCTGATCTGGCTGATCCCCTGGAATGCTTTTCTCAAGAAGTGGGAACATCGAGGAATTCCCGTTGCGGCAGCGGCGACAGCAAAGGCGGCCTCGCCTTCTTTCGCCAAGAGCCTTCACCTGTTTCGAAATCGCACTGTTTTCGGGATTTTTCTTGGCTTCTTCGCCTACGACTATGTCTGGTACGTCTATCTCACCTGGCTGCCGGGTTATCTGGTGCTGGGCAGGGGCTTCACTGCCAAAGAAATGGGTTTTTACAGCTCGGTTCCCTTCCTGGCCATGTCGGCAACGATCATGCTGGCGGGATTGGCCAGCGACTGGCTGATCCGCCAGGGATGGCGGGAAATGGCTGTTCGTAAGGGTTTCATTGTGGCTGGCATGGCCATCGCCTGCCTCATCGTTCCGGCAGGCATGGTCGAAGACAAGATGACATCCGTCTGGCTGCTGGCAGTTTCGCTCTGCGGCCTGGGTCTCGCATCACCCAACACTTGGACACTGACGCAAGCCGTCTGCTCCAAGAGTATCGTGGGTACCGTCTCCGGTATTCAGAACTTTGGCGGCAACATCGGTGGCATCATCGCGCCGGCGTTGACGGGCTATATCGCCCACGTTACACACTCTTTCATTCTAGCCCTCAGCATCACCGGCGCCATCTCCGTGGTTGGTATCTTGTCCTACCTCTTCCTAATCTCCAATCGTGTGGATCAGGAAGCGTGAGGCCCCGTGAAAGCCGGAAGCTGCCATCATTCCCGCGGAAGCGAGAATCCAGCACCCGTTTGAGACTGCGGCTGTTAGGTTCCGGAATCGACAGGCGCAAACGCGCGCGGAGCGCGCGTTCCACCTGGTGGAGCGGGCGCTCCTGCGCACGCGACTCCGTTTTACAGCTACGGCCACGTACTTCGAAGCCCAGCTACCAGGCGGGTAGAAGCTCTATGGCTTTCTCTGTATCTTGATGTTTGGAGTGCGGCGTACGTGTCGCCGCTTTCCCAAGCGCGACGCGTCGCGCTTGACAAAGCGCCGTCGTGCCGGCGCACTCCAAAGGGCCAAGCCTGTATTTGAGACGTACCACCAGGCTTGAAGTTCACGTTTCGCCGTGGCACAGTTGGAACATGGTGCAGAGGTTGCGTTCCGCCTGTCCTTCACACCTCAGAGCAACACCGTGCCATTGAAACCTAACGATGAAGAGAATTTCGCGAAGTGGATTTGCGATTGGCTTAGCCTGTTTCTTGAATTGTGTCTTCATTACCACCGCCGCGGTTCAGGGAAAGAGACCGGAGCCAACCCCAGGCGTTCCACCCAGTGCTTCCCGTTCCGTAGAATTTGCCAAGGACATTCAGCCTATCCTCACCTCCCGTTGCGTTCAATGCCACAGCTCGAAAAACCTGATGGGCGGCTTGCGACTCGATTCGTCCAAAGCTATGGCGGGCGGGCTCTCCGGCAAAGTCATCCTTCCGGGAAGGAGCGCCGAGAGCCTGTTGGTGAAGATGGTCGGCGGACAGATCGAAGGCAAGCGGATGCCGATGACTGGCGATCCGCTGACCGACGAACAGGTCGGCCTCATTCGCCGCTGGATTGACGATGGCGCTTCGTGGCCGGAGGATTCCGTCGCCGCTAACGAGCCGGAGCAGAAGCACTGGGCCTACGTCCCTCCCGTTCGACCCTCGCTTCCGGAGGTGAAGAACAAGTCTTGGACCCGCAACCCGATCGACCAGTTCGTCCTGGCCCGACTGGAAAAGGAGGGCGTCCGTCCCTCCCCGGAAACTGACCGAGCCCGATTAATCCGACGACTAAGCCTGGACTTGATTGGTCTGCCGTCATCCATCGAAGACGTAGATGCTTTTCTTGCCGACAAGAGTCCGGATGCTTACGAGAAGTTGGTGGATCGCCTTCTGGCTTCACCCCACTATGGCGAGCGCTGGGCACGGCATTGGCTGGACCTGGCTCGATATGCTGACAGCCACGGCTACGAGAGTGATCCGCTGAGGTCGATGTCGAAGTACCGGGACTGGGTGATTCAAGCCTTCAATCAAAATCTCCCCTTCGATCAATTCACCGTTGAACAGCTGGCGGGCGACATGCTGCCCAACACGACGCTCGATCAGAAAATTGCTTCCGGCTTCCATCGCAACACGATGATTAACATGGAAGGCGGTGTGGATGCGGAAGAAACGCGGGTCGAAAGCGTGGTGGATCGCACGAACACGACAGCGACTATCTGGCTCGGCTCCACTTTGGCCTGTGCCCAGTGCCACAACCACAAGTACGACCCGCTGTCGCAGAAGGACTACTATCGCTTCCTGGCCTTCTTCAACAACACAGAGGACGGGTTGGAACGCAACGAGAAGCCGGAGATCGAGGTGCTGACACCTGCAGAGTCGGCGAAGCGAGATGCGATTCGCGCTGAGATTACCAAGCTGGAGTCCATTCTTTCCACACAGACCCCTGAACTCGACGAAGCTCAGCGCACATGGGAGCGCCAGGTTGAGGCGCGACCGGTGGAATGGGTCGCACTCCAACCGACCGGGGCACTATCAGCCGGAGGAGCAACGCTCAAGGTTCTGCCAGATAGTTCAATTCTGGTGGAAGGTCCCAACCCAGAAAACGACAGCTACACCATCGTGGCGCAGACCAGCTTGAAGACAATCGCCGGAATGCGCCTTGATGTGATCTCGGATTCCAACTTACCAGGTAACGGGCCGGGGCGGGACACCGACGGTAGCTTCGTTCTTAGCCGCATCGAGGCACAGGTTTCGCCGAAGGGCGCTCCCCAGACGGTGCAGCCGGTGACCTGGACTCGGGCAGCAGCGGAACAAACCGCCCCAGCGTTCAGCGTCGAGAGTCTTATCGAAGGCAAAGCAAACATCGGCTGGTCGATCGAAAAACCAACGGCAAGCAAACTGGATCGCGTGTCGGCGTACTTCGAAGCCGGCGACGGAGCCGGGTTCGAACAGGGTACGGCTCTGACCATCACTCTCGGCAACCGCTCCAAAAAGAAAGCTGCCAACCTGGGCCGATTTCGATTGTCGGTCACTTCTTCGAAAAACCCAGTCTCGTTGCCTGACTCCGTTCGTGCCGTTCTGGGGTTGGCTCCCGACCGGCGCAGCACCCTTGAACAGATCCACTTAGCATCTTATTACCGCTACGTCGCGCCTCAGCTTGGAGACGTTCGCAAACGCATCGCTGATTTGCGTAGTTCAGAGCCCAAGGTTGTCAAGACCATGGCGATGCAGGAAAGAAAGGATCCCCGCACAACCCACATCCACGTGCGCGGCAGTTTTCTGAACAGGGGCGAGCCGGTCACGGCGGGCGTGCCTGCTTTATTTCCTTCTCTCCCCGAAGGCCAGCCGGCAGATCGACTCAGTCTCGCACGATGGTTGGTGAGCGAGCGCAATCCGTTGGCGGCGCGCGTGACAGTCAATCGCATTTGGGAACAGTTCTTCGGGCGAGGCCTGGTGGCAACCAGCGAAGATTTTGGCACTCAGGGCGAACCGCCTTCACACCCCGAGTTGTTGGACTGGCTGGCGACTGAGTTGGTGGCAAAGCAGTGGCACGTTAAGGCAATGCAGCGCCTCATCGTCTCATCGACGACTTACCGGCAGTCGTCCTGGGTGACGCCTGAACTGAATCAGCGCGATCCTTACAATCGGTTGCTGGCGAGAGGACCGCGCTTCCGTCTGGAAGCCGAAGCCATCCGCGATGGTGCGCTTAAAGCCAGTGGTCTGCTTTCGGAGAAAATCGGCGGGCCAAGTGTGTTTCCTCCCCAACCGGAAGGCATCTGGACCCAGCACTACAGCCAGGAGAAGTGGACACCCAGCCAGGGAGAAGATCGATATCGTCGCGGCATTTACACGTTTTGGCGTCGCACTTCGCCATATCCTTCATTTTTCACGTTCGATGCCCCCAGCCGCGAGTCTTGCACAGCCCGCCGGCCCCGGACGAACACACCGCTGCAAGCGTTGACGACGCTAAATGATCCAGCGTTCTTCGAAGCAGCCCAGCACCTGGCCTTGCGCATCGTGAAAGAGGGCGGTACTGATCCAAAGGCAAGAATGGTGCGAGGCTTTCGCTTGTGTCTGGCCCGCCAGCCCAAGCCCGCCGAGTTGAAGCAACTCCTGTCTTACTGGACGCAACAAGCCGGCCGTTTCAAACAGGGTGTCAACGCCAGAGAGGTGCTAAGTTTGGTGGGCGACCTCCCCTGGCCCGAAGGCATCCCGGTCTGGGAGGAAGCAGCCTGGACCGTGGTTGCGAATGTTTTGTTGAATCTGGATGAGACGATTACGAAGCAGTGAGGGGCCGTGATTTAGGAGGCTAGGGCCAGTCCCTTCAGGTTCCAATGCCGCCTGGCTAAGACGTGAATTGTTCAGCAACTTGGTAAACGCTGATTTTGGTTTCACAGTCCAATGGACAATGGCGATCAGAAGGCTCGAGAACGTGATCTGTTTTGGATTGATCACCCAGCGACAACAGAATGGGTGGGGCTGATCGGAAAGCTATTGTTGAATTTCGGAAGTATTGAACTTATGGCATTCGCCTGGTTGGCTGCTCTCAGCAACAAAAACGACATTGTGTTGGATTTGGTCGCAGAGATGGCACTGGGCCGTCGTATCAAGTTAATCCTGGATTTGATCCCAAAGTCGGAACTGGCTTCTTCTAGTTGCAATATTGCGGAAAAACGCTGGAAGGAAGTGCAGAAGCTCAGTGACCTGAGAAACAGAGTAGCTCACAACCCAATAGTCTTTGGATGGCATGGTGCTGAAGAGAACGGTGCGCCAAAGTTCATCGGTATTCCCAACATGAAGAAACGATCCATCGACCGGCTCGTGGATCTGGTGACACTCAAGCAAGCTGTAGATCAGACCGCACGCATTGCTCAGCATCTCAACCAGCAGCTTGCAGAGATCTGGAAGATCCAAGAGCATTTATGATCCGCGCCTGAGAGACTGCATGACGAACCGTCGTCCTCGCTGAGAGTGCGCACGCTGCCCGGAACTCATTATGGTATTCAATTCTGAACACGTAGCAGCAATCACCCGTCGCCACTTCTTTAGGGAATGTGGGACGGGTCTGGGCACGCTGGCGCTGGCGTCGCTCGTCAATGAACGATTGTTTGCTGCTGCCACGGAAACGCCTGGGAGTGCACTGGCCCCCAGGTCGCCGCACTTTTCTCCGAAGGTCAAAAACATCATCTACCTGTTCATGGCCGGTGCACCCAGCCAGCTCGACCTGTTCGATTACAAGCCCCGACTGCAGCAGCATCATGGGCAACCGATTCCCGAAGATATCGTCAAAGGCGAACGTTTCGCCTTCATCAAGGGTACCCCAAAGCTGCTGGGCTCTCCCTATCGCTTCAGCAAGTATGGAGCTGCTGGCACTGAGATTTCTGAGCTCTTGCCTCACCTTTCAACCCTCGTTGACGATATTGCCGTGGTTCGCTCCGTGGTGACTGACGCGTTCAACCACGCTCCAGCGCAGCTCTTCGTCAACACGGGTTCGACGCAGTTTGGTAGACCAAGCATGGGATCGTGGGTTACTTATGGATTGGGAACCGCTTCGCAGGATTTGCCCGGATTCGTCGTTCTCATTTCCGGCGGCGGGCAGCCCGATGGGGGCACATCCTTGTGGGGCAGCGGCTTTCTGCCGACGCTGTATCAGGGAGTGCAATTCCGTTCCCAGGGCGATCCGGTGCTGTTTCTTTCCAATCCTTCCTGGATGAGTGCTGTGACACGGCGGCAATCCTTGGATGCTTTGAATCGGCTGAACGAGCTCCAGTTCAAGGAAGTGGGAGATCCCGAAATCGCCACTCGCATCGCTGCCTTTGAGATGGCCTATCGCATGCAGAGCAGTGCACCCGAGCTGATGGACATTTCGAAGGAGCCTGCGGCAGTCCACACGATGTATGGCACCGAACCGGGGCAACTATCGTTCGCTAACAACTGTCTGCTGGCACGCCGTCTGGTGGAACGCGGCGTTCGCTTTGTGCAGCTCTACCATCGCGGTTGGGACAACCACGGCAGCAGCCGCAGCGACGACATTGTCCACAAGCTGCCCGAGATGTGCCAGCAGACCGACCGCGCTGCAGCAGCGCTGCTACGAGACCTGAAACAACGCGGCCTGCTGGACAGCACGTTGGTGGTGTGGGGCGGCGAGTTCGGTCGCACGCCGATGAACGAGGAGCGCAATGGATCGAAGTTTTTGGGACGGGATCACCACCCTCGAGCCTTCACGGTCTGGCTGGCTGGGGCGGGCATCCAGAAAGGAATCACGCTCGGCGCCACCGACGAGCTCGGCTACAACGTCGTGGAAGACAAGGTTCACGTCCACGACCTGCAAGCCACGATTCTGCATCTGCTCGGTTTGGACCACACCCGCCTGACCTACAAGTTCCAAGGACGAAATTTCCGCCTCACGGATGTGAGCGGCGAGGTTGTAAAGAAACTGCTGGCATGAGTCTGGGGAATTGGAGTTTTTACACTTGTCCCCCCTTTTCCAAGGGGGAAGCCGCGCTTTTTTGCGGCAGGGGGTCTCGAATTGCGCTGAAGACCCCCTATGGTCCCCCTTCTCAAGGCCAAGGGGGACAAAGGTGAACAGCCGGACCCAGGGTTTGGCCAGGCGATTGGCAAAATAGCACCCTGCGTTGATCGAATTTGGGAAGACACACCATGGTTGTCGATCGCTTCACCAAACCCGCGTTACTGATTGTCGATATGCAGAACGACTTCGTGCGGGTAGGAGCTCCCATGGAAGTTCCCCAGGCCCGTGACACGATTTCCCAGCACCAGCAACTCATTCAGCACTTCCGCAAGGCTCGTCTGCCGATCGTCTACACACGCTTTCTGGCTGGCCCGAACCCGAGATTGCTTTGGGAGTTTTCGCCGAAGATCGCGCCGCCAACACTGGCCTGCCACGCCGGACACAAGCGCTTCTATGCCGATGTCCACAAGACTTTGGAATGTATCGAGATTATCGACGAACTGGCGCCGAAACCGGAAGACGTTGTGATTGACAAACTCGGTTATGGCGCCTTCCACGGAACGAAGCTGGATGACACGCTGCGCCAAGGAGGCGTTGAATCTCTCATCGTCACCGGCACCGTGACTCAGATCTGCGTAGAAGAAACTGCGCGCGAGGCCTTTCATTACGGATACAAGACGACTCTGGTTTCCGATGCGGTTTCTTCGTATCTGCCAGATCTCCACGCAGCTACGTTGAAGAATTTCGGTCTAAAATTCGGTTGGGTTTCAACCACGAACGAAGTCCTGCAGGCTCTCGCTTGGGGTGCGTGAAGGAAGCTAGAAAAAGCGAGGGGCACCGTTAGAAGGCATACTCCAACCCAGGCTCCAGAACCAAGAATCAAATATCTCTGTCACCTTGCCATGTGTCACGATCGACACTAGACTGAATGAGTGTTGTCTAAGCGGCTTCTCGTAGTTCAAAGGAGTTTGAGTGGAATGATGCGGCTTTCTTTCAGAAGAAACCTGTCGGGCAAGATTTGGGTCATGCTGTGGCTGGCCCTTCTGTTCTGCGTTGACGGTGCCGCGCAGTCTGTGGATTACGCTCGGCAGGTTCAACCGATTCTTCACCGGCGCTGCGCGCAGTGCCATGGAGAAGAAGCTCCACAAGGGGGATTGAGCGTGCTGACCCGCACAGGAATGTTGAAGGGGGGCAAGAACGGACCCTCCATTGTGCCCGGGTCCAGCCAGAAGAGCCTGTTGGTCCAGCATTTGACCGGTGAGAAGAAGCCTCTGATGCCGATGGGGCAGGACCCGCTCCCGGCTGCGGAGATTGCGGTTCTGAAGTCTTGGATCGATCAGGGAGCTGCTTGGAATACTGCCGCTCCGGTGGCAGCGGCTTGGAAGCCGGCCCTGGCGCCGCGGCGGCCTGCGATGCCCGAGGTGTCGGGCAGTTTCGCAAATCCCATCGACCGCTTTGCGTCCGCCTATTTTCGGCAACACGGTCAGAGCGTTGCACCGGTCGTGGCGGATGCTGTGTTCGCCCGGCGCGCCTATCTCGATCTGTGGGGCCTGCTCCCGACGCCGATGCAGTTAGCCCGGTTTCTCGACGACACGCAACCGGGCAAGCGCCAGCGCCTCGTCGACGCGTTGCTCTCAGATCTCAGGAACTACAGCGAACACTGGATCAGCTTCTGGAACGACCTGCTGCGCAACGACGAAGGTGTCGTCTACCACGGTGAACGGCAGACCATCACTACGTGGTTGCTGAAGGCGCTGGACGATAACCTTCCCTACAATGAATTCGTCACTGCCCTGCTGAATCCAGAAAAGCCTGAGGACCCGCGCGGCTATCTCATCGGAGTGAACTGGCGCGGGGATGTCAGCGCCAGCCAGATCCCTCCGGTGCAGGCTGCTCAGAACAGCGCCCAGGTGTTCATGGGGGTTAACCTCAAATGCGCCTCCTGCCACGACAGCTTCATCAACCAGTGGAAGCTGCGTGACAGCTACGGGCTGGCAAGCTTTTTTTCAGAGGAGGAATTGGAGCTGGTGCGCTGCGACGTAAAGCTCGGCGAGAAATCTCAAGCCAAGTTTCTCTATCCCGAATTGGGAAGCATTGAAACGACGGCGCCACTGGCCGTACGCCGGGCAGCGGCCGCCCGTCTCATGACGCTGCCCGAGAACGGGCGTCTGGCCCGAACCCTCGTCAATCGATATTGGAAGAAACTGTTTGGCAGAGGGCTGGTGGAACCTGTGGACGACATGGACCAACAGCCGTGGAACGAGGATTTGCTTGATTGGCTGGCGTCGGACTTTGCCGATCATGGATACGATCTCAAACATCTGTTGCGGCGCATTCTCACTTCGCAAACCTACCAGTTGCCCGCGGCGCATTCGAGCGCCAAAGCAGAAAAGGATTTCGTTTTTCGGGGCCCATTGCCCCGTCGAATGACAGCCGAGCAGGTTATGGATGTGGTTTCCTCCGTGACCGGAGAATGGCGCGTGTTGGAGCCGAAACAGGGGGACACGGGCACATATAGCCGGGACTGGCGTCTCAAGTCGTCTGCCCTCACGCGTGCCTTGGGCAGGCCGATTCGCGATCAGGTTTTCACGACCCGCAACGAGGAGGCCAGTACACTGCAAGCCCTGGAGTTAGTGAATGGCGAGGATCTCACTTACCTGCTGCATCGCGGTGCGAAGCGAATGCTGAACGAGCTGACGCCGCCCCCGCTGAACCGATTTGATAGCGGTGCTGTGGCCAAGGGAAAAGTTGACTTTGACATCGATATCTCAGATGCCCGGCAACTCTGGTTGCTCACCGAAGACGCGGGCTCGTACGACCGCACTCTGGTGGTAGCGGGTTGGGCGGATGCGCGCTTGGTCGGCCCGGCCGGAGAACAGCCTGTCGCAGAGCTTGTGAAGCAGGCCAGCGCCAGGCCTCTTAGCATTGCCAGCCAATTATTTCCCAAAAGCTTGGTGACGCCCGTGTCTTCTGAGGCAATGATCGATCTTGAAGGCAAGGGCTTCACCAGGTTCCGGGGCTCTGTCGGGGTGGATGAAAGCTCTCTACGCAGCGACGTGAGTCCGCGGGTGCGGTTCTTCGTGTTTTCGGAGAAACCGGACCCACGGCGACTTGTCAAAGTGAGCGGCAATGAGCCGGTGCCGTTTGAAACCCGGAAGTTCACTATCAACGGATTGATCGGCGAAGTGTACCAACGCCTTTTGAGCCGGAATCCCAGCCCTCGCGAGCAAGCCATCGCGCGGGATTTCTTGACGGGATCGGAGCAGGGGAAGGAGATCTCGTCTAACGGACTTGAGGATTTACTCTGGGCTCTCTGCCTGTCGCCGGAGTTTCAGTTGATTCAGTGAGGAGGGGGGAAAGATGAAGTCTAACGCGCTAAAATGTCCGAACTGTAAGTTAGTAAATCTTCCAAATGTTATGCGCTGTGACTGTGGCTTTGAATCATGTTTAACCTCATAAATAGAAATATCGAGGCAGAGTCTATGGCCTGACCAGTCTCACCCCCCAAAAGGGCAGCCCGGCCCGCTTGCTTACGTTGAACCGGAATCGCTGGTCGATTGAAAATCGCTTCCACTGGATTCGGGATGACCAAGAGTACCGCCAGGTCAAAACCGCGAGGATGATCATGAACAGGGCGACGCAGGATCTTTGCGACGGCTCGCAGTCGGCGTGCAACACACGAGGGAAGGCTGCGATGGCGCGAGCGGCCCGTAAAGATTCCTATTCGTTTAGCTGGTTTCTGTCGTCAAAGAATGCGCTTGTCTCATCTGGCGAGGCTCTTCGGGCTTGGTTCGGGAATCGCTGCGACAAGTATCATGCGCTAGTCAAGGTAGCGCTTCATACGCGATTGAGGACGACGGAACAATTCTCTCTCCAGTGGGGACGTTGACTTTCTGCAGGGACAAATCAGGGTCCGAGGATCCAATCAGGCAAGAGGGATGGTTGCCTTCTGCCGCGTCGCGGCTCGTCACCGCCATCAAACCGTTGCCGACCACAGGTGCTCCAGTCGCTTGTCGGTATCGCCGAAGCGATCCAAGCGCACGCCCATCCTGTCCATCAGCGACAGGTAAAGGCTGCAGGCGCGGCGGTTATCGTCGCCCTTGTCGAGGTAGTCCAACACGCGTCCGGTCTTGAGGGCGCCGTTGGCGCGGCCCGCCAGCAGCAGCGGCATTTGACCGGCGCCATGCGCGTCGCCGTCGAACAGGTTCGAGCCGAACAGCAAGATCGAGCTGTCGAAAAGCGATGGGCCGCCATCGTCGATCTCTTTGAAGCGCTTCAGCAGGTAAGCGAACTGCTCCACATGGTATTGGTTGGTCCTCAGGTACATTGCCTCAGCCGCAGGCGCCTTGCCGTTGTGCGTCAAGTCAAGATGCAACGCGCCCTGCACCCCCTTGATGAACTTGAAGTTCATTTGCGAAAGATCGTTGTTGAGCATCAACGTGACAATCCGCGACTTGTCCATCTGGAACGCGAGGACGATCAGATCCAGCATCAGCTTCATGTGCTCCGGCACGTCCTGAGGCGGCCCGTCGGCCGGGCGCGGCATGTTCGGCTCTTTCAGCGAAGGTCTCCAGCCTTCCAGGCGCTCCTCGCGGGCTGCATGATCAATCCGCTTCTCGATGTCGCGGATCGACTCTAGGTATTCGTCGAGCTTTCGACGATCGCCGCGGCTGATGCGAGGCTGCAAATCGCTCGTCTCTTTGCGCACCGCGTCGAGAATGCTGCGGTCGAGCCGCCGGCCTGTGCCGTCACCCACCAGGCGGTCGAAGGCGCGGGCGGGATAGATCTCCTTCGTGGCGGGCTTGCCGGGAGCGGCCCACGAGAGGCTCGAACCATAGATCATTGACAGGCCGTCTTCGAGTCGCAGCTCGTTCGGCTCAATGCCCAAAACCATGCTCGGCACGGCAGTTTGATTCCCGATCTGCTGGGACAACACCTGGTCCATGGTGGTCCCCACGCGGATGACGCTCGGATCGAGGCTCACTGTGGCGCCCGACAGCATGTTTGGCATCCGGCCGAGGTGGGGGCTGGTCGAAGCGACAGCTTGCTGGTTGTAGAGGCCACGAAGGAAAACGATGTCTTCCCGGAACGGCGCCATCGGCAGCAGGCCGGGGCCGATCTCCATGGAAGCGCCACTGCCTTTGGCCCACCAGTGAATGGGTTCAACGCCGTTTGAGAAATAGATGCACGCGAACCGCAGCGGAGGCTTGCTCGCGGCCGGCGCCTTGGCGGTTTGCGCTCCCAACAAGGGCAGCGACTCCATCCAGGGCAGCGCCAGAGCGACGCCGGCGCCTCGCAAAAAATGACGGCGTGATTTTTGTCGGTCAGTCAGGCTTCGGTCGATTCGCTTCATTCTCCACCCGCGGTATTGAATTTTCTTGCAACCAGGCTGGTTGTGCTCTTTCTTGTCTCCACCGGCGGACTGTCTTCCAAGCCACGGCGATTGCGGAACTGTGCGCTGGCTGCGATCTCTGCCGCCAGTTTGGAAACGCTGGCGTCACCCCCGGCGTCCGCCAAACGGTCGATCAGCGGCTGATCCGATAGCAGGATTGTACGTCCGAGTGCATACCCGAGCAGCTTTTGCGCGAGCGTGCGCACGACCTGTTTCTCCTCACCCTTCAGATAGTCAAGGAGACCCTCAACGCCGGAAAGCCGCTTCTGATTCGCCAGCACACCGGAGTCGTCAATCGGTTTTCCATCTGGATACTGGTCCCTGGAACGGCCTATCGCGTCGTATTTCTCGAGCGGAAAACCCAGCGGATCGATCCGGGAGTGACACCCCGCGCAGGTGGCATTCCGCTGATGCGCCGCCAGCTTCTCCCGCAAGGTGAGTCCGCCGAAGAGCTTTTCGTCGGCGGGAATGGATCCGGCGTCCGCCGGCGGAGGCGGAATCGCCGTCCCCAGCACCCGGCGCAGAACCCAGTCGCCGCGCTTCACCGGACTTGTGCGCAGCGGCGCCGATGTTGCCGTAAGCACCGCACCCAAACGAAGCAGGCCACCGCGATGAAACGCGTTGGCGCCGTCAACGAGTTCGACCTGGTCCTTGGAGGCGATCTCTTTCTGCACGCCGTAATGCTTCGCCAGTGCTTGATTCAGGAAGATATAGTCTGCATCCAGCATTTCCCGAATCGGGCGATCCTTCCGGATGACATGTTCGAAGAACGAGACCGCTTCGTCGTACATCGCCGCTTTCACTTCGTCGGTAAACTCAGGATAACGACCTGTGTCGACTCCCCGGTACTGGTCGAAACGGTAGAAGCCCAGCCACTGGCCGAAGAACTCCGTTGACAGCCTCCGGGCTTTCGGATCGGCCAGCATCCGCTTCACCTGGCGCTGGAGCTGGCGCGGGCTGCTCAGCTCGCCCGCTCCGGCGGCGCGCCGAAGTTCTTCGTCGGGAATGGAAGACCACAGGAAGTAGCTGAGACGGCCGGCGAGCTCCCAGCCCGACAACGGCCGAATGGCGGAGAGTTGCGCCGGTTCCACTCGGTACAGGAACGCCGGCGCGACCAGAATGCGTGCCAGTAGAGCCCGAATGGCCTTGCGATGGTCGAGCTCAGAACTAACCGTCGAGGTGTAGAACGACCGGAGACTCAGCTTTTCCCGTTCGGTGAGAGGGCGCCGCCAAGCCTGGCTGGCAAACCGGACGCAATCTTCGACGTGATGCCCGCGGGCGGCCGCCTGCACCGCCGTCACTCGTTCATACTCGGAGCGCAGAGGCATTACGTACTTCCGCATTGCGCCGGGCAGAGCTTCAATCCGAGCGTCGTCGAAGTGCGCAATACCCTTGCCCTTCAAGTCCAATTTGAATTTGTTGGCAAGCAAACGCAGGTAAGCATCGTGGTATTCAAAGGATGCGTAAAGGTCATTCCAGGCCCGGTCGAGCTTCGCGCGCGTTGCGTCGTCCAGGATATGTTCGACGACAAACCGATCGTCGCGGATGTACTTCACTTTGACGACGAAGTCGTCGTGCTCGGGCACATTGTAGGTATTGTCAAACGGCTCGGGAATCGGGTCCTTATCCGCTGGCGTTGGCTCGCCGTGCGAATTCGGAGGAAGAATGCGCGCAAACTCCAGCACCGCCGCTTTCCACGTCTTGTAGCCGGTGCTTTGCGGATCGCCCGCGAGTCCCCAGACCGGAACTCGCCTCGTGCCACCGTCCTCGCGGTCGGAAATCGTAATCCGGAAAACCTGGTCCCGGTCGCGGCCTACCTCGGTGTCCAATTGTAATTCGAACAGCGAGACGCCATCTGGCAGCTTCACTTCAAAGGATGTGGAACCTTCGCTTGCGAAGTCTTCTGGACCCATGACGCTGCCGTCAGGACTCTTCCCGAAGGCGAGCTTCTTCGCGGATTCCTCGGTGACAACTGCCCTCAGCGGCAGCCTAGGCTGATTCTCTCCGCCCCCGCTTGGCCGCCCCTCCAACTGAGGCGTGTCAGCAGCCTGTCCGGTCGCAGCCAACGTGGGTGTAGCCTGCCCGGGGCGCCCAAAGCTCTTACGGAATTGGATCGTTGGGTCCCGCCACAGAATCACCGGCTTAAATTTCGGATTGGGATTCACCAAGGCGGCATGCACGTAAACTCGCGCCGTGCCCCCTGTGGGTAGCGCGGCTCCTCGGGGCCCCCCTCGACCGCCCCGGTAGAAAACGAAGCGATGCTTGGTTTCCACCTTGAGGGACGCGTCACTGAACTCGAGCGGCCTCTCGTCGCCCGCTCCGCCCGCCGCCAGGTCGCCTCTCGCGAACAGCCAGCTCGGCCACGTAACCAGGAATTTCTGGATCTCTTCGCACGCGGCCCGCACCGTCGTGGCGCTTGCCTTGCTGTCCATGCCGGGAGCCGGCAATTTCCGCCAGCGCGCGACCACCTCAGACGAGGGATAGCTCAACGATGGCTGGTTGAGCACTGTCCAAATGTGTTGCGCGAAACGGGCTGTAACTCCCTCGCGAGCCGCCAAGTCTTTTAGAGCAACATTGCCTTCGCCCAACGCTGCCCTATGCTGATAGCGCCAAGCTACGTACAAAGCCTTGCCGTAGAAATCTAGTCCGTACGGCCGCCCACCTTCGCCCGAGACGGTCCGGAAGCCGTACTTGTCGTAGATGGCCCTGATCCGCGCAATCGCCGAGAGTTCGAAGCCGGTCTTGCCCGGATCGGCGAAAAACTGGATGGGCCCGGACCCGATCACCGCGTGATCGGCGACCCTCTTGGCGGCCTCAAGGTAGCGCTCCATGCCAGCGTCCTGTATGAATTGCACGTCGCCGAAATTCGAAAATCCCTCTCCGCCGACCTCGTCGCTTACCAAGTCGCGGTCGACCTTCAAATCGAGTCCGGTCAGGTCCTGGATTGAGTATCCGTACTCGCCGCTGGTCAGTCGTCTGACGGTGACCCGCCCGGGATCGCCGGCGTGCTTTTTCGCGAACCCATCCAACTCTGCGCGGACCCACGAGATGGCCAGCCGGCGGTCTTCCTCGTTCGGCTGGGGCATCATCTCGGGCGGCATTTTCTTCTGCTCGAGTGCCTCCACCACATTTCTCCACTGCTTGAAGCTGTCGCTCACTGATCTCTGGGACGTCATCTGCTCCAGGTTCACGCCTGCCATTGGCGCTGTGTTGCCGTGGCACTGGAAACAGTACTGCCGAAATGTCGGCAATGGGTTCGATCTGGCTTCAACAACACTAGCCAAAACGATTACACCCATGAGCGTCGACTTCCGCCAACGGATGTAGCTCTGCGATGTCTGACTGCGCGGAGTTTTCATAGGGACGGCAGTCTGAACCGGGATTTCCATTTTGCCTTTCCAGCCACCAGGCAGTATAAACTCAACCACCTACGTTGGGGCCGTTTTTTATCCTTGTCCATCCCGGGCGACTCCGGCAGCCCGGGCGAATGGGTTAGCTAAGGGCCCTTCCCCTCCAAAGAGGGGAATCGTCGGCCATTTTCATCGGCTGCGGCGCCGCCAGGGCGGCATGAAAACTCTTAAGAAAATCTCCCCTATCCAGGGGGGAAAGCGGCTTTAGCCGATTATGCAGACCGAAACGAGAATTTTGTTCTCCTTTTGGCCAGCCACACGGACAGCAGGTAATGCGGGCTGTCCTCAGCGCGCCGCGAGGTACCCATGCTTTTGGAAAACGGCGCAGTGAGGACACCGCGCCCTACCCGTGACGACCAGCTCTTTGAGAGACATCCCCTTGCACGCCCGAAGATGTGGTAACGCTTTGTTCCGTCTATTGCGCGCTTTTGGCGGCCTGTACCGTTGCGGGGCAAGTCGCGACCGGCCCATGGATTTCCAGCATGAGATGGTCGGCGATGCGCGATTTCAGCAGCGCAGGATCGGCGGCGGCCGGCCGCGTCTTGAACCAGAACCAGGAGCGGTTTACGGTGTTGTATGCCTGCCCGAGATACTCGCACTTGAGAACCATGGCGCGCTCTTGCCTGGCTGCATTTACATCGGCATCAAGCAGTGCCTGTTCTTGCGGGCGATTTCGATAGTCGAGATCGTTTCGCGTGAGTGCGCCCCAATAGAATGGCATCACGCTGATGCGGACAATGGAGCCGGGGACCTGTTTGTTCATGTTGACGACCAGAACTTTGCCTTGTGGGATCTCGGCGGGCATCGGTGGAACGAAATCATCCCGAACCGCTCCATACTCGTAAACCCTGTAGATACCCTGGTCCTTGATGGTGGGCCCAGCCGGAGCGGCTGGGAGATTGGCGTTGCTCGCGGGCTTCCGCGGGGCGTAGATCCGTTTTCTCGGCAGCGCCGGATCGAGCTCGGTGGGACCGCTGGGCAAATGCCCCGGATGCCCAGAGCATTGCTGCGCAGAGCATCGCTACAAATATCTTGGTTCGGCGCATGATCGTCTCCTGACTCGGAATCAGATACCGTGACTTGCGGGCACGCGATCGAAACAGCTTGGCCGATGCCTGGGGGCAAGAAAGATCGGCGCCAGCCATCTCATAAGCCGTTCTCCGTAACAAGCTTGCAATGCCACGCCCGCTTGTCCGGTACGCTTCGGTTCGACCGCCAGACAGTCCCTTACAACAGGAATCAGAATAGCGCGCCGTTACTTTCAGAATTCTTCGCAAGGTCCTGCTGAATCGAGAGCCGCAATCAAGATTGCGGACCATCCCGGCGTCAGCACCATAACTCTCGCACGAGTTTATCGCGGTGACATTCGCCCAACTGGATTCACAAACGCACATCTAACCATGCGCTGGCAAGGGGAGCAAGAATAAGGAACGTCCGGCGATCTGCCTTACGGCTTTCCAAGCCCTCAGGTGTAGATCGACCTTAGACGCGTTTGGGGTGGCAAGCGCGTTGTTGCGGCTGGTGCGGTGCCCGGGTGCTGGACTGCTTGCAGGCCCGGCACGTCATTTACTTCTCTCGCTGAAGGTCGACGACTGCATACAGGTTCATCGCGGAAATGGAGAATTCGGTTGCACCGTTTGAAACCGCAAAATTCTCCAGCGGAATCTCTCCCATTTGATCGCCGCGCGCCTGGCCTTTGCGGAACGCGCCGCGCAGGCGGATCCGCAGGCCATCGACCTTTCCGCCCCGGTAATTCAGCAAATGCAAGCGGATGCGCGTGTCGTCGCCAGTCAACCGGCACAAAACGGTTTCGCTACCGTAGACCCGCACCGAGCGGCGCTCGTCGGTCAGCTGCCGCCTGATTTTCAGAGCAAAGGCATTCGGATCAGACGCTTCCTCTTCGGAATACTCCTTCGATCCAATCCGGATGTTAATGGGATAGCGTGGATCGGATGCAGAGACCGCTCTGAACAGAAGGTTCCGCCGCGCCAGCAAATTCATTACTTCTCCAACGAGTGCATGCTGGTCGTCCACCACAGCAATGTCCGCCAGGCCGGGCAGGTCGGCTGCCGGGATGCCGCGAAGGAAAGCCAGCATCTTTCCCACAGATTCCAGATCTGCAGTCTCAACCTGCAGCGCCGCGTCGGCGCCATAGGCGCAGGATTCGGCAGCGGCCAGTGCTGCTTTGCCAGCAGTCAAGGAGTAGCGATACTTTGCCGAGCGGTTTCTGATAAAGCGCCAGCCATTGGCGATGAGGTAAGGACTGCGCGTTGCCGAGGCCACCTGTACTTGCCGGTCGATGCCGGGCGCTGACGCTTCTTCCAAGGCGCCCCACTCGGCCGCAGTGATCCCGCGAACGGCCAGTCCCGTGGCTTTCCAGGCCGGCAGCCGCTCCGCCGGAACCAGTACTTGTTCGATGCCGTTTTGCTTGAGCGCCACCGCCGTCTCCGGACCCTGATCCCAAAAAAGCAGTGGCAATGCCGCCAGCAGCAAAGCGATCATCATGCTTCGATCTCCTTGACTCGAATCTTTGCCAGATCGGCCACGCCGAGTCCCAGCGTCGAAGCAAAGTCGATGTGACCTGGCTCACGAATATAGGCACTGACGTTGGGATTATTGCGGTCTTTCCCCTCCGGCACGGTTCGGTCCCAAAGCGAAACGACGCCCTCGGCTTTTCGTTTGGCTTCAATGACGTCGAGCATTAAGCGATCAATCGCGACGGGGTCAGTGCCGAACATCATTTGCTTCGGGAAGAAGATAAAACGAGGAATCACCGCGAACGGCCCGCCATGCCAGACGCCTCGCAAACCATCCATGATCTGCAGTACCGTGCGCGAGCGCACGGGCTCGACAGCTGCCAGCCTCCCGACAAACGAATAGGTATGAGTCTGCCGGTCACGATGCGACCGGTCCATATTGGAGAAGCTGCCGTACGCGATATTCTTGAGGCACCCGGTGACGCCGGCCGCGCCATGGTCCTTCATATTGGGGACATTGATGATCTTGGTGAACTTCGAGATCATTGCGATCATTTCAGATCGGGTATCGTCTTCACCGAAAAAATCCACTTCCACATAGGTGGCCGGATCGTAATGGCGAATGCTGCCCCGGCTGGCTTCGGCGCCATGGATCTGAACCCCCTTGGGTAAATGAAGGTCATAGTTCATCTCTTCCAATCGCTCGGCGAAGCGGTCGTAGATATAAATCTGGTTGGGCTTGACGCCGAGTTCCGTCAGGTTTCGCACGATCTCTGCAACCACCTCAGGCGATGAGACGACTTTGGGCCGGCCCACACAGTTCACTTTGATCCCAACAATGTCCGTGGGAGAAATAAACCGCCGCCATGCGCCCTGAATTGTGGTCTCGCCGGTTAACTGCCGCATTCCGCGATCCATCATTTCGCGGACTACCGCAGCATTCACCTCGTCCTTCACATCATCGATGCACTTGGCAGAACGAACAGACACAACCTGTCCCCGAAACGGGCCGGGCATGCCGGGATGGGGGCTTGGTTTGTATGGGCTGACAATGCGATAAGATGGTTCCACATTTCGATTACCCAACCCTAACATTGCAGCGCTGGAGAGTTGGAGGAAGGTTCGGCGTTTCACAAGAGTCCTTTTGCAGACTTGAACATCGTGGCCTCAAAATATCCTGCTTCCAGCATAGATGCAAGAAGGTCCAGTGAGAAGGAAGTGAGAAGGCGGTCAAGGAATTAACCCGAGTTCCGAAGTTGGCCAGCGACGCTGCAAGGCTGCTTGTGTGGGGCAGACATTCTTGTCTGGCCAGTTGGGGCGACTTTCCAGTTGCCCGAAGGCCGGACTGGAAAGTCCGGCGAACTGGCAGGCTGGAAAGCCTGCCCCAGGTACTTTTGCCGTGGGACAACAGTTGCTCAGTTTCGAGGTTCAGGTTTAGAGCGTGGTTTCGGCACACGAATCGCTCAAGACTCTGGGGCTATCTTCCGAAAAGACTAGAAGTTGTCTGCGGCCCAGCACGCTGCAGCAGTCCGAGGAAAGAGCCGCAGAGACGTGATGACACCTGCACATCAAAAACTGATTTCGCTGCTTTTTCGATCCCTGACCTTTGCCCTCTTTCTCACCGGTTGGCTGCTTCCGCTCTCCGCCCAGCGTTACAGCTTCAAAACCTACGGCAGTGAAGAAGGTCTCGGGAGTTTGACCGTTCAAAGCATCCTGCAAGACTCGCGGGGCTTGCTGTGGGTAGCCACGCAGAACGGCGTCTACCAATACGATGGGCAGCGTTTCGTCCGCTATGGAACTGCGGAAGGGCTGCCCAGTAACTTTGTAAACTGCATCTTCCAGTCTCAAGACGGAACGCTTTGGGCCGGCACGTTCGCCGCGGGTGCAGCGCGCCTGGACGAAGGAAGATTCTCGCCGTTGAAGCGAGAGTCGGGTATCGGCGCCGGGGGCATCGCTTATCAGGGCATTGCGTCGGACGCCAAGGGGACTCTCTACTTCGCCACTGAGAACGGATTGAGCATTGGTGACGGCTCAACCTTCGGCACGTTGACTGAAAAGGACGGACTGCCAGCCCGAGTAATCTCTGCGGTTCATGTGGATGCTTCCCAGCGCGTGTGGTTTGGCAGCGGCAATCGCTTATGCCGGCTGACAGGCAACGGTGTTGAAGTTCTGGGCCTGGAAGCCGGACTGCCCGATGAGAACATAGATTCCATTATCAGCGATGCCAAAGGCAGTCTGTATGTGAGAACGACGGCCCATCTCGTGCGCCGCCGGACAGGACAGGCTCGTTTCGAGCCGATCGACGCCGGTTTGCCCGTGTCGAACACGTTTGGTTCGTTGTTCGTTGACAAGCAGGGAACGCTCTGGGCGCCGACAAGTCTCGGCCTTGCCGAACGGCGAGGAGAGTCGTGGCGGTTGCTCAATTCGCAAAGCGGTCTGGTGATGGATTCGGTCTTCGCAGTCACCGAGGATCGGGAAGGATCGCTTTGGATAGGGATTGGTGGAGGCGGGCTGGCGCGGTGGCGAGGGCGAAACGCATGGACCGGATTCCGCCGCACCGAAGGATTGAGCAGCGAAGTCGTTTGGGCTATCACCCGCGACAAGCGCGGGACACTTTGGGTCGGCACGGAACTCGGGCTGGATTTCTGGGATCCCAAGGAAGGGCGATGGCATGCCCAGCCGCTGCCTGGTGTTCCAAGCACACGCAATCGAGCTTTGGCAGTTGCTCCGGATGGCGGATTGTGGATCGGGTCAGACCGGGCCGGCGTGTCCCGGCTCGAGACCGGAAGCGGACAGCTTGAGACCTACCTCGACCTGGCCGGAAAGAGCCGTCCTCGAACGCGAACCCTGGCCGTCGATGAC
>Ga0163150_10002863_pt1 | contig 25464 bp, 19 predicted proteins | sample OliLakLV19P2IB_FD_148628 | JGI IMG/M metagenome (GOLD analysis project Ga0163150, IMG submission 148628) | Freshwater microbial mat bacterial communities from Lake Vanda, McMurdo Dry Valleys, Antarctica - Oligotrophic Lake LV.19.P2.IB | ecosystem: Environmental > Aquatic > Freshwater > Lake >...
TGTCTGGGCGCGCGCGAGAAACGTGCGGAGCAGCGGCTGCGGCGCATAGGGGGTCGTGAAGAATCGCAACAAGGCGGCTTTAAAGCTGAATGCCACGAGCGTGATTTTGGCTGCTAGCGGCTGCGGCGTCCAGACCCTTAAGGTCCTTCGCGGGCAAAGCCCGGTTGGTGGACGACCGCACCTGTTAGGCGGCGGCTGTCGCGTGCTCGCGAGCGGCCTGATAGTGCCGGGTGATCAAATCGTTCTGCAGCCACAGGAGTTTGCCGAACGCGCGCACGGTTCGCGTTTCGGTGGCCCTGTCGAGCCCCAAGCTGAAGATCGTGGCGGTCAAAGCGTCGGCGACGAACCCCATCAGGGCGTTCATTTGCACCAGCGGAACGTCGAGCGCAGGCGATCCGGCCTTGGGAGTGTGCATTTTGCCGACCATGTCAAGGTAACCGATCATCTTGTCGTTGTACTCTCGCGTTACCAAGGCCGTCAGGTAGCGGGCCAGATGTCCCTTGCGAAACTGGATCATGGCGTGATCCTGAGTGAGCGAATCCACGTCGTGTGGAACCGGGCCCGAGTAGCCATGCTGCCGGAGCACAAAATGGCGTTTTGTCGCGTCGTAGGAGAACAGCTTTTCGTAAACGGCATCCACCAGCCCTGGCACCAGCGGAGCCAGCGCGGCGGCCGCGCCGTGAATCGCGGCTATGTCTTGGCCATCGAAACCCATGAATTCGCCGGTATAGGCCACTCGGTAAGCAACGTCGGTTTCCAATCGGTCTTCATCGATGCGTTTCATGGCGGGACACCCTTTTTCGAGGTTGACGGCTGGGCCGAATTGGCCCAGAATTGGATATGGGTATCCAATTAAGCGTTAGCATACCGGCCGATAACTGGATGTCAACATCCAGTTTTAAGAAAGGGCGAGGTTTTTTGATGTTTTCGCAAACCGTCGAATACGCGCTGCGAGCGGTCGTGCATCTGGTCAGCAAAGCGCCCGAAGCGCGCACGACCGATCAGATTGCCAAAGCGACGAAAGTGCCGCGGGCCTATCTGTCGAAGGTGCTGCAAAGCCTGGGACGAGCCGGGCTCGTGCAATCGCAGCGAGGATTGGGGGGCGGCATGGTCTTGCTGAAGGACGCCAAGGATTTAACCATATTGGAAGTCGTCAACGCCGTGGAGCCGATTCAGCGCATTCGCACATGTCCCTTGGAACTTTCCTCGCACGGTGTGCGGTTGTGCCCGTTGCATCGTCGGCTCGACAACGCATTGGCGACCGTCGAGGACGCGTTTCGCAAGACAACGCTCGCCGAAGTGCTGGCGGAGCCCACGTTGAGCGTGCCCATGTGCGAGTTTCCGGAGCTACCTGGCGGCGAGAAAAGTCGCAAGAAGAAACCCGTGGCGCGCGGCTGAAAAATACCGCGACCGCACTTTTCAATAGTCTGCCGGGCACAAAACGTGCAGACATCATGGCCGGTCCCGCTGTAGAATCTACGGCGGCGTGATTTGCCGTTTTCCGCCGAGTTTTGCACGGTCACTTCGTGCGACGTGCGGAGAATTGAGGCACCCAGAGGTTCATTTTTCGACAAGCTATTTGTCTAATTGCCCAGAGTAAGGGGTCTGACGTTGACAAGTTTCAGTTTGAAATCGCAAGGCATCACGGTTGAGAACGTGCTGCGAAACCTGGCGCCGGCAAAACTCTATGCCGAGGCGATTCGCGAAGATCCCAAGAGCGCGCTGGCCGACTCGGGCGCGCTGATTGCCTACTCGGGTGAAAAGACCGGGCGGTCGCCCAAAGACAAACGGATCGTGCGACATCCCGACTCAGAAAAAAACGTCTGGTGGGGCGCGGTCAATATTCCGATCGACAAACAGACGTTCGGAATCAATCTGGAGCGGGCCAAGGACTATCTCAACACGCGCGGCACGTTGTATTGCGTCGACGCCTATGCTGGCTGGGACCCGGCATTTCGCACGAAGATTCGCATCATCTGCGCCCGGCCCTACCACGCGCTGTTCATGCACAATCTGTTAATCCGGCCCACGCCCGAAGAGCTGGCGGATTTTGGCGAGCCGGAAATCGTCATTTTCAACGCGGGTGAGTTTCCGGCCAATCGCCAGACGGCGGGCATGACCTCGAAGACCAGCGTCGATCTGTCGCTCAACTCGGGCGAGATCGTGATCCTGGGCACCGAGTATGCCGGTGAAATGAAAAAGGGCGTGTTCACGTTCATGAACTACCTGGCCCCCAGCCGCGGCGCGCTCTCGATGCACTGCTCGGCCACCGCCGACAAAAAAACCGGCCGTTCGTCGGTGCTGTTCGGTCTGTCGGGCACCGGCAAGACGACGCTATCGGCCGACCCGCGGCGCATGCTGATTGGCGACGATGAGCATTGTTGGACCGATCGCGGCATTTTCAACATCGAGGGAGGCTGTTACGCGAAGGTGCTCGACCTGACAAGCGACACCGAACCCGAAATCTTTCACGCTTTGCGGTTTGGAGCGGTGTTGGAAAATGTGGTGTTTGACGCCGACAGCCATCACGTGAATTTTGGCGACGCGCGGTTTACGCAGAACACGCGCGCCGCGTATCCGATCGAGTTCATCCCCAATGCCAAGATTCCTTGCGTGGCGGGGCACCCGACCGACGTCATCCTGCTGACTTGCGATGCCTTCGGCGTGTTGCCGCCGGTCAGCCGGTTGTCGGCCGACCAAACGATGTATCACTTCATCAGCGGTTACACCGCCAAGGTGGCGGGAACCGAAGTGGGTGTGACCGAGCCGCAAGCCACGTTCTCGCCATGCTTCGGCGGGCCGTTCCTGGTTTGGCATCCCGGCAAATATGCCGAGCTGCTGGCCGCCAAAATCGAGCAGCACAAAGTGAACACCTGGCTGGTGAACACCGGCTGGAGCGGCGGGGCGTATGGCAAGGGCTCGCGCATGAAGTTGTCGATTACCCGGTCGATCGTGGACGCGATCCACTCTGGCCGCCTTTCCGATGCGCCCGTGGTGCGCGATCCCGTGTTCGGCTTCGACGTGGTTTCGGCCTGCGAAGGGGTGCCCAACGAGATCCTGATTCCCAGGATGAGCTGGGCCGACAAAGCCGCCTACGACCAGACGGCTCGCAAGTTGGCCGGGCTGTTTCGCGAGAACTTCAAGACCTATGCCGAAGGCGTGAAACCGAACGTGCTCAATGCGGGGCCGGTGGGTTGATACGGTGTTGACGAAGTCTTAAGAGCCCTCCGGGGGCCGGCGAGTCGCCGGTGACTATATTACGATGACACTACGACGACACACCTTTGTTTCTTGAAGGTATTGAAATGCGATATTTGTTTCTGAGTCTGGCGGTCGTTTTGGCGGGAGGAGTTGGAATGGTCGCGATGCGAGCCAGCACGGTGGGAGCGGCCGAGAAGCCCGAGCGCGTGCTGCGGCATATCGTGCTCTACAAGTTCAAGGACGACCTGAGCCCCGAGCAACTTCAAGAGGTCATCGCGGCCTTCTCGGCATTACCTAAAAAGATTGACACGATCGTGGGTTTCGAGCGGGGTACCAACATCAGCAAGGAGGGCAAGTCGGAAGGGTTGACCCACTCGTTCGTGGTCAGCTTTCGCGACGAAAAAGGGCGAGATGCGTATCTCGAGCACCCGGCGCATCTGGAATACGTAAAGCTGGCCCGAGATCGCCGCGAGAAAGTGGTGGTGTTCGATTATTGGTCGGCCGACTGAGCGCTCGGACGCCGCGGCAGCGAACTTGCATTGGCCACTCGGATAGCCTAATTTAGCTCTTGCCATGCGTTGCTATCGAGCGACAGCGGCGGATGGCCTCGAGGGATCACGGCTATGCTCTCACTTTCCGCTTCGGATTCTTTCGCCGGGCGCCGGCTATCGCGCCGCACGCTGTTGCGGGCCGGATCGCTGGCTTTGGGCGGAATGAGTCTGGCCGATTGTCTGCGCTATCGAGCGCAGGCCGCCACGCCGGTGAAGGACACCGCCGTCATTCATGTGTTCATGGGGGGCGGCCCCAGCCACATCGACATGTACGATCTCAAGCCTGAAGCGCCGGCGGAAATTCGCGGCGAGTTTCGGCCGATTGCCACGAGTGTGCCCGGCGTTCTGATCGGGGAACACATGCCGTGCCTGGCTCGGGCGATGAAAAACGTGGCGCTGGTTCGTTCGGTTTCGCACGGCGAAGCCAGCCACTTGCCGGCGTCGCATTGGATGATGACCGGTTACCGTCCCGACCCGGGCACGACGGCGAACAAGAATCCTTATTGCGGAGCGGTGGTGGCCCGACTGCGCGGGGCGAATGCCGCGGGTATGCCGGCGTACGCCAGCATTCCGCGTCGCCAATTGCTGGGCGGTCCGGCGTATCTCGGTCCTGCCTACAACCCCTTTACGACCGAGAGCGATCCGAATTCGCCATCGTATGCCGTGCGCAACTTGAACTTTCCCGACGGCATGAGCGCCACGCGGTTGGAAGACCGCCAGGGGCTATTGCGAGATTTGGATCGATTGCGCTCCGACGCCGATCGGCAGGGTGAGTTTGCCGGGCTCGATAAGTTCTCGCGAGAGGCGATCGAAATCGTTACCGGCTCGCGAGCGCAACAAGCCTTTGATATCAGCCGCGAGCCATCGGCCACGCGCGATCGATATGGTCGCACGTCGGCCGGCCAGTCGATGCTGCTGGCACGCCGGTTGGTCGAGTCGGGCGTCACGTTCGTCACCGTTCTATCGGGCGGCGAGTGGGACACGCACACCAACAACTTTGCGACGCTTAAGAACACGTCGCTGCCGCTCGTGGATCGCGCACTGGCGACGCTGGTTACTGACTTGTACGAGCGGGGCCTCGACCGGCGTGTGATGCTGCTGGTGTCTGGTGAGTTTGGCCGCACGCCAAAGATCAACCCAGTGGCAGGTCGCGACCATTGGCCGGGCGCCATGTCGATTTTGTTCGCCGGCGGCGGAATCAACGTGGGACGGGTTATTGGCGCCACCGATCAGCAAGCCATGTACCCCACGACGCACCCGTACTCGCCTGGCGACGTGCTGGCGACGGTCTATAACTTTCTGGGCATCGACACGGCCCGCGAATTCCACGACCGCAGCGGCCGCCCGACGCGGATCCTCGCCGAAGGACAGCCGATCGCCGAGCTCTTCGGCTGATTGCGGGTGCGGTAGATCGTCCGGTTTCCCTTAGGCCGCTGGTTTGAGCACTAACGTGTGAATGGCCGGACCGGGCAAGAACGGACTGGGCTTGCCATCGCTCCAAGCCTCGTGACCATCGCCGTAGTGGGGCGACAGCGGGTGGCCCGACTGCCCGCAGGGCATGTGCATGTAGCCATCGCTTTCATGACCCGGCGAAACGCCCATCCGCTGCGATGCGCCCACAGCGGGGCCTTGAATGCGCGGCATGTTGTCGGTATCGCCCGACAAGGCCCGGGCCGGCATGTCGAGCCAGGCGGCTAACTGCGGCACTGCCAGGCTGAGCGGGTGTTGAATGCGGGTCGTGTTGAAACTGCCCCAGGTGTACTGGCCCAGCTTTGCCCCTTTTTGACTGGCATCGCTAACGACCTGGTCGGCCGCCGCCAGCAGCAGCTCGTTCCAGGTGTCGTAGCGCGGGTCGATCAGGTGTTCGGGCTGCTCGGAAACCAGCCGCCACACGGGCCCTTCGACGCGGTCCATTTTGGCGATCGTGAATTTCTTATCGACGGCCTTGCACGGCGCCGTCAAGACGTCGGCGAGCTGGCCGATCAGACTGCGACGAAACTCGCGCACGGCGCGGAAGCCGACCGAGTCGACCGCCGCTCGCCCGCCCCAGTCATCGACGAGCTTTCGCAGCTCGCCACGCCGAGGGTCAGCTTCGATCGCTTCGGGCGTCAGTGTTTCGAGCAGCAGCTTTTGCCACCGCTCGAGAAACACTGCTCGATCGTCGAGTTGAATGCGCAGCATATCGGCTTCGCTGGCGGTTTCGGTCGCCAGCAGATCGTCGCGAATCTGCCCGGCCCGAGCGCCCAGGTCGTAGCCGCCGTCGCCGAGCGTGGCCAGCATTTCGTCGCTGACGACTCGCGCATTGGCGGTCCAGATCCGTCCACCGTCCGGGTTGATGATTCGCGGGTATTCTTCCGGCGTCAGATATCCGTCCCAGCGGTGCGTGCCATCGGCCCACGAGCTGGGCAGCCGGCCGTCGAAGCCGACGCGGCGGGGAATGCGCCCCAGAATCGTCCAGCCGATGCGCCCCTTGTCGTCGGCGACGACAAAGTTTTGGGCCGGCGATCCGCTCAGGTTGGCCATCTGCATCGCGTCTTCCAAAGTTTGCGCCGATTCGATCCGCAGCGCATTCATGTTCACTCCGCCCGTGTCGTGTGCCACCCAGCGAATGACGCGCGGCCGATCCTTGTGATCGTGATCCATGATCGGACCCCAGATGGTCGAAATGACTTCAAGCGTTTCGTCTTCCGCGCCTTTGACTTTGATGGTTTCCGGATGGTGCTCGAATTTCTTGGGACCGTCGGGCGTGAGATAGGAGTCTTTGTCGTCCGCGTCGGTTTCGACGATGACCACGTCCACCCAATCGCCTTCGCTGTTGGTAAATCCCCAGGCGACATGGCCATTGCTGCCAACGACGATCGCCGGCGTGCCGGGCAGCGAGACTCCGGTCATGCGCCGCTCGCCGCCGCCTGCCTCGATTTCAGGAAGCACGAACGAAGCTCGATACCAGACGTGGGGCACACGGATGCCCAGGTGCATGTCGTCGGCCACGAGCGCCCGGCCGTCGGCCGTGTGCCTGCCCGAGACGGCCCAGTTGTTGCTGCCGGGATGAAACGTGTCGAGCGCCGGCAAGGAGCCTCGTGGTGCGAGCAGGTTGCGCGCCACCTGCGTTGTTTGTCGCGTGTCGAACACGCTGGCTTCCGGAATCGGCGGAGTCTCGAACGGTTTGCCGTGGATCGGCGCGTCCCATTCGGTGCCGCGCGGCGCGAGGAACTCGAACATCGGCTCGGGCAGCAGATCGTGCATCAGCCCCAGTCTGGCTTCGTCGGCAAAGTCGGGCCCTTGAAGATCGAGGTACATCGAGAACATTACCAGCGCGCAGTCTTCTGGCTTCCAGGGCGCGGGCTCCACGCCCAGCAGCAGATATTCGAAAGGTTTGGTATCCAGCGATGCCAGGCCAGCGTTCGCGCCAGCGGCATAGGCATCGACCAAGGCCCGGTCTTCGTCATTGCCGGCGGCCAACACGCGAGTGGCGGCATCGCGAAAGCGATGGACTCGCACACGCCGATCGGCATCGACCACCGCGGATCCAATGATCTCGGCCAACTCGCCCGCCGAGTTGCGACGCAGCAGGTCCATTTGAAAAAACCGATCCTGCGCATGCACAAAGCCGGTGGCAAACGCCAGGTCGATTCGATTGTCGGCGCGAAGTGTGGGAATTCCCAAGGCGTCGCGCTCGATCGTGACGGGCGAGGAGAGCTCGGCGGCCGTGATCTCGCCATCAAGCTTTGGCAAGCTGCCAACCAGTTTGCCGCGCACCCATAGGCCCAGGCCGACGACTAACACGATAAGAACCAGGGCGACGATGCCCGCGATCTTCAGGATGCGTTTGCGCATGGCGAAAAGTCCAAGAGATTTAGTGGCAAGAATTGAATGGATCGAACGCCGTTGAATTGGCAAAAAGAAGTCTAACCTGTCGCGCCGCGCGATGCCACAAACGCTCAGCATGACGCGGGGAAAACCGGCGACAAAGCCCGTCCAGATCGATGCCCGTGGGGACCAACGATCGAAACTAGATTTGCGCAGCCGTTTCAGCCATACTTCGGGACTCGGCTCACGGGGCCGCCAATCCAATTGCACCACGAGAATTCCGAGGTCCGCCTCATGGCAAGTTTCCGCATCTTCGTCGCTTTTCGATTGATCTATTGCGTTGCCATTGCCGTTTTTGCTGTGCTGCACTTGGCGGCCGGCGGCCTGGCCCATGCCGCGGATCAACGCACTCTGCTCGACGAGGACTTTCGCGGCTTTCGCTCGGGCGTTTGGCTGGGGGTCGTCGACGCTCGCGCGGAGTATCACTATTTGCCCGAGACGGCGCCCAAGGGCAATTGGTCGGTGTCGACGTTTCGTTCGACGATTCCCTCGCAGCGCGCCTGGCGCGTGAGGAGCCACGACGGCCAGCGCGTGCTCGCGCAAACGTTCGATAATCGCAAGGAGCGGCATACGCACCCGATGGTGATTGCCGGCGATCCTTTGTGGACAGACTACACGCTCGAGGTGCGCTTCGCGCCCGAGTCGAACGAGGGGCGCAGCGGCTTGGTGTTTCGCTATCGCAACGATCGGTGCAATTATTTCTTCGGCGTCGAAGGCTCGAAGGCCTCGCTGCGCATGGTGCAACACGAAACCGCTTTTCGGCAGCCGTTCGAAAAGGTTCTGGCCGAGGCGCCCTGCGCGTTCAAGCCGGGCGAATTCATGACGGCGGTCGTCACGGTCGCGGGAAACCGCATTACGGCCAAGCTCGATGACAAGGTTTCGCTCTCAGCCGTCGACGAAACGTATCCGCTGGGCAAAGTCGGACTCGTCGCCGATGTTCCCACGCTTTACCAGCACGTCCGCGTCACCACCAGTCCCGAGCAGGCCGAGCGAACCGCCAAGGCGATCGCCGAGCGCGAGCAGACCGAAGCTCAACTGCAAGCCGCGAACCCCAAGCCGAAGTTGTGGAAACGCATCAAGACCGAAACCTTTGGATCGGGCCGCAACCTGCGATTCGGCGATCTCGATGGTGACGGCGACTTGGACATTCTGATCGGGCAGGTGGAGCATCACGGCCCGAAAGATCGCAACAGCGAGCTGAGTTGCTTGACCGCGATCACGGTCGAAGGAGAAATCCTGTGGCAGATTGGCGAGCCGGATGCCTGGCGGCAGCAACTCACCAACGACGTCGCGTTTCAGATTCATGACCTCGACGGCGACGGCCGCAACGAAGTGGTCTATACGATGCATCAAGAATTGATCGTGGCCGATGCCAAGACCGGAAAAACGAAGCAGAAGGTTGCGACGCCCGAGATGCCGGCGACGGCCGAAGACGTCTATCGAAAATTTCCGCACGTGCTTGGCGACGCGATGTACTTTGCCGACTTTCGCGGCACGGGCCGAGCCGCCGACCTGGTGCTTAAGGATCGCTATTGGCATTTCTGGGTGTTCAACGACAAGCTCGAACCGATGTGGAACAGTCGCTGCAACACTGGGCATTATCCGAACGCGGCCGATATCGACGGCGACGGGCACGATGAGCTGGCGATTGGCTATTCGCTCTACAACTACAAGGGCCAGCGACTTTGGACGTTGGAAGATGAGCTCAAGGACCATACCGATGGCATTGCCCTGGTGCGGATGTCGCCCGATCCCAAAGCCGAGCCGGTGGTATTTTGTTGTGCCAGCGACGAAGGGGCGTTCTTCGCCGATATCCGCGGCAACATCTTGCGGCGGCATCGCGTGGGCCACGCTCAAAACCCGACGGTCGCCAACCTGCGCGACGATCTGCCCGGGCTCGAAGCCCTTTCGATGTGCTTTTGGGGCAACCAGGGAATCGTGAACTTCTACAACTCGCGCGGGGAAGTCTATTACGACTTCGAGCCTTGTCAGCACGGCAGCATGTGTTTTCCGACCAACTGGACCGGCAAGTCGGAGGAGCTGATCATGCTCACTCCCAATCCCGAGGACGGCGGAATGTTCGATGGCTTGGGGCGTCGCGTTGTGCGGTTTCCGGATGACGGGCACCCCGACATGTGCAACGCTGTGCTGGATATGACCGGGGATTGCCGCGACGAGATTGTAGTGTGGGATCCGCACGAGCTGTGGATCTACACGCAAGACGACAATCCAAAAAAAGGAAAGCTCTACCGACCGAAGCGCAACCCGCTCTACAATTACTCGAATTATCAGGCCACGATCTCGATACCGGCATGGAGCGAATAGATCGATGGGTTCCGCACGGTTAAGGTTTCGTGTTGTTTTCCGCGCTCAGTTCGTCCTCACGATCGCCGCGTGGATGGCTCTCATAGTCGCAGCCTGCTCCGCCGGCGAGATCGTCTTTCCGGGCGAGCATTGGCAAGAGAAAGCGCCGGCCGAGTTAGGGCTTTCGCAGGAAAAGCTCGATGCGGTGGCCGCGGCGCTCGGCGGCAAGGGCTGCATCGTCAAAGACGGTTACGTTGTGAAGACCTGGGGTTCGCAGTCGGAGATCAACGATTTATTTTCCTCCGCCAAACCCGTGCTGAGCACGATCTTGATGTTCGCCGTGCAGGAAGGGAAAGTGAAAAGCGTCGACACGCCGATCGCCGAGTTCGGTTGGGAGCTCAAAGAAAAAGATCGGCCGATGACGTTTCGGCACTTGGGGGCGATGACCAGCGGCTACGCGCGGCCGGAAGTGCCCGGGGCCGCCTGGGCCTACAACGACTATGCGATTCAACTCTATCAACAGACACTGTTCGATCGCGTTTTCAAGGAGTCGCCCGAGGCGGTCGCGTCGGCGCCGCAGCGGTTTGGCGCGATCGGGCTCGAGGACGGACTCAAGTTCCGTCAACGCAACCGACGCATCTCAGCTTCGGTGCGCGATTTTTCCCGGCTCGCCTGGCTGTGGCTCAATCGGGGCAAATGGCAGGACAAGCAACTCGTGCGGCGCGACCTGATCGACGAGTGCCAGCGTCCGCAGGTGCCGGCCGATTTGCCGAACACTGTGAAAGCCGCAACCGATGATTACTTGAAGATCGGAACATACGGCGGCGAGTCGGACCATTTCAGCCAGGCCGGACCGGGCATCTATGGCTTCAACTGGTGGTTCAACGGCAAGGGTCCGCGGCACCCGACGGAGTTAACCTGGCCCGCCGCTCCGGCCGACGCGTTCATGAGCCTCGGCCTGCGCGGCAACCACTCGCTTATGATCCCCAGCTTGAACCTGGTCGTCGCCACGGCCAACGGCGATTGGGGCCCCAACGAACCGGGCGGAAAAGAATCGGTCATGAACCAGCGCCTGCGAGCCATCGTCGAAGCCGGCACGCCGATGGGGAAGTAGTTTTGTGCGCGGCAAGATAGAAGTGGGGAGCGAAATACAACGCGCCCTCACCCTTACCTCTCCCAAAGGGAGAGGAGATAAGAATTACTAATCCCTAACCCCCAACACCTAATCCCTACCTCCTCCGCTTCCACTCCGGATAGTCGCGAGTCAGCAGCTCTAGCGGCTTGTCGTTGTACCAGCCATAGCCGTTGCGGCGCTCGTAGCCGATCTCGGCGATGTCGTACTTCACGACTCCGTCGCGATCTGAAAACATCGGGCGGTTCGTGCCGATTTCGTAGAAGCGGGCCCACTTGGGCGGCGCGAGTGGATCTTTGACGATCACTTTGTTCTTTCCCTTGGGCGACTTTTCGTCGGGCAATTCGGTCTGGCGGATACCTTCGAGCTTGGCCGCGTCGAACCAGGTCACGGCGCTTTGGACGGCCCGCACGACTGCGGGACTGGGCGCCTCGAGGCTCATCAGCAGCCGCACGATCTCGACCGACTCGCTGCCGCTCAAACTGACCAGCTCATATTTGCGCGCCGGCCGCGGGCTGAAGTCGATCTCGTCATGCTGGGCACACCAGGCCGTCAGTTTGCCATCGACCTTGATCTGGCACTTCAAGATACACTCGATCCCCCGGTCAAACGCCTGACGAGCGGCAGCGCGCCGCGGAGCGTCGACGAAGGCATAGCTGGCCGAGCCGTAGACTTCTCGCAAGAACAGCATCAGACGCACCATGGCGTCGTCGTTGAACGTGATGTACCGGTGATACTTATCGCCGGTCGGATAGTGCTGCGGCCAGCCACCTGTCGGATACTGGGCCTTGAGGATGTAGTCGATCCCCTTTTGGAACGCGAGCAGATAGCGGTCGTCCTTGGTGGCTTGAAAGGCTTTGGCCAAAAAGCGCAGCTCGTCGGTCGTGGCGCCGTTATCGAAGGTGGGCTGCGCGTGCTTCTCTTCATCGCTGACGGGCGACGTGGTGTCGACGTGCTTGGGCCAGCCGCCGAATTCCGATTGAGCAGCGATAATGTTGTCGGCCACGCGCCTGCCTTCATCGCCGGCAAACCACTCGGGCCCGTTGTTGAGATACTGTCGCGGACGATTGGCGGCAGACACGGTGCTGGTCGCAGATAGCAGCACAGCGGCGAGCATCAAGGTGATGGCTCGGCAGTTAGTGGTCGAATCAATATTCATGGGTTGCCAATCTTGGTGGATCGCTATTGGGCCGGCGCTTCGCGCACTCGATCGGCGAGCGCTTCCATCAGCATGCGCGCCGTCTCGGGTCCGACGCTGTTCTTCTCGCCGTACTGGGCCGATTTGAGTCCGTAGGCAAAGGGCGGCTTCACGTCCCATTGGCGCTTCGGCACGATATAGCCGACTTCGTCGTTGGCCAGGCCTAAGACCAACATCTTCTTGCTCGGCAGGATCTTAGCGATTGGCGTCTCGAGTGCGGCATCGACAAAGTCGGCGCCCGGATCGGCCGGTTCTTGAAACTGGCCGTAGACCAGTTCCGGATACAGCTCGCCGGGTATCGCGGCCACGTGTAGTTCGCCCAAACGCAAATAGGCCACTTCGGTTTGCATGGCCGGCGGCTGCTCCGATTTGCCAGCCACGATTTGCTCGACGTTTCCCTCGCGCGTGCCGGGCCAGGCGAACAGCGGTCGATTCAACACGCCCGCGGCGGTCGCTTGAAGAAAGCCTTCGTTGCCCAGCGGAATCAGAATCGGGCGCGCGTAGACTTCCAGCGGCGTGAGCGTGATCGCCTGCGCTTGCTTGATCGCCTTGTCGGCCAGGTTGGCGACCGCTTCGCCAGCCATGCGGATCAATTCAAACCCGTCGCTGATCCGTTCGCCCTTGGCGTTATTAAAAGTCTTGTCGGGCGTGCCCATCAACCCGCCGATGGCACCTTGGAAATAAACCGCTCTGCAGCCGTGCCGCTTTTCGAGGGCGTCGACCACGACGCCCATGAAATCGCGCGAAACGTGCGCGCCCCCTTTCGGTTCGACTCCGTGGCTATTCCATTGCACCAACAGGCCGTTGGTCTTGCCGTCGGAGGCGCGCACGAACTTGAGCACGCGTAGCACGCTGTCGTACACCTCGGGCCGCCGATAATCGCCGAGCAAGCTTTGGTCCTCGGCCGTGCCATATTCGACGCGAACGGGGACCGCTGCGGCGTCGGCCTGGCGCACGGCTTCCACGATGCCAGCCTCGATCTGCGCGACGTAGCTGGCGACCACGCCAGTCTCGCCCGGCGAGGGACCCCAGACGCCGATCACGTCGGGGCTTTCATGCGAATGCGTGCTAGCGACCAGCACGTAGGCGAAATCCTTCAAGCTCTTTCGGGCCTTTACGACCGAAGGATTCGGCAAGCCGATTGAATCGACCGAAACTAGAGCGAACTTGCGCGACCCATCGCGCAATACCAGAGCACGGGCAAAAAGCGGATCGTGAACCCCCTGCGCCGCGCGGTTGTATTCTTTTCCAGCCAGCCAAATCGGCTGCTTGGCCTCCAACTTAGGTGTGATATCGACCGCGCTCATGCCGGCCTCGAGCCCGGCGGCGGCTTGGGCGATCAGCGGAACAAAAACTAGTAACAAGAATAAAGCGGCAGTCGGGACTCGGCGAATTGTGAATGTCATCGAAGGAGGCTCGAGTTGAAAGATAAGTTGAGAGTGGACGCTGGATGTAGAGGATCGCAGTCGTCCAGGATAGCATACGGCCGAGCCGCGCGCGTAGTCAGCCCGCGGCGCCAAAGATCAGGCCGTCACCGCTTCAGCCTCACGGCGAATCAGCTCGATTTGCCAGGGGCCGTGGATCTGATAGCTCACGCCGCTCCAGTCGACTTGCTTTACGAACAGGCAGCGCACGAGCGCCAGCGTGTAGAGCAACTGGGTGAGCGGAATCACGAGAAACAGCGCCAGCAGCATGCCGGGCGAAAGCCGCAGGCCGAGTTCGCCCTGGCGGTGCAAGACTCCTCGCACACCGAGCTCGAGCGTCAGCAGCAATGCCCAGGACCCGGCCAGATAGGCCAGACCGCCGGCCAGACAACCAAGCGCCAGTCTCGGTTCGCCGGCAAAGCAAAAGGCAATCGCCGCGACGAACGGCGCAAACATGGTGCTCGTGAACAGAGCCACATTGGCGAGCACGAGCGCCCACTGGGGATGATATAGCCGGGTCCACAGCAGTTGCCGCGTGATAAAGCGGAAGCAATTTCCCAGGTTGGTCTCTTCTTCGTTGACGATCAACAGCGACGGCACGAACTTGAGCGACAGGTTCAAGCGACGCAGGGCCGATTTCACCGGCGCGTCTTCCACCATGCCGTGTCGCCACTGATCGAGCAGCCCGCTGGCGTGAATGTCTCGCGGGCGAAGCGTGAGCGCCCCTCCCCAGGGAATTCCGCCGGCCCACATCGGCACGATGGCGCCCGCGTTCCAGATGTAGCGCACCAGCGAACCCAAGCGTCCACGGCGCGGCGCGTACCAGCGTCCGCCCAGAGTTCCGCCGACTTTGGGGTCGGCCATGGCCGTGGCCAGGTCGCGCAAGAACGACTTGGGCACGCGCATGTCGGCCCCGCAGAAGGCGATCAGGTCGACTGATTCGTCGAGGTCTTCGACGAACTGCACCAGCGCGCTGTTCAGCAGGCTGCACGTCGGCAGCTTCTTGCGCAGCCGCACAAGCTCGACATTGTTCACCGGATTCGTGCGCAAGAAGTCACTGACGATGCACCAGGCCGGATCGTGCTCGCCATCGATGACGATTTGAATTTCGTACGACGGATAATCGAGCGTCAGGGCCCTGCGGATCGAGTCGCAGACGCTTTGATCGCCTCCGCGCAGCGGCATGAAGATGCGAATTTTTGGCCATTTCGTCAGAGCCGGCTGCTGGGGCGCGACCTCGCTCAGCCGGCGCACATATAGCAATACCGGAACGAGTTGAATAATCCACATCACCAGCAAGGTCGCGAGCAAGGCGGTCATCCAAATCATCGCGAATTCACCTGAAATGTAGCTGTGCATGAGAAACGCATCTTCCGGTCAATTGTAGTTCCCCGCAGAGCGTGCGTCAGACGCTTGAGTCTCAAAAATCGTGCATCTATACTAAATCCTTGGTTTCCAACCAGGGAGGTGTCGAGGAATAAAGGACTAATTGCGGCGCGCTCGACACGCGTGCGCAAGTATTTTATGCGGCAGGACGTCGGCCAATCGTTGAAACATTCGATCGCCTTTTCTCGTTCTGCCGCAAGCCCCGCCGCTTGCGCGGGAGTTTCGTCCTGCAGTGACATCGCCCTTGTGCACAACCGAAGCGGTACGCCGTCCGTCGATTCCGATGGTCGACCTGGCCGGCCAAATGGCTCTGCTGCATGACGAGCTGCGCCAAGCCATCGACGAAGTCCTGCTGCGCGGCGATTTTGTGCTGGGGGCCGCCACCACGGCTTTCGAAGCGGCGTTCGCCCGCTTTCTAGGGGTGGATCATGCGATTGGCGTCGGCAATGGCCTCGACGCTTTGCGGCTGTCGCTAATGATGTCGGGCATTGGCCGCGGCGATGAAGTCATCGTGCCGGTCAATACGTTCATCGCCACGGCCTTGGCTGCCAGCAGCCTGGGCGCGCGACCCGTGTTTGTCGACTGCGATCCGCAGACCTACAACATCGACGTCTCGCGCATCGAGGCGGCACTTACGAATCGCACGCGGGCCATTTGCCCGGTGCACCTGACGGGCCAACCGGCCGACATGCAACCGATTCTGGAAATTGCCGAGCGCCGCAACCTGGTCGTGGTCGAAGACACAGCCCATGCACCGGGGGCTTTATACCGCGGCCGCGCGTGCGGCACGCTTGGCGCCGCCGGCTGCTTCAGCTTCTATCCCGGCAAGAGCCTCGGCGCGTGCGGCGACGCCGGACTGATCGCCACGGGCGACGCCAAATTGGCCGAGCGGCTGCGCTGTGCGCGCAATTATGGCCAGAAAAAGAAATACGAACACGTCGAACAGGGGTTGAACTCGCGGCTCGACACGCTGCAAGCTGCGATCCTGAACGTCAAGCTCAAGTATCTGCCGGCTTGGAATGAAGCTCGCCAGGCCATTGCCGCGGAATATCGCCGCCAGCTCGAAGGCGTTGGCGACTTGACGTTCCAGCAGTGCCTGCCGAACACGACCCACGTTTATCATCTGTTCATCGTCGAAACCGACCACCGCGAAGCGCTGCAAGCGTTTCTGACGGAGCGCGGCGTCGAAACGCTGATCCATTATCCGCAGCCCATTCACCTGCAGCCCGCCTATCGCGATCTGGGTTATCAGCCGGGAGACTTCCCGGTGAGCGAGCGGCTGTCGCGGCGGATGCTATCGCTGCCGATCTTTCCCGAGATGAGCGCGGCGCAAGTCGCACGCGTCGCGGGCGGCGTGCAAGACTATTTCGTCCAGGCTCATTCCAACCGCCAACCAGAGAAGATAACCACGTGAGAATCGCCATCGCTGGAGCAGGATGGTTTGGATGCCATATCGCCGAAACATTGTTGGAGCATCAGCACGAAGTCACTGTGTTCGAATCACGGTCGTCGATCTTTGCCGGCGCTTCGGGCAACAACACCAATCGATTGCACCTCGGGTTCCACTATCCGCGGTCCAAGATCACACGCGAGCAATCGAAGCAGGGCTATTGGCGGTTTCTGGAGAAGTATCCGACGCTGTCGCGCCCGGCTCCATACAACTTGTATGCGATCGCACGGCAGGAGTCGTTCGTCGACTTCCCGACGTACCTGCAGATCATGGATGTTACCGGCCTGACCTATAACGAGTGCGACCCGGCCGCGTTCGGGCTAGAAAATGTGGCCGGCAGTTTGGATTGTCCCGAGCGCGTGATTGATTCGCGCGGGGCGCAGGGCGTGTTTGCCTCGCGGCTGGCCGGCTGTTTGCGACTGAGCGAACCTGTGAGCGATTTGCACCTTGGCAAAGACAGCGTGCGCGTCAACGGCGGCCAGTACGATCTGTTTGTCGATTGCACCTATCAATCGCTGCTGCCGAACCGCAAATGGGATTTGGCGTTCGAGCCGTGTATTACGCTGGTCTATGAAGGGCCGGATGACCATGGCGGCATCACCGTGATGGACGGCCCGTTTTTCACGATCTATCCCGACAACGACAATCTGTTCACCGTCTATTCCGTCACTCATACGCCGCGAGGTCGGTTTCATTCGCCGCAGCAGGCCTTCAAGGTGCTCTCGTCGGTTGGCGACAGCGACGTGGCGCGCGTGCGAACAGCGATGGAGATCCAGATTGCTCGGCACTATCCCACATTCAAAGATCGCTTCCGCTTCGCTGGCGTGCGAATGACCGTGCGCACGCGAACCAGAGACATGGCCGACGCTCGGGCCAGCGTGGTCGAGCAGCAGGATCGAGGCATTCAAGTGTTGTCGGGCAAGATCGATTCGATTTTCTTCGTCGCCGATGAGATCTTGAAGTGTGTCGAAGCGCATGAGCCCAGCCGCGCGGCCGCTTTGAACGTTGCGGGTGTCTCGCCCGCCACAAACTGGACGTGACCCTCATGATCGTCGCTCCGTACACGGAAAACGCCCAGTGCGAGTGGGACGCGTTCGTCGCCAGGGCGGCCAACGGCACGTTCATGCACACGCGCCGTTTTTTTTCGTACCATCCGCCCGATCGATTCCGGGACCATTCGCTGGCCGTGCGCACCGACGACGGCCAACTGGTGGCTCTGTTGCCGGCGGCCGAAACACAACTCGGCGGATTGCGCACGTTGCAATCGCATCCCGGCGCCAGCTATGGCGGACTGGTGATTGGTGAAACGGCCGACGCGGTGATCGTGGACCAGACGGTCGCGGCGATCGTCGAATATGCTCGCCAGCGCGAGTTTCAGCAGGTGTGGATGCGGCTGTCCGAGCCGATCTTCCACCGCCGTTGGTGCGGCGAGCTCGACGTGGCCTTGTTCCGCGCCGGATTTACGATCCACGCTCGCGAGCAATCGAGCGCCATTCGGCTCGAAGGTTTGACCGACGAGACCAGCCAGTCCCGCTTTCACGATAGCGCCCGGGTTAATATTCGCCGAGCTTTGCGCGACGGAGTGACGGCACGCACCAGCGATGACTTTGCCGGGTTCTGGCGATTGCTCCACGCAAATCTGGAGGCAAAGTACGCCGTCGCGCCTTCGCATTCGCTCGAGGAGATTTTGCGACTGCGCGAACTCATGGGAGATCGGGTTGAACTGATTGGCGGCTTCAAGGATGACACGCTGCTTTCGGGCATGGTGCTATTCTTTCTCAACGACGTGACGGCGCACACGATGTACTTTGGCCAGGACTATGCGTTCAAGCAGTTGCGGTCGTTGCACCTGGTGGTGCACGAGGCCGTTCGCCATTGCCTGCGTCGAGGTTGTAAGTTTCTGAATTACGGGATCAGTTCCGTGCCCGGCTCTCGCGGCCTGGAACTTAACGAGGGCGTGTACACCTTCAAAAACCGCTTGGGCGGCGAGGGAGTGGTACGCGACATTTTGGTGAAAGCATTATGAGTCACAAAACCTGGGCCGATGTTTATAGCGACCGTGCCAAGCGCTACGACAATCCACTGGACGTGTGCGAGTTCTACGACGGTTCGGGCCACTGCTCCGAGGAGTGGCTCGACGCCATCTGCCAGCGGATCGCCGGCTCGCTAGCGTTGGGTCCAAACGATCGGGCGCTCGAAGTAGGCTGTGGTTGCGGCGTATTGATGCGACGCCTGCTGCCGCGCGTGGGCCAGTTCGTCGGCGCCGATCTTTCCGAGGGCGTGTTGGAAAAGGCGCGGCTGGCTATGCCGAACGTCGAGTTCCACCAGGCCTCAGCCGAGCAGCTTCCATTTGCCGACGGGGCATTCACCAAGTGCCTCTCGTACAGCGTGATCCACTTTTTCGACGACTTGCCCGCGGCCGAACGAGCGATCCTGGAGATCGGCCGGGTCGTTCGGCCCGGCGGCCGGATTCTGTTGGGGCACGTGCCAAACGCCGAGATGGAACCGGCCTATCAAGAACATCGCCGTGCCCGTGCGTTCCAGCGAACGACGCAGGTCGACCACAAGCTCAAGTGGCTCTGGTATCCGCCCGAGTTCTTCGACCGCTTTCACCAGCGGTTCGCCAAAGTCGAAGTGAAGCGAGGCGAAGCCGAGTTCGATCAGACGTATCGCTATCGAATGGATATCGAAATCGAAGTCTAGGGGATGACTCAATCTTGGCTTCGGGCTACTTCTCGTACTTCGTCGTGTCGTTGTGGTAATTTGAAGCCGAGCAACGAACCACAACGGCACGACGAAGAAACCGGAAACCAGAGTTGTTTTTGCGTCGTCCTCTGAGTATCGAGCCAGACGCAATCCGCTTGAATCGCTGTGGAATAGTCGCTCCATGTTGCGGTATGCTGGTGCTAAATTGTTGCACCACACCGCCGGGAGCTAGCCTTCGATGGGAAATAGCGCACGCGATCTCACACGCCGGCAATTTGTGCAAGCTGGCGGCGCTGCTTGGTTGATGCTGCATGCTGGCCGCACGATCGGCGCCCAGAACGCTAGCGAATCCGCGCTGGTCGTTGGGCAGCCGCAAGGCGCCGCAGCGGCGGCTGCGATTCTGGCCGAAGGTGGCAACGCCGTCGATGCCGCCGTGACCGCGGCGCTTGTGGCCGGGGTGGTGGCCGTGCCGATGTGCGGGATCGGCGGATATGGCGGACATATCGTGATCGGCTGGCCAGACGGCCGAGCCACATCGATCGATTTCAATTCCACCGCGCCGGCGGCCGCTCGCTCGGATATGTTCGCGCTCGACGAGCAAGGTCGGGTGCGAGGCGGCATTAGTCATCACGGTTGGTTGGCCGCTGGCGTGCCCGGAACTCTCGCCGGGCTGCAGCTCGCGCTCGACCGGTTCGGCACGCGGCAACTTTCGCGCGTCATGGAACCGGCGATTCGCTTTGCGCGCGAGGGGTTTGTGGTGAACAAGGGTTTCGCCCGAGCGATTCAAGGAGCCGCCAAACAGTTCCAGCGCGATCCGGGCTCGGCGAAGCTGTTTTTCGTCGACGAGAAACCGCTGGCTGAGGGCGCGACGTTTCGCAATCCCGACCTGGCGAAACTGCTCGAGCAGTTGGCCGCCGACAATTCAGTGGCCGACTTCTATCGGGGGCAGATCGCCCGGCGGATCGCCATCGAATTTCGCAAGCAGGGCGGACTGGTCACCGAGCAGGATCTGGCGATTTACGAGGCGCGCGAGGTGACTCCGCTTTCGCTCACGTGGCGCGGTGCGACGATGCACACGGCGCCGTTGACTGCCGGCGGCCTGAGCACGCTTCAAGCTCTGGCAACGCTGAAGACTTTGGAGTGGGAAAACCTGGACCCGGCCGATCCGAAAACGACGCATGCGCGCGTCGAGGCCTTGCGGCTGGCGTGGCATGATCGGCTTCGCCTGTTGGGAGATCCGGAAGGTGCCGACGACCCCACGCAGCGGCTGCTTTCGGCCGAGTATGCCGAGCGAAGCGCCGATCGCGTGCGCGACGCGGTTCGCCAGCAGCGATTGATTCCCTCGAACACCGATGGTCGAACGGCGGGCGGCACGGTTCATTTGAGCGCGGTCGACCGCAGCGGCATGATGGTCGCCGTCACGCTGACGCATGGCGAGGGTTTTGGCGCGCAGGTGACGGTCGATGGGCTGGGATTAGTCCTCGGCCACGGCATGTCGCGCTTCGAACCCAAGCCGGGCCATCCGAATTCCATCCGCCCGGGCCGCCGGCCGCTGAACAACATGTGCCCTACGCTGGTCTTTCGAGGTGGCGAGCCGGTTGTGGCTTTGGGGGCGACGGGCGGGCGCCGAATTCCCAATACGCTCTACGACGTGCTGTTGGGCTTGGCGGGTCGCGGCCAGTCGCTTTCGACCGCCGCCGCCGCGCCGCGCATGCACACCGAAGGAAGCGATCGGATCGAGCTCGCCAAAGGTTGGGGCGATGCCGAGACCGAATATCTCAAGCAAGTCGGCTACCTGGTCGTTTCCGGCAACGGGGCGAATCTGAACGGAATCGAACGTGACCCGCACACAGGCAAGCTGGCGCAGGTTCCCTGATCAGACCGTGCAAAATCTTGGCGACTACTTCTTCGCGGCGGGGCCGACGAGCTCGATCCGCACTCCGCCGGGCGCTTCGATGAAAGCGATCTTGCCGTTGCCAAAGGCGAACGGTCCGGACTCGAACTTGACTCCCTTGGCCTTGAGCTCGACGGCCGCGGCATCCAGATCGGCGAAGCCCCAGCTCAGGTGATCGATCGAGCGGCCCTTCGTGCCGGCCTTGGGCTCGTCGACTTTCTTGGCCAGCACCCAGACATCGCCATAGCGGACGCCGGGAATCAGGCCGGCGAACTTCGAAATCTCGCCGCCGAAGGCGCCGACATACCACTCGAGCGTTTGTTTGACGTCGGTGGTCGCCAGATGCACGTGGTGCAGGCCTTCGATCTCGGGGTCTTGCACGATCTCAATCAGGGTTCCCCAGGGATCCTTGATGAACGCGAACTTGATCGGTCCTTCCTGCTCGACGCCCGAGACGATCTCGACGTCGGAGCCGGCCAGTTCTTTCATCTTGGCGTCGATGTCTTTAAAGGAAAACCCGATGTGGTCGACCGAGCTGCCGACGCTGCCGGGAAACCCCTCTTTGGCTTTGAAGAAGATCAACGTCACTTTGCCGAATCCGACCGCGGCAAACGGCCCGATGTTGGTCGCCTTGCCGCCGAGATTCTTGGCATACCATTTGGCCGCAGCCGGCGGATCGGTTGCGTTTAAGTGGACGTGGTGATATTGGGCTGAAAGTTCCAATGCCGTTGATCGGGACGTTGAGAGCACCAAGACCAGGCCCGCCAGCAGGGCGAGCGACGCTGAAGGGCGAATGAGTAAGGAAACGGTCATTGGAAAGTCCTTTGCGGAGTGAATCGTTGGTGCGTTTGCCTGTCGTAACTCGTGTGTTGCTAGATCGCCTTAACAGGTGCTCTCACACTGCGCAAGACGATCGCGGCGCTGATCACTGAAAAGACAATCAGCATCTGGCCGGGGCCGTAGGTCAGCCACACCCATTCGGTCTGGTGCGGGATGCGGCCGCCGAACATTCCGAAGGCGAGAATCAAATCGCTGGCCAGAAACAAAGCGCCGCCGAGTGCGAGCGGGATGAATCGCGAGCATTGAAGCGCCAATCCGCTAGTGATTCCGGCCGTGCCCGCCAGCAGCAGCGAGTAGGGGAGCGCCGGCCAAACCAGGTCGCGGGCCTTGGTGCCTTGCATCGCGACAAAGTACCAGCCGACCAGTCCGATCAATTGCCAAACGACAATCGCGGCGAACATGGCGCGACGATTGGTCAGCCCCGCTCGCGTTGCCAGAGTCTTGCAGCCGACGATGTAGGCGATGTGCCCCAGGCCGAAAGCCAGAATGCCACCCAGCACCGGGTCTTTCAGCGGGATGAACTTAAGCAGGTTGGCATTGAAGAAATCGCCGATCGTGCCGAGCGTCATGCCGATGGCGATGCACAGCGCGAAGTGCCCGGCCGAAGTGTTGCGCCACAGGGAATAGGCAAACCAGCCGGTCACGACCAGTGCGACCGACGAACCCATGCGCGCCGCCGTGGCGGCCGCCGAGCTATGTCCGTCAGTGAGATTCCCCAGCACCATGGCCGCGGCCAAGAGCGCCGCCCACACGACCCACAGCGCAGCAAAAGGCATCAGGCCGCCGGCCGGCTGAGCCTGTTCGGCTGCCATCACACCCGGCGCCAATGCGTTTGGGCTCGACGTCATGCTTAGGTTTTCCTGTGCCGGTTAGCGAGACGCCGTCGCGCTGCTGCCCACGCAGTAGATGCGCGGGGCGGTGCGAATGAGCAGTTTGTCGCCCACGATCACCGGCGTCGCCATGCCCATGTCGTCGTCGGCCAGTTGATTGGTATAGAGAATCTCGAAGTCCGGCCCGGGCTTGATGGCAAACGTCACGCCGTCTTCATTCAGGCAAAAGATCTTGCCGTCAAAAGCCACTGGCGAGCTGGTGAAGGCTTTGCCGTTGGGAATTCGCTGGCGGCCGTAAATCTCGCGGCCCGTCTTGGCGTCGTACGAAGCGAAGAAGCCCCGGTCGTACAGAATATAGAGCTGATCGCCATAGATCAGCGGCGTGGGATGGTAGGGCCCGGCTTTTTCGTGAGCCCAGGCAATGTGCTCGTTGCTGGTTTCGCCTTTGCCCAGCGAAATATCGCCCGTCGCCCCCGGCTTGATCGCATACAGCGGGTTTTCGCCCCACAGCACGTGGCCGGAGGTGAGATAGAGATAGCCGAACTGCGCAAACGGCGTGGGAATTGCCAGAATGGATTTACCTTTCAACTGCCACAGCAGCTTGCCTTCCAAATCGTAGGAGCGAGCCCAGCCGATTCCGGAGGTGACCAACTCAGTGCGCTTTTCGTTTTCCCAAACGAAGGGAGTCGAGTAGTTGGTCTTTTCCGCGCGGTCGATGCGCATCACCTCGTCGCCCGTCTTCTTGTCGAGCACTAGGAGATACGATTTTTCGTCGTTGTCGTTGACGATATACACGCGATCGCGATAGACGATCGGCGAGGTCGACGTGCCCCAGCCATATTGCGTCTCGGTCACCGGCACCATCCGCGACCAGAGCAGCTTGCCGTCCATGTCGTAGCAGAACATGCCCAGGTTGCCGAAGTAGGCATAGATGCGTTCGCCGTCGGTCGTGGCGGTTTCCGAAGCCAACGTGTTCTTGATATGGTGCGGCTTGGGTGGAACGCCGGTGTGTGCCAGGTGTTGCCACAGGGTCTTGCCGGTCTTGAGATCCAGGCAGACCACTTTCCATTCGTGCGGGTCGGTTTGTTTTGGATACTTGTTGGCGTCGACGTCTTCGAGATACAGTCCTTTGCGCGCCTCGGGCGTCTTGCCTTGGTTGACGCACGTGGTGAGCACGATGCGATCGCCCCAGACGACCGGCGACGACCAGCCCATGCCCGGAATGTCGGTTTTCCAAACAATGTTTTCCGTCGCCGACCAGTGCGACGGCGGCGCAGTCTTTTCGCTCGCGGGCAACCGGCCGGTGAGAAAGCGAGGAACGGGTTCGTCGGCCCGCAGCGGGCCGGTCGAGGTCAAGATGGCCAGACAGGCCAACGTCGCGATGCGCGTCATCGGATCAACTCCTGCGAGAAGAAATGGTTCAAGCGTGGCAGCGGAGTTGGGGGAAGCTCGGCCACGCCAGGTTGTTTGCGCCATCGATGCTATCCGTGGTTCGACCGGAGAGTCAAGTCCGGCGGCGGATTTCTGGCGGGGCGAGTGCCCCTGGTTTATCGATTTCTCGGTTAATCGGCCGCCTGGTCTCGGTAGGTCACGCACTCCCGTGCGTGATAAAGCGTCGCCTTCCGGCTCGTAGCCCCCAGGTTGTCCGGACCGTCACGCACGGGCGTGCGCAACCTACTTGGGATTCGCCATGAAGTAAAAATGGCCATCTTCGGCGCCGCCGACGAAGTCGGGATGGGTGTCGCCGTCGAAATCGACCACGGCCGGGCTGACGTCGTGACCTTCGATGTTCTGGCTGGCGAGCGACCCTGCGGCTTTGAAAAACCATTTGCCTTCGCGCTCGTCAACCTGTTGCAATACATCGGCGCTCGTCGAGTTGACCAGCAAGTCGAATCGGCCGTCGCCGTCCCAATCGGTCACGCATAATTTACGTCGCCCGCTGCCGCCGGCCGTTTTGGCATTGAGCCGAATCGGCTCGCCTGCCTCATCGACGAACGCCCGGCGGGGTGGCAGCAGCACCAGCTTGCCGTCGCGTTTGGATCGCTCGAACAGTGCCAGGTAGCCTTCGACGTCAAGCATCGCCAGGTCGGGCAACTGATCGCGGTTGAAATCGAACACTAGCGGCGTGGTGCGCCATTGCGTGGCAAGTTCTTTTCCTTTGGGCGTCCACCAGGTCCAGGCCGGCTTGGGGGGCGTGCCGGGCCATTCGACTTCGATGGCCTCGGGCGCGGCCAGCCGCGGATTGCCCGGCGAGCCGACCTTGCGCAGCCACTCGACGCGGCCCCAGATGGAATTGAACACCAGATCGGCCAGCCCGTCGCCATCCCAATCGGCCACCGAAAGCGTCGTGTAGCCCCACTTGGCTTCGGCCGGCCCTTGAATGCTGCCGTTCGGACCAGCCATGACGCGGAACACCTTGCCGCCCGCTTCGAGCCGCTGGGGCGCGGCCCACTTGGGCGTCGCCACGCGCGGGCCGCTGAGGTTCTCGAACAGCTCGATGTACCCGGCCGTGTTGCCGCTGATCAGGTCAATGTCGCCGTCGCCATCCCAATCGAAACCGACCGGCGTGGCCAGCGCACCGCACTTGATGTCGTCGGCCTCTTGCTGGAAATACTTCGGCGGGAGAAACGAAGGCGTGCGATTGTCGGCCGGCCTGGCAGTGTTTGTGCCGCTGACAT
>Ga0163150_10002864_pt1 | contig 25452 bp, 18 predicted proteins | sample OliLakLV19P2IB_FD_148628 | JGI IMG/M metagenome (GOLD analysis project Ga0163150, IMG submission 148628) | Freshwater microbial mat bacterial communities from Lake Vanda, McMurdo Dry Valleys, Antarctica - Oligotrophic Lake LV.19.P2.IB | ecosystem: Environmental > Aquatic > Freshwater > Lake >...
CCTCGACCGGCTGTTTCCCCCGAACTAGGCTCGGTCTTAAGACTCCCCTCCCTCTTAGGGAGGGGCCGGGGGAGGGTCGCGTCTCCAGCGTCAATTCTGGGCAATATCATGTGGTAGGGCCGACCCTCCCCTAACCCCTCCCTGGGAGGGAGGGGAATTCTGAGACAGAGCCTAAGGTGTTTGCATGCCGCGGATCACCGCACTCACGCCCAGCCGGCGCAACGCGACGAAGCTGATCATCAGCGTCGATGGCAAGGCGATCGGCACGCTGCCCGCGAAACAGGTCGAATCGCTGGGGCTTGAAGTCGGCGGGCAGTGGCGCGAGGCGGACGCGGCGAAGGTCGCGGAGCTTGTCGCGTTTGAGAAGGCGTTTGAGCAGGCGATGAAGCTGGTGAATTGTCGGCCGGTGACGCGGGCGGCGCTGGTGATGAAGATGATCGAGCGCGGGCATGATTCGGCGGTTGCCGAGCGGGTGGCGGCGAAGCTGGTGGCGATCGGTGCGATGAGCGATGAGGCGCTGGCGGCCGCGCTGCTGGAGGAGATCGACCGCACGCGTCCTGCCGGGCCGGCGCTGAAGCGGGCGAAGCTGGCGCAGCGCGGGGTGGAGGAGGAGGTGATTGAGCGGTTGGTGGAGGCGAGCTCGACGCCGGCCGATCAGCGCGAAGCCGCGAAGCGGCTGGTGGCGTCGAAGCAGAAGGCTTTTGCGCGGCTCGATGAGGCAACGCGGAAGCGGCGGCTGTGGGGCCTGCTCGCGCGGCGCGGGTTTGAGGAGGATGTGATCGAGGCGGTGCTGGGGGCGGGGGAGGAAGATTGAGCTTTGCGCTCACCATTTTTAGCCGCAGCGTCCTCGCTGCGCGTCCGAAAGGCACGCGCAGCGAGGACGCTGCGGCTCAAAGAAACAACTCACACAGGTTCCTTCGTCTTCTTTACCAGGTGAATGTTCTCGATGACCAGCGATTTGTCGATCGCCTTGGTCATGTCGTAGAGCGTGAGGCAGGCGACGCTGACGGCGGTCAGGGCCTCCATCTCGACGCCGGTGCGGGCGGTGACGCTGGCCGTGGCGGTGACGCGGAGGCGGTCATCGTCGATGCGCTCGAAGTCGACGGTGATCTGATCGACCGGCAGGCTGTGACACAGCGGAATCAGCTCATCGGTGCGCTTGGCGGCGGTGATGCCGGCAATGCGGGCCACCGCCAGCGCTTCACCTTTGGGCAGGTCGCCGGCGAACAGGCGGTCGAGCGTCTCCTTCGCGGCGACGAACTCGCCCTCGGCGATGGCGGTGCGGCGGACGGCGGGCTTGCCGCCCACATCGACCATGTGGGCCCGCCCGCGGTCGTCGAGGTGGGTGAGGTTTGGATCGGACATGACGAGATCATAGTTGAGAAGCCCCGCCCGGAAGGGCGCGGGCACAGTTGTGGCCGACCTGATTGCGGGGGTGGCACTGACAAGGACTGCTCGGAGGCCTTGTCAGTGTCCGGCTTCCTTGCGTCGCCGACACTGACAAGCTCCGAAGACTCCGCTTGTCAGTGCCACCCATTGAATGCTCTCCACCGCCGGGCGAGATGGGTACAATTCCCCCCATGCCGCCACGCAACCGCGCCACCGCACTGCCCCTTCTCGCCGCACTCCTCCTCATCACCGGCTGCGTCGAGCGGCTGATCACCGTGAAATCAACGCCGGCCGGGGCGCTGGTGTATCTCAACGACGAAGAGGTCGGGCGCACGCCGGTGACGGTGCCGTTCAAGTTCTACGGCGTGTACGACGTCCGCCTCGAGCACGATGGCGACTGGGTGCCCGAGGCCGAGGCCGCCCGCCTGCTCAACGTCAGCGAAGATGAAATCCGCGCCCGCGTCGAGGGCGAGAAACTGTCCGGCCGCGAGGAGAACGGGCAGAAGCTCGTGCGCATCTACTACATGCCGCTGTGGACCTCGCAGGAGGCGAAAGGCCCGTGGTGGGAAGCGCCGGGGCCGGACCTCGTCGCGGAGGCGATGCCGAACAACAAGGTCGAGCTCGAGTGGCACTTCACGATGGAACCCATCGGCGACAAGAGCAGCGAGAGCCTGCTGGAGCGCGCGAAGCAGCTGCGGGCGCTGATCAAGCAGGATGTGAAGTAGCCTCCACCGCAACATACTTGGAACTTGAGCGAGTGAACATCGCGTGAGCGACCCAGTGACAACCCGGCCCGTTGTCCTCGCCAGCGCTGCTGGGTTAAGAGCATTCGTTGCGGCGCTGCTGCTTCAATGCGTATTCTGGTGCACCGGCGGTTGCTTCACCGGGATTCAAGGCTTGAGCATTTTTGTGTACCTGTCGCTTCCAAGCATGCTGTTCCTGAGCGTGATCGGAATGAACCTTCGCACCGGCGAGTTTGAAGCCTTTCGCCAACTTCATCTCTTCATTCCTCTGAACGCGCTGTGGGTCGGCCTGATCGCGTTCACGTTCATCTGGGTGCGCGACTCTGTCCGCGGGTCCCGATGATTCACTCATCCGCCCCGCCGGCGCGAACGATTTCGTAGGCTTCCACCACTTTCCCACCGATCAGGTGCTCCTGAATGATGCGCTCAAGGACCGGCGGGTCGCACTGGCCGTACCACACGCCCTCGGGGTACACGACCGCGATCGGGCCGCCTTCGCAGATGCGCAGGCAGTTCGCCTTGGTGCGGGCGATGCCGCCGCGGTCGCTTAGGCCCAGCTCCTTGAGTCGCGACTTGAGATAGTCCCACGCGGCAAGCGAGCGGTCACGGTCGCAGCATTTCGGTTTCGTCTGATCACAGCAGAGAAAAATGTGGCGCCGGGCGGGCAGGCCCAGCTCATCGGCGAGGCCTCGCTGCCGGCGGAGGGTTTCGTCGTGGTCGGACATGGGGCGATTGTAGCGGTGATTTTGCGGGGCTTGGTGGGGTCGCACCTCTCCCTCCGAGGGAGAGGTCGGCGAGGCTCCGCGAGCCGGGTGAGGGTGAGAATCCAGGACCACCTTGATTCAAACTTGCGCGACCTACCTTCAAATTTGGCCTGTGGTCTTCTCCCTCACCTGCCGCAATCGCTGCTTCGCGGCGATTGCGGCTGTCCTCTCCCGGAGGGAGAGGGGGTGGTCATGCATCGTCGCCGGCTGTCGCAAGTCTTGCTTCGCGGGCGGCGCGTCTTGCCGCGGCGAGCCGCTTGAAGAGCTCGTCGCTGATGACGCCGCCGAGGATGACAAGGCCGATGATGGTGCCTTCGAGGGTGGAGGAGATGCCGAGGAGGACGATGGCGTTGTAGAGCACCTGCACGACGGCGGAGCCGATGACGACGCCGAGGATCGATCCCTCGCCGCCGCGCAGGCTGCACCCGCCGAGCACGGCCCCGGCGATGGCGTACATCTCATAACCGGCACCCTGGTTCGAGGGCTGCACCGAGTTCACCTCGAGCGCGAAGATGATGCCGCCGAGGCCCGCGAAGAGCGAGCAGAGAATGTAGGCGACGATCACCATGCGGTCGGTGTTGATGCCGCTGAATCGGGCGGCCTGCTCGTTGCGGCCGAGGGCGAGGAGGTAGCGGCCGTAGATGGTCTTGTTGAGGAAGATCGCGGCGACAACGGCAAGGCCAGCCATGATGACGAAGGCGGTGGGGATGGCGAAGCTGGAATCGCCCCACGGGATGCCGCCCTCGCTGGGGATGCGGCCGACGAGGACGCTCTTAAGGCCGGTGTAGTCGTTGCCGAAGCCCTGCGTGGTTTCGTTGGCGATGAAGCGTGCCTGGCTGCGGTAGACCATGAGGCCGCAGAGCGTGACGACGAAGGGTTGCAATTTGAGCTTGGTGATGAGCAGGCCGTGCAGCAGGCCGATGCCGATGGAGACGATGACGACGGTGGCGAGCGTGGCGGGCACGCTGAACCCGCGCTCCTTCAGCAGCCATGGCACCAGCACGCCGACGAGTCCGACGACAGAGCCGATGGAGAGGTCGATGCCGCCGGTGACGATGACGAAGAGGGCGCCGATGCTGATGATGCCGAACGGGCCGATGCGCTTGAGGTTGTTCTCGATATTGAACGCGGTAAGGAAATTGGGCTCGTTGATGGCGGTGAACGCACAGAGGAAGACGAGCAGGCCGAAGATGCCGAGGAGTTTTTTCATGGGAAGGATTCTGAACTCCCCTCCCTCCTAGGGAGGGGCCGGGGGAGGGTCGGCGTTCAGATTAACGGTGACGCTCAATCCATAACAACCGCACGAATATTAAGACGACCGCAATCGGTGGACGCTCGTTGCGGGTCGGACGCCGACCCTCCCCTAGCCCCTCCCTAAGAGGGAGGGGAATCGGACAGTACCATCAGGCCGCGGCGATCGCTGTGTGCCCCGTGGCCAGGCGCATGATGGCTTCCTCGCTCAAGTCGCTGCGCTGAAGCTCACCGGTGAGCCGGCCTTCGTGCATGACGAGGGCGCGGTCGGACATGCCGAGCACTTCCTCCATCTCCGAAGACACAAAGAGGATGGCGACACCCTCGCCGGCGAGTTGCTCCATGAGGCGGTAGATCTCCTGCTTGGCCCCGACGTCGATGCCGCGGGTCGGCTCGTCGAGCATGAGGATGCGCGGGCGCAGGGCGAGCCACTTGCCCAGCACGATCTTCTGCTGGTTGCCGCCGGAGAGGTACTGGGCGATCTGCTCGGGGCCGGGCGTCTTGATGCGGAGCCGGCCGATCATTTCGGCGCACACCTCGCGCTCATAACCGCGGTTGAGAAAGCCCGCTTTCTTCGCGGAGCGTTTGAGGCTGGCGAGGCTGGTGTTGGTGCGGACGGTCATCTCGATGATGAGGCCCTGCTGCTTGCGGTCTTCCGGGACGAGGGCGAGGCCGGCCTCGATGGCGTCTATCGGCGAGCGGATGTCGACGGCTTTCCCGACGACGCGGACGTTGCCGCCCAAGGCGCGGTCGACGCCGAAGAGCGAGCGGAGCATCTCGGTGCGTCCCGCGCCGACCAGGCCGGCGACGCCGACGATCTCGCCGGCGCAGAGCGTGAAATCGATGGTGTGCCCCGGGTTCGCGAGGGTTCGCAGGCCGGCGACCTCGAGCACGGGGTCGCCGGGCTTGTGGCAGGTGCGGGCGTAGAACTGGGCGATGTCCCGGCCGACCATCATGCGGACCATGCGGTCGTGGTTGATCTCATCGCGCTCGATGTCGCCGACGTTCGCCCCGTCGCGCAGCACGGTGACGCGATCCGCCAGCGCTTTCACCTCGCCGAGGCGATGCGAGATATAGATGATGCTGACGCCGCGGCTGCGCAGGTCGCGCACCACCTTGAAGAGCGCCTCGGTCTCGCGCGAGCTCAAGCTGGAGGTCGGCTCATCCATGATCAGCACGCGGGCGTTGATCGAGAGCGCCTTGGCGATCTCGACCATCTGCTGCCGGCCGATGGAGAGTTCGCGCACCAGCATCGAAGGCGGGACATCGAGACCGACCGCATCGAGAAACTGCTTCGATTCCCGGGCGATCCGCTTCTTGTCGATCATGCCGAAGCGGCGCGGCTCGCGGCCGAGAAAGATGTTGGCGCCGACATCGAGGTTGTCCGAAAGGTTAAGTTCCTGATGGATGAGCGCGATGCCGTGGTCCATCGCGTCCTGCACGGAGTTGATCTCAACGGGCTTGCCGTCGATGACAATCTCCCCCTCGCTGGGCCGCTGAACTCCGGCGAGGATTTTCATCAGCGTGCTCTTGCCCGCGCCGTTTTCACCGATGAGGGCGAGGACTTCGCCCTTGTGCAATGTAAGGCTGACGCCCTTGAGCGCGATGACGCCGGGGAAGCGGCGGGTGACGCCGCGGACTTCGAGGATGGGCTCGTCGGAGCGGCCGTTCATGAGGACCCATGGTAGCGGAGGAGGTTAAGAATCCCGGGGAACGAAGCGGTTGACAGACTAATGACGGCGCGGGCGGGTTGCAATGAAGAAATGAGTAGCGGGCGTTGAGAATCCCGGTCGAAGGTGCGGCAAGGAGCCGCGCACGAAGTAAGCGGTGGTTCGGCGGGGATCGCAAATAGAAATCCGCTTACTTCGTGCGCGGCTCTGACAGCGGTGTCGAAACAAAACGGCCGCGCGAGGTTCGCGCGGCCGTTGCCTATTGTGGATTGTGGGCGCAGGCACCACCCTTTCGGGTTGGTGCTCCGGAATCACTTCGCGGCTTTGCCGGCGGCGATGCGGTCCTGCGTGCGCTTCATCAACGTATCAACATCCTTCTGGCGGACCTGGCTGACCGGCGTCTCGACGATCTTGCCGGCCGGGATCTTCGCGTCTTCCTTGCGGGCCAAAGCAGCCAGCACGCGGACGGATTCGTAGCCGAACATGTAGGGGTCCTGCACGACGGTGCCGTGGATCACGCCGTCCTTCACGCCCAGCAGCGTACCGTCCTCGCCGTCGAACGCGATGACCTTGATCTTGCCGACCTTGTCCGCCTTTTTCACCGCCTCGGCGATGGCGGGGCCGTTGTAGCTCCACAGGCCGACGAGGGCCGCGACGTCGGGCGTCTTGGTGATCGTGTCGGTCACGTTGTCCTGCGCCTTCTTGCGGTCGGTCTCATCGGTGCGGATGTCGATAATCTCGATCTTCGTTCCCTTGATCACTTCCTCGATGCCCTGCTTGCGCTCGCGTGCGTTCTGGGCGTCGATGGAGCCGACGAAGAGGACAATCTTGCCGCCATCGGGCAGCGCTTCCTTGATGAGTTCGCCGGCGAGCTTGCCGGCCGTGATGTTGTTGGAGCCGATGTAGGCGAGGCGGTTGCTCTTGGCGGCATCGGAGTCGTGCGTGATGACGTTCATGCGGGCGGCGGCTTTGTTGATGAGGTCGATCTGGTTCTCCGAATCCTTGGGGCTGATGGCCAGCCCGCTGACGCCCTTGGTCATGAGGTCCTCGACGATCTGCTGCTGCTGCGCCGCGGTGCCGTCGGCGGGCATGCGGAACTCGCAGGCGACATTGAAGTCCTTCTCGGCCTTCATGACGCCGGCCTTGGCTTCCATCCAGAAGTCCGAGGGGTTGTTGGTGACGAAGGCAATCTTCACCGGCTTGGTCTGCGCGGCGGAACCATCCTTGCCGTCCTTCACAACCTTGCCGTCTTTGTCGCTGGGGCCGCAGCCGGCGAGGCAGATCGCGGTGAGGAGGAGGAACGACGGGGCGAGTAGGCGGGGCATGAAAATCTCCTGGCTGGATTTCGATGACACGGTGACGGGCTTCCGATTCCCCTCCCTCTTAGGGAGGGGCTAGGGGAGGGTCGGATCAACGTCCTGATTGCGGTTCCATATTGCAGGTGCTGCACCCGACCCTCCCCCGGCCCCTCCCTGGGAGGGAGGGGAGTTGAAGCGGGCCCTACTTCGCGGCTTCGCGCGACTTCAGCTTGGCGTTGACATCTTCACGGAACGACTTCGCGTTGACGGTCAGGTTCGGGCCGTCGCCGAGCAGTTCGGGCTTGTCGGGGCCTTCCTTCTTCACAATGATCGGCGGCAGGTGCACCACCGTCTTGTCCGGCAGCAGCTTCTTGTCGTCGCGGATCAGGCCGGTGAGGATTTTCACCGATTGGTAGCCGTACTCGAAGGGCTGCTGAGCGATGGTGCCCTGGATGTGTCCCTCGGCGATGCCGACGAGGGTTTCATCGGCCTCATCGAAGCCGACGATCTTCGTCTTGCCGAGCCGGTTGGCGGCCTTGACGGCCTGATAAATCGCGGGCGGGTTGTACTCGAACAGGCCGACCATGCAGCCGAGCTCCGGATGCTTGGCGAGCGCGTCCTGCGGCTGCTGGATTTTCTTGTCGCTCTTGAACTCGTCAACCATGGTGCCCAGCACGTTGTACTTCTCGTTCTTGATCTCGCCGGAGGGCGGGTCGATGGTCTTGAGGTTGTCGTTGTCCTGCGCGGGACGGTCGAGCAGCTCGTCGATCACGCCCTGGCGGCGCTGCTGGGCGTTGAGCTGCTCCATCCGGCCGACGAAGATCATCACGGTCCCGCCGTCGGGCATCGCTTCCTTCACCAGCTTGCCCGCCTCGCGGCCGGCGAGGTAGTTGTTCACGCCGACGTAATACTTGCGCTTGGAATTGGGGGCATCCGAATCGTGGGTGACCAGGTGCGTCTTGGCCGCGACCTGATCGAGCAGCGGGCCCTGATTGACAGGATCGACGGGACTGATGGCGATGCCCTTGATGCCACGGGTCAAGAGGTCCTCGAGGAACCGCTTCTGGCTGGTCTGGCCTTCCTCGGGGATGAAGATCTCGCACTTGATGTTGTGGTCTTTGCTGGCGGCCAGCATGCCGGCATGGGCGATGTCCCAGAACCTGGCCGAGCCGTTGACGATGAAGGCGATCTCGACCTTGCCACTGGGCTTGCCGGTGGTGCCTTTGTCGGTGGCCGCCCCGCCGTCCTTCTTGTCTTTCGTCTTGTCGCCGCAGCCGCCGAGCGACAGCATCACGCAACAGATCGACAGCAACGCGATCCAAGGTCTGGACATGGGGAGCCTCCTGAACTGAAGCCAACGATTGGAACCACCAAAGACGTGGACCTAATCTAGCGGTCCGTCGGCGAGGCGGCAAACGGACGGCGACAGCGACGGGGCAATCGCGTGATACCGTTTCCAATTCCCCTCCCTCTCAGGGAGGGGTTAGGGGAGGGTCGGGCCCGATGCTGGCGATGGACTCGAAATCTGGCGTGGTTCTGATCTGCCGACGCGACCCTCCCCCAGCCCCTCCCTAAGAGGGAGGGGAGTACAACCCGTTTGCATCTGCCGCCCCACTCGCCACAATTGCCGGTCCAACCTTACGGAACAGAACCATGAAACGTCTCGCCGCCTTCATCACGCTCGCCCTGCTCCTTGCCTTCACACCCGCGCTCGCCGCCGAATCGCTCAAGCCCGGCGACCATGTCGCGATCATCGGCGACTCCATCACCGAGCAGAAGCTCTACTCGCTCTTCATGGAAAGCTACCTGCTGATGTGCAAGCCGGTGGACAATCTCACCGCCACGCAGTTCGGCTGGGGCGGCGAGACGGCGGGCGGGTTCAACAACCGCTTGAATCACGCGCTGGTCCCCTTCAAGCCCACCGTCGCCACCACCTGCTACGGCATGAACGACGGCGGCTACTCGCCGATGAACCCCGGCAAGGCGAAGACCTACCGCGACGCCCAGACCGCGATGGTCAAACGCATGAAGGAAGCCGGCGTGCGCTTCATCGTCGTCGGCTCGCCCGGCGCCGTCGACTTCGACGCCTTCCGCAAGGACCCCAAGCAGGCGGAGATGTACAACACGACGCTCAGCGGGCTGCGCGACATCTCCAAGGAAGTCGCCGCCGCCGAGGGCGTTGCGTTCGCCAACGTGATCGACCCGATGATCGCCGCAATGGGCCCGGCCAAGGCGAAGTACGGCAAGGCGTACCACGTCTGCGGCGGCGATGGCTTCCACCCCGATCAGAACGGCCACCTCATCATGGCCTACGCGTTCCTTAAAGGTCTCGGGTGCGACGGCAACATCGGCACCATCACCATCGACCTCGCCGGCGACAAGTCCGAGGCGACCGCGGGCCACAAGGTGCTCTCGTCCAGTGGCGGCAGCGTCGAGATCGAAAGCTCGCGCTACCCCTTCTGCTTCTACGGCGACCCGAAGTCGCCCAGCGCCACCAGCGGCATCATCGAGTTCTTCCCGTTCAACGACGACCTCAACCGGTTCAAGCTGGTGGTCAAGTCGCCGGGGGCTGACAAGCTGAAGGTCACCTGGGGCAAGACCTCGAAGGAGTTCGCGGCGGCCGACCTGGCCAAGGGCATCAACCTCGCCGCCGAGTTCATTGACAACCCATTCAGCGAGCCGTTCAAGGCGGTGCAGCAGCAGATCGCGCAGAAGCAGGGCATGGAGACGGGGCTGATCAAGAACCTGCTGCACAACCTGCCGCAGTATGTCGCTGCCGCGCCAGGCGAGGAGGAGGCGATCAAGCGCATCCAGGCAGCGCTGGTGGCGAAGGACAAAGTGGCGCGCGAAGCAGCGGCGGCGAGCGTGAAGCCGGTGAAGCATGTGATCAGGATTGAGGCGGTGAAGTGAAGTCATCGCGTCGCTTAGCGGTCGGGCCGGAGGCTTTGCGCAGGCCCACCCGCGGTCCGCGCGGCGAATATTCAAATTATCCTGGCAAGAAGGTGGGCCTTCGCAAAGCCTTCGGCCCGACCGCTAAGCATGAGGAACTATGACAAAACCCTACTGGCAAGGCGTTTTCCCCGCGGTGACCACGCAGTTCAAGCAGGACCAGTCGCTCGACCTGCCGGCCACCGCCGCGCACGTCGAGGCGCTGATCCAGTCGGGCATTACCGGGCTGATCGTCTGCGGCTCGCTCGGCGAGAACCAGACGATGATGCCGCAGGAGAAACGCGCGGTCGTGGTTGAGGCAGTGAAGACGGCGGCGGGACGCATCCCGGTGCTTAGCGGCGTCGCCGAGACGAGCACGGCAATGGCGTGCGAGTATGTCCGCGACTGCGAGAAGCTCGGCGCCGGCGGCTTCATGGTGATGCCCGCGATGGTCTACCGCGCCGACCCCGCCGAGGCGGTGAACCATTTCCGCAAGGTGGCGGGCGCGACCGGGCTGCCGTGGATGCTCTACAACAACCCGGTGGGGTACACCGTCGATATCACCGCGCAGCAGATGGCGACGCTGGCCGACATCAAGAACCTCGTCGCGATCAAGGAGAGCTCCACCAACACCCGCCGCATCATCGAGCTCCGCCTCGAGGTCGGCGAGCGCTACGCGATCTTCGTCGGCGTCGATGACCTGATCCTCGAGTCGTCCGTGCTCGGCATCGACGGCTGGGTGGCCGGCTCGGGCATCGCTTTCCCCGCGGAAAACCAGCATTTCTGGAACCTCACGCGGGCCGAGCGCTGGGACGAGGCTCGCGAGATGTACCGCTGGTTCTATCCGCTCTTGAAGCTCGACACCCACGTGAAGTTCGTGCAGTACATCAAGCTCGCGGTGCAGGAGGCGGGCCTCGGCAAGGAATGGGTGCGCGAGCCGCGGCTGCCGATCACCGGCATCGAGCGCGAGCTGGTGCTGAAGGTGATCCGGCATGGGTTGGAGCGGAGACCGGTGTTGTCGGGAACTTGAGGCGCGAAAAGGAAATTGCAAATTGACCATTGCAAATTGAAAATTGCAAAATGGAGAACCGGCCGCCCAGAACCATCCACTTGACCCGTTGTCTTCAATTTTCAATTTGCAATTTGCAATGTCCAATTTGCAATCTGTCTTCCCACCATGAACAAGCTCCACGTCATCGACTCGCACACCGCCGGCGAACCGACGCGCATCCTCCTCGGCGGCGGCCCCGATCTGGGGACCGGCACCGTCGCGCAGCGGTTGGAGGTCTTCCGCACGCAGGCCGATCACTACCGCAGCGCCCTGGTCTACGAGCCTCGCGGTTCCGATGTGCTCGTCGGCGGGCTGATGTGCGACCCCGTCGATCCCACCTGCGCCACCGGCGTCATCTTCTTCAACAACGTCGGCTACCTCGGCATGTGCGGCCACGGGCTCATCGGCCTGATCACCACGCTCGGCTGGCTCGAACGAATCAAGCCCGGCGTCCACCGCGTCGAGACGCCCGTCGGCATCGTCACCGCCACGCTCAACAAGGACGGCACCGTCACCGTCGAGAACGTGCCCAGCTTCCGCAAGGCCAAAGACGTCACCGTTTCGCTCGGGCCGCGCGGCACCGTCACCGGCGACGTCGCCTGGGGCGGCAACTGGTTTTATCTGGTGAGCGACCACGGGCAGGAACTGAAGCTCACCGATGTCGACCGGCTCACCGAGTACGCCTGGACGGTCCGGCAGGCGATCAATGCGGCCGGTTTTCCCGAGGTCGATCACGTCGAGCTCTTCGGCCCACCGGTCGCCGCCGACTGCCAGTCGCGCAACTTCGTGCTCTGCCCCGGCAAGGCCTACGACCGCTCGCCCTGCGGCACCGGCACCAGCGCGAAGCTCGCCTGCCTCGCCGCCGATGGCAAGCTCGCGGAGGGCGCGCCGTGGTTTCAGGAGAGCATCCTGGGCACCCGCTTCCTCGGCTCGTATCAGTGGGAGGACCGCGCCGAAGGACTCATCATCCCGTCGATCACCGGCGCGGCTTACGTCACCGCCTACTCGCAGCTCCTGCTCGACGAGAACGACCCGTTCTGCTGGGGGATCGCGAAGGCGTGAGAACGAGGAGCACTGAATCGAGAAAAGGGATGGGTGGCACGGGCAGGCCGCGGTCCGCCGCGGTTTGCCCGTGGTGATCACGGGTTTCCTATCCACGGGCAAACCGCCCAGAGCAGCGGCCTGCCCGTGCCACCCACCGATCGCTACCATCCCCGCCATGTCGCAGCACGTTCTCATCATCGGCGGCGGCGTCATCGGATTGTGCGCCGCGCACTACTGCCAGGCTCGCGGCTTCCGCGTCACGCTCATCGAACGGCAGCCCGCCGAGCGCGACGGGTGCTCGTTCGGCAACGCGGGCATGATCGTGCCGAGCCATTTCGTCCCGCTCGCCGCGCCGGGCATGGTGGCGCTGGGCCTCAAATGGATGTGGAATCCGAAGTCGCCCTTTTACATCAAGCCGCGGCTGTCGTGGGACCTGTTCCGCTGGGCGTGGCGGTTCTGGAAGGCGAGCACGGCGAGCCATGTCGAGCGCGCCGCCCCGCTGCTGCGCGACCTGCACCTCGCCAGCCGGGCGCTGTACGAAGAGCTCGCGAATCAGATGGGCAACGAGTTCGGCCTGGTGAAGAACGGCCTGCTCATGCTGTGCAAGACGAGGCACGCGCTCGATGATGAAGCGAAGATGGCGGAGAAGGCGAACAAGCTGGGCGTGCCCGCGCAGGTGCTCGATGCGGCCGGCACCGCGGCGCTCGATCCCGGCGTGCGGATGGATGTCGAAGGCAGCGTGTTCTTCCCGCGCGATTGCCACCTGAATCCGCAGCGGCTCGTCAGCGGGCTGCAATCGCGCCTCGCGGCGGCAGGCTGCGAGTTTCATTTCGGCGCCGAGGTCACGGCGTTCGAGACGCGCGGGAGGGCGGTTTACACCGTGCGAACGACTGCGGGCGATTTCAGCGCCGATCACGTCGTGCTCGCCGGCGGCTCGTGGTCCACGGGCATCGGCAAATCATTAAAGCTCTCACTCCCGATGCAGCCGGGCAAGGGCTACAGCGTAACGCTGACGGAGCCCCGGCAACTGCCGAGCATTTGCGCGATCTTCACCGAGGCCCGCGTCGCGGTGACGCCGATGAACGGCACGCTGCGCTTCGGCGGCACGATGGAGATGTCGGGGCTGAACGACACGATCCGCCCGGCCCGCGTGCAGGGCATCATCGACGCGGTGCCGAAGTACTACCCCGATTTCCAGCCCAGCGACTTTGCGGATTTGAAACCGTGGCACGGGCTGCGGCCGTGCTCGCCGGACGGGCTGCCGTACCTCGGACGGAGCAAAGCGTATGACAACCTGATTGTGGCGACGGGGCACGCGATGATGGGGTTGAGCCTGGCGCCGATCACGGGGCAGGTCGTGGCGCAGCTCGCATCGGGGAAGCCGCCGGGGATTGAGCTGTCGATGTTGTCGCCGGATCGGTATGGGTGAGGGGCCGCGGTGCGAAGCCGCGAGCGGCTTGGGCGTGGCCCTAATGCCCGCGATTGTTAGCGTTACATGTAACTTGCGCTGGTTTTGTGTCATAATGAAGGGGACCCCGCCGCCCCGCCCGACCGCCAAGGAACGCCCGCCATGGTATTGCCCGGAGAGGAGCCGCTCGGATCGACCGAGCCGCCGTCGTGTGCAACCGCAGCACCCGTCAATGGTTCTCATGATGCGCTGCTATCGCCATCGATCCAGCGGTCGGTCGGCGAGAAGATGGCGGCGTTTGAGGTCAAGTTCCTCATCCACGACACGATCGCCAAACAGGTCGAAGAGTGGGCGGTCGCGTCGATGGACCGCGACGGCTACGCCGATCCGCGAAACAACTGGTCTTATCAGACCACCACGCTCTACCTCGACACGCCGCAGCGCGACGTGTTCCACCGCGCCGAAGGGCACCGGAAGCGCAAGTTCCGGCTTCGCCGCTACGGCAGCGAGACCCGTATCTATTTAGAGCGCAAGACCCGCCAGGGCGACCGCGTGGCCAAGCGCCGCTGCGACGTGCCGATGGCGGAGCTCTGCACGCTGACCAACGGCTGCGCCGACGCGAAGTGGCCCGGCCTCTGGTTCCGCGAGCGGGTGATCAGCACGCCGCTTCAGCCCACCTGCCTCCTCACCTACGACCGCACCGCGTTCGTGAAGCTCACGGCCGATGGTCCGCTGCGCCTGACGCTGGACCGGCGGATCCGCGGCATGGGATGCAGCGACTGGGACCTGACACCGCTCGACTCGGGGCATGCGATCCTGCCCGAGCACGTCATCTGCGAGTTCAAGTTCCGCGGGGCGATGCCCAACCTCTACAAGGACGTAATCCACGCGCTGCAGCTCGAGGCCGGCAGCGTGTCGAAGTATCGCCGTATGATGCTGGCGACCGGCGTCATGCCGGATGAGGGTACGGGGCATGCCTGAATGGCTTCAAGCGGCGGACGGAACGACGATACACCTGGCGTGGGACGTGCTGCTGCTGCGCCTGCTGCTGGCGGCCGGCTTCGGCGCCGGCGTCGCCGCCATCTTCGCGCTCACCCAACGCCGCCCGGTCGGCCAGACGCTGCCGCTGGTCACCACCCTGATCCTCCTGAGCATCCTCGTCGCCATGACCACCATCGTCATCGGCGACAGCGTGGCCCGGGCGTTCGGCCTCGTCGGCGCGCTCTCCATCGTCCGCTTCCGCACCGTTGTCGAAGACACCCGCGACACCTCGTTCGTCATCTTCGCCGTCGTCGTCGGCATGGCAATGGGTGCCGGCAACGCGCTGGTCTGCCTGGTCGGGGTGCCGATCGTCGGCGTGGTGGCGGTGGCGATGAGCAAGATGGGGACGCTCAGCGGACGCGGCATCGAGCGGCGGCTGGAGGTGCGGGTCGGCGCGGGCCGTGACCCGGACGCCATGCTCGCCGCTGCCTTCGATCAGTTGCTCAGTTGGCGTTTGGTGTCCGTCGTTTCCGCCCGGCAAGGGACCGCCACGGACGTGATTTACCGCGTCAAGCTGCGCGACCCCGCCGCCCTGCTGGCCCTGGTCAAGTCGGTGCAGGCCATCGAGGGCGTGCAGTCCGTCGAATTGAAAGAAGACTGATCGGCTTCACTGGCCCGAGCGACCCACGAGAGCCTACTATTCCTGCTTTAACCTGCCGCTTTCACGGATGGAGCGAATCATGCGCGTGAACCCCAAACGCCTTCAGTTGTCCCTGCTCACCAGTGCGATCGCGCTGACGATCGGCGTCGTCGTGATCTATCGATCGCAGGTCGACGGGCCCGAGTCGGTCGCCGCCGATGCAAGGGGCGTGCAGCCGGTGGTGCAGCCCGTCGTCCAGCCGGTAATCGCCGCCACGACGACTGCTGCCGCCGCCCCGGTCGCGCCCGCCGCCCCGCCGAAGCCGGTCGATCCCAGCGATGAGTTCTTCATCCTCGGCGTCATCCCGCAGATCAAGATCGTGATCACCAACGAAGAGGTCGCCCGGCTGAAGCAGAACCAGCGCAGCTTTGTGAAGTGCACCATCGTCGAGAACGGCACCGTCACCTACAAGAAGGTTGAGGTGAAGCTCAAGGGGGCGGCGGGCAGCTTCCGCAACTTCGACGATCGCCCGGCCCTGACGCTCAAGATGACCAAGAAGGGCGAGAAGTTTCACGGCCTCGACAAGTTCCACCTGAACAATTCGGTGCAGGACGAATCCTATTTCTCCGAGCTGCTCTGCTCGCAGCTCTGCCGCGAGGCCGGGCTGCCTGCCGCGCGGGCGTCGCATGCCCGCGTCTGGATCAACGACCGCGACCTGGGCTTCTACGGCCTCAAGGAAGGCTTCGACGAGGAGTTCCTCGAGCGCAACTACCCCGACAAGGGCAAGGGGGTTCTTTACGACGGCGGCTTCTGCCAGGACATCGATGCGGCGCTCGAGAAAGACGAAGGCGAGAACCCTGACAACCGCGATGACCTCAAGGCCCTGATCGCCGCCTGCCGCGAGCCCGACGAGAAGAAGCGGTACGCACTCATCGAAGAGCGGCTCGACGTCGATGCGTTCCTCAATTTCGTGGCCATGGAATTGATGATGTGCCACTGGGACGGCTACGCCCAGAACCGCAACAACTACCGCGTCTACTTCCGGGCCGACAACAAGAAGGCCTACTTCATGCCGCACGGCATGGATCAGATGTTCGGCGACCCGAACTTCGGCGTGTTCCACGTGCCCGGCCCGATCGTCACCAGCGCGGTGCTGAATAATCCCGCGTGGCGCACGAAATACCGCCAGCGGGTGCGCGAGCTGCTGCCGCTGTTCGCTCCGGAAAAGCTCAATGAAAAGATCGATATCGCCCACAAACGGCTGCGGCCCGTGCTCGCCGCGATCCACGAAGACCGGGCGAAGAACCTCGACAATCACGCGGCGGGCTGGAAGGGTCGCGTCGCCCCCCGTCAGAAGATTATCCTCGCCCAGTTCCCGCCCGAGCCGGTGACGTTCAACAAGGAGGGCTGGGTGCTCGTCGAGGGTTGGGAGCCGGCTCCCGTTGGCGACGCGAAGCTTGAGAAGAAAGAAGTCGACGGCAAGAAAGTGCTGGCCATCGAGACCGGCCCAAGCAAGCAGTGCGCCGCGTCCTTCCGCACGAAGCTCCGCCTGGGCAAGGGAAGCTACAAACTGGAGGCGAAAGTGAAACCGGTCGGCGTCGTGGCGATGACCGATCCATCGGGCACCGGCGCGGGTGTCCGGCTCAGCGGGAGCACCCGGGCCGACAATAAAGCTGAAGGCACCGGCGACTGGCAGGCGGTCGCTCACGCGTTCGATGTTGCCGAGGAGCTTCGGGAGGTCGATCTGGTGATCGAGCTCCGTGCGACGGCCGGCGCAGCGCTCTTCGATGCGTCGTCACTGCGGGTCGTCAAGGTGAAATGATCGAGCGTGTCGGGGGCCGCCGACGCGCTGAAGGACAACGAGGCGATACCCCGTGGAAACTTTGATTCATCGGCCAAACGAAAGATTCACGCCGATCGACGCGGAGATCGCCTCGATGAGCTCGGCGATGCTGGACGCACGCGCGACGTAAGTCTCGTTCGTTTCGACGTGCTCCGCGCCGAGAATCCAGAGCGGGCCATCGCGAAGAAAGGTCACTTCAAATCCGAGGAGCCGCAGGATCTCGATCGGGTCGAGCAACTCCTCGGGCAGCTCCTCGGTGACGGTCAGGCAGTTCATTTCGTCCATGAATTGTTTCATAATCGAATCTTAGAACCCGGCCTTCATTTGCAACTCAAGAAAACACGCGATGTGATCTGCGGCTTTGGCTGAACCCAAAACCCGGCAGTCCGCCCCGAGCCGCGTTGACCCTCCTGGTGGATGAGGTCCATGTAGGGCGTCGCGTCCTTCGCAGGGATTCTTCGGGTTATTGCCGCCATTTCTCGCGTATTTGCCTGACGATGGCGCGCATCAATAGGCCGGTCTACTTCCTAATCATCAATGTCAGCACCGCACGGATTCGCTCAGGCCGAGCCCACGTGGGCCGGCTCCGTGCGCCACACCTTCTGAAAGGAACTCCATGACTCGCATTACGTTTGCCGCTCTTCTTGTCGCGATGGGCGCCTTCTTCGGCGGGTGCAAGAGCGATGATCACCGGCGCGCCGACGCGACCTACGACGATCGGCCGCAGACCACGTACGACGCCCGCACCGGCACCCACCTCGACTCCGACGTTTACATTGACAGCCGTAACGTCAAGCCGTCGAGCGCCCCGGCCAGCACCGGCTTCACCCAGGACAACTACTGGAGCGAAGATGAAGAGCCCTCGCGCGGCATTTATGCCACCCCGCGCGACACCGACCCCTCGAATTCTCGGTGAGCACGTGTTTCCATACAGATTCAACACCCCGTCCGGCGACCGCCGGCGGGGTGGTTTTTCAGTCGACCGGCGGCAGTAACGAACCGGTTAGAGATTGATATTAAACAGGCCATTTCGCGGCGTCGCGAGATGGCCTGTTTCTATCAAGTCGGCATGGGAAGATCTGAACTTCCGCCCTATCGCCCCGAGACGACCGCGCTAACCAACCGCGCGTCGAGCCAGCGCCGGCCGGCCCTGTCATCGTAAACGAAGAACATCACGATCCCCAAAGAAAAAGGCCGCCCTTTACGGGCGGCCCAATCGGGGTGGGGAGATTTGAACTCCCGACCTCTTGACCCCCAGTCAAGCGCGCTAACCAAGCTGCGCTACACCCCGTCCATGCACCTGCCTACGGAGGCAGACCGAGCATTGTTGTGGCGATGGCGCCGAGTGTCAAATCGCAGGGTTTGTCAACGGGTGGAATCAGCGCGGCGGCCGTTGGAACGTCACCGGCGGCCCAGCGGTGATCACCGTGACCGTGCTGTCGTCGGTGTTCACCACGCTGTCGGTGCCGGCGCCGGGGAGGATGGTGTCGGGGCCGGTCAGGTTGGCGACGGTGATGGTGTCGTTGCCGGGGCCGGTGTCGATGGCGTCGGCCTGTTCGTTGCCGGCGTGCGTGTCGTTGCCTTCGGCACCGAAGAGGCGGTCGATGCCCGTGCCGCCGGCAAGCGTGTCGCCGCCGGCCCAGCCCGTGAGCAGATCGTTGCCGCTGTCGCCGGTGAGGGTGTCGTCGCCGGTGCCGCCGTCGATCTGGTCGTTGCCGCTGCCGCCGATCACCGTGTCGTCGCCCGCGCCGCCGGTGACGATGTCGTCGCCGGAGCCCGCGTCGATGGTGTCGTTGTCGCCGGCGATGCCTGCTTCGTCGCCGCGCGGGGCGTGGAGGAAGGTCAGGCTGAAGGTGATCTGTGCGAGCGTGACGACCACGTCGCCGGCTGTCAGCGGCGCGACCACCTCGACGGCGGCGGCGAGGTCGCTGCTGGCGATGCGGGCGGAGCGGCCGAGCAGTGTGACGGTGACCGTGTTGTCGGTGCGGGTGATGAGCAAGTCGCCCGCGTCGACGCCGGCGATGCCTTCGATGGCGGATTGCAGGTCATCGAGGTCGACGAGGTCGGCGAAGTCGCCGCCGAGCGCGAGCGTCCAAATGGCGCGGGCATCAGCGGAGACGACATCGCCGGCGTTCACGTTGCCGAGCGATTCGGCGGCGGCGCGAAGGTCGGCAACATTCACATCACCCGTCTCGACCCCGGTGAACTCAACAAGAGCAACACCATCGGGCCTCGCGACGGCGAGATCGGCGGCGGCGAGGCCCGCGAGTTCGGTGAGCACGGCCGCGGCGATGTCGCCGGTGCCGATGCTCCCGACATCGGTCACATCGAGGAACAGCACCGACCACAGCGCGTAAGCCGGCGTCACTTCCACGTCGCCACTGACGAGCCCGGCGGCGGTTTCGATGGCCGCCTCGATATCCACGGCGGTCGCGAGCGCGGCCGACTCGCCGATGAGCGTGACCGTCGCGGTGTTCGATTCCGACTTGCCGATCGTGACGTCGGCGGGGTCGATCCCGGGGATCGACTCGATGATGTCGCGGAGTGCGTTCTCTGAAACGGCGTCGCCGGTGCCGTTGCGGAAGGTGATGCTCCAGGTCGTCTGCGAGGCGGAGACGACGACGTTGCCGCGCTCGACGCCGTCCAGGGTTTCAAGGGCGTCACGGAGGTCAGTGACGGTGAAGTCGTCGACCGCGGCGCCGGTGAGCTCGATCGTCGCGCCGCTGCCGGGAACGGTGACAGTGGTGGTGGCGGCGTCCAGGGCGGTGAGCTGCTCCACCAGTGCGGCCCGCAATTCGCCGGCGGTAAGCGCGGTGTCGTGGCCGCCGGTGATCTGGTCGTTGCCAGCGTCGCCGGCAATGGTGTCGTCGCCGTCGCCGCCGTGGATCAGGTCGTCGCCGGTGTTGCCTTCGAGAACATCGTCACCGTTGCCGCCAAGCAGCGTGTCGTTGGCGCCACCGTCCTCGATCGCCGGCAGGAAGCTTTCACTGCCGCCATTGATCGTGTCATTGCCCATCCCGCCGTCGAGGTGATCACGGTCCTCGCCGCCGTCGAGGTTGTCGTTGCCGTCCTCACCGAACAACTGATCATCCTCCTCGAAGCCGCGGATGGAATCGTTGCCGTCGCCGCCGCGGACAAGGTTCGCTTCGTCGTCGCCGTCGAGCACATCATCGAACGCGGAGCCGATGAGGTTTTCGAAGGTATTGATGCGATCAAACGTCAGGTCCGGGTGTGTGACGCGGCCGGTGCTCTGGCTGGCAATCACGGCGGCGGGCGCTTGCGAGAGATCAAGCGTGTCGATGCCGTCGCCGCCGGTGAGGTTGTCGGGCATCAGTCCGGCGAGGATGCGGTCCGCACCCGCGCCGCCGTCGGCGGTGACGGGCACATCACTGTCGGAGGCATCGAGCAGGTCGTTGCCCGCGCCGAGATTCACCTTGGCGTTAAGGATGCCGGCAGCGGCGAGCGCGCCGAGCGTGACGCTGTCGCGGCCGGCGTTGGTGCTGATGTCCACGTGCTCGGCGGCGTTCACGTCGATGGAACCGGACGGGTTCGTGCTGGTGACGAGCGTGCGGCCGGACACCGCGCGGACATCGACCACGTCCGCGGCGCTGCCGCCGACAATGAAGAGCGTGTCGATGCCCAGGCCCGCCTCGACGGTGTCGTCGCCTTCGCCGGGCGTAAAGAAGATGGCGTCGTTGCCAGCACCGGCGTCGATTGTGTCGTCGCCGCCCTTGCCGTCAATCGTGTTGGCGAGGCTGTTGCCCGTGATGCTGTCGTTGAACGCGGAGCCGAAAACGCCCGACAAATTGACCAACGTGTCGATGTCGCCGAAGCCGTCATTGGCGGCGGTGTTAAGCGACAGGTCAACGGTGACGCCGCCGAGCAGGTCCGCTGCCGAGTAATCGGCGATGTCCTGCGGGGTGCCGGTGCCGCCGTGCAGCGTGTCGTTGCCTTCGCCGCCTTCGAGTCGGTCGATGCCGCTGTCGCCGCGGATGGTGTCGTCGCCGGCGTTGCCGCGGAGGGTGTCGTTGCCGCTGCTGCCGAAGAGCTGGTCGTTGCCGTCGCCGCCCTCGATGACGTTGGCGGCGCCGTCGCCGCGGAGCGTGTCGGCGAAGTCGGAGCCGAGCAGCCGCTCGAAGTTGCGGAGCGATTCGCGCCGGCCGAAGCCGTCGTTGGTGGTGCTGCGGATGCCGGCATTCACGCCGATGGGTGCGTGCTCGTAGCTGATAGTGTCGAAGCCGGGGCCGCCGTCGAGCCTGTCGCTCGCGCCCGCGCCGCCGGAGATGACATCGTCGCCCTCATTGCCGTTGACGACGAGGCTGAAGGGCGACGCGAGCGTGTCGAAGCGGTCGGCGCCGCGGCCGAGATTGGTGGTGAACTTCTTCAGACCGGTGATCAGGCCTGCCGCGTTGACGGTCACTTGATCGCCGCCGCGCAGAGCGTCGACCTGCACGTTGTCCATGTTGATGAAGCGAACGCTGGCGGCCTCGCCGTCGATGATCGAGTCAAGAACCCCGGCCCCGGCGTCGGTCGTCAGCGTGAACACGTCGGCCGCGTCGCTGCCGGTGAAGACCAGCGTCTGCGTGCCGCTGGCGCCGCCGGTGATAACGTCGCTGCCGTCGCCGGCGCGCCACCGGATGGTGAGGCGGGCGCTGCCGGTGGTGATGATGTCGTCGCCGCCGGCGCCGATGAACGTGAATGTGCCCTTGCCGCCGAGCAGCGTGTCAGCGAAGTCAGAGCCGATGATGGTGGGAGGCCGCTTGATGGTGTCGGTGCCGCCGAGGCCATCGGTGACGACGCCGGCCGTCGCGGTGAAGTTGAAGGTGACCGGCGCGAGGGATGATGAATAGTCGGCGAAATGGCTCCGGCTGCCGGTGATGGTGTCGTTGCCGGCCCCGCCGATGATGACGGCCGCGCCGCGACCGCTGGCGGTGAGGATGTCGTCGCCGTCGCCGCCGTCGATGAGGTCGGCGCCGCCGCCGCCCTTGATGGTGTCGTTGCCGTCACGACCAAGGAGCTGGTTGGCGACGCTGTCGCCGGTGAAAATGTCATTGAGGGCGGAACCGAGCAGATTCTCGACGTTCTTCAGCGTGTCCTTCTTGCCGTGGCCATCGTTCCTGCCCCGGCCGCGGACACGGGCATCGACGGCGACGGTGGCGCGGGCAAAATCGACCGTGTCCGTTCCCGTTCCGCCGTCGAACGCATCGTCCGCCCCGCCGGAGAAGAAGGTGTCGTCGCCGGCATCGCCGAAGGCCTTGACGATCAGGTTGGCGATCGCGCCGCCGACGGGGTTGGCGTCGATGGTGTCGTCGCCGTCGCCGCCGCGGGCGACCACTTCGAGCAGGCCGGTCGCGTTGAGAGTATTGATAAGGATCACATCGTCGCCGCCGAGGCCGTTCACTTCGAGGATGCGCACGTTGGTGAGGTTGATGACCTGCACGGTCGTGCCATCGGCATTGTCGATCGTGACCTGAATCTGGTTGGCGGCCGGGCCGTTCTCGAGTGTAATGGTGTCGGCCAGTGCCGAGCCGAGAATGCGGAGGATGTCACTGCCCTTGGTGCCGTTGACGGTGTCGTCGCCACCATTGGAGAGGAAGATGTTCGTGCTGTTGTTGCCCAGGAAGGTGTCGTTGCCGGCGGCGGCGCTGGTGCCGCCGATGATCTCGATGCTGGTGGCCGCATCGCTGTTGCCCAAGCCGTCTTGCACCTGACTCGTGACAAGGTTTGCGTTGATGGCCGCGGGGTCGCCGGTGTAGTCAGCAGTGTCGGTGCCGCTGCCGCCGTTAAGCACATCAGCCCCGTCGCCGCCGACGAGGTTGTCGTTGCCGGCGTCGCCGCGCAGCTCGTCGTCGCCTTCGCCGCCGACAAGCTCATCGTTGTCATTGCCGCCGCGCAGCGTGTCGTCGCCTGCCCCGCCGTCGAGGAAGTCGGCGCCGGCGCTGCCCTGAAGCTCGTCGTCGCCCTCGCCGCCGAGGATCGTGTTGGCCGCGTTGTTGCCGATCAGGTTGTCGGCCAAATCGCTGCCGATGAGGTCTTCAAACAGCCCGCTGAGCACGAGCACATCGCGGTTGGCGTTGATGAACTGGCCGGAGGGCTGCTGCTGGTTCGGTTGCAGGCCGAACGAGTTGCCCGCGTTGACCGTGACGCCAATGAGGGCGAGGGAGAAATCGAGCGTGTCGTGGCCGGCGGTGTCGGTGACATCGTCGCGCGAGGCGGGGCGCGGCGGAACGATGCCGGGGCCGGCGCCGGGGAAACCGGTGGGCGTGAAGCGGTACGTATCGTCGCCCTCGCCGCCGAACAGGTCGTCATCGCCGAGGCCGTCGATGAGCAGGTCATCACCCGCGTTGCCGAAGATCACGTCGTTGCCGTCGAAGTCGCCTTCGATGATGGCGCCATCGAATGCGATCTCGTCGGGCGTGCCTTCGTTGCGGCGGTCTACGAGCTGAAATGTGCTGTTACCCAGGTAATTCGCGAAGCCGCCGACGAGCGTGTCGTCGCCGCCGTTGCCGACCAGCAGGTCGTGCCCACCATTGCCGATGAAGAGGTTTTCGCCATCGTCGCCGGTGAAGAAGTCGTCGCCGACGCTGCCGATGATGTTCTCAATCCGGCGGAGGCCATCGTCGAATCCGCTGAAGATGCCGGTGGCCCGGCCGGTGTGCAGGTTGGCTTCGACACTGCCGGTGAACAGGCGGTAGCTGACGGTGTCGCGGCCGGCCTCGCCGTCGACGCGGCCGGAGAGCGTGAGCCCGTCGAGCAGCGTGACGGTGTCGTCGCCGCCGCCGGTGAACAGGTTGAAGAAGATCGTCTGGCTGTCGCTGCCGATGATGTCGAATGCGTCGTCGCCGCCGCCCAGGTGCAGGTTCACGACATCGAACGCCTCGTACTCGATGCCCTGGTCCATGCCGAGGCCGGTGATGAGGGTTCCGGAGAGCTCGCCGGTGTTGTCGGTGTTGTCGGCGCTGTCGTAGACGTTGAGCGTGTTGCTGCCGAGGCCACCGTCGGCGGTGATGGGCCCGTCGTTGTCGTTGCCTTCGATGTTGTTGAGCGTGAGCTTGACGCCGGTGTCGACCGCGCTGACGCCGAAGAGGAACATGTCGTCGCCCGCATGGCCGAGCAGCAGGACGGAAGACGCGGCCGGGGTGCTCTCGACGGCGACCTCATCGTCACCGGCCCGCAGACGGACCTCGATCGTTTCGATGCCCGAGTCGCCGCCGGCCGAGCCGTAGGTGATCACCGCGGCCTGGTCGACCGTCTGCGAAACTTCGCGGATGGTGATCGCTTCATTGGTCAGGCCCACGCGGTCATCGCCGTTGGAACCCTCGGCGATGAGCTTGTCGATGCCGAACGGGTCGCCGCTGTCGCTGGGCGACAGGTTCTGCCCGAGCAGGTTGGCGTGAACGACGGGGATGCCGAGCTGATCCTTCGTGTCGTTGGTGAGCGGCAGGCTGCGCGGCTGCGTGTTGGTATTGGCGGTGTAGACCGCGAAGAACGTGTTGTCGCCGCCGTCGAAGGTGAGCAGCCCGGTGCCGTTGTCGATCGACGCGGTAATGAGCGCGTCAGATTCGCCGATGCTGGTGAGGCCCGCGGCGAGCCCAGCATTGATTGCGGTGATCAGGTCGGCCGGTCCGCCATTGGCGGGCGACTCGAAGCTCACCTCAAATGGCGCGTTGTCGCCGACCGCGACGAAGAACTGCACTGCCTTGTCGAGCTGGTTCGACGCGTTGAGATCAGTTTGGAAAACCTTGTCGCCCACCGTGGGCACCTGCCGCGGGTCGCCGGCGAAGAAGATGTAGGTGTCGGAGCCGTCGTAGCCGTCGAGCACGGTGGTGAACTCGATGCCGTCGCCGACGCCGGGTGCGAACTCCGGCTCGTTCGCCTCGCTGGCGCTGATCTCGAAAAGGTCGTCGCCGCGGCCGGTGATGATGCGCTCGATGCGGTGGCCGTTCGGATAGTTGTATCCATCCGAATCGACAGTGCCGGGGTTGATGGTAATGGTGTTCGAGAGGTCGGTCACCGTCGTGCCGAAGATGCTCATTTCGACGAAGAGGTTGTCGCGCACGGGGCGATAGCGGGCCCGCGGCTCGAGGGCGGCGCGGCGCAGGGCGGCCTCGGCGAGCGAGAAGTCGATGGTGTCGTTGGTGCCGCCGGTGAGGGTTTCGATGATGGAATCGTTGCCCGCGCGACGGTCGAAGATGTAGAAATCGTCGCCATCGCCGCCGGCGAGCGTGTCGTTGCCCTCGCCGCCGTCCATCAGATCGCTGCCCGCGCCGCCATTGAGCGAGTCGTTGCCGACGCCGCCGCGCAGGTCGTCCGCCCCGCCGCCGCCGGAGAGGTTGTCGTCGCCGAGGCCGCCGGTGAGGGTGTCGGCCGCGGCGCCGCCGATGACGGTGTCATTGCCCGCGCCGGTGTCGAGCACGATGGGCAGCACGCGGGTCATGGCGC
>Ga0163150_10002865_pt1 | contig 25444 bp, 19 predicted proteins | sample OliLakLV19P2IB_FD_148628 | JGI IMG/M metagenome (GOLD analysis project Ga0163150, IMG submission 148628) | Freshwater microbial mat bacterial communities from Lake Vanda, McMurdo Dry Valleys, Antarctica - Oligotrophic Lake LV.19.P2.IB | ecosystem: Environmental > Aquatic > Freshwater > Lake >...
ACCCGCAATACTCCCGAGTGGATTACCCGTAGCGACCTCGCCGCGCAGCTGCTGCTCGATGTTTACGCGCGCTTTGACCCGGAGGGGGCTGGCACGATCGGCGTGACGGGCGTCGACAACCGGGTCATCGATCTCGGACCGGCGCTCACGGAGCGGGTGCAGGCGGCCTTTAAATCCACAGCCGGGTTGCTCGAGGCGCGACTCCCCCAGGAGAAGGACCCGCGGGTTCGTCAGGATCTCGAGATCCTGCGCCAGGACGCGCGCCTCCACGCCTCCAGCGCAGAAGCAGATCAGCGCTACCTGCTGCCGAACTTCGACGTGGCGGAACACATCTATGGTGGCGTCCGTGCCCTGCTGACTGATCAGGTGGCGAAGGAACGCTATCCGTCGGCCGCCGTGCGCCTCACGCGCTATGCAGGGCTCGAGGCAGGCTACATCCCCCTGGCCGTGCTTGCCGAGACCCAGACCCGGGAGCAGCTGGGCACCCTCGGGCTGCTCTTTCCCTACCAAGGCGAACTTGAGCAGCAGATTGCCAACAGCACCCAGTACCTGGATGGCGTCCAGCAGCTTCTGGACCAGTACCAGGTGCGGGGCGGCGACAAGGCGCTGAAGGAACTCCGGGTGCAGGTCGCTGCCTGGAATGACTTCCTGAAGCGGGACGTTCTGCCGAAGGCCCGGGAAGACTTCCGGCTGCCGGCGGATCTCTACGCCGTGCGGCTCCAGGAAGTCGGCATGGACCTGCCGCCAGCTGAGCTCGTCGCCCGGGCGCAGACGGCGTTCATCGACATTCGCAACCAGATGGTCGCCCTGGCGCCGCTCGTGGTCCAGGGCCTGCAGATGGAGAGCACGGATTACCGGGGCGTCATCCGGGTGTTGCGCTCCCGCCAGGTGGAAGGTGATGCCGCCCTCACCCTCTACCGGGAGCGGCTCGCCGCCATCGAAGAAATCATCCGTCGGGAGAAGATCGTGACGCTGCCGGAGAGCGAGGCCCTCATCCGCCTGGCCACAGCAGCGGAAAGTGCAGCGCAGCCGGCACCCTCCATGCACCCGCCGCCCTTCATCAACAACCGGGGTGAGCGCGGCGAATTCGTCCTGCCATTCAACCTGCCGTCCGCAGACGGCGCGGCCCCGACCCGGCGCGTCGAGGACTTCAGCTATGACGCCGTCGCCTGGACGCTGACGGCCCACGAGGCACGTCCGGGCCACGAGCTGCAGTTCGCCAGCATGGTGGAGAACAGCGTGTCCCTGGCCCGCGCCCTCTTCGCCTTCAACAGCGTCAACGTGGAAGGCTGGGCCCTCTACGCTGAAGCAGAGATGCAGCCCTACCTGCCCCCTGAGGGCCAGCTGATTGCGCTGCAGTTCCGGCTGCTCCGGGCGGCACGGGCGTTTCTCGATCCCGGCCTGCAGCAGGGTGCGATCTCACTGGCTGAAGCCCGGCGAGTTCTCACCCAGGAGGTCGGGCTCACCGACGCCTTCGCGCAGCAGGAACTGGAGCGCTACACCTTCCGCTCGCCCGGTCAGGCCACCAGCTACTTCTACGGTTACCAGCGCCTGCTGGAGTTGCGCGCCCGGACTGAGCTAACCCTGGGCGCGCGCTTCAACCGCCAGCGCTTCCACGATTTCGTGCTGGCCCAGGGCGTGCTGCCGCCCGACCCGCTCGTCAAGGCGGTGCAAGATGAGTTCGTGCCGGCGGAACTGAAACGGTAATCGCGGCTAAAGCCGCTCTTACAGGGGGAACATGATGATTAAGAAACTCAGTGCGGAATTTCTGGGAACGGCCTGGTGCATCGCTGGTTGTCGGCCAGGGACTAACGCGATCGGGCGTCGGTAGGAGCGCCCGTAGGAGCGCCCGTAGGAGCGCCTTTAGGCGCGATGGATATAGGAATCGCGCCTGAAGGCGCTCCTACGGGCGCTCCTACGGCGTCGGCAAGGCCTGGTCGAGGTCGGCCAGCAGGTCCTGAAGACCCTCAATGCCCACCGACAGCCGCACCAGGTTGTCGGCGATGCCCATGCTCCTGCGCTCCTCGGCCGGCACGCTGGAATGACTCATGGTGGCGGGCTGGCCGGCCAGACTTTCCACGGCACCCAGACTCTCGGCGACGGTGAACACCTGCAATCTGTTCATGAAGCTGCCGATGGCGCTGGCGTCCCCCTTGATCTCGAAGCACACGATGCCGCCGAAGCTCCCGGCCATCTGGCGTTTCGCCAGCGCGTGCTGAGGGTGCGCCAGTAGGCCCGGGTAGTAGACCCGGGCGACGCGGGGGTGCTGTTCCAGATACCGGGCCACAGCGAGCGCATTGATACAGTGGCGCTCCATGCGCAGGGCGAGGGTCTTGATGCCCCGCAACACCAGATAGGAATCAAAGGGACCAAGGACTCCACCCGAGGCGCTGCGCATCAGGTGCAGCTGCTTCCCCAGTTCCGGGTCGGCCACTACATTGATGCCACCAAGCACGTCTGAATGGCCGCCGAAGTACTTGGTGGCGGAATGCATCACGATGTCGACGCCGAGTTCGAGGGGCCGCTGGTAGCAGGGCGTGGCGAAGGTGTTGTCGGCGCAGGTCAGCAGCTTGTGCCGCCGGGCAATCGCGACGATGGCTGCAATGTCGGTGACGTTGAGGAGCGGGTTGGTGGGCGTCTCGATCCAGATCAGTTTGGTGGTGGGCCGGACAGCCGCGGCAACCGCCGACGGGTCCGTCATATCAACCCAGGAAAAATCCAGCGCGCTCGTCCGCCGGCGCACCTGGTCGAACAGGCGGCGGGTGCCGCCGTAGAAATCGAGGGGCGCGATCACGTGGCTGCCCGCGTCGAGGAGGTCGAGCACGCCTGCCGTCGCCGCCTGTCCCGAGGCATAGGCCAGGCCCCGCACGCCTGACTCCAGCTCGGCGACACAGCGCTCCAGCGCGTCCCGGGTGGGATTCGACGAGCGGGTGTAGACGTGTTCCCGGGGCTGGCCCAGCGCTTCCCACTCAAAGGTCGTGCTGGTGACGATGGGCGGCATGACGGCGCCGGTGGCCGCGTCGGTGGTCTGGCCCGCGTGGATCACCTTGGTGGCGAACTGGGACGTTTTTGCTGACATCGCGAAGGCCCTGGTCTGGCGCAAGTGGGGCGCGGGTTTATTGGGGCCGCGCGGGGGCGGCAGGCTAACATAGGCCTGATGGGCACTGTCGATCAGCTGTTGCGGGAGGGTACCCGGCGCCTGGGCGGCCTCGGGGACTCACCACGCCTGGATGCGGAGTTGCTGCTCAGCCACGCCCTTGGTCAGACCCGGGAGTCGCTCTACCGGGCGCTGTTCAGCACCGTGGCGCCAGAGACGGAGGAAAGTTACGGGCTGCTGCTAACCGAGCGGGAGCAACGCCGGCCCGTGGCCCAGCTGGTTGGAAAACGGGATTTCTGGACGTTCACCCTCGCCGTGACCGGCGCCACCCTTGTCCCCCGGCCGGAAACCGAACTGCTGGTGGAGCGGGCCCTGGCGCACATTCCGGCCGACGTGCCCTGGTCCGTGGTGGACCTGGGCACGGGCACAGGAGCCGTTGCGCTCGCCATCGCCCGGGAACGCCCCACCTGCAAGGTGCTGGCCACGGACCTGAGCAAACCGGCGATCGCCGTGGCGCGCCGTAATGGCAAGGCCCTCGGACTGCCCAATGTGAGCTTCAGGCAGGGTGACTGGTTCCAGCCCCTCCCCAAGCCTGACTCCCTGAAATGGCGCTGCCACCTGCTGGTCTCGAACCCGCCCTACATCGCGGCGGACGAGTGGGCGACCACGGATCCGGAACTCGGATTCGAGCCCCGCATCGCCCTGGATGGCGGCCGGGATGGCCTGGACGCCTACCGGGTGCTCACGGCGGGTGCCCCGCGCTATCTGCGCCCCGGTGGCTGGCTGATACTGGAGCACGGATTCCGTCAGGACGAGGAGGTTCGCGCCCTGCTAAAGGAGGCGGGCTTCGGTAATGTGACCACCACGGCCGATCTGGCCGGGCGGCCGCGGGTCTCTGAGGGGCAGATCGGCGCCCCGCCGCCGTGACCCTACGCCCATGAGTCCCGTAGATCCCATCCGGTACAGCCGCCACGTGGCGCTTCCCCAGATCGGCTCGAGCGGGCAGCAGCGGCTGGAGCAGGCCAGCGTCCTGGTGGTCGGACTCGGCGGGCTGGGGTCGGTAGCGAGCCTCTACCTCGCCAATGCCGGTGTCGGGCATCTCGTGATCAACGACTTCGACACGGTCGATGCCACCAACCTGCCCCGGCAGATCCTGTTCCGGGACAGCGACGTGGGGGAATACAAGACCCACGCGACTGCCGAGCGACTGCGGGCTGCCAACCCGGCGCCCCAGGTCAGCGTGCTGAATCGCCGGCTCGATGAGGACGAACTGCGTGACGCCGCCAGTGCCTGCAGCGTCGTGCTCGACTGTACCGACAACTTTCCAACACGCCTGCGGCTGAACGCCGCCTGCGTGGCCGTCCGCAAGCCCCTCGTGACCGGTGCTGCCATTCGCCTCGAAGGCCAGGTGGCGCTGTTCCCGAATGACGACGTCACGAGCCCGTGCTACCGGTGCCTCTACTCGGACGAAGATGAGAGCTTCGGCAACTGCGCCGGCCAGGGCATCCTCGCCTCCGTGGCCGGCACTATTGGCGCCCTGCTCGCGACAGAGGTGCTGAAGCGGCTCGTCGGCCTTGAGTCGGGCCTGAGTAACCGGTTGTGGCTTTACGATGGCCTGAGCGGCGCCACCCGTATGGTTGCCATTCGCAAGAACCCCACCTGCCCCGTATGCGCCGTGGCGCAAAAAGGTACCGGACCTTAGTTATTCTGTTTCTTTAGTTGTTGCAGACGCAACAACTAAAGAAACAGAATAACTAAGGTCCGGTACCTTTTCTCTTATGAACGACAAGCTGAAGAGTAAGAACTACGCTGAGCTGCTCGCGCCCCTGCAGCTCGAACTGAACAACCTGACGCACTGGTTGCAGCACACCCGCAAGCGGATGGTTGTGATCTTCGAGGGCCGGGATACGTCCGGCAAGGGTGGGGTGATCAATGCCATTGCCGAAACCCTGAACCCCCGGCACGTCCGCATCGTTGCCCTCGCGACACCCACCGACCGCGAGCGGACCCAGTGGTACTTTCAGCGCTACGTGCAGCACCTGCCCGCAGCCGGGGAACTCGTCCTGTTCGATCGCAGCTGGTACAACCGGGCGGGGGTTGAGAAAGTCATGGGCTTCTGCACCGATACCGAGTACCGCCAGTTCCTGAAGGAAGCGCCGCGCTTCGAGCAGCAACTGGTCGATGACGGCATCCTGCTCTTCAAGTACTGGCTGGCCGTCGACCAGCGGCAGCAGGAGAAGCGCTTTGCCGAGCGGGCGGCGGATCCACTGAAACGCTGGAAACTGTCGCCCATCGACCTGGAGGCCCGGAAGAAGTACGCCGAGTACGGGAAGGTGCGTAATCGCATGCTTGCGGCAACCCACACCCGGCAGGCACCCTGGGCGCTCGTCGAGTTCAACGACCAGCGCCGAGGGCGGCTGAACCTGATCCGCCATCTCCTCGATCAGATCCCGGACACGAAGGTGCCCCAGACCAGACTCACGCTGCCGCCCCTGAAGGCGAAGCTGGCGACAGAGCACTACCCGTCATCGCTGCCGCCGATCAAGGGCAGATACTGATTCCACGTGGACTGCCGCCCGGTTTCACATAATTGCCGGTTTGGCCTTGAGCACTGCCGCCGCTGTAGCATCCGTCGTCAATAGTCCAAAAAATACCACCCCGCCACACAGGGACTCGAGCAATGCGCCCCAGAATCGGCAACGCGGCCCTAACCTGCCTGTCTGCCCTGGTCACCGCAGGCACTGCCAGCGCCTTTGCCCTCTATCCCGCCAACGGCTTCCTTGGCTACGACTACAACAAGTGGGGAGACCCGGCGATCGGCACGAGCGCGTTGATCTACTGGAGCCTGATGCCAGTCGGGACTGGCGGCTCCGCCTACTGCGGGGCGGCCTGCCCGGGCACCAGCACGCTCAGCCTCCCCAGTTTCTATGACTGGAACACCAATACCTTCTCGTCAGTGCAACTGTCGGACCCGGTCATGATCGGTTACCTGCAGAACGCACTGAACACCTGGGCCCGGTCCGCGAACGTTACCTTCCGCTACCTCCCCGTCGATGCCGGTGTGCCGATCGACGATCCGGCAGCCGAGCCGCCGGCCACCGGCCACATCAGGATCGGGGTGTTCAGTTCCGGATTCAACGGGCCCGCGGCTGTGGGTTTCGCTCCGCCGCCGAACGGCTTCATTCCCAACAGCTCCCAGCTGGCAACCGGCGCTGGCGACGTGATTTTTGGTGCGGCTTACTCGTACCAGAACCCCACCGGCGCTGACGGCGAGCCTCTGCAGGCATTCCCTCAGGGTGGAGGTCCGTTCCTGAATGACTTCCAGGGTCTTGCACTCCACGAGATCGGCCACGCGCTGGGGATAGACCACTCCGCAGTTGCCGACGCCGTGATGTGCGGCTTTCCGAACACCTGCACCTACGACGATGTGCAGACCTACGAGATCAACCGGGAACTCAACCCGGACGATGTCGCCGGAATTCGCACCCTTTACGGGGTAGCGCCCGATACAGACGGCGATGGCGTGGTGGATTCGCTGGATAACTGCAAACTGCTGACCAACGCCAACCAGCGGGACACCAACGGGGACGGCTACGGGAACGCCTGCGATCCTGACTTCAATGGCAATGGCATCGTCGACTCCCAGGATGGCGCGCTGCTCAAGGCGCGCTTTGGGTCAGCGGTGCACCCCGATCAAGATCTGAACGGCAATGGCATCGTCGACTCCCAGGACGGGGCGCGGCTGAAGGCGAAGTTTGGGCAGCCACCGGGTCCGTCGGGCCTGGTGCCCTGACGACGCAAAAAGGTACCGGACCTTAGTTATTTGAGTTCTTTAGTTGTTGCTGTTCAGTTGAAACAACTAAAGAACTCAAATAACTAAGGTCCGGTACCTTTTGGATTACTTTTTGGATTACTCGGGGTCGTAGGCCAGGTTTGAGGACAGCCAGCGTTCCGCCGTGGCCAGTGACAGCCCCTTCCTCCGGGCATAGTCCTCCACCTGGTCGCGCCCAATCCGGCCGACACCAAAGTAACGGGACTCCGGGTGGGCGTAGTAGAAGCCACTGACTGAAGCCGCGGGCATCATGACGAAAGACTCGGTGAGCTGCACACCGATGGTTTTCTCCACGTCCAGCAGCTTCCAGAGCGTGGCCTTCTCCGTGTGGTCCGGGCAGGCCGGGTAGCCTGGCGCGGGACGGATCCCCCGGTAGGCCTCCGCGACGAGTTGCTCGCTGTTCAAGGTCTCTTCCGTCGCGTAGCCCCAGTGCACCCGGCGCACGTCGGCATGCAGATACTCGGCACACGCTTCAGCCAGCCGGTCAGCGAGCGCCTTGAGCAGGATGGACGAGTAGTCGTCCAGGTCCCGCTCGAACGCCTCCACATGGGAGTCGATGCCCAGCCCGGCCGTGACGACGAAGGCACCGACATAGTCGCGCAAGCCGCTGTCGTGAGGCGCCACGAAGTCGGCCAGGCAGGCATTAGGCAGCTGGCCCGCGAGCGGCTTCTGCTGGCGAAGATGGTGCAGAGTGGCGACCGGGCCGGAGCGTTGCTCGTCCGCGTAGATGGCAATGTCATCGTCCCCCACCCGGTTGGCAGGGAAAAAGCCGAACACAGCCCTGGCAGTCAGCCACTTCCCGGCCACGATCCGGGACAGCATCTTCTGCGCATCCGCGTACAGGTCCCGGGCCGCCTCACCCACGATTTCATCGTCAAGAATCGCCGGAAACGTCCCACGGAACTCGTAGGCGTTAAACAATGGCATCCAGTCGATATACGGCACCAGGGTGACGAGCGGGATGTCGTCCAGCACCCGCACTCCAGTAAAGGTGGGTGCCGCCGGCGGCAGAGTCCACTGCAGAGCGATGCGGTTCCTCCGGGCGTCGGCAATACTCAGCTGAGGCGACGCTTCGGTCCGGCGGCCATGCCGCTCACGCCGCACGCGGGCGTCTTCCTTGACGCTGGCCACATAGGCCGGCCGGTCCGCGGTGCTCGCCAGTTTCTGGGCCACGCCCACCGCGCGGGAGGCATCCTTGACGTAGACCACGGGTCCGTCGTACTCGGGATCGATCTTCACCGAGGTGTGGGCAGGCGAGGTGGTGGCCCCGCCGATGAGCAACGGGAGAGTGAAGTTCTGCCGCTTCATCTCCTTCGCCACTTGCACCATCTCCTCGAGGGACGGGGTAATGAGGCCGGACAGCCCGATCATGTCGGCCTTCTCGCGGCGCGCCGTCTCCAGCACGCGCTCGCAGGGCACCATGACGCCAAGATCGATAACTTCGAAGTTGTTGCACTGGAGGACGACGCTCACGATGTTCTTGCCAATGTCGTGCACGTCACCCTTCACGGTGGCCATCACGATCTTCCCAGCCTTGCGCGGGGCGCCGGACTGGGCAGCCTCGATGTAGGGCACGAGGTGAGCCACTGCCTTCTTCATCACGCGGGCTGACTTGACGACCTGGGGCAGAAACATCTTGCCGGACCCAAACAGATCCCCGACCACGTTCATGCCATCCATCAACGGGCCCTCGATCACGTCCAGCGGCCGCTGGGCCAGGAGACGGGCCTCCTCAGTGTCAGCGACAATGAACTCGTCTATGCCCTTCACCAGCGCATGGGACAGGCGCTGGCCAGGCGGCAGCTGGCGCCATTCCTGGTCAACCTGCTTCGCCACACCGGCACCCACGTCGCGGAAACGGGCGGCGAGCTCCAGCAAGCGGTCGGTGGCGTCGGGGCGCCGGTTGAGGATGACATCCTCGACGGCCGCCTTGAGTTCGGGCTGAATCTGCTCGTAGATCGACAGTTGCCCGGCGTTGACGATGCCCATGTCCATGCCGGCCTGGATCGCGTGGTACAGAAATGCCGAGTGCATGGCCTCGCGCACTGCATCGTTGCCCCGGAACGAGAAGGACACATTACTGACTCCCCCGCTCACGAGGGCGTGGGGCAGCGTCGCCTTGATCTGTCGCGTGGCTTCAATGAAGGCAACGCCGTAGTCGTTGTGCTCCTCAATGCCGGTCGCCACCGCGAATATGTTCGGGTCGAAGATGATGTCTTCAGCCGGGAAGCCCACCTGCTCAGTCAGCAACCGGTAGCACCTCGCGCAGATCGACAGCTTGCGCAGGGCGGTGTCGGCCTGGCCCTGTTCGTCAAAGGCCATGACCACTACCGCGGCACCGTGCCGGCGGATCTCGCGCGCCTGGTGGAGAAACGGTTCCTCGCCCTCCTTCAGACTGATCGAATTGACCACGGGCTTGCCCTGCACGCATTTCAGCCCCGTCTCGATGACGCTCCACCGCGAGGAGTCGATCATCACGGGCACCCGGGCGATATCCGGTTCAGTGGCTGCGATCTTCAGGAAGCGGTCCATCGCAGCGACAGAGTCCAGCATCCCCTCGTCCATGTTCACATCGATGATCTGGGCGCCGTTCTCGACCTGCTGCCGGGCCACCGCCAGAGCCGCCGCGTAGTCCCCCGCAATGATCAGTTTGCGAAACTGGGCGGAACCCGCGACGTTCGCCCGCTCGCCCACGTTGACGAACAGCGAGTCCGCGCCGATGTTGCAGGGTTCGAGGCCGGACAGGCGCAGCTTGATCTCCGGCGTCGGCACCTTGCGAGGTGGATGGCGGGACACTGCTTCGCGAATCGCGGCAATATGGGCCGGCGTGGTGCCGCAGCAGCCGCCCACCATGTTCAGCAGCCCGGCCGAAGCAAACTCGCCCAGCACACCAGCCATTGCTGCCGGCGTGTCGTCGTAGCCGCCAAAGGCGTTCGGCAGGCCGGCATTCGGGTGCACGCTGATATGCGTGCCTGCCACCCGGGACAGTTCACTGACATGCGGCCGCAGATCCTTGGCGCCGAGCGCGCAGTTCAAGCCGACGACGAACGGGTCGATGTGCCGCAGGGAGTTCCAGAAGGCCTCAGGGGTCTGGCCCGACAGGGTGCGACCGGACGCGTCCGTAATAGTCCCCGAGAGCATCACCGGAATCCGCAGCTCCAGCGCCTCACCGACAGCGGCAATCGCGTAGAGCCCGGCTTTGGCATTCAGCGTGTCGAAAATCGTCTCCACCAGGATGAAGTCCGCCCCACCTTCCAGCAATGCCCGGACAGCGTCCATGTAGGTGGCAACGAGTTCATCAAAGCTGATGTTCCGATAGCCGGGGTCGTTGACGTCAGGCGAAATCGAGGCCGTCCGGCTCGTGGGGCCAATGACTCCTGCAACAAAGCGCTGCTGGCCCGTCTGGGCGGTCACGTCGTCGGCGACCGACCGGGCGAGCCGGGCACTGGCCAGGTTCAGCTCATGCACACAACTCTCGAGGCCGTAGTCCGCCAGCGACGGCGCGCTGGAGTTGAAGGTGTTGGTCTCGATGACATCGGCGCCGGCTTCGAGGAACTGCCGGTGAATCCCGCCAATGACGTCCGGGCGGGTGATGCTGAGCAGGTCGTGATTGCCCTTGAGGTCCCGGGTGGAATCCGCAAAGCGCTGCCCCCTGTAGTCCCCTTCATCAAGTCGGTGCGCCTGCACCATGGTGCCCATGGCGCCATCAAGGATGACGATGCGCGTTGCCAGGAGGGCCTCAAGCGCTGGATAGCGGGGCGTTGTGGGCAGGGTGACCGGCGTACTCAAGCGACCCCTCCCCCGCTGATTGGCCCGTTGACTGGCCCGTTGATTGGCCCGTTCCCGGGCTGAGGCCTGAGGCCCAGGGCGTAGCAGATGGCGAAGGTCAGTTCCGCCCGGTTCAGGGTGTAGAAGTGAAACTCACTGATGCCGTGCCGGCGCATTGTCGCCACCTGTTCAATGGCCACGCTCGCGCCAAGCATGCGCTGGGTGTCGGGATCGTCGTCCAGGCCCTCAAAGCGCTCGTGCAGCCACAGCGGGACCGAAGCCCCGGCGCGCTGGGCAAAGTTGAGCATCTGGCGGAACTTCGCGATGGGCAGGATACCGGGCACGATGGGCGCGGTGATCCCCTGGGCAACGCAACGGTCGCGAAAACGCAGGAAGTTCTCCGTGTCGAAGAAAAACTGCGTGATGGCGCGGTTGGCACCCGCGTCGAGCTTGCGCTTGAGGTTGTCCAGGTCAAAGGCCGCGTCGGGCGCCTCGGGATGACCCTCTGGATAGGCGGCCACGGAGATCTCAAAGTTGGCCACTTCCCTAAGCCCGCGCACCAGGTCGACCGCGTAGGCATAGCCACCCGGATGCGGGCTGTAGTGCGGGGCGCCCGCGGGCGCGTCACCACGCAGCGCGACGATGTGACGGACCCCTTCGTCCCGATAGCTGCTCGCGATGGCCCTGATCTCATCCCGGTCCGAGCCCACACAGGTCAGATGGGGCGCACTGACCAGACCGGTTTCGCTGGCGATGCGCGAGACGATCCGGTGCGTCCGGTCCCGCGTCGAGCCATCCGCGCCGTAGGTGACGGAAACAAAGCTGGGCCTTAAGGGCGCGAGCTTCTGGATCGCCTGCCAGAGAGTCGCCTCCATCTCTGCCGTCCTGGGCGGGAAGAACTCGAAGGAGACCTGCACGGGGGGCTTCTGCGGCGTAGCTTCTGCTTCAGGCATTGGTACCGGTCCTTGCAAGAGCGACCTGTGGTCGGGGAGCCAGGCGACTGGCCAGGAACAACGCCCTGTCGGGCGCACGGCCCGGCAACCACTGGCGGCGGTTGATCACGAAGCCCAGCACAGCAAGCTGGCCCGACAACTCGCCGTTCGTCGGCAGAATCCGGTCCAGGATCAGCAGCTGGCCTGACGGGCGCAGTACCCGCGCCGCCTCGCCCAGGATTCTCTGCGCGTCAGCGGCCTGCTCAAGGGCGTCCTGCACAATCACGCGATCAAAAGTCTCAGCCCCAAAGGGCAGCGTGGTCGGCAGGGCGTTGCGGATCGTCCAGCGGGGCAGCCCGGCCTGCCGGAGTCGCGCCCGGGCCACCTGCCGGCGGTGGCCCGAGGGCTCCGTCCCGACGGCCGTCCGGGCATCCGGCAGCAGCACCCGCAGCAAGTCGGCAGACCCGCAGCCCACATGCAGGAGGTCGCCCAGCTGCCGGGAACCCAGCAGCCCGCGGATCAGGTCTGCAAACGCCTCATCCGCTTCCGAGGCATGCATGCCCCGCGTCCGTCCCGCACGCAGGGCCCGCCGCAGCCCTTCACGCTCCCGCTGCCGGGATATTTTCTGGAGGCGGGCCCGGTCCCGGGCCAGGGTCGGGTCGTCGCCCCCGGCCAGAGCGGCGACCGCGGTCAGAATGCTGGCCTCCAAGCCCGGTGCGGACCAGCGGTAATAGATCGACCGCCCTTCCCGAAAGGATTCCAGGAGCAACGCTTCGGCCAGGACCCGGAGATGCCGGGAGACCCGGGGCTGGCTCTGCTCGAGAACCGCCACCAGGTCGCCGACCCGGGTCTCCCCGCCCAGCAGCGCGACCAGTAACCGCACGCGGCTGGGCTCGGCGGCGGCATTCAGCTGCGAAACGGCCTGGGTCAAATCCATGCGCCAAATATAAAGACATCGTTATATGTCTGCAAGAAGCCGCATCACAGTCATGCAAAGGAGCGGCGCACGACCGCAGGGCCCCCGGCAAAAGCCGTTAACTTCGGCGATCTAGCTGCTAACAGGAGGCAGATTGGCGGCTACGCGGGCCGTACCGATCCAGCTGCGGACCAGTGAGTAGGCCACGGCGAGCACGGTCGGCCCGATGAACAGACCGATGATGCCCCAAGCCAGCAGCCCCCCTATAACCCCCATGAGGATCAGGGCAAAGGGCAACTTGGCCCCCCGACTGATCAGGTAGGGGCGCAGAAAGTTATCCACAGTGTTCACCAGGAGCAGCCCCCAGATTCCCAGGAAGATGGCTGAGCCCGTCTCCCCGGTGTAGTACAGCCAGATGGCCGACGGGAGCCAGATGAGCAGGGTCGGCAACTGCACCAGAGCCAGCATGAACGTGCCGAAGCCCAGCACGGCCACGCCGGGCATACCGGCGATGAAGAAACCGAGCCCGGCGATCAGGGCCTGCACGGACGCGGTGCCGACCAGCCCGATCGAGACACTGCGGACGGTACCCACGACCAGCGGAATGATGTGACCCTGTTCGCCAATGTTCAGCCTGGAAACCAGCCGCTCGGCCAGGTCGGCGGAGCGGTCGGCGGTAATCAGGAGGACCCCCGAAATAAGAATCGCGAACATGAATTCCAGCAACGCGAGCGCCAGGTTTGCCCCCTGAGCCAGGGCCCACACGCCGGCAACCTCCGCGGCTGGCATCGCCTTGGTGATCATCCCTGACATGTCAGTAACGGCACTCAGCCAGACGTCGCGGATCAGCGCGCCCACGAAGGGCAGGTCACTGACCCAGCGCGGCGGAGCCGGAGCGATCGAAACCGTCAGGTCCCGGAGCATCGTCGCCAGCTGGGGCAGGGCCTGCCCGAGCGTGGCGGTCAGCGCGGCGAAGGGCAGCACCAGCACCAGAAAGAGGGCCAGACTACACAGGCCTGCGGCCAGCACCGGGCGATCGCCAAACCTGGCGGTCAGCCAGACGAAAGCGGGCCAGATGGTAATAGAGATGATCGCTGCCCAGGTCAGTGCCACGAGGAATGGCAGGATGATCTGCAGGCACGCCAGCACCAGCACCGCCAGCGCAATGAGCCGGACTATGCGTTCAGTGGTCCAGGCACTCAGGGCAGGAAGTTGAGGATCGGCCATGACCGGTCAGGGTACCCCAGGAGCCGGGAGCATCGTGTCGCGCTTCAGGATATTGATGATCGCGGCGCGCTCCCTGGCAGTCTTGACCGGGCCAATCGAGATGATCATCGAGGTGCCCGGCAGAAACTGGTCGGGTCCGGCCAGGAACTTGTCCAGGGTCTCGTCGTTCCAGACGAGGCCCGTCTGACCGGCATCTGCCATGGCCTGTGAATAGGTGAAGCCCGGCACCCGGCCTGCCTGCTGGCCGAAGATGGCGTAGAGATTCGGCCCCACCAGGTGCTTCCCGCCCTTCTGCATGGTGTGACAGAAGCCGCACCACTTGTAGGTTTCCGCCTTGACCTGGCGCTCGTACCCGGTTTCCGGCGTGATGGTGACAGCCATCACGGGCGCCGCGTGGGACGTGACGCCCTCTGGAGCGTCAACCGTCACGCCGATGGGCCAGGGTGTGACGCGAAAAGTCTGGTAGGGCAGGTACGCAGCAATCAGCACGATGACCAGCGAGGCCAGCACGGCAACGGCGCGCGGCCCGGTCGTCACCGCGGAGGTCGCCGGTGCCGACGCCCGCCCGGCCCGCCAGCGTGCCGCCACGAAGAAGAGGGCGGTAACCGCCAGGTAAATGCTCACTGCCACAACGCCGGGGCCAGGTCCCTTGAAGGTCGAGAGGGCATACACGCTGACCAGGACGGTGATCCAGACCTGGGCGCCGAAGCCCGGCGGAAAGGCGGCCAGCAGGCCCACGCCGCGGCGGAACACGAGGTACACGGCCGTAATGGCGGCCACGGCGGTCAGCAGCGTGGCGCCAAACCCCAAGGCGGAGTGAAAATACCCACTGAACATCCACAGTGTTCGATCCTCGCCGACGAGCGCTGGCAGCGTGGCGAACGGACCGAGGCGGACGGGCAGGCTATCGCTCCAGGCCGAGAGGAACCCGAGTGGGGGCATGCAGGCCAGCACCACGTAAGTCATCAGCGCCAGTTGCGCCGTCCAGGCGTTGGCCGATGGCGGCAGGGCGCGATTCGTCGGTGCCGGTCGGTCCCGCCACCAGAGCCAGAGGCGCCAGAGCAGCGCGACAAACAGGATGAGCCCCATGAGGTAGTGCCAGCTCCGCAACTCGTCGCGCATCAGCGATGGCTTGACGGTGCGTGGCATGGCCACCGAAATGGCCGCCTGCACGGCATAAAGAAACGCAATCAGCCAACCCAGAATCTTCGCCATCGAGAAATCTCCAGTACGAGTGCCTTGTAGGAGCGCCGTGTAGGAGCGTCTTGTAGGAGCGCCTTCAGGCGCGATCCAATTAGGAATCGCGCCTGAAGGCGCTCCTACAAGGCGCTCCTACAATTTCTGTTTCAGTAGTTCATTGACCTGAGCGGGGTTCGCCTTGCCACCACTCGCCTTCATGATCTGGCCGACAAGGAAGCCCAGTACCTTCGTCTGGCCGGCCCGGTACTGCTCAAGCTGCAGCGGATTGGCGGCGAGCACGTCCGCGACGATCTTCTCCAGCGCGCCGCTGTCGCTGATCTGTTTCAGACCCCGCTGCTCCACCACCTGCTGCAGGTCCGGAACCTGGCGGGTGAAGGCGAATTCCTCGATGAGTTCCTTTGCGCTGCTCCGGGCGATGAGACCTTCGGCAGCCATGCGCAGGACGGCAGCCGTCGCGGGCACGTTGACCCCGGCCGGCGTCCGCTCCGGACCAAAAAGGCTGAAGAGCTGGCTCTGCAGGGTGTTGGCCGCTGCAACGGGCTGGCCGGACTCCCGGGCCAGAGCATCGAACAGCGCCGCCACTTCCGGATCGGCGGCCAGCACCTCGGCGGTCTCCGCCTTGAGGCCGAAGTCCCGGGCCCAGCGTTCGCGTCGGGCATCGGGCAGTTCGGGGAGCAGCCGCCGGACTGCCTCGATGTACGCCTCGTCGAGTATCACCGGGAGCAGATCCGGGTCCGGGAAGTACCGGTAGTCGTTGGCCTCTTCCTTGCTGCGCATCGGCCGGGTCTCGTCCCGGTCCGGATCGTAGAGCCGGGTTTCCTGCACGACCCTGCCGCCGCTTTCGAGGACGTCGATCTGCCGCTGGACCTCGAAGAGAATCGCCCGCTCCAGGAAGCGAAAGGAATTGAGGTTCTTCGACTCCGTGCGCGTGCCCAGCGGGTCCGTGCCGGCGCGGCGGATGGAAACATTGGCATCGCACCGGAAGGAACCTTCCTGCATGTTGCCGTCGCAGATCCCCAGGTAGCGCACCAGCTGGTGCACCTTCTTCATGTACGCCACGGCTTCCTTCGCCGAGCGCAGGTCCGGCGCCGAGACGATCTCCAGCAGCGGGGTGCCCGCCCGATTCAGGTCCAGACCGGTCAGGCCCGCAAAGTTCTCGTGGAGGGACTTGCCGGCATCCTCCTCCAGGTGTGCTCGGATCACGTGCACGGCTTTGGTACCGCCACCGTCCAGCTCGATGGTGATGTGCCCGTCGTGGACGATGGGCAACTCGTACTGGCTGATCTGGTAGCCCTTCGGCAGGTCCGGGTAGAAGTAGTTCTTGCGGGCAAAGACGGAGCGCCCGGCCACGGTGGCGCCGATCGCCAGACCGAACAGCGCGGCCATGCGCACCGCCTCGCCGTTCAATACCGGCAGGACCCCCGGGTAACCCAGATCGACCAGGCTGGCCTGGGTGTTCGGTTCGGCGCCATAGGCCGTGGCTGAACCGGAGAAGATCTTGCTGTGCGTAGCGAGCTGGGCATGAACCTCGAGGCCGATGACGGTTTCCCACGTCATGGGCGCGTGCCGGTAGGAGGGCCCGTAGGAGCGCCTTTAGGCGCGATCAATACGGGAATCGCGCCTAAAGGCGCTCCTACGGGCGCTCCTACGGACACGGCAGGCGGCAGCTGCTGGTGCCAGTCGGTTTCCCGCTGGAACACGTGGGCAAAGTTGAACAACACGGCCTCGCCGAAATGGGGCCCGATGAGCTGCAACCCTACCGGCAGGCCAGCGGAAAACCCGCAGGGCAAGGACATCCCCGGCAGGCCGGCCAGGTTCACCGGGATCGTGTAGATGTCGTTCAGGTACATCTGCACCGGATCATCCACCTTCTCGCCCAGCCGGAACGCGGGAGTCGGCGCCGTGGGGCCGGCAATCACGTCCACGTCGGCAAAGCAGCGGCGAAAGTCGTCGGCAATCAGGCGCCGGGCCTTCTGCGCCTTGAGGTAATAGGCGTCGTAGTACCCGGTGGACAGCACGTAGGTGCCGGTCAGGATGCGGCGCTTCACCTCGGCGCCAAAGCCCTCGCCCCGGGATTTCTTGTACAGCTCCTCCAGTGTGGCGGCGCCCGCGTGCCGGTGGCCAAAACGCACGCCGTCGAAGCGGGACAGGTTGGACGAACACTCGGCGGGGGCGACGATGTAGTAGGTGGGCACCGACAGGGACAGACTCGGCAGGGAGATCTCCTTAAGGGTCGCGCCCAGCCGCTCGTAAACCCGGAGGGCCTCGCGCAGCGCCGCGGCGGACCCCGGCTCGAGCCCCGTGTCGAAGAACTCCTTCGGCACACCGATGCGCTTGCCGCGCAGTGCTTCGCCCAGGGTCGCGGTGTAGTCCGGCACGGGAAGCTCCGCGCTGGTGGAATCCCGAGGATCGAAGCCCGCCATGGCGCTGGTCAGCAGGGCCGCATCTTCTGCTGTGAGGGTCAGAACCCCGGCCTGGTCCAGGCTGGAGGCAAAGGCAATCATGCCGAAGCGGGAGACGCGCCCGTAGGTGGGCTTGAAGCCCGTGATGCCCACCAGCGCTGCCGGCTGGCGAATCGAGCCGCCCGTGTCCGTGCCCGTCGCCGCCGGGACCAAACCGGCCGCCACAGCGGCGGCAGAGCCGCCGGAAGAGCCACCCGGCGAGCGGTCCGTGTCCCAGGGATTACGCACGGGGCCGAACCAGCTGGTCTCGTTGGACGACCCCATGGCGAACTCGTCCATGTTGGTCTTGCCCACCGTGACGATGCCGGCCGCAGCCAGTCGCTCGACTGCCGTGGCGTCGTAGGGGGAGACAAAGTTCGCGAGCATCTTTGACCCGCAGGTCGTGCGGATCCCGGCAGTGCAGAAAATGTCCTTGTGGGCGAAGGGGATACCCGTGAGCGGCCCGCCCTCGCCCCGGGCCAGCCGGGCGTCGGCCTGGTCCGCGGCGGCCAGGGCCAGTTCCGGCACCAGGGTGATGAAGCTGTTCAGGACCCGGTCTGCGGCGCCAATGCGGGCGAGGGCCGCGGCTGTGAGTTCCCGGCTGCTGACCTCGCGGGCCGCAAGGGCCTGGGACAGCTGCGTGATGGTGGGGCGTTGCGGCAGTGGGGGCAATGGGGGCATTTCTTGGACCGGGGATCGCGCCTGAAGGCGCTCCTACTCTAGAACCCGGGGCACGGTGTACAGGCCGTCCGCGACGTCGGCGCTGTTCTGCTGGTAGAGGTCCCGACGATCTGCTTCGGTGACCGTGTCGGTCCGCAGGCGCTGGCTCATGTCCATCGGGTGCGCCATGGGGATGACAGCGCTGGTATCAGCCAATTGGAGCTGAGCGACAAACTCCACAATACGGCCGAGTTTCTCGACCACGCCATCGAGCTCCTCAGGCCCGATTTCGAGACGGGCCAGGTGAGCGATCTGTGCGACGTTCTGGCGGGTGAGTTTCACCGGGTCTGGCTCAACGTAGGTCTGAATGGCGATTGGTCGAAGTGTGAGGCAGGCCGCGATTTTCCTGCCGGCAAATCATACACCGCTGTTGCTGTATCCGACCCCCGGCGTTAGGCTACCTGGCTTCTACGGGGCACTTCTCTCTGGGCGCGGGCACCATGCTGACACAGCCATGCTGAAACGGCTTCGGGGTTATTTTTCCCACGATCTTTCGATTGATCTGGGTACCGCAAACACGCTGATCTACCTGGCGGGGCACGGCATCGTGCTGGACGAACCGTCGGTGGTCGCTATTCGGGAAGAGCCCGGTCGTGGCGGCAAGATCGTGGAGGCTGTGGGCCAGCAGGCCAAGAACATGCTGGGCCGCACGCCAGGCAACATCACGGCCATCCGGCCCCTGAAGGATGGCGTGATCGCCGACTTCACCGTGACGGAGAAAATGCTCCAGCACTTCATCCGCAAGGCGCTTCCTGGCCGCTATTTCCGGCCCAGCCCGCGGGTCATCGTCTGCGTGCCCTACGGTTCCACCCAGGTCGAACGGCGGGCCATCCGGGAGTCTGCCGAGGGCGCGGGAGCCCGCAAGGTCTGGCTGGTAGAGGAACCCATGGCGGCGGCCGTGGGCGCCGGGATGCCTGTGCACGAGGCCCGGGGCTCCATGGTGCTCGATATCGGCGGCGGCACGTCCGAAGTGGCAGTGATCTCGCTCAATGGCATCGTTTACGCGGCATCCGCCCGGATCGGCGGTGACAAGTTCGACGAGGCCATCATCAACTACGTCCGCCGCAACTACGGCATCCTCATCGGTGAGGCCACCGCTGAGCGCATCAAGAAGGAGATCGGCTCTGCGTTCCCCGGCGACGAAGTCCGGGAGATCTCCGTCAAGGGCCGCAACCTGTCCGAGGGCGTGCCCCGAAGTTTCAGTCTGAACAGCAACGAGATTCTGGAGGCTCTGCAGGAACCACTCCAGGGCATCGTCCAGGCCGTGAAGCAGGCGCTGGAGCAGACGCCACCGGAACTCGGCGCGGATGTGGCGGAGCGCGGCATCGTCCTGACCGGCGGTGGCGCCCTGCTGCGGCACATCGACAAGCTCCTTATGGAAGAAACTGGCCTGCCAGTCGTAGTCGCCGATGAACCGCTGACCTGCGTGGCGCGGGGCGGCGGCAGGATACTCGAACTGCTGGACGAGGTTCCACCGTCGACACTGGGTCTTGAGTAGGAGCGCCTTTAGGCGCGATCAATGCCGGATCGCGCCTGAAGGCGCTCCTACAGGCGTTTCCCGGAGGAAATGAGGCATGTCCCCATTTCCATCGTCTGCAGACAGCGAAGGCCGGGCCTACCGCAACGCGAGCCCCGGGCTCCGCTTCTTCCTGACCGCGAGCCTGGCCTTGGCCCTGATGTTTCTCGACCATCGGGGCATCTACCTGGCCCAGGTGCGGGCCTACCTCGGGGCGGCCATGTATCCCCTCCAGATCGCGATCGACTCACCGTCTGCCGGACTGGACTGGGTGCGGGAAAATCTCGCTCGCCGCAAGACTCTGCAAGCGGAAAACGCAGCCCTGCGCAGCCAGTCGCTGACCAATCGCGCCGAACTCCAGCGCCTGGCCGCACTGCAGGCGGAGAACGCGCGCTTTCGGGCCCTGCTCGACTCCAAGACCCGGGTTTCGAATCGGGTCGTGGTCGCTGAGATTCTGGCCGTGGACATGGACCCGCTCCGCCACCGGGTCATCCTCAATAAAGGCGGTCGCGAGGGCGTTATTGAAGGCCAGGCGCTCATCGACGCCATGGGCGTGGTCGGCCAGATCACCCGGGATCAGGGCGACAGTGCCGAAGCGATCCTGATCACGGATCCTGATCATGCCGTGCCCATCGAGGTCGTGCGCAACGGGCTGCGCAGCATCGCCGTCGGAACCGGCGACCTGGAGCGTTTGTCCCTGCCCTTTCTGACCCGGAACGCGGATATCAAGGCCGGCGATCTGCTCATCACCTCCGGGCTCGGCGGCACCTTCCCGCCGGGCTATCCGGTTGGCACCGTGACCGCTGTCGATGGCTCCTCGGGCGACGCTTTCCTGGAGATCGCAGCGCGGCCAGCGGCAAACCTGGACCGGCTCCACGAAGTGCTGCTGGTCTTCCTGCAGCCAGGCAGCGCAGCAACGCCGGCACCGGCGCCTGGGCAACCTCCCCCGCTCGTGGCCAGTCCACCGGTGGAGGCTGCCGCCCCCTCACCAGCCACCGAGACGCCGCCCCTGGTGACCGCGACCCCAAACGCCGACACTCCCCCCGCGGCCGCAGTTGAGCCCGTGCCCGTCCCCGAGCCCGAGCCCGTGCCCGTGCCCATGCCCATGCCCGAGGAAGTGCAGGAGTGAGAGCCCCCCGCTGGCCAGTCTGGTTACTGGTGCTGCTTGCCCTGGCGGCGGAGTTGCTGCCGCTGCCGGCCGCGATGCAGCCGCTGCGCCCGGCATGGACGACCATGGTGGTCATCTACTGGGCACTGATGTGGCCGGGTCGCTTTGGGGTGTTCAGCGCTTTTCTGGTGGGACTGTGCGTTGACGTGGCTCACGGCTCCCTGCTCGGCCAGCATGCGCTGTCCCTGTCACTGCTGGCCTACCTGGTGGTGAGGCTGCACCTGCAGCTGCGGGTCTTTCCCCTCTGGCAACTCACGCTGTCGGTCTTTGCGCTGATGTTCATCGAGGCTTTCGTGCTGCTCTGGATCGACGGCGCAACGGGCCGCGCCGAGTTCGGACCGGGGCGCTGGGGCCCCGTGGTCGCCGCTGCCCTGCTCTGGCCCGCCCTCATGGCAGCCATGGATCGGGTCCGGGAACGGCTGGAGCGCCGGGACTCCAGCTTCGCCTGAACACCATACCCATGGCACCGACACTCCGCATCAAGGACCACTGGCGAGAGCAGCAGCTCTTCACGGGCCGGCTGCTGGTGGCCATCCTGTTCGTGCTGGGCCTGACCGGTCTGGTGGTGGGGCGACTGGTGCAGCTGCAGGTGGGCAAGTACGAGTACTACTCGGTGCAGTCCAGCGGCAACCGCATCCGCGTCGAGCCTGTTCCGCCCATCCGGGGCCTCATCCTCGATCGCAACGGCAAGGTGCTCGCCGAGAACACGCCAAGCTATCAGCTGGAGATGACCCCGGAACAGGTCCCCGACATGGCGGACACGCTGACCCGGCTCGTCGCGAGCGGCATTCTGCCCGAAGGCGATCTGCCGGAGCTGAAGGAGATGGTGGCCAGCCGCCGGGCTTTCGACACCGTCGTGGTGGCCGAGAGACTCACCGACGAAGAACTCGCTGCCTTCGCGGTCCGTCGGCCGCACTTTCCGGGACTCGACATCCGGGCGCGGCTTGGCCGCAGCTATCCCTACGGGACTGCGGCAGCCCATCTGCTGGGCTACGTCGGCGGCATCAGCGCTGACGACAAGAAGACGCTGGACCCGACCGCGTACGCCGGCACCACCCACGTGGGCAAGATCTCGGTGGAACGCAGCTTCGAGACCAGGCTGCACGGCACCCCGGGGCACGAGGATGTCGTGGTCAACGTGCACGGCCGGAAAATGCAGGTGCTGGACCGCGTCCGGTCACTGCCAGGCGAGGATGTCATCCTGACCATCGACATGGATGCGCAGATGGCGGCGAATCAGGGCCTGCAGGGCAAGCGCGGTGCGGCGGTGGCTATCGATCCGCGCAATGGCGAAGTGCTGGCCTTCGTCAGCACGCCGGCCTACGACCCGAACGCCATCAGCGCAGGCTTAAGCCGGCGCGCCTACCTGGCTCTCCAGGAAGACCTCGACCAGCCCATGTTCAATCGCGCCCTGCGGGGCCAGTACCCGCCGGGGTCCACGATCAAGCCCATGGTGGCGCTGGCTGCCCTGCACTACGGCGTGGCGACAGCCGAACGCCGGGTCGGCTGTCGCGGGGCCTTCAGCCTGCCGGGCAGCAGCCACCGCTTTCGGGACTGGAAACCAGAGGGCCATGGTTCCGTTGACCTGTACAACGCCATCGAGCAGTCCTGCGACGTTTACTTCTATACCGTGGCCCGGGAACTGGGCATCGACAGGCTGGGGAGTTTCCTGGAGAGCTTTGGTCTGGGGAGTGTCACCGGCATCGATATTGGCGGCGAGAAGACCGGTCTGGTGCCCAGTATCGCGTGGAAGAAGAAGGCTTTTCGCCGGCCTGGCGAGCAGGTCTGGTTTCCCGGCGAAACGGTTATCGCGGGCATCGGCCAAGGGTACATGCTGGTGACACCTCTCCAGCTGGCCCACGCCACTGCGACCATCGCGGCCAAGGGCCAGCGTTTTCAGCCGACTCTTTTCCGAGGCACACGGAATTCGGCCACGGGAACGATCGAGTATGAGGCGCCCCGGCCGCTGCCACCGGTACCGGATCAGGAACCGGCGCAGTGGGCTGCGATCATCGAAGGCATGCACGGTGTAATGCACGGCCCCCGAGGCACAGCCCGGGCCGTCGGCCTCAATGCCCCTTATCAGATGGCCGGAAAAAGTGGCACCGCCCAGGTCTTCACCATCGGCCAGAAGGAGAAGTACATTGCGAAGGACGTCGCTGAGAGGCGCCGGGACCACGCGCTCTTCATCGCCTTCGCGCCGCTGGAGGCGCCCCGCATCGCGGTGGCGGTGGTCATTGAAAACGGCGAAAGCGGCAGCAAGGTCGCAGCGCCCATTGCCCGTGCGGTCATGGACGCCTACCTCAGGAACCCGAGCTGAGAACTGCAATGAGCACATCCGCATTTGGCCTCAGTCTTGAACCCCGCAGGCGCGTCGAGCAGGGTTTGCTCGGCCGTGCCCTGCGCTTTCTCCACCTGGATGGCTGGTTGCTGGTGGGGATAGGCGGAGTGCTGTTGATCAGCCTGCTGGCGCTCTATAGCGCGGAAGGCCAGCAACTGACGGAGTTACTCGACCAGGTAGCGCGGATGCTGGTCGCCTTGGGGGCTCTGCTGTTCATGGCCCAGATCAGCCCCAGCTGGCTGCGGCGCGGTTCACCGCTGATCTATGCGCTGGGCATCGTGCTGCTGATCCTGGTGATGGCCACGGGGGACATCGGCAAGGGTGCGCAGCGCTGGCTCGACCTGGGCGTGCGGTTCCAGCCTTCCGAGATCATGAAGCTGGGCTTGCCGATGACCCTCTGCTGGCTGCTGCATGACCGGCCGCTGCCGCCATCCTTCGGTGTCCTGCTGATCGTTGTCGTGCTCCTCGTGGTACCTGTCGGCCTGATCGCCGAACAGCCGGATCTCGGCACCGCCATCCTAATCGTGCTCTCCGGGGCCGTCGTGATCTTTCTGGCGGGCTTGGGCTGGAAATACCTCGCGGCCGTTAGCGCCCTGACCGGCGCCGCCATGCCCGCCCTCTGGCTGGTCATGCATGACTACCAGCGCAAGCGTGTGCTCACGTTGCTGGACCCGGAGAGCGATCCCCTGGGCGCGGGGTATCACATCATCCAGTCCAAGATTGCCATCGGGTCCGGCGGCATATTCGGCAAGGGCTGGCTGAACGGTACCCAGGGTCAGCTGGAGTTCCTGCCAGAACGGCACACGGACTTCATATTCGCCGTTATCGGCGAGGAGTTCGGCTTGCTGGGTGCCCTGGCGCTGCTCCTGCTCTATCTGCTGATTGTCGGCCGGGGCCTGTACATCGCCGCGAGCGCGCCGGACACTTTCTCGCGGCTGCTGGCCGGCAGCCTCAGCATTACCTTCTTTTTCTACGTTTTCGTGAACACCGCCATGGTGATGGGCTTGATCCCCGTCGTCGGCGTTCCCCTGCCGCTGGTCAGTGCCGGGGGCACGTCGATGGTGACCCTGATGGCAGGATTCGGTATTCTGATGTCCATCCAGACCCACCGGAAGCTAGTCGCTCGATGATCCCGACCCAATTCGGCCGGAGGCGAGCAGCGGCCAATTTTGCCGCTTTGTTCGCCCTCTCAGGTTTCACGCTGTTGCTGTCCTCACCCGCCAGCAGCCTCGACACGGCACGCCCCGAAGTCGCGGCATTCTCGTCCGACCTGGTGCAGAAGGATGGCTTCGAACAGGCCTACGTCACTGCGGTCTTCAGCGGGATCGAGTCGAAGCAGGCCATTCTTGATGCCATTAGCCGGCCTGCCGAGAAGGTGAAGCCCTGGTCCGAGTATCGCAACATCTTCATCACGCCCCGGCGGATCAGTGCCGGCGTGGATTTCTTCAGGGAGCATGAGGCGAGGCTGCGCAAGATTGCCGCGCAGACGGGGGTGCCCGCCGAAATCATCGTCGCCATCCTGGGCGTGGAGACGTTCTACGGCACCCGCACCGGCAGCTTCCGCGCGGTGGACGCCCTGGCGACGCTCGGCTTCGACTATCCGCCCCGAAGCACCTTCTTTCGCAGTGAACTGCGCCAGTTATTCCTGCTCGCGCGGGAGGAGCAGCTGGATATCAATGGACTGGTCGGCTCTTACGCCGGGGCTCTGGGGCCACCCCAGTTCATCGCGAGCAGCTACCGTAACTATGCGGTGGACGGCAACGGCGACGGCCGGCGCGACCTGCTGCAGAACTGGGACGACATCATGGCGAGCATCGCCAACTACTTCGTGGAACATAACTGGCAGCCCGGGCAGCCCATCGCCACCCGGGCAGAGTTTGCCCGGGACGCCGTGCGGCCCACCGGCCCGACGGAACTGGTGATGAAGGACACCGTGGGTTCCCTGGGGCGCCAGGGCGTCCAGTTCACGACGGACCTCCCCGTCACTGCCCCGGCGCTGCTCGTCTCCCTCCAGGGTGAGGAAGGCGCTGAATACTGGGTGGGATTCCAGAACTATTTCGCGATCACCCGCTACAACCGCAGCACCATGTACGCCCTCGCCGTGTTCCAGCTGAGCGAGGCCATTGGGGCCGGCACCCGGACGCCGCCGGCGAGTCCTGCCCCGCAGAAGGGGACCACCGTTGTTCCCTAAGCACGCGGCCTGGGTGGCAGCGGCCGTGCTGCTCGTCGGTTGCGTACCGGCCCGCTGGCCCGATCAGGCGGACGTCCCGCGGACCCCCGTCCCGC
>Ga0163150_10002867_pt1 | contig 25443 bp, 27 predicted proteins | sample OliLakLV19P2IB_FD_148628 | JGI IMG/M metagenome (GOLD analysis project Ga0163150, IMG submission 148628) | Freshwater microbial mat bacterial communities from Lake Vanda, McMurdo Dry Valleys, Antarctica - Oligotrophic Lake LV.19.P2.IB | ecosystem: Environmental > Aquatic > Freshwater > Lake >...
GTTAAGGGCGCGCGAACTGTCCGGGGACAAAGCGGTAGCCTCGGTCACGCGTGGTGCGGAAGGAGAAGAGCGATTCGGTCCAGGGCCGGACGTCGGTGATGGTCTCGGTGGTGTACTTGTCTTGGGACATGGTCAGGGTGCAGCGAAGGCCGTAGCAGGAAACTTGGGGATGGAATCGGGGTTTGCAAGCGCGTCGGCAAAGGCCGGGCCCACCAGCATCACGATGGGGCCCGCGGCGCGGGGCAGTGCCTCGTGTAACAGTAGTTCGAGCGTCGTGAGGGTGCGGTGCTCGTTGGGGAGGGAAGCGTCGAAGAAACTGGTGTCAGACACGACTTTCCGGCCACGCAGCCGGAAAGTCGTGTCTGACACCAGTTTTCAGCATTTCGCCCACTGGGCGCTGTAGTGGTCGAGCTCCTTCACAACCGCGGTGCCTTCGACCGAACTCTTCGCGCGCGGGCCCTGTTCGAGCTGCAGGCGGAAGTCATACTTCTTGAAGAACTCGTTGAACATCTCCCCGCCAAAGGTGCCGACGGCGTAGACCTCGTCGGCTTTCATGTCGTGCTCAAGCAGGATCGTGGCCAGGGGCTGCGGCGCGGGCCCGGAAATCACGCGCGCGCCGGCCGCCGGGTCGTAGATGCTGCGGTCGGAGCAACACGCGATCACGTGGGAAGTCCCGTCGAAGGGCTTCGGACCGTCGCGATAACCGATGAAGCTCACCTGCTTCGTGGGATATGTCATCTTGTGCGCGCAGATCGCGGAATAGGCAACGATGTCCTGCGCGGGGCCCACGCCACCTTTCCAGTTGTAGACGAATCCGGTTTCGGTCTTGAGGTCGATCGATGTCTTCGCCGGCGCGTGCAGCCGCAGCAGGAAACACGGCGTCGAGGCGAAGGGATAGTCGAAGATGTAGTTCTTTCCGGCCACCAGCGCGGCGATTTTCACCGGCTGGCCGCGCTCGTCGACGAGCTTCGCGCGCTTGTACATGCGCGCGGGAAGGTCGGCGGCCTGCGACGGCTGGGGGAGGGCGGCGCCGCCGGCGGCAGCGGCGCAGATGCGGACGAACTCGCGGCGTTTCATGCCCCCACGATATCAAATCCCGCGGTCCTCAGGATGTGGGCTGTTCCTCCATCCGGCGCACCCGGAACCACGCCGCGTAGAGTGCCGGCAGGAAAAGCAGCGTAAGCGCCGTGGCCACCACCAGCCCGCCCATGATCGCCACCGCCATCGGGCCGTAGAACGCGCTGCGCGTGAGCGGGATCATCGCCAGCACCGCGGCGGCCGCGGTGAGGATGATCGGCCGGAAGCGGCGCACCGTGGCATCGGCGATGGCCTCGGCCGGATCGCTGCCGCCTTCGATGTCGGTGTCGATCTGGTCGACCAGGATCAGCGAGTTGCGCATGATCATGCCGGCCAGCGCGATGGTGCCCAGCATCGCCACGAAGCCGAACGGCACGTTGAAGATCAACAGCGCGGCGGCCACGCCGATGATGCCGAGCGGCGCGGTGAGCAGGACCAGCGCCAGGCGCGAGAAGCTCTGAAGCTGCAGCATCAATGCCGTCACCATCACCAGGATCATCACCGGCGCCACCACAGCGATCGACTGCTGGCCCTTGCCGGCGTCCTCCACGGCACCGCCGGTATCGATGCGGTATCCCTCGGGCAGCCGGGCGCGGATGTCGGCGAGCGCGGCGTTCACCTGCGCGCTCACCACCGGCGCCTGGATGCCGTCCTTCAGGTCCGAGCGCACCGTGATTGCGGGCAACCGGTCGCGGCGCCAGTAGACGCCCTGCTCGAAGCCGTAGGAGATGTCGGCGATCTGCGCCAGCGGCACCGTGCGCCCGCGGCCCACGGGCACCGCGAGGTCCTTCAACAGGCTGATGTACGCGCGTTCTTCCTTCGCCCCGCGCGCGATCACGTCGATCTGCTTGTCGCGCTCGCGGTACGCCGTGACCGCCTGTCCCGAAAGCACGGTGTTCACGAACACCGACAGCTCCTGCGAGGAGATGCCGAGCACACGCGCGCGGTTCTGGTCGATCGTCAACCGGATCACCTTCGAGGGCTCTTCCCAGTCGAAGTTGACGTCGCGCATCCAGGGATTGGCGCGCATCACCTGCGCCACCTCGTTGGCGATGCCGCGGATCACGGCCTTGTCCTCGCCGATCACGCGGAATTGCACCGGGAACCCCACCGGCGGGCCGTTTTCCAGCCGGTTCACGCGCCCGCGCGCCTCGGCAAAGTCTTCGTCGAAGAGCTTCTGCAACCGCGTGCGCACCACCTCGCGGTCGTCGTTGCTCCTGGTGTTGAGGATGAACTGGCCGAAGTTGGCGTTGACGAGCTGCTGGTCGAACGGGAGATAGAAGCGCGGGCTGCCGCTGCCCACGTAGCTCACGAAATTTTCGATGCGGTCGCGCAGCTGCGGATCGGTCATCAGGATCTTCTCGAGCTTCTTCACCTGGGCCTCGGTGGCGGTCACCGAGGAGCCCTCGGCCAGGCGCAGGTCGACGATCAGCTCCGGGCGGCTCGCGGCCGGGAAAAACTGCTGCTGCACGAAGCGGAAGGCGAACACCGAGACGAGGAAAATCGCGACGGTGGCGCCGATCACGATCCAGCGGTGGTCGACACACCACGCCACCACCTTGCGGAACCGGGTGTAGAAGGGCTTCTGGTATGCGGCGTTCTGGTCGGCGTGCGAGCCGGCCTTGCCGAAATCGGGCAGCAGCTTGTAGCCGAGGTACGGCACGAACACCACGGAGACCACCCACGAGACCAGCAGGGCGATGGTGGTCACCGCGAAAATCGAGAAGGTGTATTCACCCGTGGACGAGCGCGCGAGGCCGATGGGCAGGAAACCCGCGGCGGTCACGACGGTGCCGGTGAGCATCGGCATGGCGGTGGAGGTGTAGGCGAAGCTCGCCGCCTTCACGCGTTCCCAGCCCTGCTCCATCTTCACCACCATCATCTCCACCGAGATGATGGCGTCGTCCACCAGCAGGCCGAGGGCGATGATGAGTGCGCCGAGCGAGATCTTGTGCAGGTCGACGCCGGTGTAATACATGAAGAGGAACGTCACGCAGAGCGTGAGGGGTATCGAAAGCGCCACGATGAGGCCGGTGCGCAGGCCCAGCGAGGCAAAACTCACCACCAGCACGATGCCCACCGCCTCGGCGAGCGAGCGCGTGAACTCGCTTACGGAACGCTTCACCGTTTCCGGCTGGTTGTTCACGCGCGCGAGGTCCAGGCCCACCGGCATCTCGCGCTCCACACGCCCCACGGCCACGTCCAGCGCCTTGCCGAGCGCGATGATGTCGCCGCGCGGCACCATGGACACCGCGATGCCAAGCGCTTCCTTGCCCATGAACCGCATGCGCGGCGCCGGCGGATCGACGAAGCCGCGGTAGACGTTGGCGAAGTCGCCGAGGCGGAAGATGCGCCCGTTGGCGCGGATCGCGATCGCCTTCACGCTCTCGACGGAATCGAGGGCGCCGGTCGCGCGGATGTAGATGCGGTCGGTCGGCGTCTCGAAGCTGCCGGTGGCGGCCACTGCGTTCTGCTGCTGGAGGGCCGCGAACACCAGCGCCGGCTCCACGCCGAGTGTGCCGAGCTTGGCGTTCGAGAGCTCCACGTAGATTCTCTCGTCCTGCTCGCCGATCAGGTCCACCTTGGCGACGTCCTTCACCCGCAGCAGCTGGTTGCGGATCAGGTCCGCGTTGTCCTTGAGCTGCGCGTAGGTGAAGCCGTCACCGGTCAGCGCATAGATGTTGCCGAAGGTGTCGCCGAATTCGTCGTTGAAAAACGGGCCCACCACGCCTTGCGGCAGCGTGCCGCGGATGTCGCCCACCTTCTTGCGCACCTGGTACCAGGTGTCCTTGATCTCGTCGGGGCGGGCGTTGTCCTTCACGAATACGAACACCACCGATTCGCCCGGCTTCGAGTAGCTGCGCAGGAAGTCGAGCCGCGGCGTCTCCTGCAGCTTCTTCTCGATCCGGTCGGTGAGCTGGCGTTCCACCTCTTCGGCCGATGCGCCGGGCCAGATCGAGCGCACGACCATCAGCTTGAAGGTGAAATCGGGGTCTTCGGCCTGGCCCAGGCGCAGGTAGGAGCCGACACCCACCGCGGCCAGCACCAGCATGAAATACAGCACCAGCGTCTGGTGCGAAAGCGCCCACTCGGAAAGGTTAAAGCGCCGCAGCATGGCGCACCTGCTGGTTTTCGCGCAGCTTGTGCACGCCCGCGGTCACCACCACGTCGCCGGGATGCAGGCCCGTGGTGATGGTGACGCCGTCCTCGCGAAACTGGCCCACCGTCACGCGCCGCATCTTCACCTGGTGGGTCCCGGTGTCCACGACCCACACCGCCGCGCTGTCGCCTTCGCGCACGAGGGCCGAAAGCGGCAGCAGCACCAGCGTGGAATCCGGCGTGCTGGCGAAGATCACGTTGGCCGTCATGCCGAGCTGCGCCTGCGCCGGCGGGTTGAGCACCGTGACACGCACCGCGTAGGTACGCGTGACGGGATCGGCGCCGCCGGCGACCTCGCGGATGCGCCCCGCGAAGAGGGAGCCGGGGTCGGACCACAGCGTGATGGCCACGGCGTGGCCGACCTTGAAGCGGTCGAGCCGGCTTTCCGGCGCGTTGACCAACACTTCCTTCTCGCCGGCCCGCGCCAGCTTGAGGATCGGCTGGCCCGCGGCCACGACCTGGCCGGCTTCCGCACTGACGGAGACCACCACGCCGTCGGCGTCGGCGACCAGCGTCGTGTATTGCGCCTGGTTGGTGGAGATCGCCGTCTGCGCGCGCGTCTGTTCCACGCGTGCCCTGGCCACGTTGAACGCGTTCTGCTTCGCGTCGAAGGCCGACTGGCTGATGAATTTCTTCGCCAGCAGGTCGGCGTAACGGTCGAGCTCGGATCTTGCCAGGGCGAAGTCGCCTTCGGCGGATGCCATCTGCGCGCCGGCCGCGGTGGCGGCCAGGCGGGCGTCTTCCGGGTCGAGGCGCGCGAGCACCTGGCCGCGCTTGACGCGTGCGCCGGCGTCCACTGGCCGCGCCACGAGTTTGCCGCCGACACGAAAGCCGACATCGGCCTCGTAGCGGGCGCGCAGCTCGCCGGAATACACGTCGCGGGTGGCGCCGGCGCCGGGGATCACGGTCTGCGTGAGGACCGGGCGCACCGGTTCCTGCTCGACTTTCTTTTCCGCGCATCCGGCCAGCGCCAGGGCGGCAAGGAGCAACCAGGTGGGTCTCATCGTTTTTTTCCTTTTTTTGCCGGCGCCATCGATCCGAGCCACAGCGCGCGCAGCCCGTGCTCGATTTCCTTCTCGTAGTTGCGGTCCAGGATGCGCAGCTCCGGGCGCCGCATGGCCTTGCCGAAACGCTCGTTGGGGTGCAGCAGTTGCCAGAGGCCCACGATCAGGCCGTAGCTGTCGAGCAACAGGGTCACGCCGCCGCCGCTTGCCATGTCGAAATGGCGTTCCAGGTGCACACCCGCAGCCTGCAGGGTCTGGGCGATGCGCGCCTTGAAGGCGAGGGCGGTATCTGCGGGGATCTCGCGATCCATGAGGCCGAAGCAGCGGCTGGTGAGCTCGAGGTAGCCGGGCAGGCGAATGAGGTGGTCGCGCGTGACGGGAAAGATGTCGTCGAAATCGAACGGGCCTTTTTCGGCCAGCTTGCCCATCAGCTGCCGGAAGAAGTGCGCGACGTGGCGCTCGTGCAGCGCCAGCAGCATCTCCTCCTTGCTGGGGAAGTAGAGGTAGACGGTGCCCTTGGCCAGGCCCGCAGCCTGGGCCACCTCCGAGACGCTGGCCATGCGCCCCGGGTGCTTCAGGAAAAGTTTTTCCACCGCGTCCAGGATGGCCTGGCGGCGGACTTCCTTGTCTTCGGTGCCGATCGCGCGTTGTTTCACTATGCGTAAATGACTAGAGGTCAGTTACGCGGAAGATAAATGACTAACGGTCAGTTAGTCAAGCGGCAGGAATCGGTGGCGGGAAGGTTGATGCGCCGATTTTTCAACACAGAGGACACAGAGGAAAGGCGAGGACACAGAGTAAAGATGGACCATATTTCGTGCGCGATGCTGGCAATGTGCACGTTCGAACATTCCTTTGTTTTACTCTGTGTCCTCGCCTTTCCTCTGTGTCCTCTGTGTTGAAAAAACAGCTTCCCAACCATCGACGCCGCTAGCGGGGAAGGATCAGGCAACTCCCCGTGCCATGGCATCGAGGTTGGAAAGCGCCGAAAGCGCAAGCGCGCCATCGAGGATCGCCGCGGTGCCAGCAGCGCTCATACGATGCCCTCGAGCAGCTGCACCTCCACGACGGCGCCTGGTTCCACGTTGCCGGTGGCGTCGCCCAGGATGATGAAGCAGTTGGCGTCGCTCATGGATTTCAGGATCCCGGAACCCTGCTCGCCGGTGGGCTTCACGGCCAGGGCGCCGTCGGGGCCACGCGAGAGGATGCCGCGCTGGAATTCGGTGCGGCCCGGCGCCTTCTTCAGCCGCGCGGTGCAGGTGGCGTTGAAGGTCGGGACGGGTTCCACCGGGTTCACGCCCCGCAGCACCAGCAGCGCGTCGCGCACGAATTGGTAGAACGTGACCATCACCGAGACCGGGTTTCCCGGCAGGCCGAAGAAATGCGCGCCCGCCACCTTGCCGTAGGCGAGGGGGCGCCCGGGCTTCATCGCGATCTTCCAGAACACCACCTCGCCCAGCTTGTCGAGCATCGCTTTCACGAAATCGGCCTCTCCCACCGAGACCCCGCCGCTGGTGATTACCACGTCGGCGATGGCCCCGGCTTCGGCAAAAGCCTGCTCCAGCAGCCTCGGATCGTCGCGGATGACACCGATGTCGAGCACTTCGCAGCCCAGGCGGGTCAACATGCCGTGCAGCGTGTAGCGGTTGGAATCGTAGATCTCGCCTTCGCCGAGGGTCGTGCCGATGGACTTGAGCTCGTCGCCGGTGGAGAAAAAGGCCACGCGCAGCTTGCGGTACACGGCCACCTCGCCCACGCCGAGCGAGGCGATGAGGCCGAGCTCCGCGGGACGCACCAGGCGGCCCCGGGTGAGCGCCACCGAGCCGGCCTTCAGGTCTTCACCGGCCTCGCGCACGTTCTGGCCGGTCTTCACGCCCGGCGCGAAGGTGATCGACTTGCCGCTGGCCTTCGCGCGTTCCTGCATCACGACGGTATCGGCGCCTTCGGGCACCACGCCCCCGGTCATGATGCGCACGCATTGGCCCGCCGCGACCTTCCCGGCGAAAGGGCGCCCGGCGAAGGAGGCGCCGATCTCGGCAAGGGTGCTTTCGCTCTCGCCGGCGACGTCGCTACCCTTCATCGCCCAGCCGTCCATGGCCGAGTTGCGGTGCGCCGGCACGTGGACGGGGGAGAGGATGTCTTCTGCGAGCACCTGGCCCAGTGCATCGCGCACCGGCACCCGTAGCGTGCCCTCGATGGGCTCCAGGAACTGGTGGATGAAGGCGCGCGCCTTGGCCACCGGCATGGAGTTCGGGTCGTAATCGTCGGCGCAGGAAGCCTGCGTGATGGTGAGCGCGGTCATGGAATCCTCAGGCGGTGTCGAGCGCAATCTCTTTCAGGATGGCGATTTTACCGTCCCGACCTGCCGACAGCAGCGCGAGCGAGCGGATCACCGCCTCATGGGCGCCGCCGAACGTTTCCTCGGCCTCGGCCAGCGCCGCTTCGAGGCGCGGGAATTCGGTATGGCGGGCGAGGGTGATGTGCGGCTCGTAGGGCAGGTCGTCGCGCAGGTGCTGGCGCAGCGACCGGGTGTAGAGGCGGTCGTGCAATTCCTTGATCGAGGCCGCCCCGCGCGATGCCATGAGGAAGACGAACTCGTTGGCTTCGGTGCGCACGCGCTTGAAGGTGACGGGGATCGGGGGAAAACGCGCGGCGATGCGCTCCACGTGGACTTGCACCTGCAGGCGGGAATGCGAGGTGGCGAACGGGAACACCAACGAAAGGTGCGCGGGGACGAGCGGCGCCATCGGGTCGTGGCGCGCGCGAAACGCCTCGATCTCCTCGATCCCCTTGAATGCCGGGAACCAGGCGACGGCAAAACGCGGCAATGGCGGGCGCGGGACCCTGCGCAGGCGCGCCACGGCTCAGCCCTTGCGTGGCTCGAGGCTCGCCAGCTCTTCGCGCGTGTTGATGTTGAGGAAGGCTTCGGCCTCGTCGTCAAAGGGCACCTCCTCCAGCCGCAGCGCGGCGTACCACTTGTCGATCTTGCGCTGGCCGGAGCCGAGGAATTCGCGCAGCGAGCCGGCGACCGAGCGCTGCATGAGGCAGAACACCGGGTGGGCCTGGTCGCCGGTTTTCGCGACGGCGATCTGCGCGTCGGCTTTCACGAGCGCGGCGTGCAACCGGCTCACCAGGTCCGCCGGCAGGAAGGGGGAATCACACGGCACGGTGACCACAAGCTCGCCCATGGCGTGGGCCAGGCCGCGCTCGAATCCGGCGAGCGGGCCCGCGAAGCCCGGGATCTCGTCGGCGATCACGCGATAGCCGAAGCGCGCGTAGTCCCCGGGATTGCGGTTGGCATTGATAAGGAGTTCGTCGACCTGTGGGCCGAGGCGCTCGATGACGTGTTCGACCATCGGCTTGCCGCGGAACGCCTGCAGGCCCTTGTCGATGCCGCCCATGCGGCTGCCCTGGCCGCCGGCGAGCACGATGCCGCTGACGGTTGCCCTCACAGCCCCCTCACCAATCGATGCCCGCCCGTGAACAACAGATAGTGTTTTCCCACCGCGCGCCCGATCATCGTGATGCCCACCTGCGAGGCCACCTCGTGGCCCATCTTGGTCAGGCCGGAGCGCGAGACCAGTACCGGCACCTGCATCTGCGCGGCCTTGATCACCATCTCGGAGGTCAGGCGCCCGGTGGTGTAGAAGATCTTGTCGCGGCCGTCGATGCCTTCCAGCCACATCCAGCCGGCGATGGCATCCACCGCGTTGTGGCGGCCGACGTCCTCGACGAAGGTGAGGATCTCGGATCCCCGGGCCAGCGCGCACCCATGCACGGCGCCGGCCTGCTTGTAGATCGATTCGTGCACGCGCACCGCGTTGAGCAGGCCGAAGAGTGTCTCCTCGGTGAAGCGCATTTTGTCGTCGAGCCGGACGTTTTCGATGTCGGCCATCAGGTCGCCGAACACGGTGCCCTGGCCGCAGCCCGTGGTCGCGGTGCGTTTTTCGGTTTTCCTGTCGAGGTCCTTCAGGCCCGTGAACGTGGTGACGGCCACCGCATTGACTTCCCAATCGACCTGCACCGCGTCGATCTCCTCGATCGATTCCACCAGCCGCTGATTGCGCAGGAAGCCGATCGCCAGCGCCTCGGGTGCGGCGCCCAGGGTCATCAGCGTGACCAGCTCCTTCTTGTCCACGTAGAGGGTGAGCGGGTGTTCGCCGGCGATCGGCGTGGGCACGATGGCGCCGGTTTCGTCGTGTGCATCCACCGTGTAGGTGGCCGGGCGCGCGCTGTGCGTGAGTGTTGGGCGGTAGGCCATCAGCCACCGATGAACGACATCTCGACCTTGCGATCCCGCGCGGTCGCCGCGGTGCGGATTTCCGAATAGCGGTCGTCGCGGCCGCGCCAGATGGCGTCGACGGCGCCACCGAGCGACTCGTCGCTCGCGCCCCCGCGAAGCAGGGACTTGAGGTCGTAGCCGCGCTGGGCGAAGAGGCAGGTGTACAGGTGCCCGTCGGTGGAAAGGCGCGCGCGCGTGCAGGTGCCGCAGAAGGCTTGCGTCACCGAGGAAATCACGCCGATCTCTCCCTGGCCGTCGCGATAGCGCCAGCGCTCCGCGACTTCGCCGGTGTAGTTGGCCTGCGCCGGCTCCAGCGGGAACTGCGCGCCGATGCGTCGCACGATCTCCGCGGACGCAATCACGTCGTCCATGCGCCAGCCGTTCGTGGATCCCACATCCATGAACTCGATGAAACGCACGATGTGGCCGCTGCCGCGAAAGTGCCGCGCCATGTCGACAACCTGGTGGTCGTTGACGCCGCGCTTGACCACCATGTTGACCTTGATCGGCGCGAGTCCCGCGGCCGCCGCGGCATCGAGGCCTTCCAGCACTTTCGCCACCGGAAAATCAGCGTCGTTCATTTTCTGGAACGTGGCCTCATCGAGTGAATCGAGGCTCACGGTGATGCGGTCCAGTCCGGCGGCCTTCAGGGCCCGTGCGTGGGCCTTGAGCGCCGAACCGTTGGTGGTAAGCGTAAGGTCTACCGCGGGCAGCTCCGCGCGCAGCATCGCCACCAGCTTGTCGATTCCCTTGCGCAGCAGCGGCTCGCCGCCGGTCAGGCGGATCTTTTCGGTGCCGAGGCCGTGGAATACCCCCGCCAGGCGCACGATCTCCTCGAAGCTCAGCACCTCGTCGTGCGGCAGGAACGGGTAGTCCGCATGGAACACCTCGCGCGGCATGCAATAGACGCAGCGGAAATTGCAGCGGTCGGTGACCGAGATGCGCAGGTCGCGCAACGCGCGCCCGCGCGTATCCGCCGCCACGCCCGCGCCGCGCGCGGTTGCGGGCGGGATGGGCAGCGTGCGCTGCTCGTTGAGCGGGATGACGGTTCGGGGCATGTATTGAATTGTATAGTGAGCAGATGCCCGATCGACCGACGCTGAAGGCCGCGGTGATTCTCGAACGCGAAGAGGTGGAAAGCCGCTGGGAGACCCATCGCTGGCAAGTGGTGGCGGCGATCCCGGACATCGGCGGTGATACTCGCACGCTGCCGGTGGATAAAGGTGTGATCCACCGGATGTTTCCCGGCCTCGAGCTCACCCTTTATGCAGATGAGGCCGAAGGCTACTTTCTCAACGTGTCGAGCGAGGCGCCCAGCGTCTTCGTGTCCCTGCGCATCGACGAAGCCACGGGAGAACCCTACGCGTTCCAGGCCACGCTCTCCTACAACGAGGCGGCGCGCTGGATGGATGGCGGCGAGAGTGTGGAGCGCGCCGATGCGTGGCCCGAACTGGCCGCCTGGATGGGGCAGTGGGTGGAAGACAACTACCGTCCGGAGCCGAAGCGCCGCCAGCGCCCCAAGTCCTTCGAGGGCAAGGAAGGCCGGCTGCGCGAGAAGGGCAAGTCGTGAGCGACGATTTCCTCTCGCGCTGGTCGCGCCGCAAGATCGAGGCCCGCAAGCAGGACCAGGGCGCCATCCCAGCGCAGGCGCAAACCCCGCCCGAGGCGCAAGAGCCCCTGCCGCCCCTCGAGGAGCCTCCAGGGACACCCGAACCGCTGCCCTCCATCGAATCCCTGACGCCGGAATCCGACTTCGCGCCTTTCATGAAGGCCGAGGTTGATCCGCAGCTCAAGCGCGACGCGTTGAAGGCGTTGTTCAAGGACCCGCGATACAACGTGATGGACGGCCTGGACGTCTATATCGACGACTATTCGAAGCCCGATCCCCTGCCCGCGGGATGGCTCGAGCAGATGACCCAGTTCGCTCGCCTGGGCGACTACAAACCGCCTGTGGACGAACCCGCCGGATCGCCCCCGGAATCGGGTCCGGGGGACCTGAAAATAGAGTCTGAACAAATACTTGAAGCCGAAAATGGTCCGCGCTTGAACGGTGCGCCGGAATCCGAATTACCCCCACCGGAGTCGAAGAATTCCTGACCGCTCCGGGCGACATCGCCCGTTTTCTTGGGTACACTCGACGGTATAAGAAGGCGAATGCCTAACCTCCGCGCAAAGCGGGGTTCCATGACGAGACATGAGGAGCTGACCCTTGGGACGCCTTGACGAGTGCGCACCTAAAATCGTGGCGCTCGAATCCCTTGCCAACCTGGCAACGCCCGAACCCGTCGCCGGCGTTACCTATGTCTCCCGTGGAAATCTGCTGGTTGTCGCGGGTCCGGATGCAACACGTGCCCGCGCGGCGAGCGCCCGGCTGGCGCCCCACCTGCATGTCACCCTCCTGGAATCGCAAGCGGTGCCCGCGGCCTGCACCGCGTGGTCGGGCCGCATCGAATCACTCACGGGTTACCTCGGCGAATTCACCGCCACCATCGCCGGCCTGCAGTTGCCCGGCGAGGCGCGATCAGCCAGCGCCGTCCCCGCCAAGTTCGACCTGGTGCTGGATTTCTCGACCGACGCGCTGTTTGCGATGCGCCAGCCGCCGCAGGGCTATTTCCGGGCCCCCGAAAGCGAAGGCGCCCTGGACGCCGTGATTGCGGAGCTGCGCGAATCCGTCGGCGAATTCGACAAGCCGCGTTTCTTCGCCTATCGCGAAAACATCTGCGCCCACAGCCGCTCGGCGATCGAGGGCTGCTCGGCGTGTATCGAGATCTGCTCCACCCAGGCGATCTCGCCGGCGGGCGACCACGTCAAGGTCGACCCGCACCTGTGCATGGGCTGCGGCGCGTGCGCCACGGTGTGCCCATCCGGGGCCATGGGCTACCAGTTCCCGCGCGTCGCCGATCGCGGCGCGCAGATGAAGCAGCTGCTTTCGGCCTATCGCGGCGCCGGCGGCGTTGACGCCTGCATTGTTTTTCACAATGGGACCGATGGCCGCGACCTGCTCGCCGTCGCCGAAGTGTCGGAGGTGGATCTTCCGGTTCGCGCGCTGCCGCTGGAATCCTGGCACGTCGCCTCCACCGGCCTCGACCTGCTGCTGCCTGCCATCGCGTTCGGCGCCAGCAACGTGGTGGTGCTGTCGGCCGGTTCGGAAGACGCACAATACATCGAGGCCTTGCGCCACCAGATGGCCATCGGCCAGGCGATGTTGTCCCAGTTGGGCTACACCGGCACCCATTTCGCGGTGATCGAAGCCCACGATCCGGAATCGCTGGCGCGCGGATTCGCGGCGCTTGCCCCCGCGGCCAGGCCGGCCCAGCCCGCCTCGTTCCTGCTTTCCAACGACAAACGCACCGCCATCGAGTTTGCGGTCGAGCACCTGCTCAAATACGCGCCGACCCCGGTGGAGGTGATTGCGCTGCCCCAGGGATCGCCCTACGGCGAAATCCTGGTCGACCAGGCGAAGTGCACGATGTGTATGGCGTGTGTCGGTGCGTGCCCGGAATCGGCGCTCATGGACGGCGTCGACAAGCCGCTGATCAGGTTCCTCGAGCGCAACTGCGTGCAATGCGGCCTGTGCGAGGCGACGTGCCCCGAAGATGCCATCACCCTGGCCCCGCGCCTGCTGCTCACACCCGCCGTGCGCGAGGCGCGCGTGCTCAACGAGACCCAACCCTTCCACTGCGTGAGCTGCAACAAGCCCTTTGGCACCCGGCAGATGGTTGACGCCATGATGGGCCGGCTGGCGGGCCACTCGATGTTTGCGCAGGGCGGCGCCCTGAAGCGCCTGCAGATGTGCGCCGACTGCCGCGTGGTCGACATGATGTCGGCGAAAAACGAAACCTCGGTGCTTCGACTGGGGGCCGACTCTTGAGCGCGCAACCCGTCATCGTCCAGCGCACGCCGGCGGCGGAAGACGCCGGGCGGGCGGATTTCTACGCATTGCTGGCGCGCCTCATCCACGACGCGCCCGATGCGGCGCTGCTCGCCAGCCTTGCCGGCGCGCAGGAACTGCCGGCGGATGCCGATCCCGACCTGGCCCGGGCCTGGCAGGGGCTGGTGCGCGCCGCGGGCGCGATGGATCCCGACGCGGCGGCCGAGGAGTTCGAGCTGCTATTCGTCGGCATGGGCAAGTCGGAAGTGTCCGCGTACGCGGGCTACTACAGCGGAGCGCCTTCCATCGACCATCCGCGCGTGCGCATCCAGGCGGATCTCGCGGCCCTCGGGCTCTCGCGCCGCGCCGAGGTGACCGAACCCGAGGACCATTTCTCGGGCCTCTTCGAGGTCATGCGTGTGCTCGCCGCGGGCGGGGCGGGGCGTGCGCCGGCCCCGATTGGGGAACAGAAACGTTTCTACGCGATGCACATCGAACCCGGCGTGAAGAAACTCTTCGCCGCCATGGGCGCGGCGCGCAGCGCCAATTTCTATCGTCATGTGGCCGCGGTGGGCCAGGCATTCGCCGCACTCGAATCCGAATCGTTCCAGATCGACTAAAAGCAGGCCTAGAAAAAACCAGGAGGTGACATGAAAACCGTCAAGCCGACCAATCGCCGCAAGTTCCTTTTGACCGCCGGCCTGGGCAGCGCAAGCGCCGCGGCCGTTGTTGTGGGGGCGCGCGTGGCGCCCGCGGGCAAGTCCGGGGCGCTGGCCGCCGAAGAGACGAAGCCAGACGGCTACCACGTCTCCGAACACATCCAGAAGTACTACAAGACCACCGAAGTCTGAGGAGCCCGACCATGCTGCTCACCCGCAAATCCGAAGCGAAGGTCCAGCCCGTCAACCCGCTTGCGCGCGCAGTACATTCGCTTGCATCGAAGACGGTCGATCGCCGCACCTTCCTCAAGGGCACGGGCCTGACCGCCGGCGCCGCGGCCTTTGCCTCCCAGCTGCCGCTCAACGTGATCGGGCAGGCCCATGCGCAATCCGCGAAGGCGGGCAACACGGTGGTCAAGCGCACCGTGTGCACGCACTGCTCCGTGGGTTGCTCGATCGACGCGGTTGTCACCGACGGCGTGTGGGTCCGCCAGGAACCGGTGTTCGATTCCCCCATCAATCTGGGTGCGCACTGCGCCAAGGGCGCCTCGGTGCGCGAGCACGGGATGACGGAACACTCCCACCGCCTCAAGTACCCGATGAAACTCGTCGACGGCAAGTACCGGCGCATCAGCTGGGAGCAGGCCATCACCGAAATCGGCGACAAGCTGCTGCAGATCCGCAAGGACAGCGGCCCCGATGCGGTGTTCTGGATCGGTTCGTCGAAACACAGCAACGAGCAGGCGCAGATGTTCCGCAAGTTCGTCTCGATGTTCGGCTCGAACAACACCGACCACCAGGCGCGCATCTGCCATTCCACCACGGTGGCGGGCGTGGCGAACACCTGGGGTTACGGTGCGATGACCAACTCGTACAACGACCTGCAGAACACCAAGTGCATGTTCTTCATCGGCTCGAACGCCGCGGAAGCACACCCGGTCTCGATGCTGCACGCGCTGCACGCAAAGGAGACGGGCGCGAAGATGATCGTGGCCGACCCGCGCTTCACGCGCACGGCCGCCAAGGCGGACCAATTCCTGCGCTTCCGCTCCGGCACCGACGTGGCGCTGCTCTTCGGCATGTTGCACATCATCTTCAAGAACGGCTGGGAGGACCAGAAGTACATCAACGATCGCGTCTACGGCATGGACAAGATCAAGGCCGAGGTGATGGCCAAGTGGACCCCGGACAAGGTCACGGAGGTGACCGGCGTCTCGGAAGCCGACCTCTACGCCGCCACCGAAACCTTCGCCAAGAACAAGCCCGCGTCGATCATCTGGTGCATGGGCCAGACGCAGCACTCCACCGGCAACGCGTTCGTGCGCGCGTCGTGCATCCTGCAACTGGCGCTGGGCAACATCGGCGTCTCCGGCGGGGGCGCGAACATCTACCGCGGCCACGACAACGTGCAGGGCGCCACCGACGTGGGGCCGAACCCCGACTCGCTGCCGGGCTACTACGGCATCGCCGAAGGCTCGTGGAAGCACTGGTGCAAGGTGTGGGGTGTCGATTACGAATGGATGAAGGGCCGCTTCGCATCCAAGGCGATGATGGAAAAGCCCGGGATGACGGTTTCGCGCTGGATCGACGGCGTGCTGGAAAAGAACGAACTCATCGACCAGGACAGCAACCTGCGCGCGGTCGTTTATTGGGGGCATGCGCCGAACTCGCAGTCGCGCGGCCTCGAGATGAAGCAGGCGATGGAAAAAGTCGACCTGATGGTGGTGATCGACCCGTACCCGACGGCTGCCGCGGCGATGCCCGATCGCAAGGATGGCGTGTACCTGCTGCCCGCCGCCACGCAGTTCGAGACCTCCGGCACCGTGACGGCCTCGAACCGCTCGATCCAGTGGCGCGAGAAGGTGATCGAGCCGCTTTTCGAATCCAAGCCCGACCACACGATCATGTACGCCTTCGCGAAGAAGCTCGGCTTCGGCGCCGAGTTCGTGAAGAACATCAAGCTGGTCAAGGACAAGACCGGCTGGGACGAGCCGCTGGTCGAGGACATGACGAAGGAGATCAACAACGGCAACTGGACCATCGGCTACACCGGCTCCACGCCCGAGCGCCTCAAGGCTCACATGCGCAACATGGCGGCGTTCGACCCGAAGACGCTTCGCTGCACGACGTCGGTGATCGACAAGGAAACCGGCTACGACTGCAACGGCGACTACTTCGGCCTGCCGTGGCCCTGTTACGGCACCGCGGCGATCAAGCATCCGGGCTCGCCGGTGCTCTACCGCACCGACCTGAAGATGATGGATGGCGGGGGCTGCTTCCGCGCCAACTTCGGCATCAGCCGCGACGGTGTGAGCCTGCTGGCCGAAGACGGCTCGCACTCGAAGGATTCCGAGATCACCACCGGCTTCCCGGAATTCGACCACCTGCTCATGAAGAAGCTCGGCTGGTGGGCGGAACTCACGCCCGAGGAGCAGGTGGCCGCCGAAGGCAAGAACTGGAAGACCGACCTGTCGGGCGGCATCCAGCGCGTCTGCATGGTCAACCACAACACCCATTTCTGGGGCAACGCCAAGGCGCGCGCGGTGGTCTGGAACTTCCCCGACGGCGTGCCGCAGCACCGCGAACCGCTTTACAGCCCGCGCCCGGACATGGTCGCAAAGTACCCGACCCACGACGACAAGAAGGCCTTCTGGCGCCTGCCGACCCTCTACAAGACGGTCCAGCAGAAAGCCCTGGCGGACAAGGTGCACGAGAAATATCCGCTCATCCTCAGCTCCGGGCGCCTGGTCGAATTCGAAGGCGGCGGGGACGAGACGCGCTCGAATCCCTGGCTTGCGGAACTGCAGCAGGAAGCCTTCGTGGAGATCAACACCAAGGACGCGGCCGACCGAGGCATCAAGTATTGGGATTGGGTCTGGCTCAAGTCTCCTACCGGCGCGCAGATCAAGGTGCGCGCGCTGGTCACGGAGCGGGTGGGTGCCGGCACCAGCTGGATGCCCTTCCACTTCGCCGGCTGGTGGCAGGGCAAGGACCTGCTCGACAAGTACCCGGAGGGCGCGGCGCCGATCGTGCGGGGCGAAGCCGTCAACACGGCCACCACGTACGGCTACGACTCGGTGACGATGATGCAGGAAACCAAGACGACGCTCTGCAACATCGAGCGCGCCTGACGAGGAGAACGACATGGCGAGAATGAAATTCATCTGTGACGCCGAACGCTGCATCGAGTGCAACGGCTGTGCCACCGCGTGCAAGCAGGAGCACGAGGTTCCCTGGGGCGTGAACCGGCGCCGCCTGGTGACCGTCAACGACGGCCTGCCGGGCGAGCGTTCGATCTCTGTCGCCTGCATGCACTGCTCCGACGCGCCTTGCATGGCGGTCTGCCCCGTGGACTGCTTCTACAAGACCGACGACGGGATCGTCCTGCACGACAAGGACCTGTGCATCGGCTGCGGCTACTGCTTCTACGCCTGCCCGTTCGGCGCGCCGCAGTTCCCGCAGGCGGGCGCCTTCGGCCTGCGCGGCAAGATGGACAAGTGCACCTACTGCGCCGGTGGCCCCGAGGAGAACCACTCGGTCGAGGAGTTCCGCAAATACGGCCGCAACCGCATCGCGGAAGGCAAGCTGCCGGCCTGCGCCGAGATGTGCTCCACCAAGGCGCTGCTTGCGGGCGACGCGGCGGTCATCACCAGCATCTACAAGACGCGGGTCACCACGCGCGGCAAGGGCGACGAGATCTGGGGCTGGGCCGTGGCCTACGGCGGCAGCGGGAAACTCGCCGAGCAGGGCGGAGGCAAGGCATGAGGACGATCCTGGTTCTCGCAGGGTTGCTCGCCGCTGCTTGCGGCGAGATTCCCCAGGACGCGCCCAAGCCCTACGCCGGCAAGGAAGACACCAAGGCGTACGCCAGCGACACGTTCAAGGGTGACAAGGCGAAATACGAACAGACGCTCGCCAAACGCGCGGAATACCAGAACGAATACGTCCGCACCGGCGACGCCAAGTCAAAATAATCGAGGAGGAGATCCCATGTTGAACTCTCGAGCGCGCCTCGTCGGCGCGCTGGTTGTGGGCGCGGTGCTGGCCCTGCCGATCGCCGCGAACGCCCAGGCTCCTGCCTCGCCGGCCCCGCCCACCACGGCGCCCACCGGGGACGCCGGCAAGGTGCCCGTCGCGCCGCAGCCCGCGGCCGATGCGCCGAAGGCCGCCTCGCCGCCCACCGGAGCGGCCAGTTCCACCATGGTTCCGGGCTGGAACAACCCACCGTCCTGGGGCAGCGCCAGCGAGCGTCCGCAATACGCCTCGGTGCCGGGTGTGGACACGAACCGGCTGATCCAGAGCGCGGGCCTCGAATGGCGCGCCTTCCGCAACGGTCCGCTCACGCGTTACGGCGGGTGGATCCTTGGCGCGGTGTTCCTGGTGCTGGTGCTGTTCTACCTCATCAAGGGGCAGATCAAGCTGCACGAGCCGCGCACCGGCCGGATGATCGAACGCTTCAATGCCGTGGAACGCGTATCGCACTGGACCATGGCGATCAGCTTCATCTTCCTCGCCCTCACCGGCGTGATCATCCTGTGGGGCAAACACATCGTGCTGCCGTGGCTGGGCTACACCGGCTTCTCGTGGCTCACCCTCGTGTCGAAGAACATCCACAACTTCGTGGGACCGCTTTTCATCTTCTCGCTGCTGGTGATGTTCCTGATCTACGTGAAGGACAACCTGGTGAGCGGGCGCGACTTCAAATGGCTGGCGGGTATGCTGGGTGGCAAGGAAGTGCCGTCGGGGCGCTTCAACGGCGGCGAAAAGATGTGGTTCTGGGGCGGACTCGTGGTCCTGGGCGCAACCGTCAGCGTGACCGGCCTGATCCTCAACTTCCCCAACTGGAACCAGGGCCGCGAGCTGATGCAGCTGGCCAACGTCATCCACGCCATTGCGGCGGTGCTGTTCATCGCCGGGGCCTTCGGCCACACCTATCTCGGCACCATCGGCATGGAAGGAGCCTACGAAGGCATGCGCAACGGCTTTGTCGACGAGACCTGGGCCAGGGAACACCACGCCCTGTGGTACGAAGATGTCAAGGCCGGCAAGCGCGACGAAAGGATCATTGGAGCCATGGCCCAACCTGCCGGAGGAGACGACTGATGAAGAACGCACTGCGCATCACCATCGCCGCTGCGGCGCTCGCCTTCGGGGCGTCGGCATCGTGGGCCAAGCTGCCGCCGCCGCCGCCGGTCGATCCGGTCGCGAAGGCCGCTGCTGATGAGAAGAAGGCCGCCGCTGCGGTGGCCGCAAAGGCCGCTCTGGTGGCCGCCGAGGAAAAGGCGGTGAAGAACTACCAGGCAAACATGAAGAAGGCGGGCAAGCCCGTTCCGAAGCCGACACCCGTCGCCGCAACCGCGCCGCCGCCGCCGCCGCCGCCGGGTGCTAAGCCGCCGGGCAAGCCCGCGGCGGACGCGAAGAAGTCGTAGTCGAACCCGAACCCCTGACGAGAAAGAACCGAACAATGAAACCAGTGCTCATCCCGCTTGCCGTCGCCTGCCTGCTCGCCGGTTGTGCCTCGATGGGCTCGTCGTCCGGCCCCAGTGCCGTCGCCAAGCTGGAACCCACCAAGGGCAATGGCGCCAAGGGAACCGTCATCTTCACGCAAGTGAGGGACAAGGTGCGCGTGAGCGCAAACCTGAGCGGCCTCAAGCCCAATGCCGAACACGGCTTCCATGTGCATGAAAAGGGCGATTGCAGCTCCGGTGACGGGATGAGCGCGGGCGGCCACTACAACCCGGCGGCGAAGGCCCACGGGGCGCAGGCCACCGACCACCACGCCGGCGACATGCCGAACCTCAAGTCGGATTCCTACGGCAACGCCACCGCCACCTTCGAGCTGCCCGGGCTTTCGATTGGCGGCGGCTCCGCGGACATCGTGGGCAAGGGCCTCATCGTTCACCGCGATCCTGACGACTACAAGTCGCAACCCGCGGGCAACGCCGGCCCGCGCATCGCCTGCGCGGTGATCACCAGGTCCTGAGCCCTTTCATCCCGGGCGCCGCCGTGGCGGCAATGGCACGGGACCCGCTACTTCTTCGCGAACTGCGCGACGGCGTCCACCAGGGCGTCGTCGCGCAGTGGCTTGGCGAATTTCGCCACAAGCGTGCTGTGGCTGAGGTCGGGGAAGCGGCGGTCTTCAACCGCTGATCCCGCGGCCTTCAGCCGCCCCACCAGGGAATCGCGGTTCTGGGGGCCGACCCGCGTGTCCTTGCCACCGGTGATGATCAGCGAGGGCGGCTCGCCGCCGCGCACGTAGCGCGCGGGCATCGCCTTTTCAGGGTCGCCCTCCCCGGACAGCGCCGCGATGACCTTCGGTTCGTCCGGCGTGAAATCGTAGGGGCCCGCCAGGCCGATGAATCCGCGGACATCGGAGCGCTTGAGCCCTTCCTCTGCGAGGAAGCGCTCGTTGTACGCAACCATTGCCGCGATGTGCGCCCCCGCCGAATGGCCCATCAGGAAGACGCGCGCGGGATCGCCCTGGTAGCGGCCGATCTCGCGTTTGGTCCAGGCGAAGGCGGCTGCCGCGTCCTCGACGAAGGCCGGATAACGCACCTGCGGGTAGATGCGATAGTCCGGGATCACCACCACGAAGCCGCGCGCGGTCAGCGCTTCGGCCACGAAGAGGTAGCTGCCGCGCTCCCCGCTATCCCACGCGCCGCCGTAGAAAAAAACGATCACGGGGCTGGGTGTGGCGCCGCCGCCCCGGGGCACGTAGACATCGAGTCCGTGGCGATCTCCCGGGGCGTAGGAGATTTCCGCGTGGCGATCGAACCCGCCGTTGGGCACGAAGGTGTTGAGGACCGCCAGCGGTGAACAGCCGGCGAGTGCAAGGAGGGCGGCGAGGAAGGAGAGGATGCGCATCATGTTGATACGGACCCTGCCGCCTCCCGGATGTTCACCAGGTATATCGCACCGTGTATCGAACCACTGCCTCGGCCTTCGGCGCCAGCTTCACGGGAAAGTGGATGGTGCGCGCGTCTTCCCGGGTGAAGTCCTGCGATTTCTTCAGGATCGTCCAGTTGCTCCAGCGGTAGAGGTTTTCCTTCACGATCACCGTGGCGGCCTCGTCGGGTTTCTGGTTGCGCACCTTCACCTCGATGTCTTCCTCGATCCACCGGGCGCTGGTATCGATGCGGAAGTCCAGCTGCCTGCGCTCGCCCACCACGTCAAAAGCCGATCCCAGCTTGATCTGCACCGTCTCGTCGCGGGCGGTGTGGTCGATGAGGTCTTCGCCGATGAATTCCAGGCTCCTGTCGGCGGGATCCAGCTTCGAGACCCGGATCTTGCCGGCGGGTAGCGGTATCCCCATCCCGTTGTCCTTCGTGTTCCTGAAACGCAGGTAGACATCGACCTTGCGGTTCGATTGCAGGCCGAAGTTGCGGTCGGTCATGGGCGAGCCGTAGCCGGAATAGTTGCCGGCCTGGCCCACGTAGACGAGGTTCTTTTCGCAGCCGACGCCCGGGGCGGTGGGGAAAAGTTCGATCTGCTTGGTCGAGTTGTCGGGCAGCGACGTGGTTCGCCCGAGTGTGTATAGGTGGTATTCGAAGAAGGCTTTTTCCGCGAACCCGTCGGCTTCCTTGGCCATGGCCCGCGCGGCCATCGCCGGCTGCGGCGCGGCGGGATACCGCGGTTGCGCGCGCTGCACGTCGCCGGCGATGAGCTTGAGGCGTGCATCGGTGTACGAGGCGCCCGACTGGTTCACCAGCGTGACCCATGCGCCCACATCCATCCTGCAGGTGGCGGCGGCGTCCGAGTAGGTGATGTTGTAATCGGCCCACCAGGTCATGCCGGCGGTCTGGTAGGCGAAGCGGGTGTTGTGGCCGCCCGCGGTGGCGGTTTCAATGTCCCAGACCAGCGTGGGCTTGCTGATGAGGCCTCCCGGCAGGCTCGGCAGCTTGATGCCGCTGTGGCCCTCGACCACGCGGATGCTGCCATCGGGCTGCTTGAGGATGAGGCCGCCCTGGGTGCCGACGAGGGTGCCCGCGATGGATTCGACCCCCGTGCCGCGTGCCGCTTCCACCGTGATCTCGCGATCCAGGAAACGCGACAGCAGCTTGGAGGTGCTGGTGAGGTCGAACTCGAAGCTTTGCTCGACCACGCGCGTGGACCTGGGATCGGTGAGGGATGCAAACGACACCGTGGTGGGATCGATGAGGGCCGGCACGTCGCTCACGCGCAGCAGGTTGCGCCCCACGCCGAGGGTGAAAAGGCGTTCCTCGCGCACCAGCGCGTAGCCGGGCACCGCCCTGCCTTCGCCACCGTTGCGGAAGGCCTGCGGGCTCAGGGTGCCGGGCCTGGCGCTCGAATACACGGTGATGGTCGTTTCCGCGACGGCCGCGGGGGCGAGGGCCACAGCGAGGGCGGCGGCCAGGGGGCGTAGGGTCTTCATGGGCGGGCTCCGTATTGGGACAGGGATGTTAACGGGGCGTTCCGGCCAGGGGGTCAAGCGCCGGGATATATAATTCAATCGATGAAATTCACCGGCACCGAAAAATACGTCGCCGACGACGACCTCAAGCTGGCGGTGAACGCCGCGGTCACGTTGCAGCGCCCCCTGCTGATCAAGGGCGAACCCGGCACCGGCAAGACCATGCTGGCCGAAGAGGTCGCCGCCGCCCTCGGCATGCCGCTGCACCAGTGGCACATCAAGTCCACCACCAAGGCCCAGCAGGGCCTCTACGAATACGACGCCGTATCCCGGCTTCGCGACTCGCAGCTGGGCGATGCGCGCGTGGGCGACATCGCCAACTATATCGTCAAGGGCGTACTCTGGGAGGCTTTCGAGGGCGAGCAGCAGTCGGTGGTGCTGGTTGATGAGATCGACAAGGCCGACATCGAGTTCCCCAACGACCTGCTGCGCGAGCTCGACCGCATGGAGTTCTACGTCTACGAGACGCAGCAGACCATCCAGGCGCGCCACCGCCCGGTGATCATCATCACCTCGAACAACGAAAAGGAACTGCCGGATGCCTTCCTGCGCCGCTGCTTCTTCCACTACATCCGGTTTCCCGATCCCCAGACGATGCAGGCCATCGTCGACGTACATTTCCCCGGCATCAAGAAGCGCCTGCTGCAGGCCGCGCTCGAGACGTTTTTTGAAATTCGCGAGATGCCGGGCCTGAAGAAGAAACCCTCGACCTCGGAGCTGCTGGATTGGCTCAAGCTGCTGCTGGCCGAAGACATCCCGCCGGAGGCGCTGCGCCAGCCCGGCCACGCCGCCTCGATCCCGCCGCTTTATGGCGCATTGCTGAAAAACGAGCAGGACGTGCATCTGTTCGAACAGCTGATATTCCTCCAGAAGCGGGGCCGGTAGGGTGACAGCCAGGCGCAAGGCTCCCGCGCGCACGGCGGCATCGCGGCGGCCCACGCGCGTGCGCATCCCCGTCTCCAAGGGCCCGGCAACACGCAAGGCGCCCGCCAAACGCAAGGCCGCGGCGGTTGCCCCCAGGGCCAAGGCGCTGCGCCTGGCCGGTGTCGGATCCGACGCCGTGCTGAAGGCCACCGGGCGCGCCTGGGAGGAATGGCTCAAGGTGCTCGATGCCGCCGGCGCGAAGGCGATGACACACAAGGACATCGCGATGATGCTGTCGCGCAAATTCTCGGTCTCCGGCTGGTGGACCCAGATGGTCAGCCTGGGCTACGAGCAGGCGCGCGGCCTGCGCAAGGTGTACCAGAAGGCGGACGGGTTCTCGGCCACGGCGTCGCGCACGGTTGGCATTCCGGTCGACAAGCTGTTTGCCGCGTGGAGCGAGCCGCGCCAGCGCTCCCGCTGGCTGCCGGATGCGCCGCTGGAACTGCGCCGCTCGACCGACGGCAAGTCGATGCGATTGACGTGGAGCCCCGGCAACTCGAGCGTGGTGGTTGCGTTCTCCGCCAAGGGCACCGGCAAAAGCGCGGTGGCGCTCGAGCACGGCAAGCTGCCGAGCGCGAAGGCGGTGACCGCGCAGAAGGCCTATTGGGGCAATGCGCTCGACCGCCTGAAGGCGCTGCTCGAAGGCACGCGCTAGGATCGCCGTGTTGTTCGATTTCTTCTACGCGGTTCGCAAGGCGGGGGTGCCCTGCAGCGTCAAGGAATTCCTCACGCTGCTCGAAGCCCTCGACCGCGGCGTCATCTACGGCAACGTCGACGACTTCTACGCCCTCGCGCGCCTGGTGCTGGTCAAGGACGAGGCCTATTTCGACCGCTTCGATGTCGCCTTCGCCGCGTATTTCAAAGGCGTGCAGGCCATTCCCGGCGACCTGGTGACCGAGATCCCCGCCGAATGGCTGCGCAAGCTGCTCGAGAAGAACCTGACCGAAGAGGAGAAGGCGCAGATCGAAGCGCTCGGCGGCTGGGACAAGCTGATGGAGACCCTCAAGCAGCGCCTGGAGGAGCAGAAGGGCAGGCACCAGGGCGGCTCGAAGTGGATCGGCACCGCCGGCACCTCACCCTTCGGCGCGTACGGCTACAACCCGGAGGGCGTGCGCATCGGCCAGGAGGGATCGCGCAACCGCAGCGCGGTGAAGGTTTGGGACCAGCGCGAATACCGGGACTACGACACCAACCGCGAACTCGGCGTGCGCAACATCAAGATGGCGCTGAGGCGCCTGCGGCGCTTCGCGCGCGACGGCGCCCCGGAAGTGCTCGACCTCGACGGCACCATCCGCTCGACCGCGCGCAACGCGGGCTGGCTCGACATCAAGATGGTCCCGGTGCCCCACAACGCGGTGAAGGTGCTGCTGTTCCTCGATGTGGGCGGCTCCATGGACGACCACATCAAGGGTGTCGAGGAGCTCTTTTCCGCCGCGCGCAGCGAGTTCAAGAACCTCGAGCATTTCTACTTCCACAACTGCGTCTACGAGAAGGTCTGGAAGGACAACCGGCGCCGGCATGACCGCATCAATACGGTCGAGGTGCTGCGCAAGTACGGGCACGACTACAAGCTGATCTTCGTGGGCGATGCCTCCATGAGCCCTTACGAGCTGGAGCACGACGGGGGCAGCGTCGAACACTGGAACGACGAGGCGGGGCGGGTGTGGCTGGAGCGTTTGCTGCGGGCGTGGCCCCACGCGGCGTGGCTCAATCCCATCCCCGAGGATCAGTGGGGGTGGACGACTTCGATCCAGAACGTGGGCCGCATCATGGATGGGCGGATGTATCCGGTGACGGTTTCCGGCCTGGAGCGCGCGATGAAGGGGTTGGGGAGCAAGGCCTAGCGGCGTCGAGACCTGTGGCGCCGCTTTGCAATACAGAGGACACAGAGGATTCACAGAGGACACAGAGGAAGAGCAAATCGATATTGGTGGGCCTATCCGGAATTCTGTGTGTGAGGTCATCATTGTGCTGAAGGAGCCTCTGAATGACCGAACCTGCTGCCAAGAAGCCGCGCAAGCGCAAGCCCAAGGGAC
>Ga0163150_10002868_pt1 | contig 25442 bp, 18 predicted proteins | sample OliLakLV19P2IB_FD_148628 | JGI IMG/M metagenome (GOLD analysis project Ga0163150, IMG submission 148628) | Freshwater microbial mat bacterial communities from Lake Vanda, McMurdo Dry Valleys, Antarctica - Oligotrophic Lake LV.19.P2.IB | ecosystem: Environmental > Aquatic > Freshwater > Lake >...
GGTAGTGGGTGATTAGCGTGTGCAGGCGGGGATCGGTCAGGGAAGTGGCTCTCTCACACTACTCTTTCCGGTCGCGGCCAATCTGACCAGTCCGAAACGCGTACACAACTGGAAGCAGAATGCTCATAGAAAGAAAGAAGACTACAAGCAATCTCCACGCGCGGTGCTCCCCCGGAAAGTAATACTCTTCGATCATGCGCTCGGCACCCGCAGCTAGGGCAATCGCGACCGACGCTACAAATATGCCCGCATGGATTCTCACCGGGCCGAATCTAGGGACCGGAAACCAGCGGCGGCGGGGTGGGGTGGGCATGGGGCTAGTCTACCGGACGGCAATTGCCGAACACTAGTTATCCGCAAAAAGCGGATAACCTCAACAAGTCGCATCCCAAAGCTAGGTAGGGACTTGCATCCCACATTATCGCCGCAAGTCCAATGCTGGATTGCATTTGTGTTTGACATGCATTGACCAGACCCGTACAATGGCCGACCCAGGCGGGCTTGAGTCGACCTGAACTCACATGCCACTTGAATCGTTGTAGAATATAGGTAGCGAGGCTAAGGTGCGGTGGGGCCTTTTGCCGATGCCAAGGATGGCGACAATCTCGAATGTGACGCCCGGACGCGCAGGTAGAGGTTAAGCCGCAAGTTGCTTGCGGCTTTGTTTTTGCGCGGCAGACAATATCAACAAAAAGTGCCGGCAATGCGATTTGAATACGCCTTTTTTGCACAAGGCGCTGATGTAGTTGAGGGACGTCTCCATGTTTTCGGGGGCGACATCAACTCATTGACCGTGCCTACACTTCCAGCGCGAGCGCAGATTGCAATTGTCGTGAAGTTTGTGGCAGAGCCAGATGAAAACGGTGTCGTGCTGGCGAGAGGTCATCGCCTATTTCTACAGTTTGTGAGGCCACAGAAATCGCCGGAAACTTTAATTGCGGAGCAGGATTTTTCGGCTCAGGCAAGGAGTGATAACAAGGTGTCAGGAGCTGCAATTATCGCCAATTGCGGATTTCAGTTTGACGAAGCAGGCGAACATAGAGTCAACATTTTTTTGGATGACAACTTGGTGCATTCTTTGCCGCTTTATATCGAAGCGCAGACGCAGGATGTCGTTAAACAGACCTCTGGTTTCCTAGCAGAAGCGAGATAACGAAAATGCCCATATTCGCAACCACTGCTCTTGCTGGAACGGTGTTGACCTACGGCGCACTTATTCGTGTTTCAGGAAATACGAATCGTGTGGAACGTCCGATTGTGTGCTCTCACGCGACCGCAATGGGATACTACGACATAGACCGCGTATTTGAGCCGTGGACATTGTCGCAAGCCGATTTGGCTACAATTGCTCGATTGGAGACAATTCCGCCGACAATGACAGAATATCGTAGGCTCCCCAATCGCAACTAGCATGACTGGGCACACGGATGCCATTGGGGCTAACGGTAGAGCAGTTCTCCGCCGAAAAATTACCCGATGTCCAGGGATTTGATTGCGGCTTTGCCGATACCCACTGGGGACCGGAAATCACGCAATGGATCAAGCGCCCAGCCTCTGAGAGGCGTTCTGCGTTGTGGTCGATGGCAAATCGGCAGACTCGTGTTTTCCTGTTCTACGTCGGTGCCGACCTTGCCGGATATGGCTCCGTAGGACTCACCTCGTGGTCGCGGCCATCCCCCGACGGCCAACAAGAACGCATTGCAGTCATACCCTGCTTTGGTGTAGATGCAAGATTCCAGCGTCTGCCTGCCGAAAATCCCCCTGCCGACAGATACTCGGCACACATTTTCGACCATGTGCGATCAGAGGCGGCGTCTCTGGGAGTGCCATATATTGGCTTGGAGGTACATCCAGATAACCAACGTGCAATTGCACTTTACAGGCGATTTCTCTTTGAGGATGGGGGAAGCTTTCGCGACAGTTTAAGAATGTTTCACCGTGTCGTGCGAACCCCTACTGAATAGGCGTGTCATCAAGAACATGACGCTGCACACGCCGCACATCACATTCTTGAAGATTGGTGATGGTCTGCTCTCGCATTTTTCGGAGAGCGGCCCGCGTCTTGGTGGCGCAAGGGTCTTATAAGCCCCGTTAGGGATCGGCTTGCGCCGTCTGGGTTCGATTCCCCCTCTCTCCGCTAGAGCACTCGCTTTGCGGCCCTAAGCAGCGTATCCCGGACAAAATCCGAGACTGTCTGACTCTGCGCCTCGGCGGCGCGCTCGACAAGCGACCAGCCGTCGTCATCCATGCGAAAGTACCGCTTTGGCGTCTGCCCTGTAGCTGGCCTTCCGGGCTTTCGCTTCTCAGGTAGTGATTCCGAACGCTTTGCCATGCCCACAGTATATGGGCACCCAATTATTTTTCAACCCCAACAGTTTGTGGGTGGACAATTACTATTTGTTTCGGTACAATCTGGGCATGAAAAAACCCGGTCGTGCTTGTAACACGGCCGGGCGAAGAAACAACCAGGCTTACGCTAGGCTGCTCCTGACAAAGCCATTCTAGCGTGAGCCGCAGATGATGAAAGCGACTCCGCGATGATTGCCTGTGCCCATTCCGAATACCGAACCAACGGCAAAGACCGCCACGGCAACACCCGCTTCCGCTGCAAGCTCTGCGGCAAGACTTGGGTGGAAGTGAAGCCGGCCAAGCCGCTAGGCGATATGCGGATTAGCCTGGACGATGCCAAGCTGGCGCTTCGCCTGCTGGTCGAAGGCAATAGCGTCCGGGGGACCGCACGCATTACCGGCCTGGACAAGAAAACCTTGCTTAAGCTCACCGTGCGATTCGGTGATGCGTGCCGACGGTTCATGGATCGTCAGATGCGCGGCCTAACCCTGTCGCACCTGGAATTTGATGAGCAATGGACGTGGGTTGCCCGAAAACAAGCGCGACTCACGACCACCGAACGGGCCGAGTCAAGCGACGTTGGCGATGTCTATATCTGGACGTGCATCGACAAGGAAACCAAGCTCATGCCCGCGTTCATGCTGGGCAAGCGATCCGCCGACAATGCCCGTCGCTTCATGGTCGATGTTGCTCGCCGACTGAACATCCCCAAGCCACACGCAAGCGACGCGCATGCCTTCAAGGCAGAAGGCTACAGCCACATTACCCAAGTTTCGACCGATGGCTTTCAGGGCTACCCGGAAGCCGTTGATTTGGCATTCGGTCCCTATGTCCGCTACGGCGTGATCATAAAGGACTTCCGCAATGCGAGCATGATCTATACCCCGTCTGAAATGGTCGGAACCAAGCGGACGGGCAAGCGCAACATAGGCCCCCGACAAGAGCGGACTATAACCACCAGCCATGTCGAGCGGCTGAACGGCACCCAACGGCTGTTTATGAAGCGTCTGAACCGATTGACCTACTGCTTCTCGAAAAAGCTCCGCAACCTGGACTGCGCTTTTGCAATGTTCGCCTGCTATTACAATTGGTGCTGGCAAACGCGGAAGCCGGACACTAGCGGCAAACTGCGGTCAACCGCCGCGATGATGGCCGGACTGTCCGGTCACGTCTGGGGTTTCGGCGAGTTGTTCGACCGCGTGACGGGCTGCACACAGTAGTCACCCACTACCAAACGGCCAGGGGGGTGTCGGAGGAGTGGCGGCCGGCCTTTCGATCGTGCCGAGTTGTGGCCGGTCTCCCGACCGTGCCACCCCATATGCACCGGCGCAATCGGCCAATAGCATTCGGGCGTTGGCAGCGATTAAACCGGCCGGCGCGTTTCTGTGACGGTTTCCCGGCGGTTGCAATGGTGGCTCGGTCGGGAGACCGGTCACAACCCTAAGAAGCATGGCACGGTCTGGAGACCGGCCATAACGGACGGTTGGCGGACGGGCCACGATCAAAAGTCGACACCGTTACGCCGCTGCTGAAGGTGTCAGGAACCCTTGGCTGGGCGCGCGGAATGTGAGACAGCGCTTGGTTGGAGCCAACGGTTCCAGACACCTGGCGGGCTAATACACGCTCGTGATCGATTCGGTCCAACCGACGACGGGCGTCTCGGGACCCATGACGAAAATTTCGACGCGGCGGTTTCGGTCGCGGTCCAGCGAATTCGAGTTGCGCGAAACCGGCTGGTGACGGCCGTAGCCCGCGACGCCCAATTGATCTTCGCGTACGCCTTCCTTGAGCAGGTAATCGGCCACGGCCAAGGCCCGCGCCGTGCTCAGGTGCCAATTGTCGGGAAACCGCTCGCGGGTGGGACGTTTGGCCACCTGGCGATTGTCGGTGTGGCCCACGACCATGATTCGCAGTTGCTTGGCTGCGGGCGAAGTGAACAACGCGGCAAAGTCGCTGAGCATGCGCTGGGCTTCGGGCTTGAGCTCGGCATCTCCGCTGTCGAACAGCACGTCGCCGTCAAACTTGCTCAGGCCGCTCTCGGGGTCGAACTCGAGCCAGGGGTAGCGGCGCGAGAGCTCTTCGAGCTGGCCGCTGAAGTCGGCCGGCACACGGCTGGCACTGCGCGCCAGGCCCTGCACCTTTCCGCGCAACTCGGCCCGTTCGTTTTCGAAGTTGGCCAGTTGCTTGCGGTCGGCGCCCGAGTGTTGGTCGAGTTCGGCCAGTTCTTCCTCAGCCTGAATCAACTGGTTTTCGACCGTGCGGTTGTGCGCTTTGAGGTTCTCGATCTCGGCGAGTTGCGCTTTGGTCTGCTCGGTGAGCGAGCGATTCTGCGTCTGGCTGGCCGTGAGCTGGCCTTTGGAGACGAATGCGCAGCCGTTTAGCGCGGCAATCGACGCCAACAGCATGACGGCCAACAGGCCGCGGCGAAAGCACATGATTCGACTCCTTTCGAATCGCGACGAAGGACTAGCTTGCCCGCTCAGCTATTTCCCAAAAATCATGTCCATAATCGAACTATTGACGCTGTAGGGTTGGTCCCAACTCCACATATTCCGCACGACGTCGTACATGAACATGCCGCAGAACGTCAACACCACGAAGCAACTGACCAACAGCGTATTCATCAACGGTCCATACGGCGCCTCTCGACCCGCGGGCACCATTTGCACGCCCCCCGCGGCCAGCGCTGGGGCCGACGATGCGCCCAAGCCGATGGCATCCAACGGCACGGCCGCGGCGCCCATGTCTTCTTCGAGCATGCCGCTCATGCTCTCGGATTCGCTGCCGAACATCGAGGCGTCGGTCGCCTCGAACGACGCCTCGCTATCCAGAGCGATGACCTGCGAGCCGCTGTCTTCTGATTCTTCCTCCGCTTCGCTGCCTAGGGGCGTGAGCAAAAAGTCGTCGCCACTTTTCAGCTCCATGACCTCGTCGGAATCGAATTCGGTCGCCTTGCCCAGCGCGTCGCTGCTCGAGCTGCTCAGCTCGAACTCCGACTCTCCGGCCGCCGGCGGTGCGCCCAGATTCATGGGCACGTCAAGCGACAAGCCGCTGTCCGACGGATCGAGCAGCGAAATGCCGCTGTCGCCGGGACTGCGCGTGATGTCGCTCCCCAAGCCGGGGCTATCGAGCACGAATTCGTCGTCGGACTGGTCGTCTCCTAATTGAATTGCCGAGCTTCCGCCCGCTGCCGCATTTTTGAGATCTTTGTCGTCTGCCAGGCGGATATCGCTGCCACCCAAAGCAAGGCTACTGCCGCCGGCGTCGCGCTTTTCTTGAACCAGATCGATGCCGCTTCCGCCCGGTCCGCCAATGCCACTACCACCGATCCCACTCCCGCCGATTCCACTCCCGCCGATTCCACTCCCGCCGATTCCACTGCCGGCCAAGCCGATCGTCGAACCTCCACCCTGCGACGCCAGCTTGACGTCGCTATCATCGGCCGAAAGCGGCTGACCCGGTTTGCCGATCACCGTGCTCGACGTGCTTGGGCCCGACTCTCCCAATTCCAGTTCGCTCAGCAGAACGACATCGTCGCCCGAATCGCCGACGTCCAACGGCGGCTCATCGACCGACAGCTCGAACGATGAATCGGACAATTCCCCGGAGTCAGCGGCCAGCGGCAATTCATCCGGACCGTCTCCGCCAATTCTGATCGTGCCGGACGCGAGCGATTCGCGCAGCCGATCGACATCTTCGGGCTTGAACTTCCAACTCTTACCGTCGCGATAACCGTAAACCAACTGCTGCTGTCGCAGATCGTTGAGCTGCTCGGGGCTGATGCCCAACTGAACCGCGGCGTCTGCCAGATTGACGAACTTGCCGGCCATGCGGGCCTCCGAGGATGTTCCCCCTTGCGGGAGGAAATTGCATCCGCCGGCTGCGCTGCAGGGCGCCCACCGGCGACTATCTCTGTTCTATTTGTGCGCGAATGTCTTGCGGCAGCGGCGCTGCGCTGTTGAACGCTTCCATCTGCAAGTCCCAGTTCACGTTGCGCACACTCTTGAGCGTGATGCCGCCGCCAGGCTCCACGTGATACACGCTGACGACCCGCAACTTCGGGTCGACCACCGTGAGCACCTGACGTCCGTCGGCCAGCGGCATGGCCAGCGCGATCAAATCGCCATTGGCTGCCGGGCTCATTCGTTGCGCAAACGCATGATTGCCGTCCGGAATGCCAACGAGCACAACGGCGACAAGACTTGCGCCTACCGCGGCGCCCAGAATCACGTTTCGCATGCAACCACCTTTGGCTGACGGAATTAGGGAAGCTGGGGCCGTACGATCCATTCTAAAAGCCCAAGTTTCCATTTCAAGGAAAATGCCGCTATCACGGTTGGTTCTTTTGCCCGTCCGGTCTGCATTTTGGACACTGCGGGGTGAAGCTCATCTCAGTCTGATTGGGAGCAATCGATGTCAAACCATTCGGTAATTCCCCACTGTGCTTGATCGGTCGCGCGGACGTACAACTAGCAACCGCACAACAGCTTACGACACGGGATCGTGTCGACACGGCTGCGCAAAACGACCGCTCGACGGCCGCCTGTTCTTCGTTGGATATGAGATTGGATATGAGAAAGGAGAAGAGTTGAAGGTCGGCGAGAATAGCGACCGATTGGGTGGTCCGCAAGGTCAGATTAGGCGGTATTGAACCTGTTCGAAGTCGCTGTGGCAGTCATCCCCAGCCCCCTTCACCGCCACGCGAACGTCTGGCCGGTGAGCGTCTCGTAGGCCTCGATGTATTTCTCTCGGGTCTTTTCCACCACTTCGGGGGGCAATTGCGGCGGAGGGCTGTTTTTGTCCCAGGACGTGGTTTCCAGCCAATCGCGCACGAACTGCTTGTCGAACGAAGGTTGGGCGTGTCCGGCCTCGTATTGATCGGCCGGCCAGAATCGCGAGCTGTCGGGCGTGAGGACTTCGTCGATCAGGATTAGCTCGCCGTCGGCTTCGCCCCACTCGAACTTGGTGTCGGCCAGCACGATGCCCCGGGTGATCGCGTACTCGGCCCCACGGCGGTAGACGTCGAGACTGCGGCTGCGAAGCACTTCCGACGTTTCTCGGCCAACGCTATCGACCATCTGCTCGAACGTAATGGGCTCGTCGTGACCCGCTTCGGCCTTGGTGGTGGGAGTGAAGATCGGCTCGGGCAGCCGGTCGCTCTCGCGCAGGCCCGTGGGCAGTTTCAGCCCGCACACGGTTCCTTGCTTCTTGTATTCCTTCCAGCCAGAGCCGGAAAGATACCCACGCACGACACATTCGATCGGCACGACCGCCGCCTTTTTCACGAGCATGCTGCGGCCAGCCAGCGGTGCGCGGTCGACGCCCGGCGGCAGGGGCATCTTGTCGACGTCAATTTCCAGCAGATGGTGGGCCGTGCCGACCCGCTCGAACCAAAACGCGCTGATTTGTGTCAGCACACGGCCTTTGTCCGGAATGGCTGTCGGCAAGACCCAATCGAAGGCGCTGATGCGATCCGTGGCGACCAGCAGTAAGGCATTGCCCAGGTCGTACACATCGCGGACTTTACCACGGCGCACGGGCAGATCGGCCAACGAGGTTTCGAGCACGGCCTGGTCACGCATGGCTTCACTCCTTAAGTCTCATGGGGTCGAATCGTGGAATATAGCAAGGATCAGTTTGATCGGCCAGGAGTGGTCGGCTTGAACCCGGCGGGGCGCTCGGCTAGACTCGCGCGAGGGGATGATTGCGGCAATTTTCGTGCGATTGGGCGCCGCGCTGCCCTCGACCAGAGGTTAGCGGCAGCTAGTTCTCGCACGATCCAGGAAGCACCTTCGATGGGCTTGATGCGGTTTCAGGTCTCTCCGCCCGACCGCCTCACGCCTTTGGCGATCGAGCGCGCCTTCCTTACGGGTCCGGAACAGATTCCTTGGGTCAGCCGCGTCCAAGCCTCGGCCGGCACGCTCTCGGTCTGGCGAACAACCTCCGATTCGGCATCGCTGTGCATACCGTGGCAGGTCGAAGGTCACGGAGAGATCACGCTCTCGACGGGCACATTGATCGAGCGAACCGACCCGTACCAACTGCAGGTCGAACTGGCCCGCGGGCAGATTCATCAGCTTCGCAACCGGCTCTCGGAATGGCAATCCGCCGGGCTGCTCGTCCCCGATTCAATACACGCGGCGCTGCGCGGCTCGCTGGAGGAATTTGCCGCCGCGGCCACGCGTCAACACGACCCCGAGGTCGCGGCCGCGCACGCCGAACGGGCCATCCGCGCCGCGCTGGATGTTTCCGACTTGCTCTCGGCCCGGTACATCGAGCAGGCCTTGATGGCGCGGCACCGGCAAACGCCGCACCTTCCGACGCTTCTGGGCGTGAATCTAGGACATCGCCTGCTCGACGCTCCGATGGGGCGGCAAGTGCTGAAGGCTTTTAATTCTGCCGTCGTGCCCATCGTGTGGCGCGACGTTGAGGCCGCCGAGGGCAACTACCAGTGGGCCGTTTACGATCGGCAAGTCGAATGGTGCCAATCGCACGATTTGAAGGTGGTTGCCGGGCCCATGCTAAGGCTCGACGATCGCGGCTTGCCCGACTGGTTGGCGATCTGGCAAGGCGATTTCGACAACTTGCTCTCGTTCGTCAGCGATTATGTGGAAACCGCGGTGAATCGCTATCGCGGCAAAGTCCACTTGTGGCAATGTGCAGCGCGGGTGAACGTGGGCGAAGTGTTGTCGCTGACCGAAGAAGAGAAGCTGCGTTTGGCCGTGCGCGCGTTGGAGATTACGCGCAAGGTCGATCCCGAGACACCCGCGATCGTCCGCTTCGATCAGCCCTGGGCCGAGTACATGGGCCGCGCCGATCGCGATTTGTCGCCCTTGCACTTTGCCGACGTGTTGGTCCGCAGCGGCTTGGAGCTATCGGGCGTGGGACTCGAGATCAATGTGGGCTATTGGCCCGATGGGACCTATCCCCGAGACCGGCTGGACTATAGCCGGCAACTGGATCGCTGGAGCGGATTGGGGTTGCCAATCTGGTTGACGCTGAGCGTGCCGAGCAGTCAATCGCCCGACGCGCAAGCCTACGGCCGTGGCGTGCCCTTGGCCACGGCCCACGCCAGCGGTTGGACGCCCGACCAGCAGCAGATATGGGTCAAGAGCTACGTGCCGCTGCTGTTGGCCAAGCCGGCCGTGCAAGGCATCTTCTTCAATCATCTGTGGGACGCGCTGCCGCACGAATTTCCGCACAGCGGATTGTTCGACGCAGCCGGCGCCGCCAAACCGGCGTTGGCTTCGCTGGCCGTGCTGCGGAAGAAGCATTTGGCGTAGGGGTTAGGGAATGAGTCTCGGACATTGCTATGAATCAGCACAAATCGCAGCATGCAGATTCAGTTGTAGTTTCAATCGGTTAGCCGCGAGCCGAAGGCGAGCGTTCCATCGCGTCCGCAACTCGAATCGGCCGTTGTCGCGGGCTATAATGACAATGAGGGCAACTCAAATCCGCGCGGATTCCGCAGTGAGGTGCGAGGATGTCGAGAACGGTCGCAACGATCGGACCAACGGATCACGGGCGACGGATTAGCCTGTTCGACTTTGAACAGGCCGAAGCCGCGTCAGGGCAGAGTTTTGAACTGAGCCGGGGGACCGTCACGAGGATCGACGTGCCAAATCGGCGGCATCTCGCGCAAGTCAACGCGCTGCGCCGTCAGATCCATGCCTGCGATGCCGCCAATCCCGGTCGGATTCACACCATCGCGGGCGGTGGCGAATGCAAGATCGTGGTAGCCGCCCTGGAATCGGAGCGGCACCCCGACCTGGCGATCTACAAAACGCCGCCACCCGCCGACAAGGATTTTTGGGCGACTTGGGTGCCAGAAATTGTCGTTGAAGTCGTCTCGCCGGGCGCCGAGCACCGCGACTACGTCGAGAAGCGCGAAGAGTACCTGGCATTTGGGTCGTTAGAATATTGGGTGCTCGACGCCCAGCGCCGTGAGATGCTCGCTCTGCGGCGAGCCCGTGGGCAATGGGCCGAACGCGTGGTCAGTCCGCCCGAGAAGTACACGACGCGGCTATTGCCTGGCTTCGAGTTCGACTGCGAAGCTGTTTTGCAGCGGCGGATGCTGTGGAGCGCTGAGCACCAACTTTAGACAGTCGCACCATGTGCGGACGCTTCACGCTAAGAACCCCGATCAAAGACGTCGCCGCGGTATTTGACGCTTCGGCGGACGGCGTTGCCGATACGTTGCCCTTGTTCGCGCACTTCAATATCGCGCCGACGCAGCAGATTGTCGCGGTGCGAGCCGACTCCAGCGGCAAGGGGCGGCAGCTTGTGCCACTGCGGTGGGGGCTGGTGCCGAGTTGGGCCGACGATCCGTCGATCGGCAATCGGATGATCAACGCCCGGGCCGATACGGTCGCGAGCAAGCCTTCGTTTCGCGCCGCTTTCAAGTCCCGGCGCTGCCTGGTCGTGGCCGATGGCTTTTACGAATGGCAGAAACGGGGCGCGACGAAGCAGCCTTACCTGATCGGCATGCGGGATGGGGGGCCGTTTGCCTTTGCAGGTTTGTGGGAACACTGGCGGCGCGACGATCAGACGATCGAATCGTGTACGATCATCACGACCGACGCCAACAAGTTGATGCAGCCGCTGCACGACCGCATGCCCGTGATCTTGCCGCCAGCCGAATACGCATCATGGCTCGACCCGCGGCCCGATCGCGGAGAGGTGCTGCAGCGATTGCTGCGCCCCTATCCGTCCGAGGAGATGAGGGCTTACCCGGTGAGCACCGTCGTCAACAATCCGCGGAATGACGTGCCGCAGTGCGTCGAGCCGCTTCCGGCTGGCGGAGCGTCACCAGCCGGCTGACGCCGACCGCTCGCCGTTCAAATCGCTCGCCGTTGGCTTGCGGCTAAACGGCCCCATCGGGAATTCACGACGCTTCGCGGCGGTAATCACTTTCGACCAAATTGCTGCCCCGTTGCTTCCATCGGCAGCGCGAAGACCTTGGTGCGGGCGGTGATGTAGAGCCACTTAAAGTCCGGCCCGCCGAAGGTGCAATTCGAGGGGATCATCGGTTTCGACGTGGTTGGGTCGATCGGCATCTTCAACATGCCCAGCAGTTTGCCCTGCGAATCGAACACCTGCACGCCCGCGGCCGAAGTGATGTAGAGATTTCCTTTCGTGTCCACGGTCAGCCCGTCGCCGCCGCCGGTCTTGTGCGGGGGCAACTGCTCCAGTCGGCAGAACACGCGGCCCGGTCCTAGCTTGCCGGGTGACTCAATGGGGTAAGCCATCATATCGGCTTGGGCCGTGGGAATGACGTACAGCGTTTTCTCGTCGGGTGAAAGGATGACGCCGTTGGGATACTTGAGATCGCGCAGCAGCCCGGTCACCGTGCCGTCGGGCGCGATGTAATAGACCTGGTGTTCATCGACGGTAAGCGGCACGCCAAAGTGAGGATCGGTGAAGTACACGCCGCCGGCGCTGTCGATGCACAAGTCATTCGGCCGGTCGAATCGTTTTCCCTTGTAATGATCGGCCAGCGTGCGGACGGTTTTTCCGTCGGCGGCCACCGCGACGATGCGGCCGGTTTTTGACTCGCAGCCCAGAAGCTCACCGGCCGAATTGAACATCTGGCCGTTGGTATAGTTCGATTCCGCGCGGAAGATGGTCGCCTTGTTATCGGGGCCGACTTTGTACACCTTGGCGTTAGGCACATCCGTGAAGTAGACAACGCCCTGCCGATCCGCGGCCGGACCTTCGGTGAACTTGAACTCGCCCTGGATATCTACCAGCGGTCCTGTGGGACCAACTCCGGCGATGGGTTTTTGCGCATCATCGCCGGCACGTGCGATCGCTGGGATTGCGGCCAGCGCGAAGACGATGGAAGCCAGCGCGAAGTTCCGTGCGATTGGTGTAACGATTAGATGTGTGCGGGCAGTCATTGCGTGCCTCATGGATCTTTGTGAGTTCACCAAAGGCGCCGTCCAAGCATTTTGGGGGGCGGGCGTCTCGCCCGCCAGTGCTCGTCGTCGTTCGTCTAGGCGGGCGAGACGCCCGCCCCCCAATTGCTACCCGCTGCAACCAAACGACAGCAAGCACATGTCGTCGCTTTGCGGATATTGTCCGACGAACTGTTTCACGTCCGCAAGAATTCGCTGACCCAATTGTCCGACGCCCGATGCTTCGGCGGCCAGGCTCTTTCTTAGCCTGGCCAGCCCATACAGCTCGCCCGCGGCGTTCATGGCCTCGCTGATGCCGTCGGTGAACATGGTGAGTGAATCGCCCGGCTGCAGTAGCAATTGTGCCTGCTCGTAGGCGTAGTCTCCGTCGACTCCCAGCGGCAGGCCGGCCTGGTCCTCGCCGATTTCCAGCACGCGCCCGTCTCGGTGCCGCAGCAGCGGCGGCATGTGGCCGGCATTGGCAATCGCCACCTCGTTGCGCGCCACGTCGAGCACGGCCAGCACCAACGTGACAAAGCGATCTTCCCAGCCGCTGGCGCTGAAATTCGCGTTCAGTCGATTGATGGCCGCGGCCGGTGTGGATTCGCTCGCCAGGCAATAGCGGGCTTCGCTTGAGAGCTTGGCCATGAGCAGCGCGGCCGATATGCCTTTTCCCGACACATCGGCCAACACCATTCCCAAGCGATTGCCCGAGAGCGGTACGTAGTCGAAGTAGTCGCCGCCAACCTGGTTGGCCGCCTCGTAGAAGTCGAAAAAATCGTATCCGGCCACGCGCGGCGGTGTGGAGGGGAGAAACCCCTGTTGCACCTTGTGTGCCAGTTGCAGATCGCGCTCGAGCGTCTGCTGCCGCAGGGCCGCCTCGTGCAGTTGCGCGTTCTCCAAAGCGAACGCCGCCTGCGAGGCCACGCTCACCAGCACGTCCAGATCGTCTTGTTGGAAACGGCTCCGCTGGTCGAGCGTGTCGATCTGCATCGCGCCCAGCGCGCGGCCCGTGCTGTCGATCAGCGGGGCGCACATCATCGAGCGGATGCGGAAGTCGGCGATGCTCTGGCTGGTGTCGAAGCGGGCGTCGCTGGCCGCGTCGGCCGACAGAATGGCTTGCTTGGTCGACATCACCTGGTTGATGATCGTGCGGCTAATGCGAATCATTTCCTCGTGGCCCGCCCGGCGATGCTTCACAGCCTTCGGAACCAACGGGCCGCCGTCGGGGCCGGCCAGCACGACAAAGCCACGGTCGGCCTGCAGAAAGACCTTGAACAGGCTATCGAGGATCTTGGGCAACACCTGGTCGACGGCCAGGGCCTTGCTCAGATTCTGGTTGATCTCCAAGAGGGCCTTGAGCTTGGACTCGGGATTGATCGTGACGCGCAGCCCGTCGCGGCTGCTGGAGACGTCGAGCTTCGACATCACGGTCGAGCTGCTGGTGCCGCCGCCGTCGTCGACCAGCAGGGCGCCGATGCCCGACGAGCCATCGACGCTGGGGGCTCTGGGCTGGTCGAGGCGAAACGTGAACAGCAGGTCGCAGATCTTGATGCGATCATTGTCTTGCAGATGGTGGCGGCCGACGATCTGTTGGCCGTTGACGAACGTGCCGTTGCGGCTCTCGAGATCCTCGACGAAGTATTCAGGCCCATCGGCGATGATCTGGGCGTGCTTGCGGCTGACGGCGCCGGCGTCCAAAACAATCTGGCAATCGGGATGCCGCCCCAGAACCGCGATGGGACCTTCCAGCGGGAACTGCTGACCGGGGTTGAGCCCTTTGAGCACCTGCAATACGGCCATAAGGGAAACCGTCGGCGAGCTTGAGGCGGAGTTCAGCAGTGGGCGACGCGGCCGGCCATTCAGTCAAATAGCCAGAAAAATAGACCGATACGACTACGGAGCGCCAGTGGCGGTCCGAGCACGTCAGCGGCGATTCTACGCCCGGCCGCTAGGGGCAGTCAACGGTTCGAGGCGGCTCGCCCATTTGCCAAGGTCTTGCTACCGCTGGACTTGACTCGCGCGGCGGAGAATCCTAGGCTTTACGTCGTCGCGAGGTGAACTTCAGGATCTGAAAAGTGTCTTGCGGTTTGGCGGCGAAATTTGTCGGCAGCTAAATGAGCCGGCAGCGCACACTGGGGACTGGTGTAACGGTAGCACGAGCGGCTCTGGACCGCTTAGTCAAGGTTCAAATCCTTGGTCCCCAGCTTTCTTTGCAATTGCAGCAGACGTTTGTATACGTTCCGGATTGGACCGCCTGTAGCACCGCCATTCAGAAGCACCGCCATTCAGACAACGGGTAGAACGCAACTCGGTGTCGTAGCCGTCAGCGTTGCAAGACTTGCAACCATCGCCCGGCGCTCTCCAATCGACACGATCCGGCGCTCGGACCGATCGGGCATCTCGTCGTACGTCCGACCATTGAGCTCGCGGCCGTGCTCGGATTTTCGCACCCCGCCCCACTGCTTGAAGAAGAATGGCACTCGCGCGGCGCGGCACTGTTTGCGGATACTGAGCACCCACTCCTCTTTCATGGGCCTGGCCCCAGCGCCGCTTTCGCCGCCGACGATGACCCAGTGGATTTCATTCAGGTCAAGCTGGCCAACGTCTTCCAGCAAAGGTTCGATGGACAGGAATCGAACGGCGGCTGGCGCCGAGCGCAAATGAGCAATTCGCGGCACACCGTACTTTCGGTCCTCGACGCTCACTCCCCACCAGATGTGATCGAGGGAAGCGGCAATCGCCAGCTTCGATGCCAAAAGATCGCGGAGGCGCTCCGCCCGTTTAGTCAGCACCTGGTAAGTATGCCAATTTGCCAGCTCCATCACCCGGACGACTTGCAGGATGTATTCGTCTGGCACGTCGTCTTGAAACAAATCGCTCATCGAGTTTACGAAGACCGTCTTCGGCGAGGTCCAGCGTAGCGGTTCGACAAGCTTCTCCGGGACCAGTCTCAGGTCAAAACCCTGCTCGTAAGGATGACCCGGAACCCCACGAAAGCGCTCGGCGAAAGTCTCGGCGTAGCAATGCTTGCAGCCAGGGCTGATCTTCGTACAGCCGCGGACTGGATTCCAGGTTGCGTCCGTCCATTCGATGGTCGAGTTCTCACTCATCGTTCACCTTTTTGGGAAAGTGAACCGCGTTCCATCCGCGCAGGTCGGCAATCCGTTGCGCTTCTTCCGCGACCCAAATGGCGGGTCTCCCTTGATTTTTCCCGCCATCTCCATCTTCGTTAGCGCGTCTTTGTAGTTCTTGTCAACATACCGCCGCCCGTAGTTGTGACTGTTGAAAATCTGCTCCATCGTCAATGTTTTTCCAGAGAATTCGGTCAAGAGCATTTCCTCGAGATCATCGAGCGGCCGGGCGAATTCAAAAAGCAGCGGCTGCCGAGCGCTCGCGGGGCTGTACTCAAATGTTGGCACACCCTGCTCGGTCGTTGAGCTCTCGCCGGCCATCACCGACTTCATGATCTTATAGCCGAGCGGATGCTTGCTCACAAAGATCAAATGATGCTTCGTCCGCGTACCTCTCGCATTCTTGAAGCGAAAGGGCAGCACATATTTCCCGCCCATTTCCACCAGCGCCTCGCAGATCCGTTCGACGATCGTTAGCTCTCGCTCCTCGGGACTTTGCAGTTCCAATTCTTCGCGAAGTTTGGCACTTCTTTCCTCGCCGAAAAGGTCGTCCATACTCTGCTTCACGGCGTCATTGGCGAGCCCCATGTTGATGCGACCATAATTGAAGAAAAAGATGCACTCGCAACCCCAGTCCTTCAAAACCGAATTGATGAGTCGCAACGACAGCCCCTTGTAGCCCCATGGATCAACGAAGAAGAGCGTCGGGACGAGCCGCATCTGCTCGAACATCTTGACAATGTTCTCCCCCACTTCGTTGGTCTGAATGTCCGGCGCGTACTTGAGCGATTTGATCCCGGGCAACTCATTGATGGCTTGCACGAGCGAGCTGCCGTTCGTTGGTTCCTTGTCGTTGAATAGCGTCACCAAATTGTCGCGAAGCGCTGGCAGCCGAAAAGCCTCCTCCAAGATGTAGAGCGGCGTTGACTTGGTTCCGTCCTTGTATCGGCCCGGCCCGGCGAACAGGTCGATGTAGGCGATCCGCTTGTCCGGTTTGTCCTTCAAATACCCGCTGATGACCTGCGCCCATGAAACGAAGTACCTGGACACAATCGTCGTCTTGACCTGGGACTGTTCGGCTTGTTCCTCGAAAAAGTTCTCGGTCATTGCATCGCCCCGGTTTTTTTTGATCGCGTGGTGTTCTTCCCTTACCGAGAGTGTACTGTTAATATGTTCAGTAGTCCAGCAGGCGGATCTTACCTCCTACCGCAGATTCTCCTCCGTATAGATCGAAAGCTCGATCATTCGCTCCAAAAGTTGGTCGGCCGTATAGCCGGGGAAGTTGCGTAGCACGAGCTCTTTGGCGAACAGCCGGCACACGTACCGCAGCATGAGCGTCTTGGTCCGCGCGGCGTACACGAAGTCGCGATGGCCGTTATTGACGACGATCACGTTCCGCAGCTCATCGTAGCGCGATCGCCATAACTCCCCGGGCCGCTTCTCGAAGGTGTATTCCGGCAGCCCGCGCTGCGAGTCGGATTTCGGCCGGTCGGGCAGCAAGCTGTCGGTGACCGTAATCAGTGCTTCGGCGGTCGCGACCGCGTCTCCTTGCGTCACGTAAACCGCCAACTTAATGAGCTGCGGTTCCTCCGGTGCGATTAGCTTCGCAATTTCGCCGCCTCCATTGGTAAGTTCTCCTGACCCCTCGACGACCGTCCAGCGGTAAACCAGGTCGCGCTCCACTTGTCGCCCCCCGCGATCGCGGGCGACTGCTCGGAAAGTCCGGCTCGTCCGCACCGGCAGAGTGCAGGTCGCGGGGGCAATGCGGACGCTGAATAGCGGGCCCGCGTGCTCGAAAAACTCGCGTTGCAACGGCCCATCTTGGGCAGTTGCCGATTCCGTTGGTTCGGCGAGGTCGGTCGTGTCCGACGATCCGTCGACGGGCAGTCCAGGTCGATCCAACCCGCGCCGTTTCGCCCGGCCATTTGTCCGGCCGTTGTCGCCATGCACGTCGAACCAGTCGTATTCTTCCCGGGGCAGTGCCAGCAGTGCTTCGCGGAAGGCCCGTTGGATGGATCGCAGCGTATCGCGATTGGTTTGTTCCTCGGCGGCTTGCCGCTGCTGTTGAATGATCTCGTCCAAGGCGGCTTCGAGCGCCGGCACGGTCTCGATAAACGCCACGAATCGCTCGTCGCGGATCACGCCTGCCCGTGTTCCCGGCGTGAGATTCAGATACGGCACGTCGAGCACGCCTTGGATATATCCACTGGTCCACGGCGGACGCCCGAAATCCTCGAGGTCGGCGACGCTGTCCAGCACCCGCGTGCCCGAGCGGTACAGGCTGACGTGATTCTCAGGGCTGGGTTCCGCGACGTAGATTTCGACGTAGCAATCTCCGAACGACGTAGCAGGGCAGGGCAGGTGGTGCAACAACTGGCCCGAGAAGACCCGCGGCTCGACTTGGAACTCGGTCCGCGCATGCCGATCGACGATGGTGATCTTGACGCCGCTTGAGCGAATCCGGTCGCGTAGCTCCGAGGCCAGATACCACTGCAGCTTCTCGCCGCTGAAGTGCCTGATGCCGGGCAAGAGCGGCTGAATCGTCAGCTCGACGCCCGGTTCGGCCGCTAAGCGTCGCAATCGCGAGACCGAGTATTTGGGATCGCCCTTGGCCATCCGCATTTCGTAGGACTTGCCGTCCGCTGCGGCCGAGACGAGGTGCAGCGTCTCGCCGACAGTCCAGAAGCTGAGCAGTCCGATGCCGAACTCGCCCTGGATGCCCTGCACGCCGCGGGACTTCAGTTGGCGTTTGATCGAGTCGCAGATATGCGTAGCGACGTACTTGAAGTTTGGCATTCCCTCGTCGTCCAAGGGGATGCCCCGTCCGTCGTCGATGATCTTCAAATAGGCTTCGCCGCGATCCCGTCCACGGATGATCTTCACCGTCGTGGCGCCCGCATCGATGCTGTTCTCGACAAACTCGGCGACCGCCTTCAGGGGATTCGACTGCGACAAGGCGATGATGTTGATCGCGTTCCAGTCGTCGCCGATGCGCAGCCGGCCGGCAAGCTCGGGCGTGGGTTGTCGTTTTGAGGACGCCCCCATGACTCTGCTCCTTCAATGTTGTGCCAGAACGCAGTGAACCTTGCCACAATCGCTCCAAAAAGCAAAATGCTCTTGGCGCTCGCCGCACGATTCTTACAGTAGACAGTTTGCGGTCGCTGTAAAGCAACCCTAAGATGCGCGGCGGCGGCTGGCCCGTGCGGCGTGTTCTGGCCCATCCAATAATCCATCAGGAGAGCGATGTCATGACGACCAAATCGAGCCAGCGCCTCACGCTCAAGGACAGGCTTTCGCGGCTCACTTTCACCCAGGCCTGCAAACTGCTCGGTCCGGAAGGCAAACCACTCATCCAGCGCGGCGGCAAGTTCGAGATCAAGCTGGACGATCGGGTCTACCTGGAAGGGGACCTGTTCCGCGTCAATTTCGACGACGCGGTCGTCACCGTCACGCTCATGGCCGAGGCCAAGGATCGCCTCCACTGGAACTGCACCGCCTGCGACTTCCCCTGCGAGCATGCCGGGGCCGCCTTCTCGTTGCTGCTCGAGGAGAAGACCGCGTTGGGCCTGGCCGTTCCGCCGCCCGAACGCCCGCCTGTCATGAGCCTCGGCGAAGACGCCTTGGTTCAGCAGGCCCTGAGCGAACGCGAAGAGCGTTCGCGGAAAGAGAAGTTCCGCCTCGTTTCCCAGGATCCCAAGCGGCCGTGGGCCGATTATACGATCACCAGCGCGGCCTCGGGCAAGAGCTATCGCGTGGCCCTGCGCGGTCGAGAAGTCGGCGTGTCGTATTGCTCGTGCCCCGACTATCGCACCAATACGCTGGGGACTTGCAAGCACGTCATGTACGCGCTGCGCCGGGCCAAGTCCACGTTCTCGCCCGCGGCATTGCGGCGTCCGTATCGCCGGCAGGACGTGAGCGTGCATTTGACTTCGGGCGACCGACTGTCGCTGCGATTTGGAGTGCCCGAAGGATTGGATCCCCAGGCCGCGCGGATCATCAAGCCCGTGATCGACCGCGATTTAGACGACGTCCACGATCTGGTCAGCCGCCTGACGAAGCTCGACCGCATCGGGCAAAGGGTTACGGTCTATCCCGACGCCGAAGAATTCATCCAGCAGCGACTGTTTCAGGCCAACATCAAGTCGCGCGTCGACGAAATCCGCCGCGATCCCGCACGGCATCCGCTGCGCAAGCAGTTGCTTAAGATCGAGCTTCTACCCTACCAAATGGACGGCATCGCCTTCTCCGTCGGCGCAGGTCGGGCCGTGCTGGCCGACGACATGGGCCTGGGCAAAACGATCCAGGGCGTGGGCGTCGCCGAGTTGCTGGCCCGCGAAGCCGGCATTCGCAAGGTGCTTGTCGTTTGCCCGACCACGCTCAAATCGCAGTGGCGAAACGAAATTCAGCGATTCTCCGACCGCTCGTGCCAGCTCGTGTTGGGCGGCGCGGCCCAGCGTGTGACGCAATACGACAACGAGGCCTTCTTTACCGTTTGCAACTACGAGCAGGTGCTCCGCGACATCCTGGCCATCGAGCGGGTCAAATGGGACCTGATCATTCTGGATGAGGGCCAGCGGATCAAGAACTGGGAAGCCAAGACGGCGATGGTGGTCAAATGCCTGCGGTCGCCGTTCGCGCTGGTGCTGTCTGGAACTCCGCTGGAAAACCGGCTCGACGACCTGTACAGCGTGGTGCAGTTTGTCGATGACCGCCGCCTCGGGCCCGCGTTTCGCTTCTTCAATCGGCACCGCGTCGCCGACGAGAAGGGCAAAGTGCTGGGCTACAAGAATCTCGATCAACTCCGCGAGCACTTGCGGCCGATTCTGTTGCGCCGCACCCGCGAGCAAGTCCTGACGCAACTGCCCGAGCGGACGACGGAGATCGTTCGCATTGCGCCGACCGACGAGCAATTGGCCTTTCACGCCGGCCAGATGAAGATCGTGGCCTCGATCGTCCGCAAGGCCTTCATCAGCGAGATGGACTTGTTGCGGCTGCGGCAGGCGCTGCTGATGTGCCGCATGGTCGCCGACAGCACGTTCCTGTGCGACAAGCGCGAACCGGCCTACTCGACCAAGCTGGAGCGTTTGGAAGAGCTGATAGAGCAGCTCTTTGCCGAGAAGGGCCGCAAGGCCGTGCTGTTCTCGGAATGGACGACGATGCTCTCGCTGATCGAAAAGATTTTGAAGCGTTTGAAGCTGAACTACGTGCGGCTCGACGGTTCCATCCCGCAGGCCCGGCGGCAGCAGCTTGTCGACGAGTTCCAGGGCAACCCCGATTGCCGACTGTTCATCACGACCAACGCCGGCTCGGTGGGCCTCAATCTGCAAGCCGCCAACACGGTGATCAACGTCGACTTGCCGTGGAACCCCGCCGTGCTGGAGCAGCGCATCGCTCGGGTGCATCGCATGGGCCAGAAGCAGCCGGTTCAGGCCTACTTGTTGGTCACGGAGCAGACTTTGGAGGAGCAGTTGCTCACGACGCTCTCGGCCAAGAAGGACCTGGCCTTGGCCGCGCTCGACGCCGAATCCGACGTCGACGAGGTCTCGCTCACCAGCGGCGCCGATGAATTGCGACGCCGCCTCGAAGTCCTGTTGGGCGCCAAGCCGCGGGCGCCCGTCGACGAAACGATGCGCGAGGACGTGGCCGCGGCAGTTGCGAGCACCGACCCTGCCGAGACCACGGCTGCCGCCGCCGGGCAAGCAGCAAGTATGGGCTCTCACCGGGACCGTGTGGCTGCGGCCGGCGGCGAGCTGTTGGGCGCGGTGTTCACCTTCCTGGGCGAGCTGGTTTCGCAGGACACCACCGCCCCCGCGCCCGCCGAAGGCGTGGTCGCCGGACTTCGAGAGCGGCTCAACGAATGCGTCGAGGAAGACCCTTCCGGCCGCCCGCGCCTGGCCATCACGCTGCCCAACCGCGCGATGCTCGACAACCTGGCCACGACGCTAGCGCGATTGCTGGTGCCGCAGACGAAGTAGCGTCGCTTCGCGACGGCTTTGCATATGAATCTGGCGATTGCTCGTTGTCTGTCGTCTATAGGCGATTTGCCTTGATCAGTTCATCTCGCAACCGCACGCGATGTTGAGCATTCAAGTTCAGTACTCGAATGGTGGTCCTGCCTACCGCGGTTCGACCTTCAATCATGCTGGAAGTGGTCCAACCATAGGTCTTGTCTGGGATGGAACAAGCGAGTCATCGTGCCCTCGTCGGGATCGATGCCCGTTAGGTTTGTTCCTTTGTGCAGATTGCAGTGGATGCAGGCCAGCGCAAGATTCTCAGCACGCGTATCACCGCCATGCTTGCGCGGAACTACGTGCTCGATATGCAACTTCGTGAAAGGAATATCGTCCTGGCGGAGACCGCAATACTCGCAACGATGCGCGGCTCGCCGCCATATCAAGTCGCGAAGAGACGAATCCATTAGTGGCCGTTATGACGAGCCAATAGCGATTGGGCTTTGGCCTGCAGGATCGCTATGAGCTCAGTCGCACGCACGAACGTTTCATACTCGCCACGTTCTTCGGGCGTAAGCTCGCCCTCGGTGCACTTGTCCGCAAGCTCGTCGATGTGGTCCTGCGTCGGTTTGTCGACGGTGAGGTGAACGAGCTTTTCGGCGGCCTCAATCGTGAGCGAATCGACGACGGGGTCGAGCAGGCGGTCGAGATAATCAATCGTCGTAGACATGCTTCAAGTATTGCTTGCCAAGCGATCTAAGTCAAAGTGCTAATGGTCGGGACAAAACTTGCGTTGTCGAACTGGAATCCCAAGCCAAGCGATACGGCCTGGTTTGCTACGGCACCGTAGCGATTTTAACCCAGTGCTTGGGTACAAGCAGTCGCAAACGGATAACTTCAAGCCGAGTCTACACCAGCTCGTGAATCACTTCACCCTGGTCGATCGCCGGCACCGGGCGGCCTGCGTGGTTGAGGAAGCTCGTGCTCGGGTCGATGCCCAGCACGTGATAGATCGTGGCGTGCAGGTCGCCGGCGGTGATGGGGCGGTCCTTGGGGGCTTCACCCAGGCGGTTCGTGGAGCCGACGATCTGACCGCCTTTTATTCCGCCCCCGCCCATCAGGCAGAACATGGCGTTGCCCCAGTGATCGCGGCCGGGCGTACCTTTGCTCATCGGCGGGCCGCCATTGCCGCCGTTATTCATGCGCGGCGTGCGACTGAACTCGCCACACAACATGACCAGCACGCGGTCGCGCAAGCCACGCTCCTCGATATCGCTCACCAGCGTCGCGAAGGCCCGATCGACCTCGGGCATGCGGCCTTCCAGCCCCGATTTCAGGTCCCAGTGATGGTCCCATCCGCCCGAGTGAACGCTGACGAACGTGCTGCCGGCCTCGACCAGCCGCCGCGCCAACAGCGCGCTTTGTCCTAGATTTGTGCGGCCGTAACGATCGCGGAGCTCCGCGGATTCCGAACTAATATCGAATGCTTTGCGCGCGGCGCCGCTGGTGACCATTTCGTAAGCGTCGCGCTGGAAGCGATCCATCGCGCCGGCCAGGCCCCGCGCGTCGACGTCGCGGCGTAGCTTGTCAAAGCCCGAAAGCAACGCCCGCCGATCTCCCAGCCGATCCACCGTCATGCCGCCGGGCAGGTTCACGTTCTGCACCTGGAAGTTCGCGGCGTTGGGATCGCCGTCGGTCTCGAACGGGCTATGCTCGATGCCCAAATAGTTCGCGCCGAAATAACCTGGCCGCAGACCGATGCTCGACGCATACGGCACGGCCGCATGCGCTGGCAGGCCAGGCCGCCGTGGGCCAATGGCCTTCGAGACGATCGACCCAATCGACGGATACTTGCCGGCCGTGTCGGCGCCGCTCGCGCCACCGCGACTGGTGAGGATGATATGGCCGCCCGTGAAGTGGTCGCCGTTGTCGTGATGGAGCGAGCGGATGATCGAGAACTTGTCGGCCACCTTCGCCTGCAGCGGCAGCAGCTCGCTAATATCGAAGCCGGGCACGTTGGTCGGAATGGGTTGCCACAAGCCACGGTACTCGGCCGGCGCCTCGGGCTTCATGTCGTACAGGTCCATGTGGCTCGGCCCGCCGTCGAGCCAAACCAGGATCACCGCAGTGTCCTTCTTTGTGACACCGCGTGCGGCCGATTCTTCCTTAGCCCGCAAGATACACGGCAAGCCGACCGAGGCCATGCCCGCCACGCCAATCTGGACGAAGTTGCGGCGACTCATGCCATCGCAGTATTTGCGCGTCGTACCCGCGTTGATTCGCAACATGGCAGTCCTCCGCCAAAGGCAGGTGGGATGGGGCGGTGTGGTGGGCAAGCCTCACCCGCGTGCGAGTTAGGTCTCACGCGGATTAAATCAACCCATCGATATGCGTTGATCCGACCAGGATTCTAGACCAGTCGGCAGTTGCAAGTCAATGTTTCAGCAGCCGCCGTTGGGCATGCGGCGCATTCTGACTCAGTAGTCTCGGGAAATCCCCGAGGGCTTGGCAGTCGCATTCGGTCGTACGTCTCTTGGCGAGCGGCCGGCGTAAGCCGGCTGGTCCGTCGCAGTGGCAAGAACCCCTGCCTTGTCACGACACTCTCCTTCGCCGGCCGCTTATTGTCCGCGCGGCGTTACACTACACTGCCGCTATCACGCGACATTTAGCATTCGGAGAACACGTCCATGGACCGCTCGCTCATCGAACGCTACTTCGCCGGAGCCGATGTGCCGGCACGCTCGATCGTCGGACTTAGCGGGGCTGATTTGCTCGCCAAGCCCGTACACGGCACTTGGAGCATCCATCAGATCGTACTGCACCTGCTCGATAGCGACCTGATCGCGTCGGATCGCATGAAGCGCGTGGCGGCCGAAGATCGTCCCACGCTGATCGGCTACAACGAGACGCTATTCGCCAACACGCTGTACTTCGACGATCTCGATGTCGAACTGGCCTGCGATCTATTCGCCAAGAATCGCCGGCTGACCTACGAGATCCTCAAGCGGCTGCCCGACGAAGCCTTCGCCCGCACCGGCCTGCACAATGAGTCGGGAGAGATCACGCTGGCGTATCTGGTGAAGACCTACGTCGGTCACTTGGATCATCACTTGAAGTTCATTCGCGAGAAGCGCGCGATGCTCGGAAAGCCGCTGCCCATGTAGGGGCCAGGGGTCGGGAGTCGTTGTCGGGAAAGGCCTATCGCCCGGGCGAGCCGCGTCGGCGACAACGAGTCCCGACCCCTTTGACATGACCCGCCACGGACACATACCCGTATGGTGGAAAACAACGGTGCTTCGTAGAATTTCGGTGGAAACCAATGCGGTAAGGAGGGCTCGAACCATGTCAGCAGTCAGCCGGTTGCATCGTTTGCTGCAGTTTGACCTGAGAATGCTGCTCATGCTTGTCGCACTATGTGCTGTTCTGGTTGCGTGGCATCAGGATCGCCAGAGGCTGAATAACTTGCGAAATGCAGTTCAGGCGCTACGAGCAGCGGCAACACCCTTGCCCGCGTCGGGTGGATTCGCGACTTCGGTTGGATCCCTTTGGCCATTGGCGACATTTTCGCCTGTGTCGGAAGTACAAATTGAGACAGTCGACGACTTCGTCGCGGCGATTCAAAAACCTCCCGGCGAACCGGCTTCGATCGACACCATTCTGGGTTTGCAAATCGGACAAGTGCATGCCGATGAGGCCGTTCCACAAATCATAGATCTCTTGAACGACAAGGATGAGAACGTGCGCAATCGCGCGGTTCGAGCGCTCGGCAGAATCGCCAGACGCAGCCACATAGCGGTGCCGGCGTTGATCCAGGCCCTTCACGATGAATCGTCCGAAGTTTCGGCCCAGGCGACGCACGCCTTGTCGCAATTTGGTAAACGGGCAGCGCCGGCCGTCGCGGACTTGATGACAATCGCGAACGATGACACCACTTCAAACTGTGCTTTGGCCGTCTATTCGATACTGAGAGTCTATCCGGATACTGGCATTGCCATAAATCGTGGTTTTGACGAAGGTTCGTGCATTCCGTCTCATTTCACCTACGGAGTGCCTGGCCATGCGATTCAAAACGTCTCCTCGTGAGTTGTACCCCACGGACCTGACGGACGATC
>Ga0163150_10002869_pt1 | contig 25440 bp, 27 predicted proteins | sample OliLakLV19P2IB_FD_148628 | JGI IMG/M metagenome (GOLD analysis project Ga0163150, IMG submission 148628) | Freshwater microbial mat bacterial communities from Lake Vanda, McMurdo Dry Valleys, Antarctica - Oligotrophic Lake LV.19.P2.IB | ecosystem: Environmental > Aquatic > Freshwater > Lake >...
GGGGCAGGTTTTTTGGCATCTCGCTCCAGGACGACCGAGAGGCCTTTTGGGCTCTTCTTGATCTCGTCAGCGATTTTATACGATTCAGGGATTATTGCAAGAAAGCGCTCTAATCGGTCCTTTAAGAACTCGAATTCCATGTACTTATAGCGTCCCCAGAGAAAGAGGTCGATCTTGACCCTATGCCCCTCTCGCAGCCATACCCCGGCTTTGGAAGCTTTGATATGCATGTCCCTTTCCCCGGTACCTATCTTAACCTGGGTGGTCTTGGTCTCTGAGACCGATTGCTTCGCCTTTACGTCCTTATCCTTCTTTTTCTGCTCGTACTTGTATTTGCCGTAGTCGGTGATGCGGCAGACCGGGGGGTTGGCATTGGGGGATATTTCAATGAGGTCGAGGCCCAATTCCTGAGCCTTTGCCAGTGCGTCACGTGTCGCGAGAACGCCGAAGTTTTCGCCTTCGGGCCCGAGCACACGCACCTCCTTTGCGCGTATGCCTTCGTTCATGCGGACGCGTTCCTTTTCCGCTTGCGAGGTGTATTTAGTGAATCCCATTCGTCGCGAAACTATACCACAGCGATGCTCTACATCAATCCATTCGCGGACTCCAAGAGGGCATTGTACGTAACGCGCAGGAGAAGGCGCTATTCGGTGATGTAGGAATTTTCTTCACGTCGTGAAATCGAGAAGGGGTGCAGATAACTGAGCGCCCAGAGGAGCGCGCGTTTCAATGATTCTAGGATAGCGAATATCCTCTGAGACTGTCCTGTGTTCACAGGTATGCCTGAATTGCTCAGGTCACCCGAGGTGAAAGTTTGTTGAGAGCTGGATGACTGGATACTGGCAATCGTTCTCGTAGCAAATCCACTTGTGGAAGATGATGGCTGTAGGGAGGACGGATCAGAAAGGGCAGCAATTAGCGAAAGCGTGGTCGATGTCCCAATAATGGTGGATGTCGCCGTCATTCCTCCGAGCTGTTCGATGATATTGAGCGTTGTGGTGGGGATAGTACCGGTCGGAGTGGTCGATGTGGAAACTCTGCAAGTACCGTTGGAGCAGCCGGCGGGGCACCTCTCAATAGTCTGTGAACTGCACTGTGTATTTTTATATACGACCGTATCACCCGAACACACGTATTCAGGAAAGCACACTTGGGATTGCGGGGGCAGGGGTACGGATGGGGTATTGGGCGCAGGAGTCACCGGCGTCGTCGATATAGTGGGTTGCTGCGGCATACCGAGAGCCTGTCGGAACTGGTTGGAAAGGCCGGAGGTGGGGGGAGCTGCTTGCTGAGGTGGGACGAAGTACGAGTCAGGGACCTGCGATGGCGGGGGCAACCGCGAGAGGTCGGGATTGATAGCGGCTCCCCCATCGCACGGCCTGTTGCAAGAACGCACACCTGCCGATGGATGTTCCGCGCATTGGATGTGCTGGCCCCGATAAGGAAAGACGAGACGGAATTGCGGTGCTGCCATACGCATCCATCCGATACATGATGCCGTTAGATCCACCGCGAGACCTTTCTGATGACAGGAAGCGCCTGGAGCGGCGCATCCGCTCGAGCATCCACCAGGATTTCCGCACACTCTCTGGCACGCGTTTGCTTGTTCTGTCTCGCTCCGGTATCCGCTCGAGAGTTTGGGGTTGCATCCCTTCTGCCTAGCAACTTCGAAGAATTTTGTCAGTCGGCACGCAAGCGCTCCGTCGATACCGCCGATTGATTTACCATCGGCGCCGGTCTTCGGTGCGATGTTGTGGCTCCCTCCGTTGTATTCTTTTATCAATATGTCATAGGGATTAGCTTCGCAGCCGCCAAAGAGGGCTTTTTGTCCGCCATCGTTCCCGCAAACCTTACTGCCCTTAGGAATACCTTGATCCTGTCCAGTGCCGGTAGAAATATGTCCTTGTCCAGGACAAGGATCGTTGGATTGTGCGTGTGCAGAGTCGATGGGAACAAAGAAAAAGATCGCGATGACAAACGGTACAGCGCGAGCAGGAAACATAAATACAGTATATAGGATGTCCGGGTTCGATGATTCTGTCCTGTGGACGCTTGCTTCATGAGTTACCGGAGAGACTCGCACACTTCGCCATCTCCATCGCTATCGAGTTTATGAATGTCGTTTGAACCGCATGCATTGAACACCTCTTGTGCTGCGGATTGCTGAGAGAAGTCTGAGCAGTTATACGCATTGCGAGCGCACTCGTACGAGCTGGGATCCTCAGGAGTAATCACCGAGACGGGTGCTCTTATCTCTGAGCATGCGCCATCCGACCAAAGGCCCTTTTTTGCCGCTCGCGCAGACACTTCAGCAGCCTTAAAGACCGCCTGATATCGGTAGGGGAGGTCGTAGGTGTATTCGTATCCGTAGCCCTCGGCAATCATGTATCTATTGAATAGGACACCGTTTTCCATATATATGTATGCAAGGGTACGTCCGTATTTATCACGCTCGCCCTGTGATTCATCTGTTTCTATCCGTATCCTTTTCCCTGTGAGAAGGATTTTTGCCATATCGGATGCCTCTTTACCAAAGCATTGCACGGTCCTGCGTGGATCGACGGTCTCGGGCGTGTCGAGCCCGATGATTCGCAGTGTGGTAGCTCTTCCTTCGATCTGTACGACGACCGTATCGCCGTCGACTACTTTGATGACGGGATGAAAATCATCGAGAGATGTTGGATGTGCTGATGAGGGCGAGGCGGCAGTCGCTGTTGCCGACTCGGGCAGTGTTTTTGGATTCACCACTACATCACCATCGAACAAGAAAGTTGCAATAAGCACGAGTGTGAGGAACGTAAGTCTGTGAAGAGTCGTGCGAAACATGGGACAAGTATGCATTAAAAATAGCCCCAGTTGCCCAGGGCTATTTTGCTGCGATCAGATCTCTGCGCTCGCATCATCGATCTCGACGTAAATGATGCCCGATTTCCCCGACCAGTGGCCTCCGCGATCGAACCACGGGGAGCGCTTTTGGGGGATGCCGACCTTCTCCAATGCGTCCTCGAGCATGTGCGTCGCATCTTCGACAGGTATCGTCACGCCCGCGAACTTCCGGAGCATCGATGCAAGAAAGTCATGCATCGGTATCTGTGTCGCTTTTACGCGTGAAAGACCGTCCTCAAGCCATGCTTGCAGATCCTCACGATATTCCTCTCTCAGGGTCTGTGTCATTGCGGCCTCCGAACCCGTTGTTTCTGTGACCTAAACAGGACTATGGTTGAAGGTAGATAAAGCGTCAATGATTGCGTCGTGAGAGGCTTTATTGCCAACAAGCTCAAAAAAGCAACGTGAAGCTGCTTCACATAGTACGGTCCCGCTCACAAGGCGGGACCGTTATCTTTTTACTTTTTCGTAGAACGCGGCACCGAGGAATAAGATCGCGCCGACCAAGAACAAGATGACATCTGCGCTGTGTGCGCCGAGGAATATATTCGAAAGGGAAGGGATGTCTTCGTGAGGATGCATAGGCCGCAGTATAGCGGTCTTTTGTGTTATACACAGGCTGGTCATTGACATTAGAACGAACGTTCTATAAGCTCGGAATATGAATGCGAAGTCGGAAAACGAGAGCGCGAAAGAGTACGGGGAGAAGGTGCAGCGTTTCTACGATTCGCGCCGCCGTATGCCCACTTTTTCCGAGCTCATGACCCTCTGGGGGTACAAGACCAAGAGTGCGGTGCACTACCGCGTGGAGCAGCTCCTGGAGGCGGGATTCATCGCAAAGGATCGTTCGGGCCACCTTCTGCCGGGATGGGAGAGCGGTATCAGATTGCTCGGCCTCGTCGAGGCGGGCTTTCCTTCTCCAGCCGAAGAAGAGCTCCTCGATGTCATGGATTTTGACCAGTACCTCACGCCGAATAAAGAATCGAGCTATATATTGAAAGTAAAAGGCGACTCGATGATAGACGCGGGCATCCATGCGGGAGACATGGTCATCGTGGAGCGTCGAGCACAGTACAAGCCGGGACAGATAGTGGTGGCTAGCGTCGACGGAGAGTACACGATGAAGTATTTGCGTAAGGAGAATGACAAATATTTCTTAGAACCTGCGAATCCAAAATACAAACCGATCTATCCCACAGAATCGTTCCGGATAGAAGCGGTGGTGACGGCAGTCGTAAGGAAGTATTAAATATCAAAAAAGAAATATGAAGAAAATAGACACGTGGCTCGATATACAGCGATTCTTGCAAGCGGCGATACAGACGCCGGTCATCCCGAGAGAAAGTGGAGAATTCACCTTGGTCGGTTTATCAGAGATAGCAGAGGTGAGAAGCATGCGTCGGTATGTTTCGGCCGCTCAAATCGTCTAAAAGGTATGCACACAAGGAACTCATTCATCTTGTCGGTACTCATGCGCCCTCTTTTCGATGTGCTTCGGGCGATCCTCAAGCCGCGTCGGCAGCCGACGCGCTATGAGGTATGGAATGTCTAAGGGATAAAAATCTTGCCATCGTCGACGTGGAAACTTCGGGCACACACTTTTCTTCAAGCCGTGTTATCGAGATAGGGGTACTGCGTATCGAGCAGGGGAAGTGTCGGGAGACTTTTTCCACCACGATAAATCCCGGGATGACCGTCCCTTCCTGGATAACTGCGCTCACCGGCATCACACAAGAAGAAGTAAGCGGTGCGCCTCGCTTCGATGAGGTTATCGATGACATCGACCGACTTCTCCAAGATGCGATATTTGTCGCCCATAATGTTTCTTTTGACTATTCGTTTATAGAGAGCGAGTTCGCCCGCGCAGGGCGGCATTTCGCGCCACACCGTCTTTGTACGGTACGTCTCTCTCGTAAGCTCTTCCCGCAGATGCGTCGGCACAGCCTCTCTCACCTCATAGATCGGCATGGTCTTTTTACGATGTCGCGCCACCGCGCTTTCGACGATGCGTATGCGCTCTGGCAATTCATGCAGCTCTGTCAGCGTCACCATCCCGGATTCGAAGAGACATTCGAGAAACTCGTGAACAAAGCGCCTGTGCGCTTCTTCTCGACAGATGACGAAGAGCCGGTGATCCGATGATATGGCATGGGGTGAACCAAGGTCATTTCCGCGCGCGATCCTGCACATCGATGGGGATTCTTTTTTCGCTTCGTGCGAAGTAGCGAAAGATCCACGTCTGCGTGGAAAGCCCGTCATCACAGGAAAAGAGCGGGGCATCGTCTCTGCCATGACGTATGAAGCGAAGAAAGCCGGTATCAAGCGTGGCATGGCGCTCCACGAGGTGAGGAAAATATGCCCCGCTGCTGTCATCTTGCCGTCGGATTATGAGACGTACAGCCTTTTTTCCCATCGTATGTATGCGATAGTGCGTCGGTATACGCCCTGTCTGGAAGAGTATTCCATCGATGAGTGTTTCGCGGACCTCACGGGATTACGGCGCACGCTCCGGATGCCATATGCGAAAATGGCCGAGAAAATAAAGAAAGACCTCGAAACCGAGCTCGGCATGACTTTCTCCATCGGTCTGTCCGCTACGAAAGTACTCGCGAAGATAGGCTCCAAGTGGAAGAAGCCCGACGGACTCACGGTGATCCCGCTCAAAGATGCGCGGAGTTTCCTTGAGAAGACGAAGATAGGGGAGGTGTGGGGCATTGGGCCGAATACCGCAGCCTTCTTACAAAAATTCGGCATCCAGAGCGCCTATGATTTTGTGAGGCGAGATGAGGCCTGGGTACGCAAAAATGTTTCCAAACCATACTTCGATATATGGCAGGAGCTGAAGGGGGAGGTGCGGCTCGAGCTCGATAGAGAGGGCAGGGAGACCTATCGGTCCATCTCAAAGACAAAAACCTTCACGCCATCCTCGAGGGATGCGAATTTCATTTTCTCCCAGCTTTCGAAGAATATCGAGAATGCGTGCATCAAGGCACGGCGATGGGGGCTTGCGACGCCTTCCGTCTTCTTTTTCCTGAAGACACAGGAATTCAAGTATCACGGATGCGAGATCAAACTTTCTCACGCTTCCTGTGTCCCGCAGGATATTCTGCGCGTTGTTTCGTCCCATTTTCCTCAGGTCTTCAAGCCCGGCATCCTCTATCGCGCAACGGGGATCACACTCACTCGGCTCCAGGACTCGAACACAACACAGTTGGACCTTTTTGGGGCAGTCCTCGAATCGAAAGGCATTGAGCAGGTCTTCGGGAGCATCGACGCTATAAGCAAGAGATACGGGAAGCACACGGTCTTCCTGGCATCGAGTTTTCATGCGATGACCCACACGGGGCATGCGGGAGATCGTGGCGAGGTGCCCTTGCGCGCCGAGAATATGTTCAAGGGAGAGACCGCGCGGAAGCGTCTCGGTGTCGCATACTTGGGGGAAGTGCGATAGTAGAATCCTTCATAAAGACTTCATAGAGAAAAAGGTACGCTCGAAACTTATCAGACTAGGGGAAACTCTATGGCAGATACAATTGTAAACACACCCGGCAATACGAATTCGGACGGTGCAGCAGGATGGGCAATAGCAGCGGTAGTTATCATCGCGGTGATCATCGGTGCAGTGCTTCTCTTTAGAAACGGTCTTCCGACCTCACCCAACACGGGCGGCGGTACGAACATCAACGTGGAACTGCCTTCTGGCGGCGGAGCGACTGGTGGTACCGGTGGTGGTGCTACGCAATAACACTCCTCACTCTGTGCACAAACCGCCCCTTCGGGGCGGTTTTGCATTACATGCTAGGCTTCCGGTATGAAAAGATCCGTCTGGTATCTGGTGGCGCTCGTACTCCTTGCCGGAGTCGCATACCTCTTGTGGTCGCAGACACCCCAACCACCGGATGTGGTCACCGTATCCACTTCGACTCCTGCGACAAAGCAGACGGTCTCCGAGGTGCATGACGAAAATGCTGAATATAAGATCGACGCGCGATATCCGCAATTCGGTATCCCGGCTGTCGATGTCAAGGTAAAGGCGACCGTCGAAAAAGCAATGGCGGAATTCAAGGAGTATCCAGCGAACCCGCCGGAATTCGGTCTTCCCAAGAATGAACAGACCATTACATTCGATACCGTCTATAAGGGAAGCGATGTCATAAGTGCGGAACTCTTTATATCGGAATACACGGGCGGTGCGCACCCCAATACCGTTATCATAGGAATCAATGTCGATCCGGTAACGGGAAAAGAGTTGTCTCTGAACGATGCGCTCGCGCTCGTCGGGAAGACCCTGGAGCAGGTAGCTAGAGAGTCTCTCATAAAACTTACAGCCGAACTCGGAGACGATATAATTTTCCCTGAAGGAGCGAGCGCGAAAAAGGAGAATTACAGTACTTTCCTTGTAAGCAAGGATATGGTCACCTTTGTCTTCAACAACTACCAGGTCGCGCCGTACGCCGCAGGTCAGCAATACGTCACATTCGATCGAGTTCGACGAAACTGATAGGTGGCGCAGTGACTCATGGGCGACAGAATTGCAGCGATGTCTTTTTCCAGTTCAAGGGCCCGCTCTGAAGTTTGGTGTAAAGAAAGGAGACAGTGCTCCGTACGTCTTATCTAGCCCTTATGAGCAAAAAATGGAGTTTCTCGCTTTCAGATATTCATTCGAGCCAATGGTTCAAAGGTCTACGGGCGCGCCCCAATCTTGAGCTCGCTATTGCGATAATCGGCATCCTTGCGATCATTTTTCTCCTCGTTCTGCTTCTCGTACCGCTTCCTTCGGGAAAGCCGCCGATGACGCTCTCGAAGTCTGTGACGATAGGATCGGAAGAATTCCTGCCTGCACTTTCCGCTCTTACGCACGCACCGATACGACGCGGGAGCGAAGTTTCCATTTATAACAACGGAGACGAATTTATCCCGGCGCTCGTCGATTCCATACAGCGAGCCAAAACAACGATCAATTTCACCAACTTTATTTGGTGGGACGGTATTTTCAGCGATACGATTTTCGAAGCGCTCACTGCTGCGGCCTCCCGCGGTGTCGAAGTGCGTGTGCTCGTGGATTACCAGGGTGCCAAACTTCCTGACGAGAAGGTCGCGGCTTTGGAAAGTGCGGGAGGGCGCGTGGAGATATTCCGTGGCCTATCACTCGGTTCGATGAACCGTTTCAACAAGCGTAATCACCGCCGCGCCATCATATTCGACGGACGCGAAGGATATCTGGGCGGCATTGCGATAGCTGACGATTGGCTCGGCGATGGACGCACCCCAGAATCTTGGCGCGACTATATGTTCCGCGTACAAGGGGATATGGCCCTCAGTTTGCAGGACGCGTTTGCGGATATTTGGTACGAAAAGACAGGGGAGGTGCTCGTCGGGGAAAACTTCTTTCCTGCTGCCGTGGACGCGGGCAATATGCCGTATGTGCACCTCGTGACCTCGCCTACGGAATACGCCATGCCTGTAAAGGATATCTATATGCTGTCGATAAAAGCTGCGCAAAAGACTCTCTATATAGCGAATCCCTATTTCCTTCCCGATGGGGAAATGCGCGATGCACTCATCGAGGCCGCGGCGCGAGGAGTGGATGTCCGCATTATTTTACCGGCATCGAGTTTGAGCCCTGTGCATTCTGCGAGCAAGACCAATTATGGAGTCCTGCTCGGTGGGGGAGTCCGTATATTCGAATACCCAGGCCTCTTCCATCAGAAGGCGCTCATTGCCGATAGCACATGGTCCATTATCGGCTCAGCAAATCTCGATTATCGATCGCGCGCGATCAACGAGGAAAATATCATGGGCATTCAAGATGTGAAATTGGCGGGAGAGCTCGAAGCGCTCTATAGGGAAGATATGGATTTTGCACAGGAGGTAACCGAAGGGGAATGGAAAAAGAAAGCGTGGCTTTCGTATATCCCTTCACATCTCTCGCGGCTTTTCTCAAAGCAGTACTAGTATGTTCGTTGATATCGGCGCGGGTATTCTGCTCGCCATCTTTGCTGCAGATGAATTCAGGGTACCGCTCACGTGGAGCTTCGTACTTTTCGGTGTATTCAGCGCGCTCTTTCCGGATCTAGATATCCTCACGAGATTCCTTCCTGAGAAGAGTTTCATGAGGCGCATCATCGGCGAACACCGAGGTCTGCTTCATCGACCGGCATTTTATATTCTCCTGTTTCCGTTGTTTTTTCTCATAAGCTTTCCCGTAGGAATACTTTTCACGCTCGGTATCGTCTACCACCTCGTACATGACACGTTCTTCCTGGGATGGGGGATCAAGTGGCTCTGGCCACTCTCGCAAGGTTCGCTCTCCATCTTCCACGATAGGGCTGGGAGATTTGTTGCGAAGGTGCTCTGGTGGCAACCAGCCGAAGAGGCAGCGATAAAAGCCGAGTACCGTACAGAAGATTGGATCCGTACGTTCTATTTCAAACCCAGTCTTATCTCACTGACCGAATACCCGATATTGATTATTGCGGTCGTACTCCTCGGAGTGCGCATGTTCTAAAAACAGTAATACAAAGAGCGCCCCTAGGCGCTCTTTGTATGTTTTGTGGAGGTGGGGAGAATCGAACTCCCGTCCAAAGAAAAGTGTGTGAGTGTATCTACGAAGCGTAGATCATCTTGTGCGAGCCAAAGGCTCACTTCGGTTGTGCATGTATGAGATGAACAGAATCATACACAGCCTAGCCTCAAGTCTTAGATGCGCGCGAGGCGTCGCGCATCAGCGCCTGAATATTTTGACGCCCTGACCGGCCCATATCAGGTTTGGAGCCGGAGGACGGTCGCTTAGGCTATTGCGTAAGCGAACTGGAGATCCTTCATCTGAATAGGTGAGAGGATTCCACGTGCAGTTTTGTTTGCACTTGATGTTTGGACGTTTTTAGGAATTCGTCCGATTCCGCGACGCGCAAACACACACCGATTTCCCTGTCGAAGCCAGTCACCCCCCACTCACGATCCAGTAAAGGATCGCGAGTGGCGATTGACTGGCGGGCTATTATTTTTTCAAAGATCGCTGAATCCTTCGCTTATCATCCCGTTCCTTGATGCTTTGACGCTTGTCTTCCTTTTTCTTTCCGCGGGCGATGGCGAGGAGTAATTTGAGGTTTCGCCCTTTATTATACACCTTAAGTGGCACTATTGTCAACCCCTTTTCTCCTTCCGCTGAGGAAATATGTGCTATTTCACGTGCTGAAAGAAGGAGCCTGCGGGTCCTTTCCGGGTCGTACGATTTCGGTGCATTGGCGGGCTGCCAGGCGGGCACGGTAGCTCCCACGAGGTAGGCTTCGCCGCCCCGCGCGACTACGCGGGCACCCTTGAGGCTCCCGTGTCCGGCGCGCAGCGACTTCACTTCATACCCGAACAATTCCAAGCCAGCCTCCATCTCTTCGAGGATGGAGTAATCGAAACCGACGCGCTTATTTTCTACCACCGTCATGGAGGAAACTATACCGTATACTTATTGGTATGCACCTTGGGCTGCATCATCGCGCGAGGAGATATAGCACAGGGAAAGGCCTGGTAGAGAACAAAGGAATTGTGCGCGCGGTGGATGCAGCGACCTACGCCATCAGTTTCGTGATGCTCTCGTTTACCGTGCATCAAGTCTGGATCATCTGGTCTGAGCAGGACGCCAGTGGAGTGTCGCTCATCGCATGGGTTGCGTACCTTTTGGGTGCGATCGTGTGGACTGCATACGGGTATGTGCACGCCGACAGAGTTATTTTAATCACCAATTTCTTATGGGTGATCTTCTCTGTCCTTGTTGTCATCGGTGTCACAGCATTTGGCTCTTGAGAAGCATGAGCGTGCGAATCATGCGCTCTGTCATGAATCTTTCATAAAGACGTCGGTACTGTATAATCCTGCGATGGTAATAACTCAGAGTGCATAAATATGGCTACACCAAATACAGAAACCCCAAAGAAAAATAAAGACGCGAGTCCCGGCCCGAGCGTCTGGATGCAGCTCGCTATCGCTTTTGCCGTCTTCCTCACGATATCCATCGGGTACTCACTCGTACGAGAATATGTCGTAGGGGAGAGTGATGTGGTGGCGGTTTCTCAGATCGCTGCCGATATCACGGCCGGAAGCATTTCTTCGATCACGGTGGCAGGCGACAAGATCACCGCGACGTACGTCGACCAAACTACCAAGACATCGAGAAAGGAATCCGAAAGCTCGCTCACCGAAACACTCTCTCAATACAGCATCCCAGCCGAAAGACTCGCGGTCGTAAAGATCAGTGTAGAAGACGAGGGAGGAGCGCGTTTCTGGTTCCTGTCGCTCGCACCGGTCCTCGTGCCGGCGCTTCTTCTCTTTGGTGTTATCTGGTATCTCTCTCGCCAACTTCGTGGTGGCGGAGGAGGAATGCAGGCGTTCACCTTCGGCAAATCGATGGCGCGTCTTATGAGACCGGAAGACGAGGGCACAAAAGTTACTTTCGCCGACGTCGCTGGTGCTAAAGAAGCGAAGCAGGAACTCACAGAGATCGTCGACTTCCTTAAAAATCCCAAGAAATTCATTCAAATCGGTGCGCGTATCCCTAAAGGAGTCCTCCTCATGGGTGGCCCGGGAACAGGTAAGACGCTCCTTGCGCGCGCTGTGGCAGGTGAGGCGGGTGTACCGTTCTTTTCTATCTCCGGCTCGGAATTCGTGGAGATGTTCGTCGGCGTGGGCGCTTCCCGTGTACGCGACCTCTTCCTCACGGCAAAGAAAGCAGCTCCTGCCATCGTATTTATGGACGAGATAGACGCTGTCGGACGCGTGCGTGGCACCGGCGTCGGTGGCGGCAACGACGAAAGAGAACAGACGCTCAATCAAATACTCGTGGAGATGGATGGCTTCGAGCCAAACGAAAGCGTCATCGTGATGGCAGCTACGAATCGCCCCGATGTGCTCGACCCTGCGCTTCTTCGACCAGGACGATTTGACCGTCGCGTCATGATAGATCTTCCCGATAGGAAGGATCGCGAAGATATCTTGAAGACGCACTCACGCACGAAGCCAATGGGACCGGATGTGAAGCTCACCGTCATCGCAGAGCGCACCCCGGGATTCAGCGGTGCGGACCTCGCCAACCTTATGAACGAAGCTGCTATCCTCGCGGCGCGTGAAGATCGAAAAGAGGTCACGCAGTACGACCTTATACGCTCAATAGAAAAGGTAATGCTTGGTCCTGAAAGACGCAGCCACGTACTCAATAAGAAAGAGAAGGAGATTACGGCGTATCACGAGGCAGGGCACGCACTCGTGGCATCGGTACTCCCATACGCAGACCCGGTGCACAAGATCTCGATCATCAGTCGTGGTCGGGCAGCGGGCTACACCCTCAAGCTTCCTCTGGAAGACAGAAGGATGCAGTCGAGGAAAGAATTTCACGACGATATCGCAGTCTCGCTCGGCGGGTTCATCGCGGAGAAAATGATCTACGGCGACATAACGACCGGAGCATCCAATGACCTCCAGGTCTTGACCGCGCTCGCACGCAACATGGTGGCCCGTTACGGAATGTCCGACAAAATGGGACCGATCGCATTCGCTGCCTCTGCACAAAGAGCGCTCTTCGGAGAAGGAGTGGAAGGTGAACAATCTCAAGAGGTCGCATCCGCTATCGACGCCGAAGTAAAGAAGATAATCCTCGGTGCGTACAAGCGAGCAGAAGACGTGATGAAAAAGCATCGAGCCGCGCTCGACGCCATCGCCATGAAGCTCGTGGAAGTAGAGACTCTTGAGCGAGAAGAATTCGAGAATATACTCATCGCGCACGGCATCATCCCCAAGAAAAAAGAGGACATCGAACACGCCCCGCTCGCATAAAGTCGTCTAGCGAGTAGTCATGGCTCATGATTAAATGCAGGCCATGAAGACGGTAACGATCCAAGGCAAGCTTGCGACGCATGATGCGAAGCCATGCCGCGGTGTCGTCACCGTGGATACCGAAACGGGTCTCATCACGCAGCTGCGCAAAGCCAAAAAAGGTGAGCAGTCCGAGCATATGTTCGGTGACGACTGCCTCATCTTCGCTGGATTTGGGGACATACATATTCACGCGCGCGAGGATGAAACAGGGAAGCAAATGTATAAGGAGGAGTATTCCTCTGCTGCGGACGCGGCTCTCTCGGGGGGAGTGGTCCACGTGAGCGCGATGCCCAATACGCCAAGCCCCGTCGTGGGCAAGAAAGAATTCGATTGGCATCGCGCTCGCGTCGCGAAGCTCGGAAAATCGGTGGCAATACTCAACTACCTCGGCGTCGACTCAAAGACGAAGCCGCTCGGCAAGCCGGGCGATTATTTCTATAAATTGTATTTCGGCAAATCCGTCGGCGACCTTACCGTCACCTATGGGAGCGAGCTCGATGCTATCCTCGCAGGGTACAAAGGTCAGCAGGTCTCTTTCCACGTGGAGTATGAGCCGATAGTGCAAGCCTCTCTCGCAGGGAAGACTCACAGCGACCGACGGCCGGTCGCATGCGTCAATGAAGGTCTGCGTATTCTTCTGCCGCTTATCGAGAAGTACAAGATCAAGGCGAAACTATGTCACTGGTCTACGGGAGGAGAAAGCTTCGAGATGATAGCGGAATATAGAAAGCGTGGCTGCGAGATCGTGCTCGAAGTGTCACCGCTCCACCTCCTTTTCGATACCTCTATGACGGATGCCGATCCCGCGCTTTGGACGAAGATCCAGATGAATCCCGCAGTGCAAGCGAGCCATCATCGCCACGCCCTTATCAAGGGACTCAAAGACGGATTCATACAATTCATTGCCACCGACCACGCACCGCACACGGAGGAAGAGAAATTCTCAGCGTTCGCAAAGTTTTCTGCAGAGTATCCCGGGAAGAGCAACAAAGAAATCGCAGCTTTCGTGCGCACGAAAGATGAAAAGCTCTTCCTCGAGATTTGTGTCCAAAACAATCATAGCGGCGCACCGTGGCTCGATACCTATGCGCTCGTCTGCACATGGCTCATGACAGAACATGGGTTCACTTCCCAAGATATTGCGAGGGTATCCGCATATTTGCCAGGGAAGTTCGTAAATCCACATTTAAGGAAGCAATTCGCGAAGAGAAAGTTTGGGAAAGGCTTCGGCGAGATCAAAAAAGGATTTATGGGCTCACTCACCGTACTCAATATGGGAAAGCAGACCCTTGTGAGAAGGGAAAACTTGAAGACCAAGGTGGCTTGGTCGCCGCTCGAAGGACGGGAAATCCCGGGAGCGGTCGAAGCCGTGTTCATAGGCGGTGTACGGCAGTAGATTGACTTCATTGCCGCATGGGAGCAAGCTGCGCGGAGCAAAAAACTGAGGGCTGAAAATGCGCTCCATCGATGCGCTGCTCTCCTATGTAGACATAGGAGAGGTGATTCGTTACGGATTTGTCGGATTCTCGAGCGGCGTACTATTTTGGGGCGTCTTCGTTGTCACGCACGAAATACTTCGAGTCAGTTATCGTTGGGCTCAAGTGGTGGCTTTTTTCCCCGCATTCCTGCTGAACTTTTACCTGCATAAGACGTGGACTTTCTCTGCGTTGGGTGATTGGCATGCGGAATTCCTAGGATTTAGTCTAAAAAAGGCAGGCTTCTTCCTGCTCAACATGGTCTGCATGCATGTGCTGGTTGAGTGGTTGTCGCTGAGGCCGCGATATGCCCAACTCCTCCTCATCCCCACGCTCGGACCCGCTGGTTATCTCGTACTCAAGTTCCTCGTGTTCTTTAAATAGTCCCGATGCGCGATGCGTATCGGGACTATTCCTTTTTGGTATACTTTCACGCCATGGCAAAGAAAGACAATTCCAAGCAGGCGATAGCCCTCCATAAGAAGCTTGGAGGAAAGATCCGTATTGTCCCCACCGTACCTGTGCGCAATAGGGCAGATTTGGCACTCGTATACACGCCGGGAGTGGCTGCAGTGTCGAGTCTTGTCGCAAAGGAGCCCAAACTTGCCCGGATCTACACGATGAAAGGACGTACTGTCGCGGTCATCTCCGATGGCTCTGCGGTCCTCGGTCTGGGAAATATCGGCGCACTGGGCGCGCTCCCTGTCATGGAAGGAAAAGCGGCACTTTTTAAAACATTTGCGGATGTTGATGCAGTTCCCATCGTGCTCGATACACAGGATGCAGATGAAATAGTGGAGACCGTGATTCGCATCGCCCCTGCCTTCGGCGGCATCAATCTGGAAGATATCGCCGCGCCAAAATGTTTTGATATAGAGCGCCGCATCATTGAAAGGCTTGATATACCTGTCATGCACGACGATCAGCACGGCACGGCTGTCGTCGTCCTCGCGGGACTCATTAACTCAATGAAAGTCGTCAATAAGGAGCTCAATAAATGCTGGGTCACGATAGCTGGTGTTGGGGCAGCAGGCGTCGCGACAATGCGGCTCCTCAAGAAGTTCGCGCCGAAAGTCCGCATTCTGGCGGTAGATAGCAAAGGCATCGTATGGAAGGGTCGTACTGACCTGAACGCCACCAAACAGCGCCTCATAGACGAGCAGGTCATCTTCGCCGAAGGTGAGGGCGATCTCGCGAGAGCGCTTATCGAGGCAGATATCTTTCTCGGTGTCTCTCAGCCCAATACGTTGACTGCCGATATGATACGGAAGATGAATCGTGACCCGATCATTTTCGCTATGGCCAATCCTACGCCGGAGATCATGCCGGGTGAAGCAAAAAAAGGCGGAGCCAGGGTGATAGCTACCGGCCGCTCTGATTTTCCGAATCAAATAAATAATTCACTCGCATTTCCCGGTATTTTTCGGGGAGCGCTCGACAACAAAGTTCGCAGGATAACCGATAAGCACAAAATGGATGCCGCGAAGGCCATTGCTGCTCTCGTGAAGAAGCCGAAGGCTGACATGATAGTGCCCGACATGTTCGATACACGCGTTGCAAAAGCGGTCGCAAAGGTCATCCGCTAAGAGGTATCATGTTCTTATGGATCCCAACCAAATAAAACGCGAGGTGAAATGGTACACGGATGAGGTAGCGCTCAACGAGCGCGACCTAAAAAGCGCAGAAACTAAAGTTTCAGAGCTGAAAAGAAAGGCCTCTGAAAATAGACGTAAACTCGATGCGTACAAGCGCGATCTCGCACACGCAGAAGAGGGAGCGCGGCGGAAACGATAGCGCGTCGTCTGCGGAAAGGGTATATACTTTGGGCATGGACGCGATGGCTATTGCGCAGCTCAAGAGGCAAATGGCGTGGCACGCTGAAGAGGTAACTCACCTGAATCGCGATATGCAATCCGCGGAGCTGGCCCTCGAAGCAGGAAAGAAAAAAGTCGAGGATCTAAAAAAGAAACTTGTCATCAGTAAGCGCACGCTCGAACAATTCAAGACCGATGTCTCGAAAGCAGAAGACGAGCTCCGCCGGAAGCTCAGCGATGAGCGGCGCAAGTGAGAGGCGGTCCCATTGATATGCCCAAGCGCTCTAAGGAGCCTTTATATACAAAAATAGACCGCGAGAAATTTCTGCAGAATTTTGGAAAGAAGTAAGGGTCCGCCCTCTTGGATTCGAACCAAGGACCCTCGAGAACGACTTCGTCTGGCGGCGTCACTCGAGCAAACTGCAAGAGTCCGTCCGCCCGCCTGGACTCGAACCAGGAACCCCCGAGGTATAAGCTCGGTGCTCTAACCAATTGAGCTACGGGCGGACGCACTCTTTCAATCGCTTTCATTAGCCGCCATAAGCTCGATGCTCTAACCTGCTTGAGCTAAGGGCGGAATAACGGGATTATACGGTGCATCTTTCAAGCATGCTACATTTTCCTGTATGGCGCATATTCACGAGAAGATAGATTTTACGGCGAGTGTTTTTATAGTCCACGGCGACAAGGTGCTTTTACATATGCATAAGAAGTTGGGGATGTGGCTCCAGGTGGGCGGACACATCGAACTCGATGAAGATCCGAATCAAGCTGCTATTCGTGAAGCGAGGGAGGAAGCAGGTCTAGATATACAGCTCGGGGCTGCTGGAGGAGATGCGCTCAATACCGTATTTAGTGCGCGCGAGCTCGTCGTGCCGCGATTTCTCAACAGACACTTTTTTGATACGTCGCATACCCATGAGCACATAGATTTCGTGTATTTCGCAAAGTCGGAGAGTGCAGATGCGCATTCCGAAGAGGGAGGAGGAGCAGTGAGATGGTTCGATCGCGAGGAGTTGCTCGACACCGAGCTTGATCTCCTTCCTGACGTGCGCAAATATGCGCTTCTCGCTCTCCAAGAGCTCGGAGATTAATGAAGTTTCTTGTGCATAGAGCGCGTTGCGCGAGCCCGATGTCATGCAACAATAAGAACATGCAAATTTCTCTTCGGGCCCCTGCTTTAGCAGCTTTTATAGGATTGGCGATCGTTTTTCTTGCTCCGCACGCAGCGGACGCGAAGACGGTCACCGTTACCATTAAGAACATGCAGTATTCACCGAAAAGTATCACGGTGAATCCGGGGGACACCATCACATGGATCAACCAAGACGCTATGCCTCACACGGTCACAGAAAACAGCGGCGCTTTTAAAAGCGGTACGATCGCCGCCGGACAGTCGTATTCGATCCAAATGAATACTATTGCCACACGTAATTACTTTTGCGATTTCCATTCAGGAATGACGGGAAGTATTTCCGTTGTCGCACCTGCTTCGACTGCTACCACAAATACCAACACGAATACCAGTGTGAGTACAGGCGCAAGTGCGGGTACTGACGCGAATGCGGCGGCTTTGGCCGCACAAGCCGAAGCACTCCTTCTTCAGGTTGCTGCAATGCAGGCGCAGTTTGGCGCACCCGCAGGCTCTGGAAACACACCCACGACGGTGGTGTCGAGCTCGAATTGTCCACTCATCGGACGTGTATTGAAACGCGGCTATAGTGGTGACGATGTTTCGCGTCTCCAGACTTTTCTTGCCGTAGATCCGTCAATATACCCTGAGGCACTAGTCTCGGGATACTATGGTGCGCTTACTGAAGCAGCCGTCAAAAGATGGCAAACAAAATACAATATCGTTTCTTCCGGTACCGCGGCAACTACCGGGTACGGAGTGGTCGGACCGCGCACAGCCGCCGCCATTTCTCTTCAGTGCAGCACGTCGACTACTACGGGAGGTTCGGCTGGCACGCCTACCGTCGGAGGCTTTATTCAGGTCTCTCCGGTCTCAGGTAATACTCCGCTCACCGTGAGAGTGATCGCGACGGTCAATACAGTGAATTCTTGCGCCGCAGCCAACTACACACTCGATTGGGGAGACGGTACGGCTTTGCAGAGTATTCCGCTGCCACAGGGTAATTGCGGTCAAATACAGCAAACGTATAGCCACGTGTATCTGTACGGTGGAGTCTATACGGTCAGGCTCGCAGCCGGCGAGCACAGCACGACTGCCACGGTCGTTGTTTCGGGTGCATCGGGGCCGACCAGTACCACTGTCACACCCCAACCCACTTCCGGCACGATATCGCTCACTGCGCCTGCCGCCGGACAGGCGCTCAGTCAACCGACGACAATAAGTTGGACAAGCTACAACCCTTCGGTCAACACGACCGTGGGTCTCAATCTACTGAATGCGAGCGGCACTATCATCGGATCAATTGCAACCCAAAGGCAGCACTCAAGCAGCTATACATGGGACGGCAATTACCGTGATGTTGATGTTTCGCGTTCAGTATTTGCGACTCCGGGAGACTATCGCATTCGTGCGTCTCTTCGTCCGGCGAATTTTTGCTTGAATACCTATCGAGAGACGCAGGTCGCGTGCCCCGCTGGTTCACCGGAGCAGCTGATCGCTATCTCAGACAGCGGTGTTGTCCGCGTTATCGCACCTTTTACCTATGAAGCTCCAGGACTCCTTTCAGGCGTAAGTGGAAATCCTCTCTCAGTCTCAATCACGTTCAATATTCCATCATCCTGCGCCGGTTACTCACTTTCTTGGGGTGATTCTTCAGCCTCGGTTATACAGACGCACGGTACTTCCTGTACTCAGATCCCGGTGACGCGCACCTTTACGCACACGTATTCCGGCGCCGGCACATACACTATTTTGCTCCGAAGAGGATCCGATCTATCAAGAGCCGACAGTGCTTCAGTCGTAATATCCAGCTAACATGAAACGCTCATTTGTCTTCCTGGCACTCGTTATCGCAGCGCTCCTTCCTGCGTCGGCACATGGCCTTACCATGGAAGATCTGCAGAAACAGATCGCACTCCTTCTCACTCAGGTAACAACATTGCAAGAGCAGCTTCGTGCATACAACAATCCCACTGTATTGCCGCAGACGATCCTTCCATCGCAGCAAAGTAATGTGCGCACGGTGTGTCCGATTTTCAGAAGCACGTTCGCAAAGGGGTACAGTGGTCCAGCGGTCAGTGAACTTCAGAAAATCCTCGTCACTCGAGGTCACTTGACCAGCGATTCGGTGACTGGCTATTTCGGCGCACGGACCGAGCTTGCACTGCAAAGACTTCAGGCCGAGCAGGGTTTGGTCACATCAGGCAGTCCGTCGGCGACAGGGTGGGGTGTCGCCGGTCCGCGTACTCGTGAAATGCTCACTCAGATGTGCGCAGCCAGCTTTCCTAAAACACTCACGTGTTCTCCGACCTCGCAACCTTTGACTGCGTGTTCGACCGGATGGACGGTGATTACGGACATCTATGGTTGCACAGCGGGATTCCAATGCATCTCTTCTACTGTCTCGACCAGTACTTCTCCTCTCTGTTCCACGTATCAAAGAGCGCTCTGCGCGGTGGATGAGGAGCTTGTTTCCAATGGATTCGATGCCAATGGATGCGCGAGACCGACAGTATGCGCTCGCAAGATCACAAGGATCAATTGTCCTATCTATTCACCACCACTGTGCTCGGCAAATGAGGAACTGGTCGGCGGCGGCACTGGCTCAGATGGTTGTCAGGCGGCACCGCGCTGCGTGCCAAAGAATACCAACGGTCTCTCTGTTTCGCCGACCTCTGGCTCAGCGCCTCTCACGGTCATGGCGACATTCCCGTCCGAGTGGCAAGCGCTTACGAATGCTGAGTGCAGCAGTACGCAAATGAGGTTTGGCGGCAGGACATTCTCTGTGGACTGGGGTGATGGAACATTTCCTTCCCAGAATGGGCGTAACTCTCCTTGTAAAGCTCATACGTATACGACATCTGGTGCATACGTCGTAAAGGGTAGGATCTATGATTTCTCCGACGTCAACGAGTTCGACGGCAGCTTCACGAGAGACGTATGGACGGGTACCGCATCGGTCACGGTCACCGGGGGTGGAGCTGTGACAAACCAGACTCCGAGTCAGGTAGTCGCTAAGTATCGCGAACTGTATCCGACATACAGTACATCGCTCGGCGTCACCGTACATAAATGCACCCAGGGTTCTGATGTTAAGTACACCGTAGAGGGGAGTGGTGGATTCACCGCAGAAAGTCACTACTTCGACGCATCAGGTTCTTATCTGGGGAAAGTCACATACAGCGATACTTCGCCATTTACCTCTGGTACGCCGCCCTTCAATAAAAATCAGTACTCTTGTGTTGAGATTGTAGTGTCGTAGCGAGTACGCCTGAGAGCAGACTATTCGATGTGCATCTTTCCATCCGACGTACGCACTCTCTCTCGAAGTGCTGGATATGCTGACAAGGCTGGATCATCTTTGACGATCCTTTGCGCTTCTTCGCGCGCGGCTTGAATGAGCTTTACATTCTTCAGCGCATCCATACCGACATCGCTTACACCCCATTGTTTTCTTCCGAAGAGATCACCGGCCCCCCGTGATTCAAGGTCCGCTTCGGCGAGCTTGAAGCCGTCGTCGGAGGTCTCGAGTGCCTTGAGGCGTTTCATCGATACCTCGCCCTTCGATTCAGGTAGCAAGAAGCACAGGGGTGGGTGTGATGACCGCATGACACGGCCTCGCAACTGATGAAGTTGTGCCAGACCGAATCGCTCGGCTCCTTCGATGAGGATGACGGTTGCGTTGGGAACGTTCACGCCGACCTCTACGACTGATGTGGCCACGAGGATATGCAGTTCTCCCTGAGTGAATCTGCGCATTGTCGTATCCTTTTCTGTTGGCTTCATAGCACCATGGAGAAGCCCGATCTTGTATTCGGGAAAAACTTCTGTCTGAAGTCGTTTTGCCTCCGCCTTCGCAGATCTGGCCTGCAGGGCGCCGATCTTTGCGGGATCCGGCTCTTCTATGCGCGGACATATCACGTACGCCTGCCTGCCTTTTTGAAGTTCTCGTCGAGTCGCTTCATACGCCTCATTTCGTCCTTGCGGCTTGATTATCTTGGTCGTTATTTTTGCGCGTCCCGGGGGCAGTTCGTCGAGGACTGAAATATCGAGATCACCGTACATCGTGAGCGCAAGCGTGCGGGGGATAGGCGTTGCGGTCATGGAGAGGAAGTGAGGTGCGGCATCTCCCTTGCGGGCGAGCAAGCGGCGTTGTTTCGTACCGAAGCGGTGCTGTTCATCTACGATAGCAAGAGCGAGATGCTGGAATTTGACGGATTTTTGAATAAGCGCATGCGTCCCGACGAGCATTGCTACTTCGCCCCCCGCTATCCACTTCAAGAGCTGCGAACGTGAAATATCCGTGGGCTTTCCAGGAGCAAGTTTCGACGGGAATTTCTTACAACCGCTCCCGGTAATAAGCGCTATGTTGATTGGAAGATGGCGAAAGTACTCGATGAAGGAAAGGAAGTGTTGCTGAGCCAGGATCTCAGTCGGAGCCATATACGCTACTTGAAGAGTGCCTGAAGCACGTCCCTTTGGCCGGCTCGTAACTGCAGTGTATGCACTTGCCGCGGCGACCAACGTCTTTCCCGCTCCTACATCACCCTCCAGGAGTCGCGCCATAGGATGTCTCTTCTCAAAATCCGCAGTGATATCGGCGATCGCTTTTTTTTGCGCATTCGTCGGCGGGAATGTGAGTGATGAGAGGAATTTTGTGGCTTGTGCTGCAGCTTCTTGAATCTGAAATGAGGATTGCGCGTCGTTTTGTGCACGTTCTTGTGCCCGTACGACTTGGAGTGAGAATATTTCCTCAAACGCAAAGCGCTTCCGCGCTGCTTCCGCATGTGATTGCTTCTCCGGAGTATGGACGTAGATGAGCGCCGTTGCGATGTCCGGCAGGTTGTAGCGAGTCCGAATATCTTGCGGCAAGGGGTCGGAGAGTCGTGCATGCAAGCCAGAGGAGAGAATACGCTCGACCGCGTGGAAGAACCACCTCGATGTAACCCCGCGACTTTCCGGGTATACAGGGAATATTTTGGGCACGGCATTTTGATCATCCGAATCGAATAGACTATCCGGGAGGATACCTTCTGGCACTGCCTCCGCTTCCGGATTTGCGATATAGGGGTTCTGGACGGTTCCCCCCACGGTTCCGGTGAGCTTTACTGGCGAATCTTCTGCGATATACGAGGCAATGTAGGGCTGGTTGAACCACATGACCTTGACCTTACCGGTAGAATCTTCAAACCATCCTTCAGTGGCGTTGCGCCGACTCTTCCAAAGTTTCTTCGCTTTTAATTTACTCACCATACCGAAAAGGGTCACCTTTGCCCCCGGTACGAGTCCCGTGACCGTGCCTGAGTGTCCTGCCGTGTCATATCTGGTAGGGAGGTGTCTGAGTACATCAACAACAGAAACAATTCCCAACCTTTTGAGCGCTGACACTTGGACAGCGCTCAGTTTGAAATGCTTGTTGATAGGGTCCTCTGGAAGCATGATAAAGAGTATAACTCTAGAGGTTATACACAATTAGGCATCTTGCGAACGTCCACTGGGACAGTAGTATGGGCGTGTTCAGGTTTCAGACTTAGAAATTTAGAAACAAAAATGGCTTTTCACGACGACGAAGAAAAAGAAAAGGTAGCGGGTGAGGTGTCGGAGGATGCTGTGGAGGAAGTCTTGGAGAAAGACGACGATGAGGTGGATGACGTTTTGGATATCACTCCTGAAGCGGACAAGGACTGGATATAGGCATGTCTGATGCCTTGTAGCATGATATATTGCATCCTATGACAGAAACAGCTGCGAGCATCACGGGTAAAAAAGTCCTTATCATCGAGGATGATCCGCTCTTGCATAATCTCCTGGCCGACAAGATGAAGCAGCTGAGGGAAAAGGGTGTCGAGGTTCATTCTGTGATGAGCGCTGAGGAAGGTCTCCAGACCGCTAAAAGCGTACTGCCGGACCTCATACTGCTCGATCTCGTTCTTCCAAACATGACGGGGTTCGAGTTCCTCGAGTCGATGCGAAAAGAGCCAGGCTTAGAAAAGACCCCGGTCGTTATTCTCTCGAACCTCAGTGCGGATTCCGATAAGGAGCGAGCGAGAATGCTCGGAGTCATCGCTTACTTCGTAAAAGCAGATTTCTCGCTCAGCGAGATATCCGGAGCAGTAGAAGAGATGCTTCTCGGTCACGCCGTACCTACTCCGAAGGATGCAGTTCCCGGCATCCAAAGAACGGAAGACGGTTCGTACATGGTGTACCTCTAGAGAGGGAGTGCACACTGACTCATGAACACTTTGCTCAAATTTCTCGGCACGATCGCGGCCGTCTTGCTCACGGTCAATATCGTCCCTGGGCTTCATGCTGACGGGGGATGGCTTACTATCGTGCTCGTCGCACTGGTGTGGTCCGTCATCACGATGATCATTAAGCCTGTTCTTACGATCCTGACACTACCGATCACACTCATTACCTTCGGGCTCTTTTCATTCGTATTGAACGCACTTCTTTTCTGGGCTATGGAGCTCGTCGTGCCAGGGTTCTCGATAGACGGATTTCTTGCGGCGCTCTTCGGTGCGCTCGTGCTCTCGCTCCTCAGTTGGCTCATACAGAAGGTGTTCTAAAAGGAGAAACACGTAAAAAGTGAATACGTGCGTGCTAGAATCGATCCCATGAGTACGATGTGCTATCTCGACGGGAAGATACTTCCTCTCGCTGAAGCGAAGGTGGGTGTCTATGACATAGGGCTTTTACGGGGCTTCGGGATCTACGAGGCGCTCACCACGTACAACCACAAGCCTTTTATGTTTGCGGATCATATGGCGCGGTTCCGCCACTCGACCGGCAATCTCGCGATTCGTATTCCAATTTCGGATGCTGAGATAGAGGATGTTTTGTCCACATTGATCGCACTCAATGTAGAGAAGGGTCATGAAGCCGTGATTCGCATGGTGCTCACGGGCGGAACCGCTTTGGAAGGAATCCAATATGATCCCGAGAAGCCGACTTTCTACATTCTTGTAGAGCAGTTGGTGCATTTAACACCCGATGTGTTCGAACAGGGGTCATCGGTCACGCTTTTCGACTTTCAAAGACAGTTCCCCGAGTCGAAGACCACGAACTATATTCAGGCCGTACTGTTGCAAGAGGAACGAAAGAAAGCGGGCGCTATAGAAATATTATATACGGCACGCGGTGAGGTCCTCGAATGCGCCACCAGCAACTTCTTTATCGTTAAGGATGGCACTATCATTACGGCGAACGAGCATATCCTTTTTGGCATAACCAGAAAAGTTGCCATCGACGTTGCGCGCAAAGAATTCACGGTGGATGAGCGTGCCGTATCCGTTGAGGAGATGTGGCATGCAGATGAGGCCTTCCTCACCTCAAGCTTCAAGGATGTTGTCCCTGTAGTAAAAGTGGGTGATTGCGCGATAGGTGATGGCAAAGTGGGTCCTGTCACGAAGCGGGTCATGGAACTTTTCAAAGATTTCGCGCACTCAGAATAGGAGTCTTGCAATAGGCTCTGAATGCACACATGTACGATCCGTCGCACTCATTGATGTAGCGAGTGTCACGTATACTGGGATATATGTTGCGCACTATCGTAATAGGTGGACTCGTACTCATCACCGTAGCGGCAGTCGCATTCGGCATCTACAGTGTGACAGCGGACCTACCTGCAGTGCGGGACGATGCACCGGTGACCATTCTCATCGTCAGGAACCCTCCCGCACTCAATGCTGTCGAAGAGAATTTCTCTTTGCGCATGCAGGAGCTTGGATATGCAGACCAAGGAAGGGCGAACTACATTCGTATTGATGTCGGTACGGATCTGAAATCTACGAAAGATCGAATACTCGCAGAAATGCAGAAAGTATCGGTGGACCTCCTCTTCGTCACTGGTGTCATCGCGGCTAAGGCAGCAAAAGAGGTGACGGCAGAGAAGTACCCGTCAACGCCGATCGTTTTCGGCGTCGTGTCAGATCCTGTCGGTACCGGACTTATAAAAGATATAAGAAGTTCTGGAAATAATATTACGGGTATCACGCCAGCCAACAATCTCACTGCGTCCAAGCGGCTCGAGTATCTCAAAGAAATGATCCCGTCCACGAAGCGCATCATTTATGTTTGGAATGATGAGAAAACATCGGGCGTCGCGGGCGTCCGGAAGGTCACAGCAGAGATCGGCCTTGAGCTCGTGGAAAAGAATGTTGCGGATAGTGCAGAGATGACCGCGTATTTGCGTGCGTATCCGTACGAGCCAGGTGACGCAATACTACGTTCCTCAGATGCGGTCGCAGCGGGCGCCATTACCGAGGCA
>Ga0163150_10002870_pt1 | contig 25440 bp, 29 predicted proteins | sample OliLakLV19P2IB_FD_148628 | JGI IMG/M metagenome (GOLD analysis project Ga0163150, IMG submission 148628) | Freshwater microbial mat bacterial communities from Lake Vanda, McMurdo Dry Valleys, Antarctica - Oligotrophic Lake LV.19.P2.IB | ecosystem: Environmental > Aquatic > Freshwater > Lake >...
AATATATACTTTATTGATAGACCAAAAATGCAACTCATCAAAGTCTACAATTACAGACAGTTGGAGAGTGTTCTATCCGGATATAACAATATTGGCGATGTCTTCGCCACCAACAGGGAGTTCTAGTGAAGAAAATATACTGTCCCAAAGGATTGCATTCTGGGGTTTTTCAAGCTTTGGATGGAGACATCTGTAAACACGAATTTTGGGTAAATGGCTGGAATGAGAAAGAAAAGCCTAAACCAAACAATGTCCATGTGATGACAAAGGAAATGTTGGAAAATCCAGATGATAGTTTCTTTGACGCGATTTTGGTTCAATCTGTGGAGGATTACCACTTGGTTGCTAATTTCGACAAGACTATTCTCTACTATGACCTAATGAATGGAAGAGGAACTGGTCCAAATAATATTTATCAAAATGCAAGAGTTATTCCAGTCTTTGTGTCCACTGGATGCAGATTGTCTCATGGCGTATTTGATGGACCTCACAAGACTATTTATCCCGGAGTTGATGAGAACTATTGGAATGGTTGGACTGGTGAGGAGTCCAAGATTGTGCATGTGAGAAATGAATTTGCAAATAGAGATAGAAAAAGATATGATGAATTTATACACATATGTGGAGATACCCCGTTTACATTAATAGGTCGAGATGGCAATGTGGTCTGTGGATACCCAGAACTGAGAGAAAAATTCAGGAGTCACAGAGTCTTTGTAAACGTTGAAATATTTACATCTACATTCTCCATCTCTAGCATGGAAGCGATGATGACTGGAATGCCAATTATATGTAATGATATTGAGGGAAGTGGGGAGGCGATTAGAAATGGTGTTGAGGGATTCATCTCAAACAACATTGGCTACTTGAAGGAAAAGACGAGAGACCTCATCAATGACCATGCTATGGCGAAGGAACTCGGAGCTAATGCTAGAGAAATGGCTAAAGTAAAATTCGGGAAAAAACAATTCAATCTTGCTTGGGATGATTTCTTGAATAATCTAGAATACTACAGGAGAGCCTAATGTATAAAGATGACGGCTCCGACATTATATATTGCGGAGAGACAAATCCAGAGACTACTGGACTTGGTGATGTCGTCCTTGTAACGGCGATGGTGAAAGCCATCAACAAGAAATATCCAGAGAAGAAGATTGTGGTCCGTTTACCGGGACCAAAGACACCATTCATCAACAATCCAAGAATCATGAGAATTGAAGATGGAATATGTGGCGAGGAACAAGGTGTTCAAACATTTGGAAAAACCATCGCTGAAATTGGTGGTGATGGTTTTTATTATCTGGATGAAAGCGGAAATAAGAGACTAGCCGATAGGCATCATACAACGAACAAATGTAGGTGGTTTGGCATTGAAAACGCAAATCCAACCCCCGAATTATTTGTTTCAGATGCCGAAAAACAGATAGCGGAGGCTACCCTAAAAATGTTGTGTGGTGATAAACCAGCAATTTTCCTTTGCAGAAACTCAACGATGTCCCAGAGAGATTGGATTCAAGAGGGTTGGACTAGAATTGTTGATATGTTAAATCAAAAATATGATGTATTTCAGGTAGAAGAGACTATTCGATATAACAAATTGACGAAAATGCCAGAAAGAGTCATGACAACTGTTCCAAATGCGAGACAGGAATTTAGGGGCTACGATGTAAGAAAACTAATAGCCTTAATGAGTGTTTCTAAAAGATATTTTGGAGTCAATACAGGATTTATGCCAATTGCTACTGCGTTCGGTTCGGATAATGTTGTTTTTGCCGACAACCGTTGTGCTGGAGACGGAACGTGGCTTTTCCCGCAGAATACGCATGTTTGGAATTTTCATTCTTTAGAAGAAATTATTAATATAGTAAAAGAAAAATGGATGTAATAATATTTTTTTGATATAATATATTTGAAAGTGGGGAATTAATGGAAAACAAATGCAGAATTGACGGTTCAGAGCTAACCCCAATCATAGATTTGGGAAATATTTATTTTTCAGATTTTGTAGATAAGGCCGAAGATGGATTTAAATCTCCATTAAAGTTGGGTATATCTAAGGACTCTGGACTAGTTCAGCTTTTCGAAGCTCCACACCCAGAAAAAATGTACCGTAAATATTGGTATCGTTCTGGAATTAACGAGTCGATGGTTAGAGATTTGCAAGATATCGTTAAAAGTGCTGTCAGATATGCTTATGTGAAAAATGGTGACACTGTTCTAGATATCGCCGCGAATGATGGAACACTCTTGGGATTCTGGAATGGTGTTGATTTTAATGTAAACAGAATTGGTATTGACCCAGCCAAGAATTTAGAAGATTTTAGAAAAGGGAAATATGACTCTTTCGTAGAGGATTTCTTCAGTAGTGACAATTACTGGTCCGTGGCTAAAGAGAAGGCAAAAGTAATCACATCTATCGCCATGTTTTATGACCTTCCGGACCCAGTTTGGTTTGTAAAAGAGGTTAAGAAGTGTCTTCATGATAATGGACTGTGGATTCTTCAGCTAAGTTACACTCCATTGATGTTGGAACAAAACGCTTTTGACAATATTTGTCATGAGCATATCGAATATTACACCCTTACGGTTGTCAAGGAAATGCTCGAAGACTGCGGAATGAGAATCATAGACGTTGAACTTAATGATGTAAATTCGGGTAGCTTTAGAGTTTATGCGACCCACGACAATAACTGGGTAACAAAGCTCACCACTCACGCCGAAATACTGGGGCAATTCAGAGTAAACTCACTTCTTGAGTATGAAAGAAAATTAAAGCTCGATACCCCAGAGCCGTATCTGGCATTTGCAAAAAGAATTGAAAAAGAAAAAGAGAGAACTATTGAATTATTGAAATCAATTAAATCTCAGGGAATGACCGTTATGGGGTATGGGGCAAGTACTAAGGGAAATACCCTGTTACAATATTATGGAATAGGCCCAGACTTGATTCCTTTTATTGCTGAGAGAACTCCTGAAAAGTGGGGAAAAGTCACTGTTGGAACGAACATATCTATTATATCAGAACAAACAATGCGGGATATGAAACCGGACTATTTATTTATTTTGCCTTGGCATTTCACGAACATATTTATAGAAAGAGAAAAAGAATTAAGGTCTAACGGTACAAAATTTATAGTCCCATTGCCAAGTGTGGTGGTTATCTAATGCCAACAAATAAAAAAGGAATATTATCTTAAAAATAAAGATAGGATAAGTAAAATTAATAAAGAATACTATGAGAACAACAAAAAGAAAATTTCAGATAGGATTAAAAAATATATAAAAAATCAAGGCATAGTTGAGGAGAGTAATAAAATGGCAAATAAAATTTTAATTACAGGCGCAACTGGTTTTGTTGGCTCACATCTGATTGAATACTTGTTACACAATCACCCGGAATTTGAAATTATAGCCACCAAGCGTAGACGCAGTGATATGTCTAACGTAAATCATTTAACTAGCAAAAGAGTGGAATGGGTTGATTGTAACACTGAAGATTACAGTAGTGTAGAAAATGTTTTTATTGCTCATGGACCTTTTCATAAGATATTCCATCTAGCGGCTCAGTCTTTTGTGAAACATTCATGGGATTCTCCAGCCGAGACTTTAAATACCAACATTATAGGAACATTGAACATTCTTGAGGTGTCCAGAAAACACTCAAAGGATTCAATTATTCAAATAGCTGGCTCATCTGAAGAATATGGATTCCAAGAGAAATATCCATTGGTTGAAGACATGTTTCTTCGTCCTCTTTCTCCCTATGCAGTTTCGAAGGTGGCTGAAGAAAATTTGGGATATCAGTATTATAAATCCTATGGTTTAAAGACAGTTTTGACAAGAACCTTTAATCACGAAGGACCACGCCGTGGAGAACAATTTGTAACTTCTACTTTTGCAAAACAAATTGTCGAGATTGAAAAGGGATATAAAGAACCTATTATTTTCCACGGAAATTTAGATTCATACAGAGATTATACAGATGTCAGAGATGTCGTTAGAGCTTATTGGTTAGCAACTGAGATTTGCGAATATGGAGAGCCTTATAATATCTGTTCTGGTAATCTCACAAAAATTAGTGATGTGTTGGATATCCTTCTTACTTATTCAAATGTAACCATCGAAAGAAAAGAAGACCCAAATAGAATGCGTCCCTCAGATTTAATTAAGCTTCAAGGCGACAATTCAAAGTTTTTAGCAAAGACAAGTTGGAAACCAACTATTAGTGTCGAGACAATGCTAAAAGACACTCTAAATTATTGGAGAGAAAAGATATGATGGACCACACAGCTATTAATTGTTCTGGCGGACCCGGAACAGTAATTGGAAACGTCCCATTGCAACATTACGACAAGGATTCTGCCTCTGAGAGAAGAATTGAAATCGCAATAGGACTTGATTTCATCAAACGTTTCCCAACCGAAACAATAGTTGAACTTGGTGCGGTTTTACCATCTCACGAACTAGTGTCACATGACGTGGTTGATATGTGTGACAAGTATGAGAAAAGCATTCGCGTAGATGCATTGGAATACGATTATACAGATAAGAATGTTCTATCTATTTCAACCATAGAACATATCGGAAGAAACGACTACGCAGATTTGGGCGATAAACAAACCACAGACCCTCGTAATGCCATTAGATGTGTTGATAAAATTGCCAAACAAAGCAATAAATACCTAATAACATTTCCTCTTGGGTGGAACAAAGAGTTCCAGAAGGATGTTGAAAATTCAGACTACAAAAAAATAATTATGGCTAGGGATGCGGGAAATAATTGGATTTTCAGATGTTCCTGTAAGGATTTCAACTTTGAATACGGAAGACCGATTGGAAGCGGAGAATTCAGTTATGGTAACGCCATCTGTATCATAACCAACATTGAAGATTATTTATACAACTATGATGAGATTGAAAGGATGCTGACACAATGAATAAGGATTTCAACATGCAAACAGTGTTAGTTACTGGCGCGGCTGGATTCATTGGAAGCAACATAGCTGACAGACTATTGAAAGATGGTCATTCCGTTATTGGCGTTGATAATCTATTTACTGGTTCTAAGGAAAATTTATCAACCCACAAACATTTTAAATTCTATGAATTTGATTTGACTAATAGAATAGCTCTAGATATCGTTATCAGAGAAAATCACATAGATACAATTTTACACTTAGCTGGTAATGCCAGTATCGTAAGTGCCATGACAAATCCAACAGCCGATGTTCAGAACAACATCGTAACAACCATGAATGTTGTTAATGCTTGTATTGATAATAAGGTTTCTCGATTATTACACGCAAGCACGATGGTAGTTTATGGACAGGATAATGTTAATAAAATTGAAACTGATGCTTGTGTGCCCACATCTACTTATGGCTTAACGAAATACGCTGGCGAGAGATATGTAATGAACGCTGGGGCGAGAACTGACCTTGGATTTAATTTAGATGTTACGGCATTTAGAATGTTTAATGTTTATGGGCCAAAGCAGGATTTGAACAATCCCTATCAGGGAGTTGTAGCCATTTTCGTTGGGGCTACAAAGTCTAAGAAAACTATTACGATTCATGGGACCGGGGAACAAACCAGAGACTTTATTTATATTGATGATGTTGTTGACGCATGGGTGGAAGCCATTGATGAACCAAAGACATATAATCAAGTGTTTAATCTTGGTTCTGGCAAAGACTATTCAATCAATTATATATTGGATAAGGTTGTCAAGGAGATGGACAAAGATACTGTTTTTGGGACAACAATTTATCGAAATTCAGGATTACGTCAAGGTGACATTACTCGCTGTGTTTCTAATTCTAAAAAACTACAAAAGGCCCTTAAGTGGAAACCTAAGGTATCGTTTGATGATGGCGTGATGCGCTTCATGAATTATGTGAGAGGTAAATAATGGCTGAGACACTTGGAAGTTTAATAGACAAATTTGCTATCGCTTCTCTTCGTCTGGAACATTCCAAACCAGAGATGGTTAAGGCTGTTGAATTGCAAAAGAACGATTTAAAAAAAGAGATAGACGAATACCTTTCTTTAGCAATTGATGGCTCTGTGAGGCTCCTAGAGCCGAAATACAAGGCTTATAAGGGCGAGAACGCATCTGATGTTAAGTTTTCAAATATGGGCGAAGCAATTGAAAGTTTATTCAAATCTAACTCTATGTTGTGGAACCTCGAAGATGAGCGCCGGGACAAATCTAGGACTGATGCTGAGATAAGAGTAATTTGTGATGACGTGGCGAAATTCAATAGAATTCGTAATGATTCGATGGATGAGATAAACAAACTTCTTAACGGATTAATAAATCCAAAAAAGCCTTGAATTTGTTGAATAAATATGATATAATAGTGTTACAAATTAAACTTAAAAAAGATTTATGACAAATCAAACCGAAATTTTGACGACACCTTTAGAATTGTCTTTTTCAGCCATTGAAACATACAATCAGTGTCCCAGAAAATATTATTACAACTATGTGCTACGACTCCCCAAGGGGACGTGGCCTTGGCTTGTTCTGGGAACCTTCGTTCACTTGGCGTTAGAAAAGTTTCACAAGTATGATATTTATTTCAGGAAAAGAAACATGCCAGCGAATCATCCAGAGTTGATGAAGAGAGCTTATCTTTCTGCCAAGAGACTGTATAATAGAAAACTATATGTCAATCAGACAATCAATCCAAATTTCGAAATCACTGAAGAACAGTTGGAAAAATCAAAGGAAATATTGTCGCACTATTTAAAGAAGGTGACAAAAAATTTCCCAGACACCAAGTATGTTGAAAGGGGTTTTCGACTAAAGATTGGTGACTACATTATTCGTGGATTCATCGATAGAATTGATAAAATTGGTGATAACATGTATGAGGTTGTTGACTATAAGACATCGAGTAAAGTTGCCGATGTAAATAAGACCTATCAGGTCGCCATTTATGCATATGCACTGAAGAAACTTTTAGGCCAAGAAATAAAGATTAAGACAAAACTTGATTTCATTAAGTTATACAAGGAAAGCACTGGTGTTTATGAGGATTCTCAAGCAACATTGGTGGAGAAATATGTTATTGATGCTGGCAATGCCATCTCAAAAGCGAAGCGTGAGTTCAAAGAAGAATCACAGTGGGTTTACAAAGAAAATTCTTTCTGTAAATTCTGTGACTTTAGAGGACCGTGCGAAGCGAGTAGAGACATCTTTTTATAAGGTGCAAATGAAAAAGAATATATTGCTTTCAAACGGCACTACCATTGTGTTTGACCCTGAAAACAATTCCGGGTATGAGGACATACTGTCTTTTTATGAACCTAAAATTGGTAAGCTTGTAACTGGTTGGACAAACATTCCGCATCACGATAGAGAAGACTTGATTCAAATTTGTAGGATTAAACTTCTAGAAGCCCTCAAAACATTTAATCCAAAATTGAAAGTGAACTTTTCAACCTATGCTTACACTATTTGGAACAGAAAGTTTTTCCAGATTTCAACCAAATATAAAGCTAAAAAATATAACACATTTGTACACGCTGACCGTCACGTAAATTTAAATCATAAATACGATAAGATTTCTACGGGTCAGTATTTGCGTACAAACTTCGACAAATGTCCGCTAAAGAATCGCGTCATTACAACTCAAATGTGTGCGGGATGTCCTTATCACATTCGTTATGAGAAAAGAATGATTGAGAAGGGCGAAAATGCTGGTAAGAAAAAGAATTTCACTCTTTGCACCTACTATAAACAAATTATAGAAAAGAGAAAGACTGTTAGCAAATCTCTTGATAGAAATTTCGCAAATTCACAAACAAATTTGTTATCTTTCGTAATTTGTGACAAACAGAAGAAATACGCAGAAGACCAAGAGTTTAAGATGGAATTTGATAATCTTAAAAGTCATTTGAGACCAGAATATTTTGCAATTCTTCAATTGTTGCTCGATGGTTACAATAATTCAGAAATTATAAAAATTATGAAAATTACAAATCTGAAATTAGTAAAATCTATTGAGTCTATTTCAAAACACAGGAAAGTAAAAGAGTTACTACTTAAAAAAACGACTTAAATTTTATCCTTTAGTCCAAGAAGACCCCTTGCTTTAGCTAGGGGAACATTCAAAAATAAACTATATACCTACTGTTTAAGGCGACCAAGAAATAGGAGAAGAAAAAATATGTTATTCGCAGAAGCACAGAAAAAAGCAACAGAATTCTTTAACGGCAACGCAATGGCGGCTGATACTTTTTTAAAGAAGTATGCACTTTCAGAGGGAACTGGAGATTTTGAAGTTGATGAAGAAGGCAAGACATCTGAAATAATGAAATATTTAGAAACCACTCCAGACCAAATGTGGAAGCGTATGGCTAAGGCTGGAGCCGCAATCGAAAATGAACCAGAGAAATGGGAAAAAGAGTTTTACGAAATATTTAAAAACTTCAAGGCGGTGCCTCAAGGTTCCATCATGTTTGCACTTGGAAACACATTGCAAAAATCTTCCAATTCAAACTGTTTCGTTTTTGAGGTTAATGATTCTCTTGATGGCGAGGGAAGCATTTTCAGAACCGCAGAAGAAATGGCTAGGACATACTCGTATCGCGGTGGATGCGGTTTGGATATTTCTCCACTTCGTCCTACAAGTGGCGGAGTCAACAATGCCGCAAAATACACATCCGGAGCCGCAAGCTGGATGGAGTTCTATTCGTTTGTAACTGGCATGATTGGAATCAATGGACGCCGTGGAGCTTTAATGTTAACGATGGGAATAGACCATCCAGACATTGAATTGTTCACAAAAATGAAACAAGATAAAACCAAGGTTACTAGAGCAAACGTCAGTATTAGAATTACTGATGACTTCATGAAGGCTGTTGAACAGAATAAGAAATGGAAAGCCTCATTTTCGTGGATTTCCTCCAAGACAAACAAGAAGGAAACCGTTACGAGAGAATGGGAAGCCCAGAAGTTATGGGATATCATTATTGACTCGGCAACAAACTACGCTGAACCTGGATTGCTTTTCTGGGACAATATCATCAAGAACAGCCCCGCCGATTGTTACGCCGACCAGGGTTTCAAAACCATTTGCACCAATCCGTGTTCAGAATTACCACTTTCCCGCTACGATTCTTGTACACTATTGTCAATGAATCTAACCCAATACACAAGGAACGATTTTACCGAAGAAGCATTCTTTGACGAGGACGCCTTCTTTAAGGACGTTATTGTTGCTACCAGATTTTTGGATAACGTAAAGACCATTGATGTAGATTGTGTTCCACTTCCCCAACAGAAAGAGATTGCAAAACTAGGAAGAAGAATCGGAATGGGAATCCACGGATTAGCTGATGCTATGGCTAATATCAGAATCAAATATGATTCCGAAGCAGGCGTGAAGTTCATCCATGACCTATTTGAAAAATACACAAAGGCTGTCTATGGAGCAAGTGTTGAGTTGGCAAAAGAAAAGGGGGCATTCCCAATTTTTGATGCCGAGAAGGAAAAGGACCACCCCTTCCTGAAGAGAATTGGTTTCGCTGGTGTTCCGCGTAGAAATATTGCCTGCATGACTTTGGCACCAACAGGAACGGTTTCTTTGATTTCTCAAACAAGTTCTGGAATTGAACCTAATTTCAGAAACAAATACAAACGAAGAATTAAGATTGCTCACAACATGACAATTAGACCGGAAGAAGTTGATAAAACTTTTACGGATGATTTAGGCGACAAATGGTTGGAATATCAAGTTGTTGAACCAAACCCTCAGAGATATTTGAATAATACAAAGTCGGAAGAACTTCCAGATTACTTCGTGACCTCAAACCAGATTGATTGGGAAAAGAGAGTAGAGATTCAGGCCGCTATTACCAAGTGGTTAGACCATTCTTGCTCTAGCACCATTAATCTTCCAAAGGGAACTACTACAGAAACAGTAGGTAAGATTTACATGAAGGCTTGGAAATCTGGTTGCAAAGGAATGACTGTTTATGTGGATGGTTGCAGAGATGGTGTCCTGATTACTGACGAGGATAAAGAAAAGAGTGTCAAAACTAGAAATCCTATGGATGCGATTGAACGTCCAGCCAAGATTCCGTGTGACATATATCAAATCACTGCTGACGGAGTTAAGTGGACCGTGATGGTCGGATTGGTAAACGATACACCATATGAAATTTTCTGTGGTAAGCCGAAGAACGTTGAAATCGGTAAAACTGAAAAGGGATACATCGAAAAAGAAGGCAAAGGGAGATACTCCCTACACATCGGAGACGATACAATTCTTAAAGATATCGCCGCCATCTTTACTGACACACAGGGCGCTATTACTAGATTGATTTCAACCGCTTTGAGACATGGGGTTCCATCCCAGTTCTTGGTTCAACAGCTTGAAAAATCTGATGGAAACATCACCTCGTTTAATAAGGCTATTTCCAGAGTATTGAAAAAATACATTAAAGACGGAACAGAAGAGAATGGTGCCAAGTGTCCAGAGTGCAAACAGGAAAAGATGATTCGCTCTGAAGGTTGCGTGAAGTGTTCTTCGTGCGGCTGGACAAAGTGCTAGGGGGTCAAAATGAGTAGTCCAGCCACAACACGTTCAATACGAATTGTGAGACAAGCTCCACCAAAGCTCAATCTTTCCTATCAAGAAATTGAAGAGAAAGCAAAGAAGGTAATGGAGGGAAGAGGACATATCGCAGAAGGCATAGATTATTGGGATTATATTCAAACCAATAGATGGTCTGTGGAGACTCGTCTCGGAGATAAGAATGATATTATACATGGAGCGTTCACCGCAACTCACAATTTTAAATATATGGCTTTTCTATGCACGAGTTGTGAAGGAATCTTCTGTCTTCCATTTGACACTAATGAATGCATGTTCTGTGGACACAAAGAAATTAAGAAAGATAGTAAGAGAATTGTCATGGGAACACAAGGTCGTGCTGGAGTTCAGGACGGAGTAAACCCAGAACTATATGCAATGGCTGTTAAAGACATTCAAGAACATGGAAAAGCAAGCAATGAACCTCAATTCGAACCAGATTGGAAATATCTGGAAGACAACATCTAAGGAGAATAAAATGTCAAAAAGATTCTACACAGTCGTAACGGGTAAAGATAACTACATTGCCAATATTGTCAATGAGAGTGTGCTCAAATTTGGAAAGAAGAATCCGGATGATATCGAGCCTGCTTATGTTAAGAAGTTTACTAGCATTGAAGAATCGTTGGTGCTAGAAAACGTTGTCATTTTAGTTCCCAATGGAAGCAAAATGGGAATTTTGCCATTTAAGGATTTGGCTTTCGGACATGACTATGTAACCATACCAGTTACAGCAATCACAGGAATTTATTTTGTTAATGAAAATTTGGCAACTCAGGTAAGTGCCGCTATCTCAGGTATTGAACTAGCAAAATAAACCATTGATATGTTTTCAAAGGAAGGATATAATATGAAAGAATTAGATAGCCATCAAATAGTATGCGAATTCTGCGCTAAAAACGTAAAATTTGTCAACAGTCATCAAGTTACCCTTAGAATTGACAAAGCTAATAGTTATCAAAATTTGTTTGCCATAATTTGTAAAGATTGTGAAAATTCTGGAGTACGAAAAACAATTCACGGTCAAACCTTAAAGACGATAACAAATCGAAATAAGTTCAGAAACGAAGAAAGTATCTTTGATGAACCAGAGGGAGAATAACGTGGAAGAGAAAGAACCTAAACTGGAAGTTTCGGATGCACTTTCAATTAGATTTGGTGATGTTGTTGTCACCATTTCGGCAGAAGAAGGTGGAGTTCTAGAGGGAAGGACTAACGAGCAGATTGTAAAATATTGCGCTGACCTTTTATTACAAACAACAGACGCATCATCGCTTGAGAACTTTCTTGATACAACAATGGCTATAGAAGAAACTCTTAGGGAAGATTTCGAGATGAATAGCCTACAAGTTAGCACGTTTTTGGCAAAATGGAGAAAGCGTCTATATCTAAAGACTATCGGAGAAGAGAATCCGGTTGTGGAAGAATTTAAACCAATACGTGCGGTAGAACCTAGTAGCGATGACGAGATTGCAGATACCCGTGTTGAGGTCGTACAAGAAGGCGAGAATGTAGTGGTAAAGAACGTTCCTAAAGAAAAACAAAAGAGACCACTACAGGGCGCTCAGATGTCACCCATTAGTCTTCCATTACATGACAAGAAGATTATTAGCACCGACCCAAACCTTCCTTCTCCAAATACATTCACTGTTGTGGAAAACGAAGATAAAAAATAAAGTTAACTGTTAAAATTAACTGTTAAGGAAAACATGTCAAACCAATACGATGTTTGTATTATAGGTGCTGGTCCTGGCGGTATTTTTACAGCTTTGGAATTGCTAGAAAAGAATCCTAATCTTAAAATAGTAATGCTTGACAAGGGTAAGCCAATTGACCAGAGGGAACGCTCTGGTGTTGGTCTTACCTGTGGCTGGGCTGGTGCTGGAGGATTTTCCGATGGTAAAGTCATCGCCGCAAATCCGGAGCATAATTACGGCGGAGAAATTCAAAAATATATTAAAGATTATAACTATTTTAAATTATTGAGTAAGAGAATTCTTGATATTCATTTAAGTTTTGCCAATGGAGAAAACATTCCTCTTATAGGGGAAAGAAATGAGGCTATTAATAAATTTGAATTAGATGTAGCTAGAAATGGAATGCAATTACTTCTCGGACAGACGCTTCACATCGGCACCGATAGAAACTACGTTATTATGAAAAATATTTATGATTTCTTAAAAAATAAGGTAGAAATCATATTCGAGTCAGAAGTTAGGGATTTTGAAAAAACAAATAATGGATTTGAAGTTTTTGTTAAGACTAGATTTTCAACTCCAGAAGAACATATTGTAGATTGTAAATATCTAGTTATGATGCCGGGAAGAAGTGGAAATAAGTGGTTTGAAACTTTGGCAAAGAAACACGGTATTGCGATTGTGGCGAACAGAATAGACATAGGTCTTCGGGTAGAGTTTCCAGAATGGATTATGAGACAAGCTACCGACTTGGTATATGAACCAAAAGTCATTGTAACTACAAGTAATGACACTAAGGTAAGGACATTCTGTGTTAATCCAAAAGGATTCTGTGTAGCCGAGGCAATTAAGGACCAAAATGGACAGAATATTTGGACAGCTAATGGTCACAGCAATTCAGAACATGGAAAGCAAAGTGACAACACGAATATGGCGTTGTTAGCAAGCGCCGAGTTTACCAAACCATTTAATGAACCAAATACCTATGGTCTTAGTATTGCTCGTTTATGCAATCTTTTGGCTGGAGTGGAAGATGGGAATAATGGAATTTTAGTTCAAAGATTGAAGGATTTAAAAGAAAACAGAAGGTCTACTGACAAAAGAATGACGGAGATGGATATTCAACCAACTCTCAAATCGACTCCCGGCGATTTGTCATATGCTTATCCGGCAAAACAATTAAATGCATTGGTTGAATCTATATCAATTTTAGATAGAATATTCCCCGGTCTGGATTCTAGAAATACGTTATTGTATGGACCGGAGATTAAATGGTTCTCAGCTAGAATTGAATTAAATACTAGATTAGAATCAGAAATAAATGGAATGTTTGTTGGTGGAGATACTGGATGTAGTAGAGGAATTATGCAAGCGGCAATGTCAGGATTGGTAATAGCGAATGGAATTATTGAAAAAATGCGTTAAAATTCTATAAAAATGAATATTAAATACAAAAACTGTTGGGGAATTGTTGATAAATACAAAAGAATTATCATTGGTGAAGAAATAGCTCACAGAGAAAAACAATCCTAACTCAGAGAACAAAATGGCACAAACAGAAGTTGGAATCGAAATAAGCTACATGAAAAGATTCAATTTGGGCAACTATCAGCATAAGGAATATGCTGTAAAACTCAACGGAACAGAAGCGCAGATTCAGGACCAGTTCGCGGAGCGTAAGGCGAAGGTTCAGACATTGTTAGAACAGCTTGAAACAATGGTTGACGAAGCTCACGGTGCCAATCTTTTGAGAGCACAGTTGGCTAAGGAAGCCGCCGCAGATGTAGTAATTGTAGAACAGAAAAGATTAGAAGACGAACAGAAACGTCATGATTCTACGCAAAGAATAGACAAGGTGAACTAATGACTTGGGAAGATGTATATTTTGAGATGATTACCGCTTTGAGACAGAAGTCGAAAGACCCATCTTCTAAGTTTGCCGCTTTAATTGCTAAGAGGGACCACACCATTGTTTCTATGGGATTCAATGGTTTCCCAAGAGGAATTGCTGATACCGAAGAACGTTTGAATAATAGAGACTTAAAATATAAATTCGTTGTCCACGCTGAACAGAATGCAATTCTCAACTCAGCAAAAGTTGGAGTGCCGCTAGATGATTGCGTTTTGTTTGTAGACGCTTGGCCCTGTTCTAACTGTGCTAAATCAATTATTCAGACCGGAATTAGCAGAGTGGTTTTGAATGGAGATAGCTCCACCTTTAACGATGAAGGTTTTCTCGACAGGTGGAAAGAGGAAATTGCGTTAGCAAAAGGAATGTTCAATGAAGCTGGTGTTGAAGTCAACATCTATAGAAAGAAAAATGACTAAACTTCATATTCAAGATAATCTATCCAGACCAAGATTGAACGATGAGACCCACGCCAAGATTAACATGGTGATGGTTGTTGATATATTTTCAGCCCTGAATATTTCCAAGTATTTTGGTCAACAGAAGAATCCCATAAAGATTGAGCATAACATATTTAAATGGTCGAAGAAAACAGCCAATTGTAAACACTTAAATTGTAATTCTTTCAATGAGTTAGTGATGTTGAAAGAAATCATCAGAGATGACCGTTTGTTTGATAAAATCAACATGGGAATCATTACCGATAAAACCGTGGTGGTTGACAATGGTCATATTCTCAACATGTTATATCTTAGACTTTCCAACAGTAAAATGTACAAGCAATACATGAGAGAATTTAAACACCGAAAACATAATTGGAGTTATGTGGCATTTGTAATCAAAAACGGACGCGCACCAAGAAATGAATTTGAAAACAAATTAGTTAAGGAATTACAATTTGTATTAAAACAGTCTCAGGTTGAATGTATAGTTTTTGACCGCAATTCCTACAGAACACCAACGTTACTAAAAAAGGAAATAAAGGACAAAATCTTATATTATTTTAGTAAGGTAGACGAGACTGTCACGCACCGTTAAATTCTGTTACGAAGGTAAACCATGTCAAACTATGTTTCTTTGCACGTTCACAGTGACTATTCGTTCCTTGATAGCATTGCGAAAATCACTGACCTAACCGCCAAAGCACGCTCACTCGGTATGCCCGGACTTGCCTTGACCGACCACGGAAATATCTGTGGTTGGTTAAAATTTTATGAGGCATGTAGGGACAAAAAAGCTGGCGCACCCCTCAAACCAATATTCGGCATGGAAGCCTATGTTGCCGATGACGCACTCCTCCCCTCAAAAATTGAAAATAGAATTGAAGAACTCGAACAGCTAATTGCTAGTTCGATGGGTTCTCTATTTGATTGGGCCGGAGACCCCGATGGATATGAAGCCACCGATGAAGATGAAGAAGTTGGAGATAATCAACCAACTGATTGGCACAGACATCTTCAGAATCTTTTAGACGTTGATAAACAAAATAGTTTTGAAGGTAAACAACAAATTGAAAAACTAAAAGAATACAAAAATAAATTAAAAAAATCAAACCATCTTATATTGCTTGCTAAGAACAGAAAAGGTTATGACAACATAATCAAACTCAGTTCTTATGGCTTTCAGAACGGGCTTTTCTATAAGCCACGTATTGATATGAAAGTCCTAGAGCAGTATAAAGATGGCATTATTGTTTTATCGGCCTGTCTTGGTGGTCAGATTTCTAGTAGTATTTTGAAAGACGACATGGAGAGAGCCGAATACTATGTCAAAGAATACAAGAGAATTTTTGGAGAAGATTTTTATCTAGAATTGCAACTTCACGAAATTGAAGAACAAAAAAAGGCTAACAAAGGTTTGATTGAACTGATGAAAAAATACAAGGTTCAACCAATCATCACTCAGGATGTTCACTATGTTGAAAAAGAAGATATCGAACTCCACGAAATTGTTGTCAAGCTCAGAAAAGGTCAAAAAGAGTCAACCAAAGAGGAAACGGACCTACAAAAAGCAGAATCCGAAGCAGAAGCGAAAGCCGATGACGCCGAGGACTCCGATGGTTACTTCTACACGTCTAGGGGCTTATATTTCAAGACCTATGATGAGTTGGTCGAGTCTTGGAAATCTGAGCACGACTACATCCACGAGAAGATTTTTAATAAAGCCATAGACAACACAATGGTTGTGTTTAATAAGGTTGAATCATTCCCGGTCAGAAGCGAAAAGCCACTTCTTCCTGAATTTGACACAAAAGGACTTACTCCGCGTCAATTCATTTTGGATTTGATTAAAAAGGGGGCCAAGGAAAAGCTTGCTGATAAAATTGGTGACGATAAGGCTCTGAAAGCCAAGTACGAGGCCAGAATGATTGAGGAACTTGACACTATTTGCGAATTGAACTTTGAACAGTATTTCTTAATTGTTTGGGATATCATGAACTGGTGTAAAGAACACGATGTTCTCACAGGCCCCGGACGCGGTTCAGCCGCAGGAAGTTTGATTGCTTATCTTCTTGGAATCACCCATCTTGACCCGATTGAGCATGATTTGTTGTTCTCACGATTCATCAACAAGTCACGAAGTGGTGCAAAATACAAAATGGAATTTGATGATATTCCATTAGGAAAGAGTTGATATGTCACTTCAAATTATTCAAGATAGATGTGAAGCTAAACTGCACGAGCTTGGATTATATACCAAGCCATACATCGAACGTCTATCCAAAGAAGCTAAAATCATTCAGAATCAAGAGATGGTTCAATACTTTCTTCAGTGTGCTGAACACGCAAAGACCAATGGAAAGGTAAGAAACTCAAATCATCTCTTGGTTTCGTTTCTACTCGGGATTACAGACGAAGACCCATTGAGTCTAAAGATGGACTTGATTACGACTAAGTATGCCGAATTTCCAGATATTGATTCCGACTTTGAAGATACCAAGAGAGAATTGGTTAAAGATTATTTGATTGAAAAATATGGACAAGATAGAGTTGCGACAATCATAGCCTTCGGTAAGGCCAAAGCTAAAAACACAATTAAAGATATTTGTCGTGTTAAGAACATTCCAATTGAAGAAGTGAATGCAGTCACCAAGTTCTTCCGGTCTGGACAGGATGAGGATACGATTGAGAAGGCTTACAGGAACTATCCAGAAGTTCGTCAGTTCTTTGACCGTTACGAACATGTGGGCCTAAAGAAATTATGCTTAAAGCTCGAAGGAAATGTTCGTCAGCCCAGCAAACACGCATCTGGCTTCGTTGTTTCACCAGTTCCGTTGACTGATGTAGTTGGACTCATGGTTGTCAAAGGGGTTACGGTTACATGTTGGGAAGAAGGAATTGAGACTAAAGAATTAAGCAAAGTCGGTATTGTCAAACTTGACCTTCTAGGACTAAGTACATTAACGGTTATCGCTGAGAGTATAAGATACATTAAAGAGAGACATGGAATTATCATCAATCACGTGGCTATGGATACGGATGATGTGAAGGTTCTTAAGGAATTCTATGACGCTCACTCAGTTGGAATATTCCAATTTGAAAAAGAAGAATTGCGTCATTTGATGAAACGAGTCAAGATTTCTAATTTCTCGGATATCTCGGCTGTTAACGCTCTAAATCGCCCAGGTCCATTGGATACTGGAATGGATGAGATTTTCTGGAAGGTTAAGAATGGACAACTCCCAGAGAAATATCTGCACGAGAAGCTCGCTCCAATTCTAAAAGAAACTTATACCATTATTTTGTATCAGGAACAAATCATTAAAGTCGCTCAAGCTCTAGCTGGATATAATGCGGATGAGGCAGATACTTTGAGAAGAATTATTACCAAAGACGCCCAAGCTGGACGTTCTAAAGGCATTAACCCTCTTGAAAAATTGGAAAAAGAATTCATTAGACGTTGTTTGGACAATGGCGTGCAAGGTAGAGTCGCAACCAAACGGGATATATATGATGATGTTGAAATACCAAGTACAGCGCAAGATGTGAAAATTATCGAAAACAAGACTGACAAAAACAACGTATCGTACAAAGTAATAACTTGTAACGTAGAAATTTCAGACGAAATTTTCTATCAAATTAAATCATTCGCCAACTATGGATTCAACAAATGTTTGGTAGGTTCAACCAAAGTAAGATTCAAAAATTATAAGACAATGAAGGTTGAAACATTATTCCACAACAAAGACAAAATATTGTCGGTTCTTCCGGATGTTTTTAGTGTAAACGAAGATGGCACTAAAATCATCACGAACAGAATTGTCGATGTTGTTGAATCTGGTGTTCAGGATGTCTATATAATTAACACTGAGACTAGGAAGAAATTGGTGTGTACCAAGAATCACAAGATTAGAACTGAAGCTGGTTGGAAGGAGCTTGGAGACATCAGCACAAACGATAAAGTTATGGTCATGTCTAAGGGGGAAATTGCTTGGGAGGGAGTTTACAGCGTTTCCTATCAGGGCAAGAAAATGACTTATGATGTGAGTTTGCAAGACCAAACGCACCCCTACTTCTTTGCGAACAATTTCGTTGTTCATAATTCTCATTCAGCCGCCTATGCCTACTTAGCATTCACAAGCATGTTTTTGAAGACTTATTATGCCAAAGAATTTATGTGTAAGCTTCTCTCCTTTACTCCGAACACGGTTGATAAAAAAACTGGAATCAACGATTTTATTAATTATGTTGAAGAAACTAAAAGAATGGGAATCAAGTTACTTCCTCCAGATGTCAACAAGAGCAGTAAGGAATTCGCTATCGAGGAAGAAACAAATATTCGTGCTGGATTCACATTTCTGAAGGGTGTTGCGAATCGTTCAATTGAAAACATTGCAAAACATAGACCGTTCAGAAGTATTAAAGATTTTCTTTCCAGAACTGACGGACGCGCCATTAACAAGACGGTATTTCATGCCCTCACAAACTCTGGTGCATTCGATTGTTTCTTAAAAGAAGGGGAAAATATTCAGGAAAGATATCAATTCTTGGAAGAATATAACAAATTCAGAAAGAACAAGGATAACGCAATGAAAGAAATGTTGGAAAAGGTTATTCAGAAAGAAGCAGAAGTTTGTGGTGGCGAGATATTCAATTCTGCTTTCTCCGCGTATGACCTAAAAACTATTAATAAAAAATATGCTATTGATGAACAAATTATGGATTTCAAGACTCTGGATAGAATAGCGGTGAACAGCACGATTAGAATTATGGGCAGAGTCCAGAAATATTTTGAAGGTAATGTCGGATTTCTAGATGTGAAAAATGGAAACGATAAAAAGTCATTCGTTGTCTGGGGAACCGACTTGCCAATCATCAAAACAAACAAAGAAATACGCAATGCCGTATCGGTTGGAAATATAATAACTTGTAAGGTAAAAAGAACGAAAGATTATAATGGAAAGAAATCCTTCAATTTGATAGCTGATTCAGTGGAGAAATTATAATGGACAGAATCCAACTGGATGGAAGACACATAGATGGATGGCTTCAAAATTATAGTTTCGAAGCAACTCGCGGTCAGACAATAAGATTTAATTTTTCTTTAGAATTGGTAAATGATGAAGTTGTAAATTTTTTTGATAGAATTAGAATTATTTTTCACGAACATTTGCAACCGTCCTTTCAGGGAATTATTGAAGATTATAACGTAACCTTCGTCATGGACACCGCTAGAGTTCATACAATATTCGATGGGCCAATTTATCAATCCACTGGATTAAGTAGAAGAACTTTGAACGTAACCATGTCGGGGGTTGTTGGAGAATATGAAGCTGGATACGAACAGAATTTTATTAATACAAATTATGAAGAATATTTATCTGTGGAAGCGAGGAGACAACAAGTGGGAATGCCAATAAGAGGTCGCTTTCAGAACATAAATACTACGCTGGAAGAACTTGTAGCTAAAGTCGAATCAGATAACAAATTAAATACCAATAGAAATAGATTAGAAGAAATTGAAGATTTTTGATATAATCACATCGGAGAAAACATGGCAAAGATACAACTATTCGATTATTTGGAATTAGAAAGTGTTGGTTCAATACTTTCAGGTGGACATGAGCCTGGACACGATGATATTTCTTATCTATTAGAAGTTGCTACCAAAATGCCAACTAGTCAAGAAGACATTGAAGATTTTGCCGCTCCCTATGTGGCTTCAATTAGTATTACGGCATTATTCAATTGTAACGAGTTAAAGACTAAAGCCACAGTTTATGCTGGAAATACAAAGGTTGATTTGGACGCCAAGTATGGGAGCCTGATTGCAAGTTCAGAAAAAGCGGCTACCGTTACAAAAGAAATATCAAAATCTAATCCAGAGTATACTAAATTGGCAAAAGAATTTGAGAAAGCAAAAGCTTATGTGGAGTTTTATAATGGATTGTCAGCTAATTTTGAAAAGTGCCACTATTGGGCTAAGTCAAGAGAAATAGCAAACAATCAGGAGTTTAAACCATCCTCATATGAACCGCACCACGCCGCAGATGGCGTGAAAGGAGAAGAGAGTCACCAACCAGAGCAAGTCCACTCTGAATCTGCAAAAGGACAAAAACAAAAAGTTACACCTGTTGAAGATGTTAACTTATTCTAACTAAAACTGTCAACTCAGTTAAACAAGGAGAAACACCATGTCACAAGAAAACGCTGTAAAAGATGTAGATTTTGATGCACTACCAACACAGGCAAAGAAAATTAACTACAAGGAAATATTCCTTGCGTTGAACGAAGGTGATAATCTTATCCGCTTCATTGATTTGAAGGGTAAGAAGATTGGAACTCACTGGCTCAAGGACACAAGCGATAAGCAACGTTCGGTAAAATGTCCAGTTGTAGGATGTCCTTGCTGTAAGCAAAGCGTCCCACTCCAATACAAGACCTTCATGAAGGTTGTTGACAAGCTCGGAAACGGAAGAATCTTTGAATTTGGCTCTCAGATTATGAACCAAATCAAAAGAATCGTTGCCGACCTGAAGGAAGAAGATGCCAACGCACTCTTGACACAAAGAGACGTTATCATCAATCGTGGTCCAAAGGGAGCGAACCCGCTTTATACGGTGAAGCTCGTGAAGGTCAACGCCAAGCCGACCCCCTCTGAGCAATTGAGACAGCAGGCAATCGAACAAGCCATTAATGAAGATACACTCAACTTGACTGAAATCGTAACCCCCTGGACTGTAAAGCGTATTAATGAATACATTTACGGAATCAAGGAAGACGGTTCCTCGGTTGAAGCTGGAACGGAAACAGATGACGTTTTTGTTCCAAACTCAATTGCTAATGCAGTAACAGCAGAAGCCAAAACTCCAGTCGCGGCACAAACTGCTGGTAAACCGAAGTCTGACGAAGACCTCACGATGTTTGATTGATAAATACAGTTTTCCCACTTTCTGCAAAAAAGTGGAATTTTTTTTGAAAGTTGGTCTTCATGGACAAATCACTTAAAGCAAAATTGAAAAAATACGGCATAACTGAAACTGAATATAATAAATTGTTAGATTATTCTGATAACAAATGTTATATCTGTGGAAATCCGCCGAAGACAAGAGCTTTAAATATTGACCATGACCATCGGCAAGAGAAAAAGTTAAAAAAAGAAGGAAAATCTTTGGGGAGGAGTGTGCGTGGCATCCTTTGTTTTTGGTGCAATTCACATTTAATTAGTAAAACTGGTGACAAAGAGAATGCGGTAGAATTATTTTTGAAAGCCGCTGAATATATAAAAAATCCACCAGCAAAAAAAATAATAAAGAGGTAAACGTGCTAGTCGTATGCGCTTCTAAACTATTGAAGCAACCAATCGAAGTGGACATTCCGGAAGAAGAATTCGAAAGAATTCAAAAGCTTCCTAGTGCCGATGAACAACAAAGTGCGATTGCTAAAATAGCTCTTCAACACGTAAAGAAGTTCGGTTATGATTTAGGAAACTGCAATGAGCGGAAAATTAGTGTAAACCTAAGAGCTTGCATTGATTGTGGACTCAGACGTGGAATGGATAAAATCGAATGGGAAGCTTGTAAGAGAAAGAATATCGCATATAAATATCCGACCAGCAGAACTACTGTTAATGCTATTAAAGAAGTTAAAGATGAAAAGATTCGCAGTAAATTAGAATTAAGTCCAGAAGAATTATACGAAGCTAGAAATCTTTATATTAATGACAAATAACTGTCAAATAACTGTCAAATAACTGTTAAAAGGAGAAACAAATGTCAAGAACAAAGAAAAGCGATTTAGAGGTCTTAGCTGATAAAACTAAGGATTCTATTGATGGAGCGGTTAAAACTATTGGTGATATGAAGAATGGTGCAAAGGTTGTGAACCCCATAAAGGTTGATGCATCAAAAAGAAGTGCGGTGATAAACGCTCTGAAGGCTGTACAAAAGACCTTTGGTGAACGCTCTGCATTTTTCGGCAATGATAACAAAACCTTGGATATTGGCTCTTGCCCAACTGGCTCTATGAGTTTAAATGTAGCAATCGGAGTTGGTGGATTTCCAAAGGGAAGAATTACCGAAGTTTTCGGAGCAGAAGGTTCTGGAAAGACTCTGGTGACACTAACAGCTATATCGGAGTGTCAGAAGACCGGAGGACAGGCTGTTTTCATCGACATGGAACACGCCTTGTCGAAAGAATGGTGCAAAGCTCTTGGTGTTGATTTTGATACTCTAATCGTATGTCAACCAGAATCGGGTGAAGAAGCTCTCCAAATTATGGAGAAGTTCATTGACACAAACTCGGTTGACATTATCATTTTGGATTCTGTTGCCGCAATGGTAACGAAAGCTGAAATAGAAGGTGAAATGGGAGACCAACACATGGCTCAGTTGGCTCGTTTGATGTCTGTAGGTTTAAAAAAGTTGACTCCTAAAGTCAGCAGAACAAACATTGCCTGTATTTTCATCAATCAGATGAGGGCAAACATTGGAGCTTATGGCAACCCAGAAATTACTCCCGGTGGCAAGGCTTTGAAATATTTTGCCAGCTTGCGTTTGAGAGTTGGAAAAGTTAGCCAAAGCGACAAGAAGGGTGCCAATGGTGAAAAGATTGGTCACAGAATGAAGGTTTCTGTAATCAAAAACAAAGTCGCCGCTCCCTTTAAAGAGGCCGAGTTTGACCTTTATTACTTAAAGGGTATTGATAAGAACTCAGAAGTCTCCACTCTTGCCACTCAAAAGGGCATTGTTGCAAGACCAAACAATCGTAAGTATGAATATGGTAAGTATGTTTGGACTTCTAAGGCCGAATATGAGGAAGCACTTAATAATGACGGAGAATTGTTGAATGAAATTATGCTAAAAACTATTGAAGCAATTTCAAACAACGCTCCCGATGTTGAGGTTGGAGCTTCGAAAGTAGAAGTCATTAATGGCGCTCTCGTCAATCTAGAAACTGGCGAAGTGTTGGATTCAGAAGCAGAACAAGATGGGGAAGTGAAAGAATAACAAAAGAAGTGGCTCTCGTGGGATATCGGGAGCCATTTCCAATTCACTCATCACTCAGAGGTAATAATGTTTGATAAAATAAAGAAATTATTTAGAAAGAAAGTTCCAGTTAATATTGAGGATTTTGAAGCAAAATGGCCTGTTGGCACATGGTTCAAAAGCGGAAATGGTCTTGTGAGACTTAGCAATGTATACGAGAAAGATGGAGAACTTCTAATTACTATAGAAAAACCAGTTCCGAGCGGTGGTGCATTTACCGCTTCTGAAAGATTAACCACCAGTTTCATTATCGAAAAAGAAGACGACTTGAGTCCGTCATATCTAAACGGATGGATTCGTGTCGCTGATAAAGAATCTGAAAAATTGGAGCGCTCTTACTGGAAAACGATTGAAAAAGACCTCCAGAGTAGAACTAAATCAATGGAAAATTTTTATCGTGATTTTGTCAAGATTGGTTCAAAATGAGTAAAGCATTGGATGAGCTAATAATTTGGGAACTTGCTAGAGAAATATTCGTCAAACTATGTGCCAACCGAGATAATCGGTATACTACAAACCAATTGGTGAAACACAGTTATGAAATGGCCTTGACTTTTACAATTCCGTCCGAGAAAGCCCTGATGCTTTAGCGCAGGGAATTCAAACCTTTGGAGAACGATATCACTTCTTCGATGTTGAAATACTTTAAAACTATTCCAAACATTGAAGTAAATATTGTTTGATGAAGAAGGAAGCCCCACAGCTTTAGCGTGGGGTAGCTCACAAACTTTAGAGATGAGGCAATTGAGAGGTCCAAGGAGTTTCAGCAACCAAAACAGGAGAAATAATGTTTAATGCAGAGATGACAGTCGCTGAAGCTATGGCTCAACATCCACGAGCGAGAGAGGTTTTTGCTGGATATCACCTTGGGGGTTGTGCCCACTGTTCAATTTCGGAGTATGAAACAATCCAACAAATATGTGATGGGTATGGCGTTCCTGTCGAAACCCTTATCGAAACCTTAAATTCCTTGATTGAGGATAAATCACAAAACACTTGACAACACTCTGGTTTTATGATATAATGTTTTAGTAATCTCACACTAGAGACAAAAATGCTTAAAGAAGAATTAGACAAGGAAATTTTTCCTCATGTTCATTTGAATGGAAAAGAACTTAACGAACTTGTTAAGCGATATAAGCTTGCCAGAAATGTTGAAAAAAAGCTTGCCTATCGGGATGAAATTCTTGTCAACGTATCAAAATTAATAAAAAAGTCGATACATTCTAGCCGAGCCATTGAAAATCATGAAGAGGATGATGTTTTCAATTCCACAGTTTTGGGTTTATATGAATGTTTGGAACATTACAAACCAAATAACAACAATGGATTTATAACTTATTTTTTTTATTGGATTAAGAAATCTATTGTCAATCATTGTTATTCTAGAAATATTGTTCACATTGCACACGGAGCATATTCTACAAGTGAAAAAAGTAGGCAACGGGCTGAACGTGTTGGTAATTCCTCCCTATTACAACTTGATAGACCGATATTACACTCAGACGGAACTATAGGCTCGCTTCATGAGGTTTTAACCTCCAACGATAATCCCGAAGAAACTTTGTTTAAAAATTTTGAAACAGAAAGTCTTTTAAAACTTTTGAAAAACAATTTAAATCCAGTAGAATTTGTGGTTATCAAATACAGATACTTGAATGAAGAAAGCTGGAAACGCCACGAACTTCAAAAAATGTTGAATTTAAGCTGGGAACATATTCGACAAATTGAGGCCAAGGC
>Ga0163150_10002871_pt1 | contig 25438 bp, 23 predicted proteins | sample OliLakLV19P2IB_FD_148628 | JGI IMG/M metagenome (GOLD analysis project Ga0163150, IMG submission 148628) | Freshwater microbial mat bacterial communities from Lake Vanda, McMurdo Dry Valleys, Antarctica - Oligotrophic Lake LV.19.P2.IB | ecosystem: Environmental > Aquatic > Freshwater > Lake >...
CCGCCCGCCCGATCCCCCCCAAAGCCTCGCCATGAACAAACCGACCCGCTATTTTGCAACCGCCCTTGCCGGAATTGCCTTCCTGATCGGCGGTTGCGGACCGAAACCCGCGGCCTCCACGGGGATCAAAGCGCTCAAGCTCGCCTTCCTCACCAACAACGCCTCCTCATTTTGGACCATCGCACGCAAAGGCTGCGAGGATGGGGTGAAAGCGGCTGGCGACACCCATCTCGATTTTCGCATTCCGGCGACCGGAAGCGCTGCCGAGCAGCAACAGATCCTCGACGATCTCGTGTCACGGGGTGTGGATGGCATTGCGGTCAGCCCGGTTGACCCCGCCAATCAAACGGAAGCCCTCGACCGCATTGCCGCGCAAACTCTCCTCATCACCCATGACAGCGATGCCCCGGGCAGCAAGCGGGTTTGTTACATCGGGACGGACAACACCGCAGCCGGCATCGAGGCGGGCGAACTGATCAAGCAGGCGCTGCCGGGGGGCGGGAAGATCATGGTGTTTGTGGGCACTCTCGACGCCCAGAACGCCCGGGAACGATTTGCCGGCGTCAAGCAAGCGCTGTCCGGCAGTGCCATCGAGGTAATCGACGTGCGCACGGATGAAACGGATCAGGTCCGGGCGAAAACCAACGTGCTGGACACCCTGGTGACCCATCCCGATGTGGCGTGCCTGGTGGGGCTCTGGAGCTACAACGGCCCGGCCATCCTCAGCGCGGTGCGCGAGTCGGGCAAAACCGGTCAGGTCCGGATCGTCTGTTTCGACGAGGAAGAGCAGACGCTTGCCGGGATTGCTGCGGGGGAGATTTTCGGCACCGTGGTCCAGCAACCGTACGAGTTCGGGAAGCAGGCCATTGTGCTGATGGCGCGGCATCTGCGTGGCGACAAGGCGGCGTTCCCCGCCGACGGCAAGCTGGTGGTGCCGACGCTCCGAATTCAGAAGGAGAACGTCGCCGGGTTCCAGACGCGGTTGAACACGCTCCTCGGCAAGACCGCCCCCTGAGCAGGGTTCGCGCGCATCCATGAGCGCCGCAGCCCTGCTTGAAATGCGCGGGATCGGAAAACGGTTTCCCGGGGTGACCGCCCTCGATCACGTCTCCCTCTCTCTCGCCCGGGGCGAAGTGGTTGCGCTGCTTGGGGAGAATGGGGCCGGCAAATCGACGCTCATGAACATCCTGGGCGGGGTTCTCCGCCCGGACTCCGGCGAGGTGCGCATTGATGGGACCGCGGTGCGCACGGGTTCGGCCGCGGAGGCCCGTCGGCACGGGATCGGATTCATCCATCAGGAATTGAATCTGGCAGACAACCTCGATGTCGCGGGCAATGTGTTCCTTGGCCGGGAACCGGTCCGCGGGCCCTTCCGGCTGCTTGATCGGCGCAGGATGCTCGCTGATTCCGTCCGGCATCTGCACCGGCTCGGCCTGGACGTTACGCCCGACACTCCCCTCGCCCGGCTCCCGATTGCCCACCGGCAGTTGGTCGAGATCGCCAAGGCGCTCTCGCTGGACGCGCGGATCCTCATCATGGATGAGCCGACGTCGAGCCTCACGCTTTCCGAAACGGATCGCCTGCTCGAAGTCGTCGCCGGCTTGCGCGCGGATGGCGTGAGCATCCTCTACATCTCCCATCGACTCACCGAGGTCGCCCAGTGCGCCGACCGTGCGGTGGTGCTGCGGGATGGCAGGAACGCCGGCGAACTGGGCCGCAACGAGCTCGATCATGACCGGATGGTGCGGCTGATGGTCGGACGCGACGCCGCCGAGGCTTACCAACCGGGAACCTGTGTCCCCGAGCCCGGGTATTTCCAGGTCCGCGGGATGCGCTCACGACGTTACCCGGACCGCGCTGTGTCGCTCGACGCGGCCCGGGGTGAGATTCTGGGCATTGCGGGCCTGATCGGCTCGGGTCGATCGGAATTGGCTGAGACCGTCTTTGGTGTGGACGGGCATTCGGGCGGGGAAATCCGGGTGGGTGGCGAGCGGGTCCACGTCCGGCGATGCGGAGACGCCATCCGTCACGGGATCTATCTGGTTCCGGAGGACCGGCGGGCTTCGGGCCTGGTGACCGGCATGAATGTGCGGGAGAACATCACGCTGGCGTCGCTCCCCACCCATTCGCGATTCGGGCTGGTCCGACGCGCGCTCGAAGCGGGCACAGCGGAGCGTTACCTGGGCGAGCTTTCGATCAAGGCCCCGTCGATCGAGACCGGCACCGACACGCTCAGCGGCGGCAATCAGCAAAAGGTGGTGCTCGCGAAATGGCTGTCGATGCAGCCGCGCGTGCTGTTGTTCGACGAACCGACCCGTGGGATCGACGTGGGCGCGAAAGCCGAGATCCACCGTCTCATGCGCGGACTGGCGGACCGCGGCGTGGTGGTCCTCATGATCAGCAGCGACATGGAGGAGATCCGCCGGGTCAGCGACCGCATCGCGGTGATGCACGAGGGGCGGATCGCGGGGGTCCTGGAACGGGCGGACGTGTCCGAAACGAACATTCTGCGACTCGCGGTCGGCCAACCGGTGACCGAGGCCCGTCCGCCCGCCCCCACCCTCTCATGAAAAAGGAAGCCGGTATCTTCATCCTGTTGACCGTTCTGTGCGTGGTCACTGCACTCATCAATCCAAAGTTCATCTCGCCGGTGAACCTCGCCAACATGGCGAACCTGACGGGCATGTTCGGGATCTTCAGCCTCGGTCTCGGGTTGATCATCATCACGGGTGGCATCGATCTCTCGGCGGGTTCGCTGTTCGCGCTCACCGGGGTTCTGCTCTCGCTGGCACTCCGGGAGTGGCACTGGCCGTGGCCGGTCGCGCTGGCGGGGGTGCTGACGCTTGGAATGACCCTCGGACTCGTCCATGCCCTCTTCATCACGCGGGTGGGCATCCAACCGTTCATCGTGACCCTGTGCGGCCTTCTAATTTATCGCGGCCTTGCGCGCTTTGTCGCGGGCGACAACACGCGCGGGTTTGGCAATGCCGAGGGATTCGAGCCGCTGCGGGACTTTTGTCAGGCCCGGATCCTTGGCGTGCCCATGCCGTTCCTCCTCTTCGTGGCGATCTCGGCGGTCATGTGGGTGCTGCTCCACCACTCGGTATACGGTCGTCACTTGCTCGCTGTGGGGCGCAACGAGCAGGCGGCGCGGTATTCGGGAATCCGGACCCGGCTGGTCACCGGGGCCGCGTATGTGATTTCGGGTCTGCTCGCGGCTATCTCCGCCGTGCTGTTCGCGTTTTACACCAACTCCGTGTCGCCTTCAAACCACGGCAACTTCTACGAACTCTACGGCATTGCAGCCGCGGTCCTTGGCGGATGCAGTCTGCGCGGAGGGGAAGGCTCGATACTCGGCATCATGATCGGGGCCGCGCTGCTCCAGGTGCTCCAGAACCTGGTGAATCTTCTCGGAATTCCAAGCTCGTTGAACTTCGCAGTGATGGGGGCCGTGGTTTTGGCGGGCGCAGTCAGCGACCAACTGCTGAGAGGAAGGCGGAAGGCGTCCGGGCCGACGGCGTAAATCGAGGGGCGCGCGACACTTCTGCGCGGGGCGTTTTGGAGTGCGGCGCGCGAGCGCCGCTTTGGATCGCACGCCCAACGAAACTTATTCGCTCCGCTCGGAATCGTCCGTGCGGGTGGCAATCCAAAGCTCCGCCGGGTCGGAGCACTCCAAGGCGGGCTGCGCCCGCAGCGCGGACCGCGCTCCCGGCCGACGGCGTAAATCGAGAGGGGCGCGCGACACTTCTGCGCGGGGCGTTTTGGAGTGCGGCTCGATGGCCGGACACGGTGCTGTTGATGTCGAAGCCCTCCAACTGATTCGTCCCCCACCCCTCGACGTCGTTGATCTGCAACCACCGGGTCAGCGTGGTGTTGCTCCCAAACTCGTCGCCGAGCGCAACGAGATCGTCGGCCGGAGCGAGGAAGGGAAATAGAAACGCCACGATCCCTGCGACGAGGTGGCCGGGTGCACGCATGCGGCACTCTGCTTCAGGGGGACGCCTCGATCAACTTTTGAAAATCGACGGCCGATGATGACGGAACTCTCGGGTGTTCCGCCACCGGCAACCGGCTCAGCGCCGGATGCGACGCTTGAGCTTCAACTGCGCAAGCGATTTGTCCAGTGTGGCGCGGACGAGCGCGACTTCCTCGTCGCCGACCTTCTGTTCGAGTGCTTTCTGGGCGCGCTCGACGGCGGCCTGCGCTTCCGCTTCGTCGATGTTATCGGCGTCCAGGGCCATGTCGGTGAGCACCGCCACCCGTTCCTGGGTGATCTCGACAATGCCCCGCCCGACCGCAAGGTAGTGTGGGGTGGACCCGATGTAATACGTCAGCTCGCCCGGGTGGATGAGCGTGAGCACCGGAATATGCTGGGGATACACTCCCAGCTCCCCCTCGACGCCGGGGAGCTCCACGAAATCGGCGTCGCCGGAGAACACGATGCCCTCCGGGGTGACAATCTCCAATTTGCAGTGCGGCATGGGGTCGCGGGGTATGGGGGGAGGTGGATCCGGGCTACTCCCGGATCATGTCGATGCCACCCTTCATATAGAAGTTGGCCTCGGGAACGTCGTCGTGCTTGCCGTCGAGGATCTCCTTGAACCCGCGCACGGTCTCCGCAATCGAAACATACTGCCCGGGTGTGCCGGTGAAGACCTCGGCCACGTGGAACGGCTGGCTCAGGAACCGCTGGATCTTGCGGGCGCGATGCACGGTCAGCTTGTCCTCGGGCGACAACTCGTCCATGCCGAGAATGGAGATGATATCCTGCAGATCCCGGTATTTCTGAAGAACCTTCTGCACGCCGCGGGCGACCCCGTAATGCTCGTCGCCGACCACGTCGGGGGCCAGCGCCTTCGAGGTCGAGCCAAGGGGATCGACAGCCGGGTAGATGCCGAGCTCGGCGATGGAGCGTTCGAGCACGATGGTCGAGTCGAGGTGGGCAAACGTGTTGGCCGGGGCCGGGTCGGTCAAGTCATCCGCCGGCACATAGACTGCCTGGAAACTGGTGACCGAACCCTTCTTGGTCGAGGTGATCCGTTCCTGCAACGCGCCCATCTCGGCGGCGAGGGTCGGCTGGTAACCGACGGCGGAGGGCGTGCGGCCGAGCAGGGCCGATACTTCGGACCCGGCCTGGCTGAACCGAAAAATGTTATCGATGAAGAGCAGCACGTCCTGGTTCTTTTCGTCGCGGAAATACTCCGCCATCGAGAGGGCGGACAGGGCGACGCGGAGACGGGCCCCCGGAGGCTCGTTCATCTGGCCGTAAACCAGCGCGACCTTCGACTTGCTGAGATCCTTCTGGTTGATCACCCCCGACTCGCTCATCTCGGCGTAGAGATCGTTCCCTTCGCGAGTGCGCTCTCCGACCCCGGCGAAAACGGAATATCCGCCGTGGCCCTTGGCGATGTTGTTGATCAACTCCATGATGACGACGGTCTTGCCGACGCCGGCGCCGCCGAACGCGCCGACCTTGCCCCCCTTCGTGAAGGGACAGATCAGGTCGATCACTTTGATCCCGGTCTCGAGGACCGAGGCCTTGATGTCCTGGTCGATGAGCTCGGGTGCGGGGCGATGGATCGGATAGCGCCGGGTGGTCGTCACGGGACCCCGTTCATCGACCGTGTCGCCGACGACGTTGAACACGCGTCCGAGGACCTCCTCGCCCACGGGAACGGAAATCGGGGCATCGGTGGCGACGACCTGCAGCCCGCGCTTCAGCCCTTCGGTGGAGGACATCGCGATGGCGCGCACCCAGCCGTCACCGAGATGCTGCTGCACCTCGAGGGTCAGTGTGGTTTTTTGGCCGCCCGGTGCGAAATCGACTGTGAGCGCCTCGTAGATCGAGGGCAGACCGCCCGCGGCGCTGAAGTCGACATCGACGACGGGGCCGATGACTTGGACAATGGTTCCGATTCTCATGAAAGGTGCGGGGTGTGGGATGGGTGGTTCAGGAAATGGCCATTTGGGCGGTGGCGATCTCGAGCAACTCGCTCGTGATGCCGGCCTGGCGCAGCTTGTTGTATTGAAGGGTGAGATCCTTGATGATCTCCTTTGCGTTCTCGGTGGCGTTCTTCATCGCCACCATGCGCGCGCTTTGCTCGGCGGCCTGCGAGTCGAGAATCATCTGGAGCAGCTCGAACGTGACATACTGCGGTAGAATCTGGTCGAGCAACTCGGAGGCGGCGGGCTCGAACAGGTACCCGTTCTGATCGCCCATGGCGGGGCGATGATGATCCGCCGCGGCTCCCGCCCGGGCATCCTTTCCGAACGCCAGCGGCGAGATCGGCGCGACCACCTGCAGGACCGGGGTCTGGACCAGCGTGTTGACGAATGCATTGTAAAGCACCCGGACGCGGTCGATGTGGCCGGCCAGATACTGGTCGATTGCGAGCTTCGCGATGGGGCGGACATCCGCAAACGTCGGCGTGTCTTTCATCTGGAAATGGGCGGTCATGTCCCGCTGGGTGCGGGCGAGGTACTGGACCCCCTTTCGCCCGATCGCCAGGAAGGACGAGGTGGAAAGGTCGAGCGAGTTGAATTCCCGCAGCAGATTGGTGTTGAAGGCGCCGCAGAGGCCCCGGTCGGAGGTCACCACGATGATCAGCTCCCGCTTCACCGGGCGTTCCTCGAACAGCGGGTGCCGGAGTTCCTCCTCGCGGTCCCGGACAGACACGATCACCCGGTTGAGCATCTCCGCGAAGGGGCGCCCGGCGAGGGCGGCCTGCTGCGCCTTGCGCATCTTGGCAGCGGCGACCATCTGCATCGCCCGGGTGATCTGCGCCGTATTCTTGATCGACTTGATCCGGCGCCGGATATCGCGGGTGTTGGCGGCCATTTAGGTGGGTTGGAGATCTGAAACTTGAAATTTCAAATGGGCGGGAGACCGGCCCGGCTCAGCGCCAGGTTGATTTGAACTCCTTGGCGGCGGCATGCAGATCGTCCTCGATCTCCTTGTCGACCGCCTTCTTCTGGTCGATCTTGTCGAGCAGGGCGGACTTGCGGGTGGTCAGGAACTCGACGTAACCGGCCTGGAACTCCTTGATCCGATCCACGGCGACATCGTCCATGTAATTGTTCTGGATGGTCCAGAGCAGGCCCACCTGGATCGAGATCAGTATCGGGCGATACTGGATCTGCTTGAACAACTCGACGATGCGCTGTCCGCGCTCGAGCAGTTGCTTGGTGCCGGCGTCGAGATCGCTGCCGAACTGGGCAAACGCGGCAAGCTCCCGGTATTGGGCGAGCATGCCCTTGATTTTGCCCGCCACCTGCTTCATGGCCTTGACCTGCGCGGCGGATCCGACGCGGCTGACGGAGAGACCCACCGAAATCGCGGGACGCACGCCCTGATAGAACAGATCCGTCTCGAGATAAATCTGGCCGTCGGTGATTGAGATGACGTTGGTCGGGATGTAGGCGGAGACATCGCCCGCCTGGGTCTCGATGATCGGCAGCGCCGTGAGGGATCCATTGCCGTGGGTCTCGCTCAGGCGCGCGCTCCGCTCAAGCAACCGGCTGTGGAGATAGAACACGTCACCGGGATAGGCTTCGCGACCGGAGGGGCGCTTCAACAGCAGCGACACCTGCCGATAGGCCACGGCGTGCTTCGAGAGATCATCATACACGATCAGTGCGTCCATGCCGTTGTCCATGAACCACTCGCCCATCGCACACCCGGCGAACGGGGCCATGTACTGGTTGGTGGCGGAGTCGGAGGCGGGGGCGGAGACGACGATGGTGTAAGGCATCGCGCCCCCGGCTTCGAGAACGCCGAGCGACCGCGCGATGCTCGAGTTCTTCTGGCCGATGGCGACGTAGATGCAATAGAGCGGACGGAACCCGGGCTTCCCCTCGCTGGCCTTGTTGATCTGGGCCTGGTTGAGGATCGTGTCGATTGCGATGGTGGTCTTCCCGGTCGCACGATCCCCGATGATCAACTCGCGCTGGCCGCGGCCGATCGGGATCATCGCGTCAATCGACATGATGCCGGTCTGGACCGGCTGGGAAACGGATTGGCGGCGGATGATGCCGGGGGCGATCTTCTCGACCGGATAAAACTTATCGGCCTTGATCGGGCCCTTGCCGTCGATGGGGGCGCCGAGGGTATTGACCACGCGCCCGAGCATTTCCTTGCCCACCGGGACTTCGAGGAGGCGGCCGGTGGTCTTGACGACATCCCCTTCCTTCACCTCGGTCGCGTCGCCGAGCAGGATGGCGCCGACCTCGCTCTCTTCGAGGTTGAGGGCGAGACCGAACAGGCCGTTCGGGAATTCGATCATCTCGTTGAGCATCAGATCGGTGAGGCCCTCGATCTTGGCGACGCCGTCGCCGGACTCGCGCACGGTGCCGACGTTCGACTTGGTGGTGGTGGTGCGGAGGCCGGAGATCTGGCTCTCGATTTCCTGGAGGAGGTTGCTCATGTCGGGGATGGTTTTGGAAAGATTGGAAAAACGGAATGGGTCAGATGGCTTGGCGCAGGCGGTTCAGGCGGTCGAGGACCGACCCGTCCCAGAGATCACTCCCGATCTGAATGCGCAGGCCGCCGAGCAACGCGGGATCGACGCGGAACTCCGCCTCGATCTCCGGGCCGAACCGGGTTCGGATCATTTCGGAAAGCGTTGCGGCCTCGGCGGCTTCGAGCGGGGTGGCGCTCTCGACGACGGCCCGGCTCGCGGCCAGCTTGGTGCGGGCCATTCGGAGATACTCCTTGAGAACTCCGAGGACGCCCCGGGGCCTGGCCTTGACGACCCCCTCCAGGACGACCCGGACCTTCGAGGCATCCAGGCGGCCGTCGGACAGGCTGGCCCGGAACAGTTCCCGGGCGAGTCGGCGTCCCTCCTTGTTGAGTTTCATGGGCGGTGCGGGCGGAGGAAAATCAGGCGGCGCTGCGGATCGCCTCCTCGGCGAGGCGTTTCTGGTCCTCGGGGGTCAGCACCTTGCCGGCGACTTTCGCCGTGGTCGACACAACCAGTCGTCCCAGTTCGCCGCGAAGTTCGTTGAACATCCGGTCCCGCTCGTGCGTGGCCGCCTCGCGCGCCTTCGCGACGATCCCCTCGGCGTCCGTGACGGCCTGCTGGCGCTGCTTCTCGCTGAATGCGGCGATGTTTGTGCGGGCCTCCTCGACCAGCTTCTGGGCCTCCTGATTGGCCCGGGTAAGAATCTCCTGATGTTTCGCCTCGGCGTCGGCGAGCTGCTGCTTGATCTTTTCGGCGTTCGCCAGGCTCTCGGCGATTTTGCTCCGACGCTCATCGAGCACGGTGAGGATCGGCTTGAACGCGAACTTCGCGAGCAGCAGCGCCACGATGACGAAGCTGACGATTTGTGAGAGGAAGAGCTGCCAGTTGAAGCCGAACGTTCGTCCGATCTCCGCGGCGGTGCCGGCGATGCCGCCTTCCGCGGCGGCGAGGATGAAGAGGTCGCTCATGGTGATTTCGGGACGGGCTCGGGATTCGGGAAAGGGGCGGCCGGTCCCGGGACTGGCCCGGGACCGGCTGCGGAGGGGGCGGTTACTTGGCGAGGAAGATCGCGAAGAACACGATCCCTTCGGCGAAGGCAGTGCTGAGAATTGCCTGGACGAGGATCTTGGTCGCGGCGCCGGGGTTGCGGCCGACCGCTTCCGAGGCCTTCATCCCGATGATGCCGACGCCGATGGCGGCGCCGAGCGCGGCCAGACCGACGTGGATGTTTCCGGTGATTCCGGTGGCAGCCGCGGCATCGGCGGCGTGTTGGGCGAGGATCGGGAGCATGGTGGGGTTTTTCTGGTGTTTGGGTTTGGGTTTGTCGGCGTCCCCCGCGGTCTTGCCACGGTCAGGGCGCCGAAAAGGTCTAATGTTGGTGGGAATGCTCGCCGTGATCGTCGCCGTGGTCACAGATCAGCAGGGTGAACACGGCGGTCAGGAGCATGAAAACGAGCGCCTGCACAAGGCCGACCAGCAATTCCATGAAGTAAAAGGGGATGGCAATCAACCAGCCGAATGCGGGACTGAGCAGGGCCATCGTCTCAAGCATGTTCTCCCCCGCGAAAATATTCCCGTAAAGACGGAAGCTCAACGAGACCGGGCGGAACAGGATGGAGACCACTTCGAGGACGCCGACGCAGATGAACACGAAGATCATCAGAATCTTGAGCACGCCCGTGGTGTCCCCCTTGGGCCCGAACAGATGGAGGAGAAAGCCCCCGGGCCCGTTCGCCTGCAGGGCCCAAATCAGCCAGAACAGGAAAAAGACGCAGGCGATTCCGAAGGTCATGTTGAAGTCCGCATTCGCCCCGCGCAGGATCGGCTCGGAAATGTGGGCGATGTTGCCCGAGGCATCGGCCTGCCCCCAGCCGATGGACCCCACGCCGGGAATGAGCCCGAACCAGTTGCAGCTCAGGATGAAAATGAACAGGGAAGCGAAGAACCAGAACGTCTTTTTGGTCAGTGCATACCCCAGCAACTCCTCGAGAAAGCTGAACAGGCCGCCCACCATCCATTCCCAGAAATTCTGAGCACCCCTCGGCACCTCCCGGATCTTCGCGGTGGCGACGCGGGCGAAACCGATGAGGAGGAGCGCCACCACCCAGGTGATCACCATCGAGTTGTTGATGTGGAACCAGCCGAACCGCGCGATCACCGGCGCGTTGGTCGTGAGTCCTTCGGCGCGTGCAGAGACTGCGGCCGCCAGCAGCGGGAGCGCCGTGCAGGCAAGGGACTTGGTTCGACTCGAAATTCGCATGAGTGGGAATAAATCAGGGCTGCCCCCGCCGGAACCCCGCCGACCCAGGCTGGTTCGCAAGCGACCGGGGTCCGGACCAAAGGAATGGCCCACGCATTCCGGCGGAATGCAGACGGGAGATAGAACCCGCCAGGCTGATGACTGGCAAGCCCGATTTGTGGAAATTTTGTGGCTGGCAAAATCACGCCCGCTCCCCCACCCCACCGGCCCTTTCACTTGCAGCATTCGTCGCGGTGTTTCACTCTCCACGTTCCATGTCCGCTCCACTCCCCTCCCCGCTCGGGCTCAAAAAATCGTTCGGGTTCGGCGACCGACTCGGCCTCGCCACACCCGGACACCTTGCCGCTTTCACCAAATACGAGTTCGCCCCGATCTTTGCGCAGCAATCCATCCGCGAGATGGAACGGACCCGCCGCACGCCCGGGGACGTCATGGGTGCGGCCCGAACCGCGCTGACCCGCGCGGGCTTCACCGGCGACTGGGGCGCGGATGCCGATCATCTCAAGACGCCGGAGGATGTGGATCGCACGCAGGCCGCCGGGTTTTGCTTTTTCACCATCGACCCGTCGGCCTTCGTCGTGAATGAGGCCGACCGCATGGACGCGGCGGCGTTGCAGACTTCCGCAGCGGAGCTCGTGGCCGACGGTGTGTTCGAGGCTGCCGACTGGACCCGCGCCTACCTCGCTCGATCGTTCGACGTGGGGGCCGGGCTCTCCCTGAGCTTCGACGAGGAGACCCTGCTGCGCGCCGCCGCCAAATACGCCCGGGCGATCTCCCATTGCGCCTTGATGGCGCGGCACATCGCAGCGGTCAACGGCACGAAGCCGTACGAGATCGAGGTGAGCGTGGATGAAACCGACGCCCCGACGTCGCCCCTGGAGCATCTGTTTTTCGGTCTCGAACTGAAACGGCGCGGCGTAAGGGTCGTGAGCCTCGCTCCCCGATTCATCGGTGAGTTCGAAAAAGGAATCGATTACAAGGGGGATTTGGCCGCGTTTGAAGTCGCGCTGAAACTGCACGTCGCCGTGGCGAAGTTCTGCGGCCCCTACAAAATCAGCATCCACAGCGGGTCCGATAAATTCTCGATCTACCCGGCCATCGGCCGCATCTGCGGGGATCTGCTCCATGTGAAAACGGCGGGCACCAGCTATCTCGAAGCGCTCCGCGTCGTGCTCCGCGCGAACCCCGCGCTGTTCAGGGAGATCGCCGCTTACTCGGCGGCACGGTTCGACGCGGATCGGGCGAGCTATCACATCTCCGCGACGTCCGAGGGAGTCACGGCGCTTGCCGGGCATCCCCCTTCCGACATCGAGCAGGCCTACCTGTCGGACCCGCTCGGGCGTCAGTTGCTTCACGTCACGTTCGGCTCGGTGCTCACGGTGGGCACGGATGCGAAAGGGCGGCTGTTCAAGGAGGGCGTTCTGGAAGTTTTGGAGCGTCACGCCGATCTGCATGCCGAGATCCTCGATGCTCATTTCACCCATCATCTCGACCTCCTGTCCCGGGGATGAACCGCCTTGCCGCCCTCGCGCTGATCGCTTCGACCGCCTTGATTTCGGCGGGCGACGGCACGGAGTTGGATCGGGCCCGGGCGCTGCATCAGGCGGGGGTTGCGGGGGATCGCACTGCCGTGACGCGCTGCATTGCCCAACTCGAGTCCTTGCTGGCTCGGGAGGCGTCCAACCAAACCGCCCGCGCCTGGTTGGGGAGTGCGCTGACTCTGCGGGCGCGCGACCTGGGCCTGGGGCCCGCCAAACTCGCAACGCTCAAGCGCGGCGGGCGTCTGATGGACGAGGCGGTGGCGGCCTCCGACGATCCCGAGGTGCGGCTCATTCGTGCCCTCAACAGCGCGAATCTGCCCGCGATTTTTGGACGACGCGCCGTCGCTCGCGAGGATTTCCGGCTGTTATTGGAACGGGTGCGCGATCCAGCCCATCGCGTGAATGAGGAGAGGGCCCAGGCGATTTATCTGCACGCCGGCGATTTCCTCGTCAAGGACGGGCGGCGGGCCGAGGGCATGGGCGTCTGGCGGGAAGGCCTGCGGTTCCGGCCTGGGACCGTGCTCGCCCGAGAAATCTCCTCCCGCCTGACGTCGACCCCCGGCACATGAGAAACCATCTCGACCGCGTGCTGTATGACGAAAGCACGATCCTCGCCCGCCTGGACGAAATGGCCGGGGAGATCGCCCGCGATTACGAGGCAAAGGAACTGACCGTCGTGGCGGTCATGAACGGCAGTCTCATGTTCATGGCGGATCTGTTGCGGCGCATTCCGCTTCCGCTGCGGATCGATTCCATCGGCGTCTCAAGCTACCACGGGGAAACCCGGAGCTCGGGCACCATCGAGTTCACCACCCAGGCGCTGCCCGACATCGACGGGCGGCACGTGCTGATCCTCGACGACATTCTCGACAGCGGCGAAACGCTGCATGCGATCCGTCACCGTCTCACCACAGAACGGAGCCCTGAGAGCGTTCGCATCTGCGTGCTCTTGCGCAAGCAGCGCCCGCGCACACGCCAGGTGGATGCGGACTACCTCGGGTTCGAAATCGCGGACGAATTCGTGGTGGGCTACGGGCTCGACTACCAGGAACGTTACCGGAATCTGCCGTTGATTGGCGTGTTGAGCAGTTCGCACATCCGCGATTGACCGGCCCCCTGACGCCACCGCTCACGGGTTGAAGATTGGGACCACGGTGCCTGATCGAACATGGACAATCCCGGCCGAAACGCGGTCGGGGTCGATCCCGAGGATGCCGGCGAGAGCACGCCGATAGGCCTCCAGTTGCGGAGCGTAGCGTGCAGCGGCTTCAGCCGCGTCGACCTGGTCCGTCTTGAAATCATGCACCGACGCCGAGACCGGTGCACCGTCGCTCCCCAACCGCACCACCACCCGGTCAAAGGCTCCCGAGACCCAGCGTCCCTCCTCGATCCATTCGAACCGTCGTTCGCACCAGAGCAGGCAGGGCCCGGCCGGTCGTGTGAAAATCGCACGCCGAACGTCGGGGCTCGCCAGGCAATCCGCAACCAACCGGACGGCGTCGCCGCCTCCCTCGGCGCCCGGCATCGACTCGCCCGGCTCCAGCCACCCGATCTCTGCGAACCGGTCGTGCACTTCCGTTCCGAGCACGACGCCCCCCGCCGTTTCGCGAAAGAGCGCCCCTCCCGCATGCGTCGGGGCCGCGGATGGCATGCTCCGTTCGCTGCGAACCGGCAACCGATCCCGATCGATGGGGAGGCGGTCCGACCCCGGGGGGGGTGCCTGCGGGACCACGGCGCACTCGGCGAACCAGTCTTCCTTTCCGATCACCCATCTGCCGTCCTGCGGTTGCAGGGCGAGCTCGACCAACCTCGAAAGATTGGGTGAGTCCTTGGGCGGTGGAACAAAGAGATAGAGCCCTCGTTTGGCGCGGGTCATCGCCACATACCAGACGCAGAACGCCTCGAAACAAGCCTCCGCGACAAGGTCGCCCCGCAGTGCCAGCAGCACGGGATCGACCTCGCAGATCTCCTTCGCCGGAAGTTCAACCAACCAATCGATCTGACCCGACCCGGTGCGATGGGGCACGACCTCGCCACCGCCCGCCGAGTCCGGACGATCTCCGGAAAGCTCGGGGAGCAGCACCACATCGAAGCCGAGTCCCTTGGACTTGTGGACCGTCATGACCTGCACCGCATGCGGCGACGGCGGTTCCTTGGACCGCACCTCCCGCATCGTCTCGATGAAGGCATCGAGATCACGGGGACCCGACGCGTCGAACGCGCGGGCGGCTGCCAGAAAATCCTCAGCCCGATTCCGCGTGAACGCGTCCTGGAGGCCGTCGGCGCACGCCTCGATCCATCCCTGGGCGGTCGGGGCGAAGCCGTGTCGAAAGATCGAATCGAGCGTGGCGCGGATGAACCCCGGGCGTCCGGCCCCGATGAGTCGCACGAGGGGCGTCAGGGCGACGTGCCGCCAGGCGAACCGATCCTCCGGATGGGCGACGGCCTGGAACAGCGAGAGCAGCGCGACACCGAGCGGGTTGTCGGCACACACGCAGGAGTCGGACTCGCTCATCGCCGGGATTCCCCCGGCACGAAGCAGGTCGACGTAGGCCCGGACCTTGTCGTTCGAGCGGCAGAGCACCGCGCAGGAGAGGCCGCGGCGGATTGGATCAATCCTCCGGACGGTCCCGACCACAGCCTCCTCGATTTCGTCGGACGAAACGACCCGGAGTTCGGCGCAGCCCGTGGTGTCCGCGAGGGCGGTGGTGTGTGCCTCCCACCCTCGTTCCCAGCGATCAATGGCTGGCGCAGGCCACCCAAACTGTCGGCCCGCGACGCCGAGTTTCCCGAAAACGCCATTCACCATTGCGATCACGGGTTCGACGGACCGGCGGCTGACGTGGAGCGGGCGCGACTGGATGCCCGGGGTGTTGCCGGAACCCCGGTATCGATCCTCGATCTCGAAGAACAGGCGGGCATCGCCGCCGCGCCAGCCGTAAATCGCCTGCTTGACGTCACCGACGTAGAAGAAGGTGCGCCGGAACGAATTGTCCTGGATCACCTCATCCACGAGGTTCTCGATCACCCCCCATTGGAGACGGCTGGTGTCCTGAAACTCGTCGAGCATCCAGTGGTCGAGCGCACTGTCGAGACGGTAGTCGACTTCGCCCTGCGAACGTTCGCGCAAAGCCAGCAGCAGATGGGGAAGGTCAGCGAATGTCACACCCCCCGAGGATCGGATTCTCGATGCGTAGGCGGTTTCGTAGCGGGCCAGTAATTCCCGCAAAGCGCGGGTGCGGCGAAGGCGGCGTCCGATCTCGCATGCCGTGAGCCCGCGCGCGAGCGCGGCCAGCGTCCGCGCAAGATCCCCCTCGATCACCGCGTTCTTTTTCTCGATCACCATTTCGGCCGAACCCGCCTCCAGGGCGCCGAGCCCGGGCAGCAATTTGTCGTAGAGATAATCGGCCGCTGCCGGAAGCCGCCCGCCCCCGCGCATGCCCGCCACGGCGTCCAAAAAAACCGTCACCCGATCCACCTGCTTGTCCGAGAGCCCGCCGGGCAACGCCGCGCGGACGGCGCCTGCCAGCGGTTCGAAAGCATCCGGTTCCGGCCACGGATTCTCATCCCCCCACAACGCACGGGCCTCCCCCCAGCGCGCCCGGTCGCCCGCCTCCAGATAGAGCGCATGCAGTTGCTCGACAAGATCGGACAGTGTCCCGGTGACCCGCAACTTCGCGGCGCCGTGGACCGTGGCCTCAAACGCATCGAGCAGAGCCTGAACCCCCTCCCCTCCGGATTCGGTGAGCCCGCGCAGCGCTTCGATCCGGGCGCCCGCGGCGAGGCCGCCCTCGAGCACGTTCATGCCGGATGTGAGACCGGTTTCTGTCGCGAAACACTGGAGCATTCGCGTGAAAAAACTGTCGAGCGTCCCGAGCTGCAGGCGGCCCATGGCACGGGTCATGGATTCGAGCGCGTCCAGGAACCGCCCGGGCGCGGTGCCGGGAGCCCCGATCATTTCGCCAAGCCGCGCCGCCCGGTCATCGTCCCCCGCAGCGTCCGCCAACCGCCCGAGAATCGTCTCGAGAAACTCGCCGGCCGCCTTGCGGGTGAACGTGAGGGCGATCATCCGATCCGCGGGCACGCCCAGCAACAAGAGCCGGATAAAGCGTCCGGTGAGTGCCGTGGTCTTCCCGCAACCCGCCGACGCCACGATGAGTTCGTGACCGAGCCCCTCCGCGCAGGCAGGCTTCGCACCCCGGCCGCTCACGCCACAACCTCCACGGTTCCCTCAAGTCCGCTGAACAGGATCCGCTCGAACTCGCGCGCATCGGCACGGGGCGGGGCCGGCGCGATCCTCCCCGAAGAGAGTTCCGAAAGGATGCCCTCCGCGCAGCGCCACGCCGCAGCGAGATCTTCGTCGGATAGCCCGATGAGTTCGATGCCGGTGCCGTCGGGTTCCTCGGGAACGAGAAAGTAACCGGCATCGATCCGGGTTGCTTCCGGATGGAGTTGACGGGCCGCGAGCAGATAGAGCGGCAGTTGCAGATCGTTCCAGCGATGCAGCCTGCCCCGCCTCTCGAACAACCTCCACGCGGGCCACCCCCCGGTGTCGCCCCGGTGGGCGGTCCAATGCGCCTTTGCCGGGTCGGTTCCCCCGGCGGATGTCTTGTAATCCAGGACGCGAAGCGCTCCGTCAGGGGCACGATCGATCCGATCCATCCGACCCACGACCGGGATGCCGTCGAGGGTCAACGCCCCATTGATCTCAGTTTCGAAGGAGGCAATCCGCCAGCCCCGCGAGATCTCCGCCGTGTGGACCCTCGCCGCCGCCCGCAATCGTTTGCGCAACGCCGAGCGTTGAGCAAGCAGAGGGACGCCGGGCTGGCCACCAAAGGTTTCGGAGAGCCTCGCCTCGAGCCGCTCTTCGAGCCAGTGCGCCAGGGCCGGGCCGTCGGTCGTTTCGGCATGCCTGAGATCGTCGGCCATCTCCCTCATCAATTCATGAAACAGCGATCCCGCCGCCGCAGGGCCCATCTCGGACGGGCGGGCCTCGACCTCCTCCATCTTCAGGACGCGCCGTAGATGGAAAGCGAGAGGGTGGGAGAGGTAATCCCGAAAATCGGTGACGCGGAGGCGTTCGGGCGGATGAATCGGCGCGGGGATGCGCAGCGGCCAGGCGGCGGTCCAGGGATCCTGCCGACGCGCCGGTCCCGCGGGCGCGAACAACCGGCGAACGCGGGCGGGCAAGTGCTCGCGCGCGACCTGCAACAGCAACCGGCTCGGGCGCACTGGATCCCCCGCCGAGCCGGTCCGGGCCACGAACACCGTTACCCCACCGGGACCGCGGGCGCCGCACACCGCCTGCAGCAGATAGGCATCGCGCGCATGTCGATCCGCATTGGTCGGGAGCCCCACGCGGCGCCGGAGCGATTCCGGGAGGAACAGATGACCCTGGACCTGCTCCGGCACGGCGCCCTCATGCAGTCCGCAAACGATCAACCGCCCGGAGGCCTCCCACGGACCCTCCAGCCACCCGGAGATTTCCAGGGCGCGCGAGTCCCCCGACCGACGCACCAATCGTTCGCGTTCGATCCCTTGAACCGCGATGTTGAGCGCATCCGGTCCCGGCTCGAACCGGATCGCGGACCAGGCATCGAGGTGGGAGCGGAGGAGTTCGACCTCGTCGGCATCCAGCCCCTCCCCACCGGCCGGCCATCCCCAGGCCAGCCAGGCCCGGAATTGTGCTCCCGGACCCCTCCCGACCGGCCCCAAAAACCCAGCCAGCGAGTCGAGCGCAACGCCCAGGGCCGACCCCGCGACGAGAGCGCGGGCCGCGTCGAGATGGATCGGCAATCGTTCGGATCGCATCCGATCGAACGCAGCGAGGAGGTCCTCGGGAGCGAGGTCCGCGTGCGCGCTCAGCCGGGCCAGGACCGCGGGGTGACGGAGAACCGCCGCAATGCGGTCAATCGCGGGATCAGCCTGCGCATCGCAAGCCAGCCGGAGCAGCGCGGCGCCGGCGAAGCGGGATGCCGGGTCGCCGGCGGGGTCGAACCCCGTCAGGCCACGACGTTCACACGCCCGAATCATCCACGGGATCAGATCCGGATCGGGAGCGAGGAGGCCGACCCCGGCCCCTTCCCCGAGCGCCAGCGCCATTTCGTCGAGGGCGCGCTCCGCGAGTGACCCGGGGTCAGCCGCGACATGCAGGGCCGCGTCCCCGGGTGGAAGCGGTTCGCGGGTCCAGAAAGCGGGATCGGGGCGGCCCCAGGCATCGAACGCCGCGAGTGCCTGCGGACTGAAGCCCGGGGCGATGACGAACACCCCGACCTCAACTTCCTTTTGGTCCGGACCGGCAAGTCGCTCCAAGGCGGCGAGGGTGGTAGGGGCGGGGTCTGGAACCCCCGCCAGAATGACCCGCCGGATGCCGTCCGGTAGAACGGGCGCCGCGACCCAGCGCGCCAGAGCGATCTCCGGAGACTCCAGCCCCGCCGATTCGAGTCGGGCGGCATGGGCCTCGGCGAGCGCCGCGATGCTTTGCCACCGGTCCGGCTCGACATCCCCAAGGTCCGTGACATCCCGTGGCGAACGGCCAGAATCGGCCAGCAACTGCACCGCATCCAGCAACGCCTCCGCCAACCCCGCCGCCGCGGTCGCGGACCGCAGGCCCAGCGGAACGAGCGGCGCCAGCAGGGCCGGGGGGGCTTCCGTCACCGTGCGCACCCATGCCATCCGGCTTTCCTGAGGGGTCGCGCAGGCGGGTCCAAAGGCGAACTGCGAGAACCGTCCGGATGGCAGCGCCAGGGGCGACAGCACCCCGCGGCCGCGGGCCGCCGCCTGCCGGGCCAGGGCTTCCCGGACCCGGCGCGCCGCGTTGGCGGTGGGAAGCAGCAGCAAGGTGTCCGAAAGATCAAGCACCGGCCCCCTGATCTCGCCGAGCAACCGCCCGGCAATCTGAGCGGCGACCGGCGATCGGTCGGTCAGAAAACAGGGGGGATGCCGCATGACGGGCATCCTGCGCCACTGGAGAATACCGGGCAAGCCCGCGCTCCCTGGCAGTCCGCACGAGCCGGGAGTCGCTCACCCACTTCGAATCAAGCCCCCCTGCGTCACCAGAGTCCCACCAGGCACCAGGCGACCCGGCGCTGTTGGTTGCGAAATCACTTGCGCCCCGGCACGCAGAGGCCTTGTTATTGACACCTTTATGACCGCACCGGGAACGCTCGCTTACGACTCGAAGATCGAGGGGAATGTGATCTTCACCAAACTCGATGCGGCCATCAATTGGATGCGAAAGAACTCGCTCTGGCCCATGCCGATGGGGCTGGCCTGCTGCGCCATCGAGCTGATGGCCAGCGCCTCGTCCCGGTTCGACATCTCCCGGTTCGGCTCGGAGGTGATGCGATTTTCGCCCCGTCAGTCGGATGTCATGATCGTGGCCGGCACGGTGACCTACAAGATGGCGTATGCGGTCCGGCGCATCTACGAACAGATGACCGAGCCGAAGTGGGTAATCGCGATGGGCGCTTGTGCGTCCAGCGGCGGGATGTATCGCAGCTACGCGGTGCTGCAGGGGATTGACCGGCTGATCCCCGTGGATGTCTATGTGTCGGGATGCCCGCCCCGGCCGGAGGCGTTGCTCGACGGGTTGATGCGATTGCAGGCAAAGATCGATACCGAGCCGGCGCTCCTCGATCAGAAACGCTCACTGCTCGCCTCCCTCTCCTCCTGATCCGATGGCCGCCACCCTCTCCGAAATCGCGGGCGCACTGGAAGCGCGGTTCACGGGCCGCATCGAAAACCGCACGGAGTTTCGCGGGGAAACCACGCTCACCGTGGCGCCCGCCGCCCTGCACGATCTGTTGCGCCATTGCCGCGACCACCTCGGGTTCGACTACCTGATCGACCTCAGCAGCGTCGATCATTTCGGCGAGGATCCGCGGTTCGAACTCGTTTACGAACTCTACTCCCTCCAACACCGCAATCATCTGCGCATCAAGTCGCGCCTCGAAGAAACCGCTCCGGAAGCCCCCACCGCCACTGATCTTTGGCCGACCGCCGACTGGCACGAGCGCGAGGTGTTCGACATGATGGGGATCCGATTCGCCGGTCATCCCGATTTGCGCCGGATTCTCATGTGGGAGGGCTACCCCTACTTCCCGCTGCGAAAGGATTTCCCGCTGGAAGGCAGGGACAGCACGGTCCCCGAAGTCGCGTTCACCGCACCGGCTCCGCTCGAGGGCGGACCCTTTGTCACACTCCCGTCCGACGCGGGGAGCCGCGAACGCGAACCCCGATCCCGGGGAGCGATCATTCCGGAATAGGCGGCCAGCTCAGGGGGGCGATTGCTTCGTCCGCAACGGCCTCCGACGCCGCAGTCGCTGCACGCGACACGCCGGCCCGCTCCCGTTGGAGCTGCGCGAGTTCGCAGAGATTCGCATCCTCGAACGCGGCATACGACGCGAACTCCGGCACCCCGTCGAAGTCGCCCGCAGCAAGCGCTTCCAGGCCCGGCACACGGCGGGCCCCGGCCGCGCCGGAAATCAGGTCGCCCGCGAAGATCGGAAAGTTCAGTCGGGTGCCGGGCTGCTTGCGTGCGGCGAGATAGTCGAAGTTGAACTCGTCCCGCACGAACCGAAGATGTGGCGTCGCGCTTCGCGTATAGGCATCGATGCAACCCTGTCCCGCCCGGTCCCGGATCACACCGCAGGTCAGAAGCACAAAGTCCGCCCACGGAATCAGAACCCGCCCGCCCGTCACCGGCTCGATCTCGATACCCTGTCCGATGCAATCGGCGTTCCGGATCACCTTTGCGGTCGGATTCGGCACGAGATCCCCGGTTGGAACCCAGAATGCGTCCAGCCCGGCTTCGACACAGATGGCCACCATCGACTCGGCGGCAGCCTGGACGGGCACCTCCGCCACCCGCGGCCCCACCCCGCGCCGGGAGTGGATCAGCGCATCGGCCCGGGTGAACGAGGGATGCAAATGCAGGAGGGTCGCCAGCCGGGGTTGATCGAGCGCGGCGATGTTCCGGCAGAAAACGACAAAGCTCATGCCAGGAGCTCCGGCAAAGCGGTTCGCAACAAACGGGCAAAATCCGCAGCGGCGAGCCGTCCGACATCGAGCACTTCGCGATGATCGAGCGAGGCCGACCCCATGCCGGCCGCCGGATTGGTCAGACAGGAGAACCCGGCAACCCGCATGCCCAACGCCCTGGCTTGAATGACCTCGAGCACGGTGGACATCCCGATGGCGTCGGCGCCGAGCGCCCGGTAGGCCCGGACTTCGGCCGGGGTTTCGTATTGCGGACCGCGCACTGCCAGGTAAACGCCTTCGGGCAGGGCAATCGGAAGTTGAGCCGCGGCAGCCCGGAAGATCCGACAAAGACCGGGATCATAACACTCTGACATGTCAACAAAGCGAGATCCCGTGAGGGGGGTTGCCCCGGTCAGGTTGATCTGGTCCCGTATCAACATCCAGGATCCTGTCTTCCAGTCAGGCACGCAGCAACCCGCTGCGTTCGTTACGATCAATGTTTTACAGCCGATCTGATGCAAGTACCGGACATGGCCCACGGTCGCTTCCGGTCCCCGTCCTTCATAGAGGTGAATTCGCCCGCTGACCCCGATGAATGGACGACCATCCAGGGTGAGAAGCAGGAGCTCTCCGTGATGACCTGTCACGCTCGATTCGGGTAGCCCAGGGATCTTGGCGTAGGGCGTTCGAGCTAGAATCGTGAATCCCTCGGCCACGCTGGAAAGCCCCGAACCAAGCACCACGGCGAGCGCGGGGAGGTCGGCCTTCAGGATATCAGCCCAGTCGGCCGGAAGCGCCGCGTGCATTCCCGGCATGTATCGGTTCCGCCGCGGGAGGGCAAGCCGGGTCAGATGTTCTCGCCAAGGAAGGTGTGAATTCCGCACTCGGCTTTGTCGAAGCCGGTCCAGCGACCCGCCCGCTCGTTCTCACCGTCGGCGGTGGCGCGGGTGCAGGGCATGCACCCGATGCTGCGGTAGCCCCGGTCGTGGAGGGCGTTGTAGGGCACGCCGTGCTGGCGGAGGTAGTCCCAAACCTGCTCCCGGCTCCACGCCGCCAGGGGATTCAGCTTCAGGATATACCGGTCGCGAAGCACATCGAATTTGTAGAGTTCGAGCACTTCGGTGCGGGCCCGGGTGTCGGATTGCTGACGACGCAGCCCGGTGATCCAGACACTCAGATCGGCAAGCTTCTTCTGCAGCGGCAATACCTTGCGGAAGACGCAACAAAAGTCCGGCCGCGTCTTCCACAATTCAGGGCCGACCTCGGCGGATTGCTCCTCAACGGTCTGCTCTGGAACGACCGACTCGATGTTGATCCCGAGCGACTCCTCCAAACGGCGCTTGAGATTCAGCGTCTCGGGAAAAAGGAGTCCGGTATCCAGGGTGAAGGCCGGCAGAGCCAGCCCGGCCTTGGCTGCGGTATGCAGAATGACAATGCCAGCCCCCTGAAAACTGGTCCCGATCGCTGCCTGAGCGCCGAAGCGGTCCCACGCCCATCGAAGCACCTCTTCCAGGCTCAAGGCTTCCAAGCGGGCGGAGAGCGCGCGAACCTCCTCAGACGTCATATCCAGCTGAAAAGCCATAAATTACCCCTAACCCTATCGAGTTTGGGGTGGTAGGCAACTATTTCTCCGATTCTGCGACTCCCCCACTCCCCAATTCCGCCGCGCACCGAACGGGCTGCCCCAAGCGAAATCTCATCCGAATCGATTTGAGCAGAGTCAAACGCTTGCGCCCCGCTCCCCCTCGCGCTATAGGTGCCCGCTTCTCTCCCGGCAGCCAGAGTAGCTCAGTGGTAGAGCAGGGGACTCATAAGCCCTTGGTCGGGGGTTCAAATCCCTCCTCTGGCACCATCCCCATGCCGGTTTTGTCCGCCTCCTAAGCGCGGCGGCCACACCATCGGTTCCCACCCCGTTTGCGTGGGAGTTTTCCGCTGACACCGCTCCAACTACCTGCAATGCATCCGGGGATGCATCCCGAGGATCTACTTGCATGGCACAAGCGTCACGCCTGGCTGTTGGGCATCGAGCCCGCCACCGAGCGGCTCCAGGCGGAGCAGGAAGGCCGCGCGCCGGGAGCCTGGTCTCGCCAACTGGCCCGCCTGGCGAAAGAAGCCCCCGCCGCCCAGGAAACGCCTTCGAAGTTCCGACGCTGGCTGGAGCGCAACCAAGCCGTACTCGATGCGGTGCAACGAACCCCGATCCGCAAAGATTTCCCGTTCGTCGAGCCGGACGATCTCGGGGCAATCCACAAGGGCCGCCCCAAGTCGCCCCCCGTGCGCGCCTGGTCCGGCACCCGCAAAGCGTTCGCCGAGCGGCTGCACGGCGCCCTGCTCGGAAGGCGGAATGGGCGTGGCGCGATGCCCGCATGACCCACGTCAAGAACGGCATCTACGGCGAGATGTGGGTCGCGGCCATGCTCGCAGCCGCGTTCACAGGGAAGGATTGGTCGGTCGTCATCCGTGCCGGACTGGCCCAGATCCCCGCCACCTCGCGCCTGCACGCCGATGTCACCCGCATCCTCGATCTGCACGCCGACGGCGCGACCTACGATGAGGCCGTCGCCACCGTGAATGCCCGGTGGGATGAGCGATGTTTCCACGACTGGTGCCACACCAACTCGAACGCGCAAATCGTCGCCCTCGGCCTGCTGTATGGCGGCGACGACTTCGGGCTCACCGTCACCCGCGCCGTGATGCCCGGGTTCGACACCGATTGCAATGGCGCCACCTGCGGGAGTCTCTGGGGCGCGATGCACGGAGCCGCGGCCATCCCTGCCCGTTGGACCACGCCGATTGGTGATATCGTCCGGACCGGTGTGACCGGCTGGCACGAGACCACGGTTTCAGCGCTGGCCGCCGCCATGGCCGGGCTCGCCTGGAAACAGCGGGCTTGAAAACGCGGCTGTGAAAAACGCGGCTTGCGTCGCCTGCCCGACGGGCTACGTTGCCGCCACCTATGGACAAGCCACAGATCGTCGCCTACCTGAAGACCCAATGCGGCTGGAGCAAGGGAGTTCGCGCCATCCTCGGAAAATACGACCTGCCGTACACCGAGAAGGATATCATCCAGAACCCGGAATTCCGGTTCGAGATGGAGCAGCGCAGCGGCCAGTCCCTCTCCCCCTGCGTCGAAGTGAACGGCACGATGCTGCCCGACATCAGCGGTGAGGAACTCGAGAACTACCTCCTGCAAAACAGCTTCGTCGGAAATAACGATCTGCCGGTCGAAGTGCCCATCAACTCGGCCTGCACCGACGCGCAGCATGAAGAGATGGCGCGGCAGGCCACTCAGGGATTCGAAGTCAAGTTTCGCTCCTGAACGACGGCGGCGGGTCCCCATCCGCCGCGCGTTTCCAGAACCGGCAGGCTGGGCCCGCGCAGAGCCATCCGCGCAGCCCACGCTGAAATCTTAAGCGGAAGCATTGGGGCTCCGCTCGATTCCGCTTCCGCTCGGTTGCGCTTTCATCGCATCGTGGAGGCATGAGCAATTCTTGGAAACGCTTCCAACGTCTCCACCTTCGATATCCCGAATCCGGTTTCGCCCTTGATCTGAGCCGGTTCGGCATGCCGGAGGATTTCTTCGACTCGATGCGCGCACCCATCGCGGCCGCGCTCGCGGCGATGGATGGGATCGAGAACGGGGCGATTGCCAATCCGGATGAGAATCGGAGGGTCGGTCATTACTGGCTGCGCAACCCCGCCCTCGCCCCGCAACCGGCGTTGGGGGATGCGATTCGCACCATGCAGCGCGACGTCGCGGCATTCGCCGCCGAAGTGCGGGACGGAAAGGTGCGCCCCGCCACCACCGCGCGGTTCACGGATGTCCTGGTCATCGGCATCGGCGGTTCGGCCCTGGGACCCCAACTCATCAGCGACGCGCTCGGGGATCCTGCGGGCAGCGTGCGCATGCATTTCCTGGACAACACCGACCCCGCCGGGTTCGACCGCACCCTCGCGCGCATCGGTGATCGTCTGGCTTCGACCCTGAGCGTGGTCATTTCCAAATCGGGCGGCACCAAGGAGACCCGCAACGGGATGCTGGAGGCCGCCGCCCGCTACGAGGCGGCCGGACTCGATTTTGCGCACCATGCGGTGGCGGTGACCGGTGAGGGAAGCGAACTCGACCGGGCCGCCCAAGGCTGGTTACGCCGGTTTCCCATGTGGGATTGGGTGGGGGGACGCACCTCGGTGATGAG
>Ga0163150_10002872_pt1 | contig 25432 bp, 23 predicted proteins | sample OliLakLV19P2IB_FD_148628 | JGI IMG/M metagenome (GOLD analysis project Ga0163150, IMG submission 148628) | Freshwater microbial mat bacterial communities from Lake Vanda, McMurdo Dry Valleys, Antarctica - Oligotrophic Lake LV.19.P2.IB | ecosystem: Environmental > Aquatic > Freshwater > Lake >...
GATCATTGGTTACCCGAAAGACTTCGGTGGTCGGCCGAAGGAGGCGAAATCTATATGTTGCGTGCAAGCAAGCCCAATGAACCTTATCGCTTGTCGTTTATTGGAGTCGTGGGACACGGTCTAAACTCCTCGAAAAGAACTATTGAACTCTGGCATAACGCCCGAAAGTTTGACGAGTTCCAGATTGATGTTGCCGCCAGGGTTGTGTCTGAGCCCTTCTTCCCAACGGCTGGCGCAGATCGGCTGGTCATCAAGGTGAGGGAATCCGTCAAGCCTATTGCCCGAAGATATCGGCTCTGGAATCAGTCTGTGCCTGGAGACTATCGGAAGCTCAATTTGATGGGATCGGAGATTAAGGTACTGCCTCCCGGAGTTGACACCGCTGTTACTCCTTATGTCTCGCGTCTTGAAGGCAGCCTCTTGTTCAGTGAAAGCGTGCGCTTTAATGGGCTTCACTTAGACCGCTGGATTGGTGAGTCAGCCTTCATAGCCTATCGCCGCCCTGATGGTGCATCCCAACTGCTGTTGAATCTCTCTGTCCCTGATCACAAGGCTTTGGTACTGCCACTGAAGATCAGGGTGTGGATCGATCAGGGCAAGGAACAGATTGTTATGGCGACCAAGCCAGGCCCTCTGAAGATAACTGCGCCGCTTGACCCGCGAGAGATCCCTATAACAGAGATTAAACTGCAGCCTGAGCGCTCCTTTGTTCCCGAAGGAGTCGATATGGAGGACAAACCGGTACGGATCAGTGTAAGGCTTGAATCGGTAGAGTTTGATTTTAGTCGGTGAGAGACCCTGAGACTAGAAAGGCACACTGGTTACGAATATGGCTGCCGAATCTGAGTGCGCCAAGGCCTGGTTATCACCCATGATCGTTCGAGGGGCTTTACTTCTCGTCCTTCCCATGTCGACCGGGTGCGGCAGCCGATATGACAGGATGAGTTGTCCTGGAAACCCTTTTCCCGAAAGCGCTACCGTGCTGATCCTGGCTCCATTCAAGCAGCTCGCGTACTTCAAGGGAAATAGCAACGACAGAAGTCAGATTGACTTTGAAATCTGGGCCGATAGGAAATTCGAGTTTGATGCAAGCCTGCAATATCACTACGACAAACAACGATCTGAAGCCCAGAACTGTCCTTGCGCGGTGAGCCTGCTGGTTAGGCATCCGTTGTCCAAGGAGAGACAGGAACTCGGCCGGAGTTTCATTGTCTTCTTTGGGTCTTCACTAAGCAGCGACCTGACAGCTTTGAAATCTGTTTATTCTGAATTCGTACAAAGCACTCGGTCTAACTCAGGATCGGTGACCCTTAACCCCGATATTATCGGAGAGGTTTCCTTACTGCGGCATGTTACTCGGGGAGGTTTCCTGCAGATAGGCTTCTACAAGCGGGACTATTATGATCTCCACCTCAGAGCGCCCGGGCAGTAACCACTTGTGGACCAAATGTACTGGAACAGCCCTATTCACTTCCACGATCCAGCCAAGGTGAAGAGTCTAAAATAACCGCAGATTGTTCGGAGAATTCTCATTTTGCTCTTGCCCAAACGCTGAGATCCATCCAATGGCATCGCGACTTCTGAAATCGTCGCCTCGACTCGAATGAGCTTTGCTAGGAGCTCCACCATGCATTCGAAGCCGCTGGCTTCCACAATTCTGAGGCCGTAACGCTGCTGTAGCCGCATCACGACCGGAGCACTATAGAGTCGATAAAACGAACTCATGGTCAAAATGCCGCGGATTCCGAGCAACTCCTTGATTAGAGTATTTGCCATATGACTCAAGAAGATCCTGAACAAAGAGGTCTGGATAATACCCCCGCCGTACATATATGGGCTCGCCAGCACGACATCGAAACCTTCCAACCGGCGGACCAACATCTGGTGCAATGTCTGGATTCTTGAGGTGTTGTCGCCCTCGAGTGTTACGGCCCAATCTGTCTGGCCCAGCACCGAATGCAAATGCTCGAAGCCCGTACCGAAAGCAGCTCCGGGTCCACAGTTGCTCTGATGCGTCAATACCTCGACAGAGAGCGATCCGCTGTGCTGCATGATCCGTGCCGAAGTATCGTCCGTGCTGCCATCGTCCACGAAGATGATCCGGCATTCGAACTGGCCATCCAGGCTGGCGCGCAGCTCCTCGAGATTGCTCATCAATCGAGGAATATTGGGAGATTCGTTGAGAACCGGGATAATGAAGAATAGCCGAGGCGAAGCGAGCATTTGTTAAGTCTTGGGATTTTCCTCTTCCTGGAAAAACTCCGGATTCACTGCGCGGATGTTCTCCAGGTTGTTTCGGAACCACTGGACTTGCAACTTCATGCCCTCTTCCAAGTCGACGCGAGAACGGTAGCCCAGCAAGTAATTCGCCTTGGAGCTGTCGACCCGGCGCTGAAGCGGATCTTGGTAAAGCCGGGAGAAGTCGGTGTAGGGAATAAAACGCAACTGAGGCTTTTTCGGAATTCCTGCAAGGCGCCAGATCAGGTACGCCAAATTCACAATGCTGATTTGGGCGGAGCTGCCAACATTAATGACTTCACTATCGGCATAGGGCGTTTCAAAAACTCTCAGGGTCGCCTCGATTGCGTCGGAGATGTAGGTAAACGGCCGGGTCTGATTTCCGTCGCCGTGAATCGGAATGGGACGATCGCTCAACGCCGCAGCAATAAAAAGATCTTGAGCACCGCTCAGTTTCGACAGGTGGAGGGTTGGACCATAAACTCCGGAATAACGAATGATCGCAACGGGTATGCCATACTTCTCCGCATACGCAAAACACAGGTGTTCGCCATAAATCTTAGAAGCGGCAGCTCCCCACCGATGAACGCGCGATTCGCCCAATACCAATGGGCTCTCCTCGGTGAAACTGGTGTCGGGGCCCTTTCCATAAACATCGTCAGTCGAAGCAAAAATCAGGCGAGCATTTTCCCTCCTGGCACACTCCAACATGATCTCTGTTCCCTTGACGTTTACGTCAAGGGTTCTCAAATAGTCGCCGTAACGCGGAATCTTTTGAGCCGCCAAGTGAACGATGACCGACACTCCCTCGCAACCTTCATTCATCCTGGCTGGATTCAGGATGGAGTCCTGGTAAAAGCGGAACCTTTCGTGGTCCAGATACGATTCGATATTGGCCCGAACGCCCAGAGACAGATCATCAACTCCCACCACGTCGTGTCCTTTGTCGAGCAATGCCTTGGCCAGATGGGAACCGATGAGGCCCGCCACGCCCGTGATGAGAACCCTTTTCCTCATGACCGGCCCTCCCCAAGGTTCGTAACGGAGCGCTGCCATTCGATTGTTTTGCGCAAGCCCTCTTCAAGGCCAACCTGCGGTTCAAAGCCCAACAGGTTTCGGGCTTTGGAGATTTCCGGAACACGATTGCGCACGTCTTCATACTTTCCGAAGGTTTGGTAAGAGATGAGCTTCACTTTCGGATCTCCTTTGCCAGCCAACCGCCAAACCAGCAACGCCAGATCGAGAATACTGATTTCGTGAACGTTGCCCAGGTTGAAGATCTCTCCAGCGGCTTTCGGCGAAAACATCGTTCGCAGGATGCCATCGACGTGGTCAGAGATATAGGTGAAACTGCGTGTCTGCTGGCCATCACCGTGGATCTCCATAGGCTGATCCCTGAGGGCAGCATCAATAAATACGGACTGAGGACCTCCCCACCACGTGGTGTTCTGTCCCGGCCCGTACCCGCCAAAGAAGCGCAGAGCCGTGACCGGAACAGCGTATTCTTGCTGGTAGGCGAAGGCGTAGTGTTCGTCCATGATCTTTGAAACGGCGTAAGCCCAGCGCTTCACGTTGGTCTCTCCCAGGTAGAGATCGTGTGTCTCGGCAAATGGAAGATGAGGGTTTTTCCCATACACGTCGGAAGTAGAAGCAAACACAACTCTGGATTTGCGCTCTTTCGCGGCTTTCAGCACCGATTCTGTTCCGTGCACATTGATTGTCAGGGTATCCAGTGCATTTCCATAGCGCGGAATCTTAAACGCAGCCAAGTGAACAAGTATCCCGGCGTCTTCCGCCAGGCGGCGCATCGCCTCCTCGTCCCGGACGTCTGCCTGAACGAACTCAAACCCAGAAGAGCCGAAATGCTTCTCGATATTCCGCGTGGTGCTTTGCGAAAGATTGTCGACTGCGCAAACGGCGTGGCCCTTTTCCAGCAGAGCACTGCATAGGTTCGAACCAATAAAGCCTGCCGCACCAGTCACCAAAATTTTTTCTAGGCTCATTTCACCGTTTCTAATGTCAATTGAAGAACTCGCGCACTGCAGAAGTAACCAGATCTATCTCAGCCCCCGGCATCTCCGGATAGATCGGCAAGGAAATGATCTCCCGCGAAACTGCTTCGGCAATTGGGAAGCGTGTCCCCTCCGGAACGTAGTGGCGGAACGCAGGTTGCTGATGCAACGCGAGGGGGTAATGAATCGCGTGCCCGACTCCGTGGCTCTTGAGAAACTCGGCCAGCGCATCGCGGCGTGACGTGCGAATCGAGTACTGATTGTAGACATGACGGACGCCGGAAGCACAATACGGCGTCACCAACTCCAACCCTCCAAGAGCTTCGTCATAGCGATGCGCAATGCGAATGCGTGCCTCGGTCCAGGCTTCCAGATGCCGCAGCTTGACCCTGAGCACCGCGGCCTGCAGCGTGTCGAGGCGGCTGTTCACGCCCAGGATTTCGTGTTGATACCTTTTCTTCGATCCATGCACCGTCACCATGCGGCAATGTTCCGCCAGAGTGGCATCGTTGGTCACCATCGCGCCGCCGTCGCCATAGGCGCCGAGGTTCTTGCTGGGGAAAAAGCTGAAGCAACCGATGTCTCCAAACGTTCCCGCACTGCGTCCGTGGTAGCGGGCGCCGATGGCCTGGGCCGTATCTTCGATAACTTTAAGACCGCGCTCTGCGGCCAGTGTCAGCAGCGGCGCCAGGTCTGCCGGCTGGCCGTACAGATGCACGGGAATGATTGCCTTTGTCCTGCTGGTAATACGTGCAGCAATCTGCTGAACGTCCAAATTATAGGTCTTCGCATCGATGTCGACGTATACCGGACTGGCGCCGAGTAACGCGATGGTTTCAGCAGTTGCCACAAAGGTGAACGGCGAAGTGATGACCTCGTCGCCACGACTAATGCCCAGCGCCATCATGGCCACCTGCAACGCGTCGGTTCCGGAAGCGCACCCAACTGCATGTCCCGCGCCGAGGTAGGTCGCAAGATCCGCCTCAAACTCGCACACTGCCGATCCCATGATGAAATCGGTGCCCGTCAACACCGACTGAATGGCTTCGTCAATCTCGGTTTTGATGCTCAGATACTGGCGGTGGAGATCCACCATCTTGATCTGCATGCGTTGTAGGTCCTTCCCAGGTTCAACGTTTGATTTCCAAGAATAGGGTCCTAAAGCTCAGCTTAAGAAAGAGTACCCATCCAAAACATTTGTTATTGGTCATCGACTATTTGCGATTTGTCATTGCCATGCCATCGGCAATACCTCGCGATAGAAAATAGGAAATCGTCGATAACCAATAGCAAACGGCCGGTTGCCAGGCTCGCGGATTGCTTGCCGCCGTTCCTGGCGCATCGAAGGGAGACTCTAATTCCAGGTTTAGCGCTTGAGTAGAACTTCACCAATCCGTTCGGCAGTTTTCCCGTCCCAGTGGGGTATCGGTTGCGCCTTCTTGCTCTTGCCTTCGCAGACAGCGTCCACCCACTGCAGCACGCCTTCAGAATCAAGCCCAATCAGCGTATTCGTTCCCAGTTCGACCGTCACCGGTTGCTCGGTCTCCTGTCGCAGCGTCAAACAGGGCACGTTCAAGTGCGTGGTTTCAGCCTGCACGCCGCCGGAATCGGAAAGGATACCCTGCGCATGCTTTGTCAGGTAGAGAAAATCCAGGTAGCCGAGCGGCTCGGTCAACTGGACTCCGGGTGCTGATCTCAATTCATTGAGAAGTCCAAACTTTTCGAGTTTCCGCAACGTTCTGGGGTGAACTGGAAACGCCAGCGGCGCACGGGTCCCAATCCTGCCGATTAAGCGGACCAGCTGTGCAAGGGTCTCCCTGGAATCGACGTTGCCGGCCCGATGCAGGGTGATGACGAAATAATTCCGGGGTTGAATTTGCAGAGTCTTCAAGATCGGAGAGCGATCCGCTTTGGCCTCAAACTGCATCAAAGCATCGATCATGATATTGCCGGTCAAATGAATGCGATCAGGGGCAACGCCCTCTCTGAGCAAATTCACGACACCGGCTTGCTCGGTAACAAACAGCACATCGGACACCTGGTCGGTCAGCAGCCGGTTGATTTCTTCCGGCATGCGGCGATTAAAACTTCGGAGCCCGGCTTCCACATGCGCCAAAGGGATATGCTCTTTGGCGCACACCAGTGCGCAAGCCAGCGTGGAGTTCACGTCGCCAAACACCACGACCCAGTTCGGGCGCACGCTCTGAACCACTTCTTCAAACCGCATCATGACCCGCGCCGTCTGCACAGTGTGGCTGGCCGAGCCTGCCTCAAGATGAAAATCGGCTTTCGGCAGTTCCAAATCCCGAAAGAACGCGTCCGACATCGTGGCATCGTAATGCTGGCCCGTATGAACGATCAGGCTGCGAGGACGGTCGCGATGTTTCAAGAACGCCTGGTGAAGCGGCGCCACTTTCAAAAAATTGGGCCGCGCGCCCACCACGGAGAGGATGGTCTTAATCATGGGCCGGCATCGCACCGCTTTCTTCAATGGGCCGGAGTTGCCCGTCCACCTTCTGATAGCGGCCCTGGCAGGCACTGCAGGCTGCCTGCGATGCACCCTCCGCAAATGACAACCGGCTGCCACATTGGCACATCCATCCGGCGCGTCTCGCCGGATTGCCAACCACCAATGCATAATCCGGAACATCTTTGGTCACGACGGCTCCGGCGCCCACAAAGGCGTAGCGGCCAATTGTGTGCCCGCACACGATGGTGGCATTGGCGCCAATCGAAGCGCCCTGTTTCACAACGGTTTGCCGGTACTCGTTGCGTCGCACGATGTGACTGCGAGGATTGATCACGTTCGTGAAGACCATCGACGGCCCCAGAAACACGTCGTCTTCACAAATCACGCCGGTGTAGATTGAGACGTTGTTCTGCACCTTGACGTTTTCCCCGAGAATGCAACCTGGCGAGACCACGACATTTTGCCCGATGTTGCAGTTCCGGCCAATCTTGCAGTCTCTCATGATGTGGGAGTAGTGCCAGATCTTTGTGCCAGCGCCAATTTCACACGGCTCGTCAACGCAACTGGTAGGATGGGCGGAGTATCCGGGCCGGGCCGCCACGACCGGCGTGCCAGGATCAACCTGCCGGCCCTGCTGTTCCAACGATTCCTGGCAGGCATTCAACAGCCGGAGCACTCGCAGCCCCTCTGCACCGTCGGTGCGCGGCGCATCCCGTGTCTCAATACACTCCAGAAAATGGCGGCATTCTTCCTCCAGAGGTTCTTTCTTCTCGAACTCCACTGGAACCCCTTCGGCTCTTTCAGGGATGGGCATGCGATTCACCCACTGGATGCGGTGAGGGTAAAGGATGAGCTTGTTCGACGATACCATGTCGTCAAACACAGCCATCTGGCGCTCGCCCACCACAACCAGCTTTTGCTCCTTGAAGGGATGCAGCCAGCTCACAAAGATATGTGCGTTCGCGCCGCTGCCAAATTGAAAGTTACTAACGGTGACATCGGCAATCGAACGGTGCAGATAGTTGCCACCCTGCGAGGCAACCCGCACGGGCATTTCGTTCAGCAGCATGAGCATGACTGAAATGTCGTGTGGAGCAAAACTCCAAAGGATGTTTTCCTCCGTTCGAATGCGTCCAAAGTTGAGCCGGTTGGAATAAACGTAGTTAATCTTTCCCAGTTCCCCGCCCTGAACCATGGCCTTCAGCTTGAGCAGAGCGGGGTGGTATTGGAGAATGTGTCCAACCATCAGCAGCCGCTGGTGCTCCCGCGCCAGGTTGACCAGTTCTTCTCCATCGGCAATCGTCAACGCCAGCGGCTTTTCAACGAAGACATCTTTGCCCGCCAGCAAGCACTCCTTGCCCAATCGGAAATGGGTCTCAGCCGGAGTCGCAATGACAATTCCCTGGATGGCTGCATCGCCAGTCAGATCGCGCAACAACGGGGTAACCCGGAGATCTGGATGCTCTTCCTGAAGCCGATTGCGCCGCGCGTCGTCCGCTTCACACACCGCAGCCAGGACTCCGAGCCTTTTCCAGACCCTGAGGTGATTCTGCCCCCAAGCCCCCGCACCGAGCAGCCCAATTTTCATAGATTAGGTTGATCTCCTGTCTTGTAGCGCAGACCTGCCTGTGTTAGTGGGCAGGTCTGCGGCAGTTCGTGGAAATCCTGGAAGAAAGCCGCAGACCGCCAAAAGCGCGGTCTGCGCTACACGATTGTAAACGAGAACACGGTGGGGTCTTGACTACCGATCACGATCTCCGCTTGAGCATCAGCTGACGCAACGCTTCCGGGTTCAGCGCCCTAGACCTCGCTTCCCTAACGGGTTCAGAGAGCCCGAACAAAACGCGCTATCCTAGCACAAATCAATGAAAGGCTTCGCCCGTCCCGCTCGGAAAGCCAGACCTGTAGCCGAAGAGGTCACGACGCGAAGTCGCCCGCCGACAGGCCGCCCGCTTACGTCTACAGCGCCTAAACCAACCCAATTTCTTTGAGTTGAAACGCCAAACGCCGGTTGTCTTTGGTACCAAAACGCGAGGGAACGAAATGCCGGTTGGTTTTCAGGACAACTTCGAGAGGCTCTCTGTTGGGCTGCGGCAAGATGGGGCACGTCATGACAAACTGACGTTCACGCTTGACCTTGCGCTGCTCCATAACGCGGCCGTTCAGGCTCAGTTTGATTTTCATGGGCAGCGCCCGGCCGGGAACTTCCTGGGTGCTTCCAACGACGCGAATCATCTTCTTGTCCTGGATGTCGGTGAACAGGAAATAGGAACAATCCGCCACCCACCCGTCAGCATAAGGGCTGGGCTGTCCCATGCGCGTCACTTGTTTGAAGATGAGATAGGTAACTACTTTTCTCAGAGACTCGCTGCCGCGTTCGAGCCAGGTCCAGCGGACCCAGGGAACGGCATGGCGCAGTTTTTCCAGGAAAGCGTCCTGGTAAGGGTGCCAGCAATAGTTGAAAAACGCCGGCGGATAGCGCCGGTTTCCGTGCCGGCGCATGATCGACGTGAGTTCCTCCAGCCGCAACACGCCTCCGGCGAATGATTTTGCCTGTGGATACTCACGCAGGACGCCGAGGTACTCAGGCAGGTAATCCACCTTGAAGCGCTTGCCAATCCGGATGAATAGATCCCAGTCCATGCCGTAGTGCAATGACTCATCCACCATCGGTATCACGTCAAAGACTTCCTTCCGTATGAAGACGGTCTGTTGAAGAATGTAGTCTCCGTAGTAGATCAGCCGCCACAAGTTGAAAGGCTCTGTCGCCGGGAAGCGACCGGTGATCTGGCCATGGATATCCATCAAATAGCCTTCGCCGTAAATCATCATGGTTTCGAGATTTTCGGCCAGGTGCCTGGCAGCTTTGCCGATGGCGCCAGGAAGCAAAGTGTCATCGGAATTCAGCCAGGCCACGATCTCGCCGCGCGCCATGCGAAAGCCTTTGTTGATGGCGTGCGACTGCCCGCCATCCGGCTCTGAGATCCATTTCAAACGACCTTCATATTTGCGGAGAATCTCAAGGGTGTTGTCGGTTGAGGCACCATCGATGACGAGGTATTCGATGCTGGGATAGTCCTGGCCGAGGACGCTTTGAATCGTTTCCTCAATGAATTGTCCCTGGTTGAAGGAGGGCGTGACGATGGAAACCAGCGGATTCAACTTCGGCCTCCTGTGCGTGCGTTCAGACTGCGGAGACTCTGCTGCGGGGAGAGAAGGCGATCCACCAGAAACCCCATTACGTAGGCAGGCGATCTTCGGTTCATCCATAACCATCGTCCAAGGCTCTTCCCGAGCAGGGAAGCACGAAACGGGCTCCTCCGAAAAAACCCGTCGTAAGAGCCAGAAGCCGACTCTTCGGCGCCGTACACCCAGTTGAACGGCACGACTCCGAAATGCCGCCGAACCACCGTCATGATCTCTTCCAGGGATTGCCGGCGGCGGGACAGGGTCTTGTTGCTGGCGTGCATGCGCGATGAAGCCAGAACCTCTGGAATATGCTTAAACTTCCATTGGGGATTCTGCTGTTGTAGCTTCCCAAACCGAATCCACAAATCCAGGTCCATGGCGTACTGCAACCCTGTGTCAAGACCGCCCGCGGCCTCCAGTAAAGAACGCCGAAAGAAGCAGGCAGGTTGGCATATGAAGCAGTGATATGCCAGCGCAGCCAGATCGAAATCGCTGGTCGGGTAGGCTTCCAGGAGGTTTCCCAGTTCATCCACGTGATGGGCGTTTCCGTAAAGCAGCATCAGATCAGGATCCTCAAGAAAATAGCGCGCAACTTCTCTCAGGGCACCTGGACTGTAAAGGTCATCGGCGTTGAGCCAACCCAAAACGTCAGCGCGTGTCATGCGGAAGCCTTTGGTGATGGCATCTGCCTGGCCGCGATCGGGTTCCGAAACCCAGCGAATCGCACTGCCTTGCCGCGTCAAAATCTCCACCGATGCATCTCGCGATCCCCCGTCCACCACCCAATACTCGAGCCGCTCATACCCCTGCTGCAGCACGCTTTGAATGGCTGCTTCCAGGAACGGAGCCTGGTCCAGCGAGGGGGTTACGATGGAGAGACCGAGACTCATGACGGAGGAGACGACGCCGCAGACTCTGATAGCCCCAGCCCTTGCCTGGAGCTGCACAGCTGCAGTACAAACTTTACCAATATGTTCAAACTTTCTTCGATCGTGAGTTCCCCAGTCCGTAGAACAAGCTCAGGGGCTGATGGGCGCTCGTAGGGATCCGTGATACCGGTGAATGCAGGGATAATGCCGCTCTCTGCCTTACGATACAGCCCTTTCGGATCTCGATTCCGGCAAACTTCGACCGGACAATCCAAAAAGATCTCGTAGAACTGGTCGTGGTCAAACAGTTTCCGAACACGTGCGCGGTCTGCCTGATAAGGCGAAATGAGAGCAGCGACCACGATCAGCCCCCCATCGACCAGCAGGCGGGCCACTTCCCCGGCCCGTCGAATGTTTTCGGCACGGTCTGGCTGACTGAATCCCAGATCACTGCATACGCCGCCCCTAAGACGATCTCCGTCCAGGACAAAGCAAGCGAGGTGCGACCTGGCTAACTCACTACTGAGCAGGTTCGCCAGCGTTGTTTTTCCGGAAGCGGAGAGTCCGGTAAACCAGAGAACAAATGGTCGGCAAGGAAAGAGCATCTCTGTTTCTTTATGGTCCCAGGTGTAGGTAAATGGGTAAATGGCTGTGAGGCTCTCAACGAACCAGCCAAAAATCAATCAGAGAAGAAGCGATTTTTGATTGTCACCAGCGGAGACAACAGCATATGTCCCAAGCGGTAGTAATAAGATTTCTTAAGACGGTCAATGTCCTCGTGAAGCCAGGCAATGACTCTCATTCGCTCTTCAGCACTGCGCTTCAATTCCAGAATTTCTGCTTCCTTCTCTTTGGATTGCTTGAGAATCTCGTCGTAGTCCCGCCCCTTGTCCAGCACAGCAAGCCAGTCTATGGAGTGCTCATGAGCGTATGACTTGAGATGGTGCCTGATTTGAGGAGGGTGGAAGATGAGCATATCGTTGACCGCCATGACTTCATGGTCGCAACTTAGCTCGTGGAGCTTGCGGAGAACGATATCAAAGCCAGGCCACTGGTCCACCTCGTAGGGCTTGGGCGGCGCACAGAAAAAGAGACGAGCGTCATCGATCACAATGACGCTCTCCGCATGTAGTACCTTGATTGCCTCTAACTCCTCCAGCAACGGGCATTGCGAATGAGCGCCGGCTGTTTGCTCGTCAGCACACCAGTGGGCGTCCAGCCAAAACAATACCGAGCGGTTCTTCAGCCGGGGCATCAGATCCACAAGGATATGAGCCGAATCGCCCAGCACGGAATGAACCTTGCTAACCTCAGCAAACCTCTTGGTCACCTCCGTGTGAAGATCCTCTGACGCTTCACAGGTATGGATCTCTTCAAAAAAGGGCAGCACGGTCTCGATAGTCTGCCCCTCGAAGGTTCCGGTTTCGACAAAAACGTCGATCGGTAGCGCCCTTTTCAGGGTCTGAATTAGAACCGGATCAATTGAAAATCGGACGGCACCCACTGGATGTTTTTAGCCAGGAAATGCTTCATGAGGACTCCTCATCAAGCAAGTCAATCCTTTCTCCGTATGAATGTATCAATCATGATCTCTTCAAAAGCTTTTGATTGATGCTGCTCCAGGGATTCAGGAGCGCGAACCCCAAGCGGTAGGAGCTGGAGCGGCGCAAATCACTGATCTCTCGAAGCAGCCTCAGAATGTCTGCATGCTGGCGCTGGATCTGCAACTCCTTTTCTGCCGCTTGATTGGCGAGGCTTTGAATCTCAGTGTCCTTCCCTCGTGCCTCGCGAGCAAGAGACTCAATTTCCGCGTCCTTCCCTCGTGCCTCGCGAGCAAGAGACTCAATTTCCGCGTCCTTCTTCCGTGCGTCCTCATCAACCTGTCGGAACTTAGCAAGGATTTCATCATAGTCACGGGCTTTATCCAGCACTGTTAACCAGTCGATGGCGCAGCGGCTCGCAAAGTTTCTGAGGCTGTTCCCAATAGAAGAAGGGAAATAGACGAACACATCGTTCAGCGCCAGGATCTCGTGTGCTGTGCTCAATGAATGGAGCCCTTTGATCACAAGGTCCAGGCTCGGCCACTGCTCTGGGCTGTGAGGCGGAGGAGGAGGAGCTAGGAACAGTCTCGCGTCGTCAATGAGCAGCACACTGCGCTCGTTCAAGTGTCCAATTGCTGCCAACTCGTCCAGCAGAGGGCATTGAGGAACATCCGTAGTCAGCTCCTCACCGCACCCGTGCGCATCCAGCCAGTAGAGTACGGACCGGCTAGCCAGGCGCGGCATCAGTTTCCGGAGGAGTTTGGCAGATGCATCATGGAAGACCTGGATTGCTGGATCAGATTTGAACCGTTCGCAGGCACGTTCATAGTATTTGGCGGAGGACTCGACGGTGTACAGCTCCTGGAACAAGCTGTGCACTTGCCGGACACCATCGCCCTTGAAGGTGCCGGTTTCTACGAAAACCTCCAGCGGCAGCGCACGCTTTAAGACTTCAACCAGGGAAACGTCAATGGAGAAATGTACAGCGCCCATCTAGGTTCGTAACGGCCTTCCTCGATTCTGCATCGAAATGTTCACTTGCTCTACAAATCGCTCAACGGCGTCACAGCGGGCTCCGCGAAAGGAATGGCAACAAACTCCAATCGTCCTACACTGCGTGCCGACGTATTGCCAGCAGGAGATCGATCCTCTGGAGCCGCAAATGGAGCACTACAACAACTGAAAAAATAGCGGCCTGGATTCAGCGGAAGCCCAAAGCCCATCGGACCCGCACCGTCTCATTGCGATTGATCGCTTCCCGCAACGACTCTCCAAAGCGACTCCACGATTGCATCTGGCGCAATCCGCCTCCCAAAGCGCTCACTTTCGCCGAAACCAGAAGAATCTCTTGAGCGCGACCAGCGGCCCAAGAAGCGCGCAGCCCAATCGACTATAGTGGGACTGCTCAAGTTGATCAGTGATCTGCAGTCGCTCTTCGGCAAAGTGTTTCGACACAAGCGTCTCTGCTTCCTTCTCGCGAATCCCATCATCCTTTTCAAGCAAGCTCAGTTTGATTGCCAATTGCTCTTCAGCAGCCTGGCGGAGTTCTTGTATTACATTCTCCTTGGACTGAATCTCTTCTTTCAGCCCGCGAATCTGAGTCCGCAGGGCCTCCTCTGGCGCCGCAACAGGACTGACTGAGTTGTCACCCGGAATGTCCGTGTAGGCCATCCGAAAAATATTCAAGATCGTGTCCGCGACTTCAGGTCTGACATGGCGGTTGTCGGCCTCGAACGGGTTTCCAAACAGGCTGAAGACGAGTTCGTAGGAAGGGAAATAGAAATATCGCCCAGCCGCAATACTCGAAGCCTTAGCCAAGAATGTGTCCAAGCCCACGCGCAAGATTGATTTGGACACCTGGTTGGCAGTGATTGAAGACTGGTTGCGAAACGTCGCCAACAGAGGAATTGGAGAAACCGTAAAAATGATCTTCAATTTACGGCAGTGTTGCTGAACCAAGCGATCAAGCTCCAGCAACGCCTGCTCGGTCTCAGCAACGCTTGCCAATCTAAAGATATGGCGTTCGGGTTCATAGAGGCGCTCCGGCATCGGCCGCCACAATGGTTCATCCTCAACCTGATCGAACCAGACTTCCGAGAGCCCGAGCGTAATCACGACGACATCGGCCTGGCTCAGTGTACTGCGGACCTTGAGGCGACGCTCTTCGTTCGCCTCAAAACAAACTTTGTCCTTGGTAATCCACATTCCCGGTTTGGGAGTGAACTCGCCAAATGCCCATCTAAACTGCTGGACGACAACAAAAACATTCTCAAAAGTCTGGCCCAAGGAAAGGAGCAAATTCTCCTCAGATAGCGCATAGCGCTCCGAGGGTGCCGTCCAGCTGTTGTAGCCATGTGCAGCCAAGAACCTGATGAAATACTCTGCGAAGCAACTACCGAAAGCGATCACCTTGCTCTGCCGGGTGACAAGGGGTACGGACGGACTCCAGCCCAGCAATATGTCCGAAGGGTGAATAGCCCGGTTCGTGGGAAACGGATTGCAAAACTCGCCCTTGAACCATCGGTCTGGCTGCTCAAAATCCAGATCGCCCTTCTGCCCTCTCCACACTGGGGCCGGTAAGGGTTTGTCGACGCTCATAAGCAACTGGTTTCGTCATCCAGGCAGTGATGCAATAAGCAAACAACCATCTCGGGTCTCAGCCGCCGCATCACGGCATGGCCCAACAGAGTCGAATCCGCTCGTGGTTTCTGAGTCATTCTCTCAGTCCTTCCTAATTCATCGGTGTCGATTCAAGAAAGCAACCTATGCTCTGTTTTTCCCAGAGAGTCTCCTCACCTCAGCGTCGAGAATTTCGATGACTTTGAGCCTGTCCTCGGCTGTTGCATTCAGGCGATGAATCAACTCCAGCCGTTCATCGCAAGCCGACTGTAACATGCTGTTCTGAACTAGCAGGTACTCAGAATCGGTGCGGACATAATCATGGACGGCTCCAGTCGCGCCTAACAGACTCCGGTGCTTCTCTGCCGCGACGAACATAAGGTCGGCAACCACCCAAATCCCCTCTGAAGTCGCGTGAGGCTCCACCACCGCTGCCAGCACATACTGATTGTCTCTCATGAACTCAAAAATGTCGTAGTAGGAGCTCTGTACTTGATAGAGATCGACAAACATGGCTTCAACGAGGATGACGGGGCGATGAGCTGCTACGATTCCCTTTGCACCTTGTAGTACTTTGAGATCGTTGCCCTGCGCGTCGACCTTCAGTAAACCGATCGGGGGCAGATCGCTCTGTCCTTCAACAAACTCATCGAGTGTCTCCACGCGCACTAGAGTTGTGTTTCCATTTGAGTCTGGCGTTTTGAAGCTCAGCAGGCTGGTCGTGACTGAAGCGGCAACCGTGTTGAACTCTTTTTCAAAGAGCAGTCCTGTGGCGGAAGGAAAATCTTCTAACACATCCTGCGAGAACTCTCCTGGGTGAGAGCCAACGCCAACAAAAGTAAAGGCTGTCCAAGGCAAAAAACTCCGAATGACCTTGGGCAAGCGACTAGGCCGTGGCAAACGAGAAGAGCTCATCTGAAGAAGCTCCGCACACCGCTGGCCCAAGGCAGATTGCTCTTCTCTAAAGAAAAAAGCGTTTCCCCACGAATCAGAAGAGATCCGGGAAACGGAATCCCGGCATTCTATGCCTTCGCCTTTCCGGCAAAGAGCAATCAAGGTCCTATAGCCCCGCGCATCCAGCAACCTCGACATTTCGGCCAGGGGCGACGGACTCTTCCCTAGGATATGCTGGTCGCCCCAAAACTCCACGCCAATGACGTCTGCTACCAAGAGACTCGCTCCCTCGAGAACTGCTAAATCATGCCCTTCGGCGTCGACCTTGAGAAAGCCGACGTTGCTTGCCAAACGTTCAGCTCGAATCAGATCATCCAGAGCAATAGTCTGAATCTTGATCGATCCGCCTTTGCGGTGGTAGCTGTCAAGTCCGATCCGCTCAAGGCTGTGATAGTACTCATGCAGTTCTCCGTCCTTCTTCAGCGCGAGATGAAAATCTTTGTAACCGGAAGAGTTGCTGACCGCCTCGGGATGAATCATCAAGGTCTCGCAGGAGGCGAATCTCTCCTTCATTCTGTTCCGATTGGCTTCGATCGGCTCAAACGCATCCACCGTCCACCCGGCGCTGACGAAAGGCTCGAGGGTGTCTCCCTGATGCGCGCCAACATCAATCATGCGGTGATTATCGATAGCACTTGCGAACAACTCAAAGAGTTGCAGTTCGAGGGATTGTAACTGCTGGATTTGGCTTGGGGACTTCATCTCAAAGGGCCGGGACATCTGCGTTCACTTCGGGGCAAGAAGGACTGGCCGCGTTCAAACCAAACGCTTCCTCGGGAGTGCAAATCTTTCCAGACACAGGGATTCCGAACATCCCAAGGAAAGGAGCCCGGTCGCTTTCGTAGTCCCAGGACACCGCAAACGGCCCCAGCCACGGGGTTGTGTCGACAACAAAGCCCTGATTGGCAGACGCGCCGACAGAGCGAGCGAGGATAACACGAAAGGTATAGAGGCCTGCCTCAATCATTGCCGAAATTTTCACCTCGAAGAGCGCTATCTCCGATGGAAGCTTTTCCACAGTCAGACCCAAAGTGTATGAACCGAAAGAGCTGACAACCTGGTCGTAGCGGTTCTTGACCACCACACAGACCTCGATCGGATCGGTCGAAACATGCTCGAACATCACCCAGACAATCAGATCCTTGCCCATTGTGACCTTGGAAGTAGGACATTGCTGCTCGTCCAGCAACGCCACTCCCATAAGCCGGGAGTCCTTCACGACTCTATTGTCATAGGAGCTACCTGTCCAGCACGCCAGCGGACCAAATTTCTCGATTACCTGCGATTTTCCCAGGGAGCTGGTGGCGGCGGACGCTCTCGGATTGATCGACTGCTTGCCTCCGTCCTCCTGAAAATAGTACTGGATAGCCTGGGTTGCGGTTCCCAAGTAAGCTAGTTGCCCTTTCCTCAAATAGGCAGCCCGCTGGCAGAGGTCTCGCACAACGCCCATATCATGCGAGACGAAAAGCAGCGTCGTTCCTTTCTCGCGCAGCTCACGCATTCGTTTGGCACATTTCTGCTGAAAAAAGAAGTCGCCCACGCTGAGGGCTTCATCGATGATCAGGACCTCCGGTTCGATCGCTGTCTGAACCGCAAATGCCAGCCGGACTATCATGCCGCTCGAATACGTTTTGACTGGTTGATCGATGAATTCTCCGATCTCAGCAAAACCGGCAATCTCGTCAAAATGGGCATCTGTCTGCTTCTTCGACATCCCAAACAGAGAGGCGTTGAGATAAACGTTCTCGCGTCCAGTGAACTCCGGATTGAATCCGCTGCCAAGTTCCAGCAGGGCCGCCACCCGCCCCTGGACTCTCACCTCGCCCCAAGTCGGCGATAGAATTCCGGCAAGAATCTGTAACAGCGTGCTCTTGCCACTGCCATTACGGCCAATGATACCCAGCGCCTCCCCGCGCTGAACTTCAAGAGAAACACCCTTCAAGGCGCAGAAGTCACGGCCATAGCTTCCGCCGAAACGCGCGAAGAGCATCTGTTTCAATCGATCCTCAGGCCGGTCATAGATCCGATACACCTTGCCGACGTCACGCACGCTAATGACAATGTTCCGCTCAGCTTCAGACATTTTTAGATTACGTCCGCAAAGCCTTTCTTCGCCTTCATGAACCAGGCATAGCCAAAGAGCAGCACCAAGCCGGACGCCAGTAGCCAGGCCAACAACTCTCCCCACTCGGGAGGCAGTCCCCACAAGATCACGCGGCGGAAATTGTCCACGGCAGATGTCAAAGGATTGATCCTGATCCAAGGCCGCAATGACTGCGGCACGACTTCAAGCGAATAAACAATGGGTGTCATAAAAAACAAAATTTGGACACCGAGCGACACCAGATGCCGAATGTCACGAACAAAAACGCCCAAGCCAGCCAGAAACCAAGTCAGGCCAAGCGTAAGAAACGTTAGTGGCAGAATGACAAGGGGCAGGAGCGCCATGGTAACTGGAAATCTTTGGCTTGTTACCAACACGCCGGCAAGCAAGATTATCATACTGACCAAAGCGTGAAAGAGAGCCGATCCCAAAACGCTGACCGGCAAAACCTCCAGGGGGAACACGATTTTCTTGACGAAGTTGGGAACTTCAGCAACGAGGCCCGCTGCCCGGTTAACACAATCGCCGAAGAGGTTAAAAGCAATCAGCCCACAAAAGATGATCAAAGCCGACTGTTTTAGGTTCTGGTGATTGGTTCCGTTCCAGCCGGATCGAAAGATCAGGCCAAACACCACGGTATAGGTTGTCAGAAGGAGCAACGGCTGGGCAAAGGACCAGACTATCCCAAGGGACGATCCCTTGTACCGTCCCTCTATCTCCCGGATTGTGAACTGGGCGATGAGGTCCCGCTGCAGCCAAAGATGGCTAACAAGGGCGATGGGATTTAGGTAGTGTAGCAAGCCATGTTTTCGTTCCAAAGCTTCGCTGATGATCACGGCTGGTGGGAAACCACATACCCTGCGTGAGTTGCTGGCATACTGGCTGTTCGTTCCAGCCTGGAGCCTACCCCTGTTCCTCAGACCGATCGAACCGCAACTGGGCGATCTGCTCAGAAATCAGCCCCAAAAGAAAAAAGAGGAACGAAGCGATGAAGCAAAGCACCGACATGTTTGTCAGTCGATGGGTGGTGACGTACGTATAGGCATAGTTACTGGCACCAAAAGCCAAGAAGAGAAGGCTGAACGGCAGAAAAATCTTCAACGGCGAAAAGAAAGTAGCGATCTTGAAGATGATAAGCAGGAAACGAATGCCGTCCCGCATCGGTTTGATTTTGCTCTTGCTTCTTCGCTCGGCTGCAACAACAGGCTCGTAACAAAGACTGTGCCCGGCTCTGAGCAATGCCAGTGTTATGGTGGTCGGGTATGAGAAGGTGTTGGGCAACAGGTAAGTGAATCGTTTCAACACGCTGGCTTTAATCGCTCGGAACCCGGAGGTCAGATCGCGAATGAAAAAGTGCGCCACGTAAGACGCAAACAGGTTGTAGAACTGATTGGCCACCATGCGGTGCGTGGTTTGCGACCCGTTGCTGCGCGCTCCAATCACCATGTCGTACGGGCCAATCTGTTCAATCAACCTGGGAATATCGGACGGATCGTGCTGGCCGTCGCCGTCCATCATGACAATGATCTCACCACAGGCGCGGCGGATGCCAGTCTTGATGGCGGCGCCGTTCCCAATATTATAGGGATGAGCGATGACCTTCACCTCTAACGGCTCGATGCGCTTCAATGTCTCGTCTGTTGAACCGTCATCGACGATCACCACTTCCCAAGGCCTGCCGAGTCCCTTTAAGACCAGAATGATCTGTTGAACGAGGTTGACAATCGCATCCTCTTCATTGTGCACCGGAACGATGACGCTGACACTGGCGCCTCGGTAGTCGTCGTAAAACAGCCTGCGCGGACGCTCTTGGACAGAGGGGATCGGGAGAGGAGAATCGATCTTCAAATCGCTTGTTGGGGCTGTCAAGTTTTGCTACCGTGTTCGGGCTCTCTGGCCTCGATTTTTAGCCTGTGAAATCAGGATTCTAATCTGCCGACAGTGACGGGTCAACTCTTTATCTTCCAAGGATGTCCAGAGTGAAACAGGGGTTCTGTTCACCCAGTTTTAGTGGCAAAGAAAGGTCGGTTCAGCCATGTTCAAGATACAATCCGCTTTCCTGACATTTGCTTTGCTCCTCCATTGCTTGCCAGCCGATGGGCAGGAAACAATCGTTGAGGTGAAGCAACTGGCGCCTTATTTCATTCTGCCAACCTGGGACGGTAACACCCTTCGCTCCACCAGCCTTAAGGGAAAGGTTGTTGTGCTTGATTTCTTTCAAACCTGGTGCCCCGATTGCCAGAAAGGCGGCGTTGAGTTGGAGAAGCTCTACCAGAAGTACAAAGATCGCGGGTTGGTCGTCGTGGGCATCTCCCACGACAGGGAAAAATCAGCCGTTGTTGCTCCGTACCTCAAAAAGTACAACCTGACCTACCCGGTGCTGCTGGGTGACATCTCTGTGGCACTCAATTACATTCCGGGTATGACGCCACAAGCGCCGAAATTCAACATCCCCTATGTTGTTCTGATTAATCGCGAGGGATATATCGCTGGCCGATTCCAGCAAGGACATGAGAAGGAGGCCACGGATATCAATCTGCTTGAAGAGCGAATCAAGAAACTGCTCTAACAACTTCACGCCGCCTCTCTAATGACCGCGAGGTTCGCGCGTCACGACAACACCCACTGAGTCTCAGCCGCTGGCAGCCGCACAATTCCTCCTCTGCTGTCCGGAATGCAGGGTCGCAGGACGAAGATGCAATTAGTTCTTCTGCCCTTGAACCTGGGACCCAGAGGCTCCAATTCCAAAATAGCCCTCGTCCACTTTCACAGCGCTGCGTGCTTTCATCTCCTGGTATGACGCCTCGTACTTCTGTTGGCGGATGGCATTTTCCACTTCCTGCCGGACCTCTTCGAGTTTGGGCGATTTCAGTTCTTCCAGCTTGAACATCTCAAAACCGAAGGGTGTCTGGATGACCTGACTCGTTTCTCCGGCCTTCAAGGCAAACATCGTCTCGAGCATGGGAGGCGTCAACAACACCCTGGGGTCCTGGTTCACACGGCGGACGTACCCGATATCGCCGCCTTTGCCGGAAGTCATCGGATCGTCAGAGAACTTGGCCGCCAGTTCTTCGAAATCAGCACCCTCCGCAATCTTCTTTCGGATGTCTTCAGCCTTGGCCTTTGCCTGTTCGTCAGTCGGCAACTGGTCCGAAGGTTTGCCATCTGCGTAGAACTGGCTCGTCGACGCCGAGCGCACCACAATCCGTCGGACTTTGGCCTGTTCGAATGATTTCGAATTCGCATCCAGAAATTGCTTCGCTTCTTCGTCCGTCACTTTGATCTCTTTTACCAGCTCCTTCTCGACTTCTCTGGACAACAGACTTTCTCGAAAGAGAGTCATGCTGCGTTTTATATCCTCTCGATCCTCCAGATGGCGTTTCTCGGCCTCCCGAACGAACAGCTTCGTTCGAACCAGATAGTCAGCCAGTTGGGGACGCCCCGCAGGACTGGCAAAATATTGCCGGTTCTGCGGTGGCAAGCTGGCAACAATTTTCTCTACTTCTCCAGCCGTGAGTTTGAAATCACCGACCGAGATAACCACGGCCTCAGGCGAAGTCGATGACTGGCTCAGACACTGCCCCAATGGAATTGCCATGAGAACCAAGAAGCCGCAGGCTGACCGAATGAGGTTACGATAGCGTGAGCAAAACAATGAGTTGTCCCTCCATTTGGAAAAGTGTTTCATGCCAACGCGTTCTACTATAATCTTTCGGCTCGAAAATTGAAACCGCCGTGAGGCGCTCAGGGACTCCGGCACCATTCAGTCCGTCGCCATTGGAGTTCTCCTCCAGCATGCAATCACTGGCAATCAAGCTCAACATTGCGGCCCGCTGGTTGACGATGCTGGGGGTCACGATGCCGCTGGTCAGCATCGCCTTGGCATCCATATTTCTGGCCTGTGCCATTCTCGCATTTGCAGTTGAACGCTTCATCACGCGCCGCCGCCTTTGGTTCCCTCCAATTGCAACGCCACTGCTTCTGTTCATGATGTTCACAGCCACTTCCCTGGTCTTTTCTCCCGAGCCATTTCTCGGCCGCGCAGCCATTAGCAAGTTCTGGCTGTTTGCAATCATTTTGCTGGTGGTCAATGTCTTCAACAAACAACATGTCACGCAGGCCTACCTCGTGCTCTTCGGTCTAAGCGTGATGGCAGCGCTACAGGTGATTGGTCAATTCCTGATCATCGGACAGGTCAGCGTGGAAACGCGGCTCACAGGGTTCATGGGACATTGGATGACTTTGAGTGGAGAGCTCATGCTGGCGTTCATTGCAGGGACTGGATGCCTTCTATTTGGCCGGCCCCGGCGCCGTTGGCTCTGGGTTGCAGGTCTGGCCCTGGTGGGCGTGGCGCTTTCAATGACCTTGACGCGCAGTGTCTGGCTCGCCACGCTGACCGGCCTCATCGTTCTGCTGCTGATGCGCCATTGCCACTGGAAGACTCTCGCCGTAGCCGGCCTCACCACTGGCCTCCTTGCAATCGCGGCGCCTGATGTCATTCAAAAGCGCATTTACAGCATGTGGGATGCAAACGACCCGTCGAATTATGCCCGCCTGGCCATTTGGAAGGCGGGACGGCACATGGTCGAGGCTCACCCTTGGTCCGGAGTTGGCCCGCAAAGAATCTCGCGCGTTTTTTACGACTACCACCCGATACTGAGTGACCGGAAACGTTCCGGGTTCTACCCAGTCCACATGCACAACAATCTGCTGCAGTTCGCTGCCGAACGCGGTATTCCCTGCGCGCTGGCGTGGCTTTGGCTCATGGTGAAGCTGGCCGGGGATCATTGGATCCGGTTTCGGCGATCCCTGGCGGCAGACGAAACCAGGGCTGTCTCAGCGGCGGGCTTCACCGCAGTGGTCGTTCTTTTTCTGGCGGGGTTGTTCGAATTCAACTTCGGCGATTCCGAAGTCCTGATGGTCTTCCTGTTTCTGATTTCAGCTCCCTACGCTCTCACGGAATCGACGGGGTTGTGCCCTTCGTGACGGTTTGGCTCAGCCGGTTGTGGCGGTCATAGGCATAATCCACCGTCTCTGCTGAGATTGCATTAACCGCCTGGGTGCTCTCACCGATGTGGCTGGGAAAGACCTTGTAGGGCACCGTGCTTTTCAACGGTCTCCGACTTTGGACGTGACAGGCTGCCAACTTTCAGGCTCTGAGCCACGCTCCGGCAACCGCGCGTCGTGCCCGGCGGGGTCTGCGCCACAACTACAAACGCTCTTGTGGAGGGGATGCAGACACCATCTCGAGATGTTTGCGCCACCCAGCGGTAGGGCCCAGCGCGCCGTAGGTATAGGTAGTTCCTCACACGGTTTCGACGGCGCTTGATCCTAATCTGTTCGGCGCCTCTCATGCCATGGGCGGGTAATATTTGGACTCATATTTTATTTAAGGGCTGAACTCACCGCCACGGACTCCTCTTCCTGAACTCGTTCCACCGCCGCCCGATTCGTCAACGACCTCCATCGACCAGTTCTCGCCAGTGTTGTCTCCACCCCGGTCGGATCGCAGGCCGCCCGCGGCCAAAATCCCCGCTCGAATCTGCCTACCCTCCACGCCCGCGCTGAATCGACCCTTTTCAGCGAATTTCCCGTATTCGCTCTTACGAATGCGGAATCGCTGCCCTCCCCCTGATTGGGATTGATCCCCGCCCGCTACATGATCTAGAATCGCTCGAATTGATTCACTGGACAATTTTCGGATCAGCTGTTCGGGTGAGGCCTACTCTTGGACTCCTTTAGCTTCGGAACCTGTCCCCTTTGCATCAGGTCATCTGGCTACCCTGAAGATAGAGGACACCATGGTGGGCTAAGACCTTTCTTCGCATTGTAGCGAAACCAAACTGAAAGCTAACCGTCGCGGGATTGATGCGAGAACTGGTGGGGGAGAAGTGCGATGACGCCTGATCGTCGCCAAGAAATCGAGTGCCTGTATCAGTCTGCCTTGAAGCGAGAGGCCAGCCAGCGGACTGCCTTCCTGCAGGAGGCATGTGCTGGAGACGAGGCACTGCGTCAAGAAGTGGAACAGCTGCTATGCGATCGGCAACACTGTGAGGACGCTGAAGCAACTACGCTGGAGTCGTGTGTCGAAGGGATGGCCAGGGATCGAAACCATTGGCTGGTTGGGCGCACACTCGATCATTACCGGGTCATTTCTCTTCTGGGGAAGGGTGCAATGGGTGAAGTTTACCTGGCCGAGGATAGTAAACTCGATCGCACCATCACCCTCAAAATCCTGCCTGGCGGTTTTGCTTCGGATCCGGATCGAATGCGGCGCTTCATCCTGGAGGCCAAGGCTGCCTCGGCGCTGAATCACCCCAACGTCGCAACCATCCACGAAATTGGGGAATCGGACGGCATCCACTTCATTGCGATGGAGTATGTGGAGGGGCAGACGCTGGCCCAAAAGATCCAGGGGCAGCCTCTCGAGAAGGGCGAGATCGTGAAGTTCGGCATGCAGGTGGCGGATGCGCTGGAAGAAGCCCACGGCAAAGGCATCACCCACCGCGACATCAAGCCCTCGAACATCATGATCAACTCTCGCGGACAGGTGAAGGTGCTGGACTTCGGACTGGCAAAGATGTCGAAACCAGGCGGTGCCGTGCAGGGTGATAACACGACTCAACTGCAAACCGAAATCGGCGTAGTGATGGGCACCGTGCAGTATATGAGCCCAGAGCAGGCGCTTGGAAGAGAACTGGACCACCGGACCGACCTCTTTTCGGTGGGCGTCGTACTTTATGAAATGACTGCTGGCCGGCTGCCTTTCTCTGGATCGTCGGCAACTGAGATAATCGGCCGAATCCTCCATTCTCAGCCGGAAGCGATTTCCCGCTTCAACGGTACAGTCCCTGACGAATTGGAACGCATTATTAGCAAGTGCCTTGAGAAGGATCCTGAGCGGCGCTACCAGTCGGCTCAAGAGCTTCGGGTGGATTTGGAACGGCTGAGTGGTTCGTCTCCGCTGGCGGCCTCGCAATCTCATCGCCTGAAATGGAGCAACCGTTGGCAAATCGTCAGGTCGCATTGGAGGGCTGTGACTCTGGTGACGCTGGCGCTCACAGCCGCTGTAGTCCTTATGCCCTGGTTTGTCGGAAACAACCCGGTTCTTTCCTTTAATCCCCGGGACTGGGTCTTGATCGCTGATTTCGAGAATCAAACAGGAGACCCGCTCTTTGATAAAACCCTCAACACCGCATTTGCTGTGAGCCTGGAGCAGTCCCCTCATGCGAATGTATTTCCGAAAGCACGGATCGATGCCAGTCTGCAGCGCATGGGAAAAACCGGTGTGCAACAAATCGGCGAAGCTTTGGGACGCGAAATTTGCCAGAGAGAAAATATCAGAGGCCTCATCGCATGCGCGATCAGCAGGATCGGGCAGCAATATGCGCTGTCCTCACGCCTCATCAATCCGCACAGCGGTGACACCGTTCGCT
>Ga0163150_10002873_pt1 | contig 25417 bp, 19 predicted proteins | sample OliLakLV19P2IB_FD_148628 | JGI IMG/M metagenome (GOLD analysis project Ga0163150, IMG submission 148628) | Freshwater microbial mat bacterial communities from Lake Vanda, McMurdo Dry Valleys, Antarctica - Oligotrophic Lake LV.19.P2.IB | ecosystem: Environmental > Aquatic > Freshwater > Lake >...
GCGGCGGTCGCTCGACAGGACGGGCCTCAAGTCGGCGCTTCATCTGGTCAGCGCCTTCGCCGGCGAAGCCTCCTTGTCGCTGGGCCAGGTCGCCGTCGACGACAAGAGCAACGAGATCACGGCCATCAACGAATGGGGACACGATCCGACAGGCGGCTCGATAGGAATTAGCATGTCGTCCAACACCATGACCATCACGCTCGCCGACATCATCACCGCGTCGCAGCGCATCCGGCCGCAGGTCGCGATGACGCCGTGCCCGCATTCGGTGGCGCTGTCGCAGGCGACGGGCTGCGAGGTCTACTGCAAGCTCGATCACTTGCAGCGCACGGGCAGTTTTAAGGAGCGCGGGGCACGCAACGCGCTGATGTTGCTCGATGATGCTGGCAGGAAGCGCGGGGTGATCGCGGCGTCGGCGGGAAACCACGCGCTGGCGTTGGCGTATCACGCGGGGCTTTTGGGGGTGCCGGTGACGGTTGTGATGCCGATGCACGCCCCGCTGATGAAGGTGGCGAACTGCCGGGCGCTTGGGGCGCAAGTGTTGCAGGGCGGGCAGTCCATCGCGGACGCCGCGGAGCTGGCGCACAAGCTCGAGGCCGATCGCGGGCTGACCTACATCAACGGCTTCGATGACCCGGCGATCATCGCGGGGCAGGGCACGATGGGGCTGGAGATATTGGAGCAGGTGCCGCAGGTCGAGGCGATCGTGGTGCCGGTGGGCGGCGGCGGGCTGATCGCGGGGATCGCGCTGGCGGTGAAGGCGACACGTCCAAACGTTCACGTCATCGGCGTCGAGCCACAGCGGGCGGCGAGCTTTACCGCCGCGATCGAGGCGGGCAAGCCGGTTCGGATCCATTCGCGGCCGACGCTGGCCGACGGCCTGGCCGTGCCGCGCGTCGGCGACAACGCGTTCGCCATTGCGCTGGATCGCATCGATCGCGTGGTGACCGTCAGCGAGCACGCCGTGGCGATGGCGGTGCTGCGGCTGATCGAGTTGGAGAAGAGCGTGGTGGAAGGCGCGGGCGCGGCGGGACTGGCGGCGCTTCTGGAAGGAAAGCTGCCGGAACTCAAGGGAAAAAGGGTGGTGCTCCCGCTTTGCGGCGGCAACATCGATACGCCGGTGTTGGGAAATATCATCGATCGCGGGCTCGTCGCCGATGGCCGCCTCTGCCGGTTCCATGCGACGATCAGCGACCGCCCCGGCGGCCTCGCGCGGTTTGCGGCGGTGCTCGCCGAGGCGGAGGTTTCGGTGCGCGACATCGCCCACGACCGGGCGTTTGCGGGCGATGATGTAAACCAGGTGCTGGTGCACTGCGTCGTCGAGACGCGCGACGCCGAGCACGCCAAGGCGCTGCACCTGCGGCTAAAAAATGAGGGCTACGTCGTGCGCGGCGATCCGGGAGCGGTGGTGTGACGAGTGGCACGGGCAGGCCGCTGCTTTGAGCGGTTTGCCCGTGGTCGGGGTAGTGTGACTGATTCCCCACGGGCAAACCGCTCAAAGCAGCGGCCTGCCCGTGCCACCCAACGCAAGGGTGTTCACTTCGCCATCTTAATTCGCAGGTTGCGATACTCCATTTGGTTGCGGTCCGCTTCCAGCCCGATCGGGCCCGTCTCCGGCAGGCGCAAAGCCGCCTCCAGCACCTCGCCGTTGCAGGTGCAGTGAGCGACGTTGTCCTTCACGATCACGACGATCTGGTTCCAGTCCTGCGGCTTGTAGCTCTTGAGGTTCTTGTATGGACCGGCGACGAGGTAGTCGCGCACCTGGAGCTGCGGGCCGCGCACGAACAGGCCGCTGTCGGCGTTGACCGCCGCGCGGAACTCGACGCGCAGCTCGAAGTCCTTGCCAAACTTCGCGGTCGTCCACAGTTGCCGCAGGGCGGGACCCGCGCCGCGGCCGTTGACGACGATCATGTCGTCCTTCGCGGTGTAGCGCTTGTCGCTTGACTCCGTCTTGCCGTCGAACACTTCCTCCTTGCCGTCCTTGTCCTTGTAGCACCAGCCGGTGAGGTCCTTGCCGATGAGGTCGACGAAGCCGTCGTCCGCCTTTTTGTCCGGCTGCTTCGCATCGGCCTTTGGACCCGCGTCCTTCTGTTCCGCCGCGCGTTTCACGAGGCGCTCGAGCGAAGACCGGCCGACGTGGCCATCGGCATTGGCGGCGCGGAACATCGCGTCGCCTTCGGGGATCACCTTGCGGATGTCGGCCACCGGCACGCGGAACTCGGCTGGTGCCGCCTTGTCGCGCGGCGGCGAACGGTGAAACACCGCGTCGCCCTTGGAATCGGCCGCGAAGAAGCCGACACCGGTGGGCGACTTGATCACGATCGAATCATCAGCCGCGTCGTAGTTGATGCTGATGTCGTTCTTCTGGGCGAACTCACGGGCGTCGAGCGCAAACCAGCGCGAGGTGAGCAGCGACTCGGCGCTGGGCGGCGCAAAGGCGGTGGCTTCTTCCGGCTTGAATAAGCGCGGGTTGTTGTTGCGGCGGGTCGGCTCGGACAGCGTGAAGACGCGGTTGAACTGGTCGAACCCGCGGCTCATGACGTCGGTGCTCACGCGCGTGTGCGGCAGTCCGAAGGCGTGGCCCATCTCGTGCAGCGTGGCGCCGATGGTGGTCGCCGCGGCGGACCAGACCATGCCGCGGCCACCCGAATCGTCCTGCGTCTTGGTGGTGTCCATGCGGGTCGCGTCCATGAAGACGCCCTGCACGTCCGCGAGCGACGACGGCCAGGTGAACAGGTTGCCGCTGCCGAAGAGGCCTTGGTTGCCGCCGCCGAGCGCGGTGTGGCCGCTGGCCCTCTTCGTCGCCGGGTCCCAGCGCGTGTAGGCGGCGATCACGATGTTCTTCGCGTGCTTCATGTCGAACGCGGCGTTCACCTCCTTCGCCACCTCGCGGTACCACGCCTGGTCGTCGAGCTTGTAGTAATCCGCCGCGGGCTTGGCGCCTTTGTGGACATGCACCTTCACCTTGCCTGCCTCGTCGAGTTCCATGTTGAACGTCTGCCGGCCGTAGCCCAGGTCGTGCATGCGCTCGGCGGTGAGCGTCTGCATCAGCTTCATCGCGGTGTCGAGCTTGGCGTCGAAGTCCTGGGCGTCGTTCTCGCGCTGCGATTGGTACGCGGTTTCACCGGTCGAGTCCGTCATGTAAATCATGCGGACGAAATGCGGGTTTGTCTGCGGCTTGTAGTTGAGCGTGATCGCAAGCGGCGCCGCGGCCGTGACGCCTTCACCGGCGGAACCGGGCGCGATCGTGAGCTTGTTTTCACCCGGCACGAGCTCCGCGAGCACCTTGAACTTCCTGCCGAGCGCTTGGCCCTTCATCGTCGCGGTCGGCCGCTTCGACGATGCGTTGGTGAGCGTGACCTGCGTGGCCTTGGCGTCGGAGAGTTCGCCGACGAGCAGCGCGACGGGATAGCGAATCACCTCGCCGGGGGTGTAGTTGGTGACGCGGGCGGCGGCCGCATTGGATGCCGCGAAGGGCTTCTGGACTTCGGCATAACCGAGTGCGGGCGAGGCGATCAGCGCGAGTAGATAGAGGATGCGCAGAAGTCGTTCAGGCATTTCCTGCTCCGGTTAGAATTCGATGGGTCGCAACACTTGCGAAGAGGCGTCATTCTATGGTTTGACGTCTACACGTGCGGTCCGGCGTTTTGTCAATCCCCGGGAGGCTGGGGTAGGAGCGGGGTAAGATCGATAATCAGTTTAGGAACGTGAATCGTCGCCACCGTCCAGATCAGCGCGTCGTCGATTTCGCCGTACTCATTCGCCAGGCGGTGACGTTGAGCCATGATCGGACGCCAGGGAACAATTGGATGTTCGTCCTTGAATGCGTCGGACAACCCTCGCGCGGCTTCGCCGATGATCTCAACCTGGCGCTCCACCGCTGATCGAAGAAGCAGGTCCGTTTCGTATTGCTCGAAGGTGCGGTCGGCGACGAAGGAAACGACCGCGCGTGCGGCGTTCAACATGTCCAGCAGCCAAGCCGCATCGCGATCCGGATCGTGACGCTCACGCGGCATAGATCACTCGATAGCTGTTCATGATCGCCCGTTTGCGGAATGGATTGCGGATCTTGCCTTTCTCGATCACATCCACCGGCCGCCCGAAAATCGCCTCGAGTTCCTCTTGAATGTCCGGCGTGTTCTCGAAAGTGAAGCCGTGGCCGGGTTGAAATAGAAGCATCACGTCCACGTCGCTGTGCGGCCCGAAGTCGTCTCGAATGCAAGAGCCGAAGAGGGACAACTCCCCCACGCCGTATTTGCGGCAGAAGGCCTCGATTCGAGCTGTCGGCAACTGGAGCTGGGCGTTCAAGACCATGATCATTTCCAATGGCGGCGGCGCAGTCCGACGAACGCCTCAAACCTCCATCGCCTTCAGCCTGCCCGTCGAGTCGCCGAAGCGATCCGCCTTGACGCTCATGCGGTCGAAGAGGGAGAGGAAGAGGTTGCACATCGGTTCTTCGCTCACGTGGACGTGCTTGCCGCCGGTCTTGATGGTGCCGCCGCCGCCGCCGGCGAGGAGGCAGGGGAGGTCGCGGTGGTCGTGGCGGTCGCCGTCGCGGATGGCGCAGCCGTAGACCATCATGGTGTTGTCGAGGAGGGTGCCGTCGCCTTCCTTGATGCCCTTCATTTTCTCGATGACGTAGGCGAACTGCGTCATGTGGTGCTTGTTGATCTTGGCGATCTCGGCCATCTTGGTTTCGCTGCGGCCGTGGTGGCTCAAGGAGTGGTGGCCTTCGCGGACGCCGATCTCGTTGTAGCTGCGGTTGCTGCCTTCGTTGGCGAGCATGAACGTGCTGATGCGGGTCATGTCGGTCTGGAAGGCGAGGATCATCAGGTCGCCCATGAGCTTCACATGCTCGGCGTACTCCTTGGGGATGCCGGCGGGCATTGGGTAGTCGATCTTGGTGTCGCGCGGGTCATCGGCCTTGCTCTTCTCGATGCGCTTCTCGATCTCGCGGACGGCGTCGAGGTACTCGGCCATCTTGCGCTGGTCCTTCACGCCGAGCTTGGCATTGAGCGCTTTGGCGTCCTCATTGACGAAGTCGAGGATCGACTGCTGATACTTGTCGCGCTTGGCTTTGGCGGCGGCGGCTTCGCGGGCGCTGCCGTCGCCGAAGAGGCGCTCGAAGACGAGCTTGGGGTTGATCTCCTTGGCGACCGGCGTGGTGGCGGAGCGCCAACTGACGGTGTTGGAGTAGGCGCAGGAGTAACCGGAGTCGCAGTTGCCGGCGAGGCGGCCGGGCTCAACGCCGAGCTCGAGGGAGGCGAAGCGGGTGGCGTCGCCGACCTGCTTGGCGGCGAACTGGTCGGCGGACATGCCGGCCTGGATGTCGGCGCCGGCGGTCTTGCGGGCCTGCATGCCGGTGAGGAAGGTGGCGGCGGAGCGGGCGTGGTCGCCGGCACCGTCGCCGTTGGCCTTGGCCTTGTCGTGCTTGAGGCCGGAGAAGAACGTGACGTGGTCCTTCACGTTCTTCAGGGGTTCGAGGATGGGCGTAAGCTGGAGCTTGCCGGTGGCTTCCTTAGGGAACCACTCTTGCGGCACGACGCCGTTGGGGACGAAGAAGAAGGCGAGGCGCTTGGGGGCGGCGGAAGCGGAGCCGGTCGCCGCTGGAGCGGCAGCCGCCGCGGGGGGCGTCATCGCTTCGAGAGCGGGCAGGGCGAGGGCGGTGCCCATGCCACGGAGGACGGTACGGCGGGAGAGAAGGAAGCGGTTGCTCATCATTGCACCTCAAGGGGGCCAGAAACACCTACGCGCACGTACAGTATAGGCTTCGGCATAACGTGGGGAGGGCTATTCCATTGCCCTCCCTTCATCCGGTTATTGGCGACGCCGATAGCGAGGTTTCGTGCCATTGACGGCTTCATGATTCCGATCGCACCGAAACACATGCATCCCTCAGCGGCAGCGACTGAAACAGGAGCAAGACCGGGGCCAAAGGCAGCCACACGACATGCATCGGCAGGAGGATCAGTCGCCCCATGAGCGGCGAGCGGATGCGTCGTGCCGTCAGTTGCTGTGGATATCGTCGCTTGATGAATCCGCCGACGGAACGGCGCACGGCCCTCAGCTGCGATACGGACTTGAAAGGCGTCAACCGCAGTTCCTCGGGCGTCATTTCCGGCACGATTCCTCGCCGCCACCGCGCCAGGAGCATTGAAAGGATGCCAAACGGCATCGCAACGAGGACCAGGTGCTCACCGATGCCAAGCCAAAGCGCGCACGCCGCGAACGCCACCAGCGCAACGATCGCCACGAGCTGGCTCGCTGACCAGACGCGCCAACTCTCATTATGAATGACTGCGTCGGATTCAAGGACAAGAAGAAGGCGGTGAAAGTAATCCCATTCGCCTTTGGACAGGACAACTTTGTGGTCCTTGCAATCGTCGTAATGAAACCAAAGCGAGGCGGCAATGATTTTGATGGTCGGATCGTGCGAGGTGCCGCGGACCTGAAAGATCTCTTCGTCGAACTCAAACGCGGTCGTTTCCTCGGCGAGATATCGCCGGATGGCGGCGGCGAGGCGGTCGCGATTGGCGCGGTCGGTCGTCATGATCGTGAAGTTGTCGGTGACGGTCAAGGGGCAGCGTTACCCGTTGATCGTTGCGGCAAACACTTTTGAAACCGCAACTGCAAATTCGAACGGCGGCCGTATTTGAATAATTTCCGGTGGGGGATTCGGTAACGCCCGTCTTTCAGTCGTCGTCGCCAGCATTCATCGCGTCGGTCACATCAATCGCGAAACCGGGGATGAGAACAGACGACGCCATGGCACCCAGTCCGAACTCTCCCGTAACCGCATAGGCTGTCTCACCCTCCGGCAGTGTCAAGACCATGATGCGCTTTCGAGTGGGTTCGACGATCCAGTACTCGCGGATTCCCGCTTCCGCATATTCCTTCCGTTTGACCTTTCGATCGCGGCCCGGGTCCCCTTTGCTCACGACCTCCATGACCAAGTCCGCCTTGTTCCAGACTTCCTTACGATTCTGCTTGACGTTTTCGGCTAACACGAAAACCACGTCCGGCTCCCTCATATTCCGAGCCGCAAGACGCACGGGTATGCCCGCGAACAGAACCTTTCCCAGTCGCCGCGGCTTCACAAAATCCCGCAAAGCCTCCATCAAATACCAGATGATGTACTGGTGATCCTCATCAGGCATCGGAAGCACCTCCAGGCGGCCATCCACGAGTTCAATCAATCGATTCGTCCGCGCTGCGAGGTCGAGGTATTCCTGTTCGCTCCATTCCCCCTGAAGCGGGAACAACAGCGCGACGTCCCACGCGGGTTCGGCTTCGATCGGGTTGGATGAGCGGGCGGCCGTCATCGGGGAGACTCCTGAACCTCCACACTGTATCGCACATCGACCGGCGGCCGGGTCTCTTCGATGGTTCGCTTGAGGTTGTCGAGCGCGGGCCGATTGGGGACACTCCCGGTAATGATCAGCCAACCGCCGGTTGAACGAGCGGAATCGACGAGGGCGAATCGCGGGTCTTTGGCGAAGGCCTCGCGGAGCACCGACTGGTGTGCGCGGGCCTTACGGAGGACGAAATACTGGTGAAAGGACGTTTCGCCGGTCGCACTCATGAAGAGACACGTCAATAGCAATGTGGCCGCGACAATCGTAAGCATGCGGTATTTCACGGCAGCGCCCCCGAGTTTCACGGCTCATCCGCCCGCTTCCCGCGCCGCTTGGTGAACGGGTCGCTCTGGGCGATCGCGGTCACCAGGCTGGAGAAGCGATAATCATTGTATTCCAGGGCCCGCACCAGGTCATCGACGGCGCACTTGTCGTAATACTCCAGGCCCCGGCCCAGCGCGAAGGTCAGCATTTTCTCCGCCAGCGTCCGGGCGAACTCGTTCTTGCGGGCGAGCAGCATGGCCTTGAGCTCGGCGGGGGTCTTGAAGGCTTCGCCGGTGGGCATGATGCCGGTCGGGTCGACCGGGTGCTTGCCGTCCATCGTGCGCCACTTGCCGATGCCGTCGTAGTTCTCCATGCCGAAGCCGATGGGGTCCATCTTCTGGTGGCAGGAGGCGCAGACGGCGTTGCTGCGGTGTTGCTCCAGGCGCTGGCGGAGCGAGCCGACGAGCTCGCCCTTGTCGCCTTCGGGCAGCTCGGGCACATCGGGCGGGGCGGGCGGCGGCGGCGTGCCGAGGATTTCCTCCAGCACGTACTTGCCGCGCAGCACCGGGCTGGTGCGCGTGGGGTTCGAGGTGATCGTCAGGACCGATGCGTGCGTCAGCACGCCCGAGCGCTGCACGCCGTCGAGGTCAATGCGGCGGAACGTGTCGCCCTTGAAGTCCCCAGCGATGCCGTAGTGTTTGGCGAGCCTGCCGTTGACGAAGGTGAACCGGCCATCGATGAAGTCGAGGATGCTGCGATCCTCTTTGAGCACCGTCTCGAAGAACAGCTCGGTCTCGCGGAGCATCGACTGCCGCAGGTCCGCATCGAAGTCGGGGAAGTTCTTGCGGTCCGGGGTGATGCGTTCGAGGCTGCGGAGCTGGAGCCATTGGCCGGCGAAGCTCTTGACCATCGCGGCGGCCTTGGGGTCCTGCATCATGCCCTTGATCTGCTTCTCCAGCAAGCCCGGCTGCCGGAGCATGCCCTTGTCCGCCAGCGCCGAGAGCTCCTCGTCGGGCATGCTGCTCCAGAGGAAGTAACTCAAGCGCGTGGCGAGCTCATGTTCATTGAGCGTGCGGATCGCTTCGGGATTGAGCGGGTCCGGATCGAGCTCGACGCGGAAGAGGAAGTGCGGCGACACCAGCATCGCCTGCAGCGCGAGGCCGAGGCCCTGATCGAATGAGCCGCCATCGTTCTTCACTACTTCGACGAAGCGCACCAGCTTGTCGACTTCGTCCTTGGTCACCGGCCGGCGATAAGCCTGCCGGGCTTTGCGGGCGAGGGTTTCAGTGGCGGCCTCGCGCCAGTCGCTGCCGTCGGTCTTGGGGAAGCGGACGAAGACCTGCGAGCCGGAGGTGATGTCCGGCTTGTCCGTGATCGGGCCGATCACCGTCACGCTGCGGATCAGCAAGTTGCGGTCGCGGTTCTTCGCGTCCTTCGCCTTGTCGTCGTAGAAGTCGTTGAGGAACCGCGCCGCGATGCGCTGTTTGCCGCGCTTGAGCTGCGCGGTGTGGTTGTAGTCCTCGGCCTTACCTTCGACGGCCTTCACCTCGAAAGTGTGCAGCGTGTCGGTGTTTGCCAGCAGCGCCATCTTCACCGGCTCGCTGCCCGCCTGGTGGCCGTAGGCGCGGATGCGGACTTCGTACTTGCCGTCGCGGGGCAGGTCGAGCTCGGCGAAGATCTCGCCATCGCTCATCAGCATCTTGGTCCTGCGGTCGTCGGCGCCGCCCTTGAGGTCTTTCGCCTCGAGGTAGCGCACCTCGTTGCCCTTGCGGCCGGGGTCGTTCGCCAGCGCCGCCGTCGCCACCTGCTCGGCCGCCTTAAGGTACTTCTCCAGCAGCACCGGCGGCATCGAGAGCACATCGCCGATGTTGTCGAAGCCGTAGCCGACGTCGTCGGTGGGGAAATCGTCGGCGGGCGTGAAGCTGACGCCGAGCAGGTCGCGCACCGTGTTGTTGTACTCGACGCGGTTGAGCCGGCGGATGGTGACGCGGCCCGGGTCGCGCTTCTGGCAGTCGATCTCGTTGAGCGTCTGGTCGATCCACTTGACGAGCCACTCGACCTCATCGGCCGTGGGCTTCGGCCCTTTCCCGCTGGGCATCTCGCCCTCGTGGACCATCTTGGCAACGCTCAGCCAAGTCTTACGGCCGCGCAGCACCGAGAGTTTGTCGGTGTAGCCGTGCAGGGCAAGGTCGGCCTTCTGGGTCTTCTCGCCGTGGCAACTGACGCAGTACTTGGCGAGGAACGGCTGCACGCGGGTCTTGAAGTGGTCCTCGTTCACTGCCGCGACCGCCTGCGGCGGCTGCGGCTGCGCGGCGTCGACGGCATCCTTGTTGGCGACGGCGACAATCGGTGGCCGCTTCGCCGCGGGCGTCGGGCTGCCGCCGATGTTGGCAAGTACGACAAGCACCACCGCGACGTTCACGGCGGTGACGAGCAGCATGACGGTCAGTCGCTTGGGCATTCGGTCTGGGCTCTGGCGTGGGTTTGGGCGCTGGCACCGGGAGCATCCCGGGAACCGCGCGACCCACGGGTTGGGTCGATACCGGAAGAACGACGTCCGCCCACCGATCATTGCGTGTCAGGTGGGCAAGGCTACAGCGGGCGGGGGGCTGCTGCCGGTTGGGTGGCACTGACAAGCGGAGTCTTCGGAGCTTGTCAATGAGGGTCGTCGATCGCGGCAACCCCGGGCGGAGCCCGGGGCTAATGGGATTGTCGGCTGTCGGCTTCGATCACTTCCAGATCAGGGCAGTTCCAGGCCCTTGCCCGACTGCGACGCCCGGACGAAGACGCCGCGGGAATCCACGATGTAGGCCATGCCATCCTTGCCCTTGACGAGGGCGGCCCCGCCGTTGGGGATCGAGACGCCCATGGCGCTGTGGCCCGTGGTGACGCCGGTGTCGACGTCCTGCTTCACCGGCCGGTCGTTGTCGGCGGCGATCGTCGCCTGGTGCGAGTTACCGGCGAAGTAGCCGGCCACCACAAGAGCGCCGCCGGCGAGCAGGTAGCCGATGCGGGAAGGGGACGATTGGTTCGGGCTAGACATCTTCGGGCTCCAAAGGGGGATGATTGTGAGGGTCGTGTTGGCTGGAAGGATTGTATCGGTCAGCAGGTGCTCCTTTCTCCCGCGCCGACCGGGTACGGAAGTGGACGACCCGACCGGCGAATGGGTTGCTTGATCCAGCAGGCGGTTCAGGGCAATCGCATGTACCGGTGCCACGGGTCGGCTCGGCGACCCGTGTTGACGCCTGCCGCCAAACACGGGTCGCCGAGCCGACCCGTGGCACCGTCGAGCGGCTACATGCGATTGCGCTGCCGGGCGGTTCGCTCGCCCGGCGACAGATGTTCCCATGGCGATACCGTTGACCAATCCGCGCGGGTTCAGCATGATCGAGCTGGTGATCGTGGTGGCGATCATCGGCGTGATCGGCTCCATCGCTGTCCCGCGCCTCTCCGATGTCGCCGGCCGGGCCCCGGCCATGGCTTACAAGGCCGACCTCGCCCAGATCCAGTCCGCCATCGAACGGTACACCGCCGAGCACCTGGGCACGCCGCCCAGCGCCGCCGCCTTCGCCGCCCAGCTCACGCAGTACACCGACATCCACGGCGCCGTTTCGGCAACCAAGTCGCCAACGCATCTCTACGGCCCGTACCTGCGCAAGCTGCCCGAGGTGTTCATCGGACCCAAGGCCGGTGACGCCGGCCTGACCGCGGCCGAGGTCAGCGATGGCGCCGCGGTTGACGAGGTCGCGGTGAAGACGGTCGCCAACAAGACGACGGCTTGGATGTACGAGGAGAAGACCGGCCGGCTGCGGGTGAAGGCGGCGGGGCCGTGAGGCGGCGGTCGGCAGTCGGCAGGAGGCAGTCGGCAATCGGGAGTCGGCAGTGGGGAGGAGGCAGGAAGACGATCACCTCGGCGTCCCTAACGGCCGGCCATCGCCAATTTCAAAGGAGCCGCGCACGAAGTAAGCGGGTCTAATGGCCGCCCTTAACGCAGCGATCCGCTCCTTGAGGCACGCCACTCGTTGGGCAAAACACCACTTACTTCGTGCCCGGCTCCTTTGCAGCGCGTCATTGCATGATTACGGCGGGTCTAACGCAGAACGGAAAGTCCGTTTCGTGCCCGGCTCCTTTGCAGCGCGTCATTGCATGGGCATGAAAAAAGGGCCCGGTAAGGCCCTGTTTTCTATCGTCTGGATGTCCATCCAAATCATGCCGGCCGCGCGGTCATCGGGGCCTTCACGCCCGCCGACGCCGCAGGCCCAGCATCATCGCTCCCAACACGCCCAGCGCCGCCGTCGCCGGCTCTGGCAGGATGGTCACCACGTCGGCGAACTCGGTGCCAATGCGCAGCTCGTCGAAGCGGTAGGCATCGCCGGTGTCGATGAACGCCAGCCGCAGCGAGAAGAAATCGATCATCGACATGTCGGAATCGAAGGTGAGGGAAGCCGAAGGCACGCCCTCGACGTTGGAGGTCGGGTTCACGAACAGGTCGAACCGGTTGTAATCGGTGTTGGCCACCTTCGAGAACTTGCCGACGAGGAAATCGGTGCGGCCGACGAGAGAAGTGACGTTGGGCGCCGCCTCGGCGTTCGAGTCGGCCGAGTTGTTGCGGATGCGGGTGAAGTAGCCGTCGTTGCCGGCGGTGCCGGTCTGGTTGCGCATGCCGATGGCGCCGGAGTTTTCGGCATCGGTGTCGTCGTTGAGCATGAACTGGAAGAAGTCGTCCTGGCCGGTGCCGCCGTTGACGACCGGCTGGAACAGCAGGCTCATGTAGACGGGGCCGGTCTGCCCGGTGAAGGGCCGGCTGGCGGCGTTGTCGAGCGGCGTGGGGTTACCCACCAGGCCGGTCACCTGCGCGGCATTGGGGCCGCCGACGACCACGACGTTGCCGCTGGAATAAATCAGGTTGGCGTTGGTGACCACATCCACGGCCGGGTCGGCCGCCCACGCGCCGGTCCAGCCCGTGCCGCCGCTGTTGCCGGCCAGGTTTCCGACCGGGTAGTCAAAGCCGTCGTAAGCGACGGGCACCGCGAGCGCGGAAGCACCGGCGGCACAGAGCATGGCGGCGGCGAACAAGGGACGAAGACGGGCGGATGTCATGATTCTTCTCCTTCGGGATGGTGGGATTCAAACAGTGAATTCGGTGCTGTCGACTTGCAGTATGAACGGTTGCGATCAGGCGCTCCGCCGGCGGCGCAGGCCCAAGGCCGACATGCCCATGAGGCCGAGCAGCGCGACCGACGGCTCGGGGATGACGAAGTTGGTCGTCAGGATCAGCTGCGGGCCGGTGCCGGAGGTGGACTGGATCGAGGCGAACTGGTGGATCACGCTGTTAGAGCCGAACTCCTGCGTCGAGCGGACGACAATGAAGGTGACGCGGCCGTCGGTGTCGGTCTTGAGGAAGTTAAGGATGGCGGGGTCGTCGAGCACGATCATGTCGCCGGTGGCGCCGGTGCCGAGGATCGTGAAGGTGTCGAGGGCGGCGCCGCCGAAGACGTCCGCGAGGTCGACATCGGGGCCGAGGCCGGCGTTGCCGGGGGCATTGTTCCAGGTGATGGTGGTTTCAAGCCAGTTTTCGTCGAGCTCGGCGCCAGCGGGGACGAAGTCGTCGCGGAGGCCGAAGACGCTGAAGGTCCAGTTGTCGGCCGGGGCGGGCTCGCTGCCGCCGGAGCCGCTGATGGTGAGCTTCAGGGCCGCCTCGTCAACCTCGCCGAGCTGGGCGGAGGTGGTGTCGAAGGCGATCCACGTCTTGCGGTTGAAGTTCTCCTGGCCGACGGCGGCGTTCTTCACCTGGAGCACGGTCTGGAGGCCGAAGTTCTGATCATCAGTCGTGGCCGTCGGACCGCTCTGCACGTGGGCATCGGCGACGGCGGTGAGCGTCTGGATGGTCGGGCCGGGCGCGGGGGTGCCGGTGAGGGCTTCGGCGTAGGTGGTCGCAATGCGGATCGAGTCAATGAAGGCGGTGTCGCCGAGGGTGCCGGTGTTATTGGCCAGCATGCGGGCCGTCAGCATGGAGATGTTGGCGACGGTGGGGTCTGCGCCGATGACGGATACCGCGGGAACGCCGGGCTCGATCAGGTTGACCGGGTTCACGTAAAGGTCGGCGCGGTTGTAGGTCAGGCTGCCGCCGTCCTTGGAGTACTTGGCGACCACCAGGAAGTCGGTGTTGTCGGGGACGAGGACGGCGGAGTTGGCGGTGTCGGCGACGTTGCCGCTGTCGCCGACGCGGACGAAGAAGGGGTTGTTGGTGGCGTTGCGGACGCCGCTGCCGACGGCGCTCTGGGTGTTGCCGGTGGCGCCGTTGGACGCCTGCATGATCAGGAAGTCGTCGTTCTCGAAACTGCCGACGCGGACCTGGTAACCCATGTAGATCGTGTTGCTTTGGGAAGCGAAGGTGCGGCTGGCAATGTTGGTCGCGTCGACGGAAGCGCCGCCCGCGAAGTCGAAGCGGAGCGCCTGCGTCCCGCCGCTGACGATGCCGTTGGGGTCGACGAGGGTGATGGTCTGCACCGACGCCTGCGAAGCGCCGGTCCAGGCGCCCGCCCAGCCGCTGCCGCCGTTGAGCCCGCTGAGGCTTGTGCCGGCCGTGTAGGATTCAAAGTCATCAATCGCGATTAAAGCGGCCTGCGCCGAAGGCGCGCAGAGGGCGCCGCCGGACAGCGCAAGGACCGCCGCCGAGCGGCGCAGCACAGTGAAACGGATAGCTTGGGTCGCTTTCATGAAATCTCCTGCCAGGAAAAACGTGATCTCTCTTTGAGCCCAGAATGGACCATCCCTGTCCGAACATACAAACTTACACCCCCACCTGTCAAGGGTTAACTTTTGCTGCGGGGCGAGTTAATAAATAAATCCCGCTTCGTGTTACCCCGGATGATTGAGCAGGCGCCGCGCTCGAAGTTTGGCGAACCGCTTACTTCGTGCGCGGCTCCTTCTAGTGCGCCGTGCAACATCCCGGTTATCTCCTGCAACCGTTAGCGCGAGCGCGCCCGCTGCCGACGTACCGCCCCGCCAGCGATACAATCCGCCCACCATGCCCGACTCGACGCCGTTCGTCCTCACCAAGATCATTGCGACCCTCGGCCCCGCCTCGTCCGATCCGAGCGTGATCGTCAAGCTGATCGAGGAAGGGGCCCGCATCTTCCGCATCAACTTCTCGCACGGCAGCTTCGAGGGCTTCGGCAAGCTGCTCGTCGCGGTCCGCGAGGCCTCACGCAAGACCGGGATGCACATCGGCGCTTTGGGCGACCTCTGCGGCCCCAAGATCCGCATCGGACAGGTCGTCGATGGCGGCGTCGACGTGCGCATCGGTGATACCGTCATCATTCAGAAGCGGCCCGTCATCGCCAGCAGCCGGACCAACGCCGCCGCCGGCGAGACCATCACCTTCTCCATCACTGCCCCCGAGATCATCCCCGACATCAACCCGGGCGAGCGGCTGCTCATCGACGACGGCTCGGTGCGCACGCTGGTCGTCGAGCGCGCCGGCCGCGGCGACGATGAGCACCTGCGCTGCCAGGTGACGACGGGCGGGCTGGTCACGCGGGCCAAGGGCGTCAACCTGCCCGACAGCAAGCTGACGGTGCCGTCGTTGACGGAGTACGACGAGAAATGCGTGCGGTGGGGCGTCGAAAACGGGATCGACATGCTGGCCTTGAGCTTCGTGCGGAGGGCGGAGGACGTGACGAAGCTCAAGGAGCTCTTGGCGACGCTGACGCCGGCAGGTCAGCCGCCGATGCCGGTGATCGCGAAGATCGAGAAGCCGCAGGCGATCGAGGAACTGGCTGCGATTGTGAAGGTGAGCGACGCTGTGATGGTGGCCCGCGGCGATCTCGGTGTCGAGATGGAGCTGACGGAGGTGCCCAACATTCAGAAGCGGATCATCGCGGCGGCCCACGAGCAGGGCCGGCCGGTGATCGTGGCGACGCAGATGCTTCAGACGATGATCGACAACCCGATGCCGACGCGGGCCGAGGTGTCGGACGTGGCGAACGCGATTTACGACGGGGCGGGCAAGGTGATGCTGTCGGGCGAGACGGCGGTGGGCAAATACCCGGTGCAGGCGGTGCAGATGATGGCGCGGATCGCCCGCAACACGCAGCGGGCTTTGCTCGCGAACCCGGAGCTGTACGGCCAGGCCTGGCTGCGGCCGCCGCAGTGGACCACGAGCGGCCGGCGCAGCGCGGCCTTGAGCTTCGGCGTCCGCCAGATCGTGCGCGACTACGGCGCGAAGCTCGTCGTCATCTGGTCGCAGCTCGGCGGCGGGGCACGCTACCTCTCGATGATCCGCGTGGCCGTCCCCATCATCGCGTGCTCGACGGATGAGCAGGCCCTGCGGCGGATGAACTTCCTCTTCGGCGTGCATCCCCTCTTGATGGAGAAGCCGGCCAACATCGAGGCGTTCGGTCTGATGCTCGACGGCTACATCCGCGAGCACGGCTGGGGCGAGGCGGGCGACCCGTACGTGCTCGTCGCCGGCGAACCGATCGGCACGCCGGGCACGACGAACGTGGTGTCGCTGCGGCGGCTGGGCGTGACGGGATACACGGAGCCGGTGCATTGAGTGGATCGCCGAACCCCCTCTCCCTCCGGGAGAGGACAGAATCAAATCGCCGCGCAGCCGCGATTTGATTCAGGTGAGGGGGAGGACCACTTGACTCGTTCATCGTCCATCGCGCGAATTTGATTTGCGGAAGTCGCGGGTCTTCACCCTCACCCGGCTCGCCGAGCCTCGCTGACCTCTCCCTCGGAGGGAGAGGTGCGAACCTCCCTCTCCCTCCGGGAGAGGACAGAATCAAATCGCCGCGCAGCCGCGATTTGATTCAGGTGAGGGAGAGGACCACCGGACTCGTTTGTCGTCCATCGCGCGAGTTTGATTCGCGGCGGTCGCGAGTCTTCACCCTCACCCGGCTCGCCGAGCCTCGCCGACCTCTCCCTCGGAGGGAGAGGTGGGAACACTAAGCCCGCCTCCTGCCTAAAATGGCCGCGTCACCCACGGAGCTATTCATGCCTCAGCCGACCCTCGCCTCGCTCCTGCGCCTCGCCTTCATCCTGTTCATCGCGATGGCGCTCGGCCGGCCCGCCGGCGCCGCCGACTGGCCGCAGTGGCGCGGCGTGAAGCGCGACGGCATCTCCGCGGAAACCGGTTGGTCGCCGGCCAAACCCGCCGTGCTGTGGCGCGGCAACGTCGGCCTCGGGTTCGCCAGCGTGTCGATTGCCGACGGCAGGCTGTACACCATCGGTCACGAGGACGGCAAGGAGATCGTTCACTGCCTCGACGCGGCGACGGGCGAGAAAAAATGGACCTTCGAGTACCCCTGCGGAAAGATCGCGAACCTCTATGAAGGCGGCCCGAACTCGACGCCGACGGTCGATGGTGCCAACGTCTACGTCAGCGGCAAGGAAGGTCAGCTCTTCTGCCTCGACGCGGCGAAGGGCACGAAGATGTGGGAGGTGGCGATGAAGAAGGAACTCGGTGCGAAGGTGCCGGACTGGGGCTTCTCATCGTCGCCGCTGATCCTCGGCGAGCTCGTCATCGTGCAGGCGAACTGCACGGCCGCGTTCAACAAGAATGACGGCAAGCTGGTGTGGAAGTCCGAGCCGTTCCAACAGGCCTACGGCTCGGCCGTCGCGTTCGATTACAAGGGCAAGACGCTGATCGCGGACCTCAACAGCTCGCACCTGATCGTGCTCGACGCCGCCGATGGCAAGGTGCTGGCGAAGACGCCGTGGCGCACGCAGTTCGACACCAGCGCGGCCACGCCGATCGTCGTGGGCGACAAGATTTTCATCTCCACCGGCTACGGCAAAGGTTGCGGGCTGTTCGAGTTCACCGGCGACAGCCTGAAACAGTTGTACGCCAACACGCACATGGCGAACCACATGAACAGTTGCGTGCTGCACGATGGCCACCTCTACGGCATCCACGGCAACTCGCACGCCCGGGCCGACTGCATGGTGGTCTGCATCGACTTCGCCACCGGCGAGAGGAAGTGGACGCAGAAGGGCCTGGGCTGCGGGGCGGTGACGCTGGCGGGTGATAAGCTGATCATCACCAGCGACCGCGGCGACCTCGTGTTCGCGGAGGCCTCGCCGGCGGGGTTCAAGGAAGTGGGTCGGCTCGATCAGGCGGTGAAGGGCCGCTGCTGGACGCCGCCGGTGTTTGCCAACGGGCGGGTTTATGTGCGCAGCGCCCCGGGCGATCTGGCATGCGTGGAATTGAAGCGGTAGGCGTGCGGTGGGCTGCTATCGAGCCACGGGCCCAAGTGGAGCACGCGGATGAAGAGAGATCGCTTGCTATGATGTACACGTGCAGATCAGCCCCGAATCCAATTCACCCGCCGGGATCATGAGTCGCGTTCAGTTTCCCGACGCGGCGGACTTGGCGCCCTCCGAAGCGGGATTCATCCTTCAACTCGGCCTGTCGGAGGCTGACCGCATCAAGCTGCGCGATTTGCTCGTGAAGAATCGTGAAGGCGACATAACGTCCAGCGAGAAGGACGACCTGGGGAATTTTCTGGCGGTGAGCTATTTCTTCGACATCCTTCATTCAAAGGCCCGACTCGCCCTAAAGAGGTCCGATCATTCCGGGACGGCCGCGTGAACGATGAACTGAAGGCATCGGTTCGCCGCCGCGCGAACGACACGTGTGAATACTGCCGGCTCCCACAAAGTGGAGCCGGCGTCGATTTTGAGATCGACCATATCCTGGCCCGTAAGCACGGTGGAGCGAGCACACTCGACAACCTGGCATTGGCCTGCGTCTACTGCAATGCGTTCAAGGGCTCGGACATGGCCGGCATCGATCCGGCGACCGGCGACAGAGCCTTTCTTTTCAATCCGCGTGTTGAGGCGTGGGCCGCTCATTTTGCATGGAGTGGGCCCGTCATCGTCGGCGTGACGGCCACAGGTCGCGCGACGGTGCGGACGCTGCGGATGAACAGTCGCTCGGCGATTGAATTGCGTTCAGCGCTGGCGGCCGAGGGCCTCATGCGCTTTGAGGGGTGACCTGTGCCAGCGCGGTCATGCCAGCGGAATACTGCCCTTCACAGGCTACAATCTCCGCATGAGACACCTTTCTCCGGTCGTCGCGGGGCTGTTGCTCTTTCTCGCCGCGATGCCGTCTCCGCTGGTGGGGCAGGAATCGACGCCGATCTATATCGAGGACTCGCCCGATGCGGACGACCTGGTGAAGCAGGCCCAGGTGCTGCGCGATCAGAAGCGGCTGACCGAGACGGCGGCGATGTATCAGAAGGTGGCCGAGCAGTACCCGCGCAAGCTGATGAAGGTCGAGGGGGCGGTGTTCGTCGATGGCAACCGCTGGGTGCGGCTGACGGTCGCGGCCGATGCGGAACTGCTGGCGGCCTACCGCGCGCTGCACGAACCGGCCGCGGCGCGGGCCTTGGCGGAGGCGTGCAAGCCGGCGCCGAAGCTCGCGGAGCTCGAAGAAGCTGCGCAGCGGTTCGCGCTGTGCGAATCGGGTCTCGAAGCAGCATTGCGGGCGGCATCGCTGCATCTGGAGCGCGGTAAATCCATCGATGCGGCGAATCTGCTCGATGACTTTGCGAATCATCCCGACGTGGTCAAAGTTCGCTCGCGATGGCTCGCGCTACAGGCGTTCGCGGCGCTCTACAACCGCGAGAACAGCGTGGCGATCGAGCACGTCAAGGCGCTGCGGGCGGCGAAGGAAGTCGAGTCGGTGAAGGAGATCGAAGCCGTCGCGGCGCAGCTGAAGCCGCCGGGGGCACAGGCCGCCTACAGCCCATTGAGCGTGCAGCCTGCCGCGACCGTCCCCGAGCCGCTCGGCAAGCCGCTCTACATACGCGAGACGCAGAGTGAGGCCGACGCCCCGCGCGGCCCGTCGACCGATCCGACGAGGCGCGGCATCCGCGATTCCGACCACCACATGATGCCCACCGTGGCGGGCGACACCGTGTACCTCAACACCGGCCTGACGCTGCGGGCCGTCGACCGCAGCTCCCTGTCGGACGTGTGGACCACGCCGTTCACGCCCGCCGTCGTCGACGGCACCGCCTACGACCGCTTCAGCCCGATGGTGCGCGAGGGGGCGCTGAGCGATCAGCGCGGCGTGATGATCGACGGTGATCACGCTGTCGCCCTGATGGGCCGCGTCACGTCGACGGCGCGCGGGCTGATGTCGAGCTCGCCGGACACGCTGCTGGTGTCGGTGAGCCGCGCCGACGGCAAGCCCGCCTGGCGCAAGACGCCGGAGCAGATCGACGCGACATTGACGCCTGCGTTTTTCTACGGCATCCCGGTGGGCGGCGACGGGCGGACTTACGTGATGGTCCGCCGGACGCAGAACTCCGGCTTCCGCGACGCGTTCCTCCTCGCCCTCGACTCGCGGACCGGCGCGCTCCTCTGGAAGCGGCACATCTCCAGCACGACGCTCGGCTACTCCAGCCGGGGCTTCACGCACATCCTCGCCGACCGCGGCACGCTCTACATCGCCGACAACCTCGGCGCCGTCGCCTGCATCGACGGTCGCAGCGGCGGCCTCAAGTGGTTCCACAAGCTGACGCGGCTCAAGGCCAACGCCGGCGGCGCCGGAGGCTCGGCCGCCGCGTGGAACGTCAGCCCGCCCGCGCTCATCAAGGCCGGGCTCGTCGTCCCGCCGTTCACCGCCGGCACCACCGCCATGCTCTTCGACCCGCGCACCGGCAAGAAGCTGCGCGATCTCGAAGCGGATGTCTTCTCGATGGCGGCGTACCTCCAAGAGGTCAACGGCGATCTGCTCAGCGTCGGCGGCAAGGTCACGCTGCTCGACGGCCAGACGCTCGAGCGCAAATGGCAGCACGACTTCGGCGGCGGCGTCGCCCCGGCGGCGCGGGCGGCGGTCACGCTTGACCGCGTGCTTGTCCCCACCGGCGACAAGCTCATCACGCTCAGCCTCGCCGATGGCAAAAAAATCGGCGAGTCCGCCCTCGATTCGCCCGGCAACATCCTCGCGCTCGACGGGCAGGTGCTCATCACCTCCGGCACGACCGTGCGCAGCTACATGACCTGGCCCGTTGTTTACGAGAACCTCATCGCCCGCATGCGCAAGGAGCCCACCGATGCCCAGCCCGGCATCGCGCTGGCCCACGCCGCGCTGGCGTCGAGCCGGCCGCGGGAGGCGCTCGAAGGCATCGATCATGTCGTCGCTGTCCTCCGACACCGCGCCATCACCCGGCCGCAGGACGAGCGGCCCGAGACGGACGACGTTCACGCCGAGGTGTTTCAGCAACTCCTGCGTCTCGGCGATGCGGGTGTCACAACCGATGTGAAATTGCGCGGTGAAGTCTTCGACCGCATCGCCAAGGCGACGGTGACGCCGCGCGACGAGGTGCAGTATCACTTGGCGTTCGCGGGCTATTTGATGGAGACGCCGTGGCCCGCGGAGCTTCAGCTCGACCGCCGTCGCGATGCCGCGAGGCATTTTCAGACCGTGCTCGAAAGCCCCGTGCTCTCCGGGCAGCTCGTGCCGCGCGGCGGCGGCTGGCAGCAGGCGGGCATCGAGGCCCGCATGAAGCTCGCGGGCATGATCGAGCGCTTCACGCGCACCGTCTATGAAGAGTTCGACGACCGCGCCGCCGGCGAGCTCGAACGCCTGCTCATCGGCGGCAACCCGGACCCCGCCGCGCTCGTCGAGGTCACCCGCAAGTACCCGCTGGCGAAGTCGACCGGCGCCGCGCTGCTCGCCGCCGGCGACGCGTTAGCCAAGACCGGCAAGCACCTCGACGCCATCACGCAACTCCGCCGGGCTTACCGCGAAAAGTCCGGGGCTTCCCTGCGGCCGCGCATCATCGGCGAACTCGTCGAGCAGTATGTCCGCATCGGCAAGCCGCTCCGCGCCCGCCAGTGGCTGCAGCGCGCCGAGCGCGACGCGATCGATCCCGTTCGCGCTGGCAAGCCGGTCATCGCCCGCAACTGGCTCGCGGAGATCGGCACGCAGCCACTCGGCACCGCCGCGCTGCCCGACATCCGCTCGCAGCTCGGCAAGCCGGAAATGTTGGCAGGCTCGCTGCTGCTGCCCAAGGCCCAGCCGCGCGAATTCTGGCCGCTCGACCGCGTCATGCTCGCCACCGATCAGACCGTCCAGCTCCGCGGCGGCCCCGCGTTCGAGCGCATCTGGGATGCGAAGGTCGAGCCCGGCGCCGAGCTGATGTGGCTCAACGACACCGCCGCCATTTTCTGGGTCGAAGGCGCCAGCAAGATCATCGCGCTCGACGCCCGCAACGGGAAGCGGCTGTGGGCCGAGGTCAACGCCAACGAGCTGCTCAGCGAGATGATGAAAGCCGGCCGCGACGATCAGCCTGGCATGCGCAACCCGCGCGTCCGCAGCCAGCCGCCGCGCGTCGAGCAGATCGGCCCCGGCGGCCGCGTGGTGCTGCGCGGCGGCGTCATCGTCGACCTCAACAACAACGCGCCGCTGCTGTTCCCCGGGCAGGGCGCTCCCCCCGGCATCCAGAAGCTCACGCTCCAGGGCCAGCCCGTGCAGGCCGACCCGTGGTTCGCCGACCGGGCCGTGCGGCTGATCATCAACGACGCCGTGATCTGCATCGTCGATGGCGGCGGCCGCGTCGTCGGCATCGACCTCGATAACGGCCAGGTCAAATGGCGCTTCACCTGCCCGTTCGACCGCGTCGATCAGCTCGCCATCAATGGGGAGTGCGTCGCCCTCGCCGGCGGCATGCAGATCGCCAACAACCTCGACGCCGAGGTCGCACTCATCGTCGCCCTCGACGCCCTCACCGGCGACCTCATCACGCAGATCGAGCCGGCCGGCAACGTCGCGTGGCTCGGTCTCGGCGAAGGCGACGCGCTGCTCTACATCCATCAGCCCATCGATCGCACCGATAAACCCAAGCTCGTTGTGCACCAGTTGCCCGACGGCGAGCAGCAATGGCAGACCGACCTGACCACCGGCCGGATCGACGCGGCCGTCATGGCGGGCGATGCCGTGGCGATCCTCGTTGACGGCAGCGACCTGCTCATCGCCGAGCCGCTGGGCCGCAAAGTGCGCGACCCGCTCGGCTCGGTGCTCGTCGACCGTCTCGAAGGCGTTGATGTCGCGGTGGCCGGCGAGCAGTGGCACGTGCTCACGCCGCAGCAGGCGACGGCGATCCGCGGCGAGGCGAAAATGATGTGGCGCGACGGCATCGACGAAGAAGCCGGCAACCGCGTGCTGCAACTGCTCGGGCGCGAGCGCATGCTGGTCGTGACTTTCTCCGGCGACGACGAGGCCCTCATGCAGCGCTTCCCGCCGCCGCAGCGGTTGCCCGACCCGCGGATTCAGGATGATTTCACGGTGTCGTACCGCCTGATGCTGCTCGACCGCCGCGGCGGCTCGATCGTGCAGGAGTACCGCCTCCCGCTGACCGCCGCCCGCCTCGACGCCCAGCAGGCGGTGCTGCTGAATCACCGCGTGCTGCTCGGGGTGGGCAAGCAGACGATGGTGATCCCGGACGTGGCGGGGAAGTGAGGGGAAAAGCAGAAAAGCAGAAAAGCAGCAAAGCAGAAAACCGAAAAATCGGATTTGGTCGTCGGTCGCTGTTGGTTGGGAATGAACGCAAAGGCGCTAAGGGCGCAAAGGCCGCAGAGGGAGAAGTCAATTTGTTTCGTGTGGTTTCTCTCTGCGATCTTCGCGCCCTTTGCGCCTCTGCGTTCACTCTCGAAATGTTCAAAAGCCCCGTGCGTTTGGCGATGGCGCGGGCCTCCTGTTACATTTCGCTGCGTCACCTAAGGCGACACGCAGGAAACCCGCCGTGCCAACCGCTGTCATCTCCGACATCCACGCGAATCTCGAGGCCTTGCAGGCGGTCCTCGCCGACATCGACGGCCGGGAACTCACCGAGATCGTCTGCCTCGGTGACATCATCGGCTACGGGCCGAATCCCTGCGAGTGCCTCGACCTGGTCATCGACCGCTGCAAGTGGTCGCTGATGGGCAACCACGACTTCGCCGTGCTCTACGAGCCGACGAGCTTCAACACCAGCGCCGAGGCGTCGGCGTTCTGGACGCGCCGGCAGTTCGAGGTCGAGGCGAACCCCGCGCTGCGCCGCCGGCGCTGGGAATACCTGGGCTCGCTGGAGATCCGGCACAACGCGCTCGGCGGGCTCTGCGTGCACGCCTCGCCGCGCAAGCCGATCAACGAGTACATCTTCCCCGACGACGTGATCACCGCGCCGACGAAGATGACGCAGATCTTCGAGCGGTTCGAGAAGCGATGCTTTGTCGGCCACACGCACGTCACCGGTGTCTTCACCAACGAGCCGGACTTCTATCCGCCCGGCGACCTCGACAACGCGAGCTACAAGTTCAACGACGAGGAGAAGTGCATCGTCAACCCCGGCTCCGTCGGCCAGCCGCGCGACCGCGACCCCCGCGCCAGCTACGCGATCGTCCACGACGACCGCGTCGAGTTCGTCCGCGTGGAATACGACGTCGAGGCGGTCGTGAAGCGGATCAAGGATAATCCCGAGCTCAATGACTTCCTCGGGCAGCGGCTGGTGGATGGTCGGTGAGGAGGAAGCGGGTGCCACGGACAGCGGAGCGAGTCCGCGAGCGCAGTCGTCCGTGCCGATTGATCGGTGATCTTGAGGCACTGACGACTTCGCTCGCAGAGCCTCGCTGCGCTGTCAGTGGCACCCGGCACTTAGCGTTCAAATTCAATTATTTTTCCAACTCCGCCTTCGCGTCTTCCACGCTGTCGTAGATCGTGAAGACCGTGTCGAGGCGCGTCACCTTGAACAGGAACGCGACGTTCGGCTGGCAGTGGGCCAGGGCGATCTTGCCGCGCACGTGCTCGACGTCCTGTAGGAGCGAGACGAGCGAGCCGAGGAAGCTCGAGTCCATGAACTCGACCTCCTTGAGGTCGAGGATGAAGTGGCGGGCGTTGTTGTAGCGCATCCGCTCGGTGAGTTCGCCGATGATTTCCTGGCCTTCGCTGACGCTCAGAAGCGGGGTGATGACCGTGGCGACGGCGATGGCGCCGATCTGCTCCACGTTGACGTTTTGAGCAAGCATGGGTGCGCTCCGAGGTGGGTGGGCGTGGGAGGTTTCTCCCATGCTTATCGGGCGGATAGGTGGGGGGTTTAGCGGAGATGCGGGAACCTCGGCACGCGCGGTTTGGCGGACCGGTACAGACGATACGGGCGGAACAGATGGTGTGAGCGGCGCGGCCGCTTGATGCCACTGGCAGTCCGCTGCCAGTGCCCTCGACCTTCGGCCATCGGCGACGCGAGGCACTGGCAGAGGACTGCCAGTGGCATCAAACTGCGCGATCGGTTCGGCGGGAGCCTCGCCCTTCCTGTCCTCGCCTTCCCGCTCAGATCTTCACGATCGGCAGCGCGCACACCGTCGCCTTCACGAACGCGCCCTCGGCGGGGACGCTGACGATGGTGCCGGGCAGGTGCCTTCCCCACTTGATCGTCGCGATGGCGATCGCCTTGCCGCTGGACAGGGGCGAGAGCGTCGAGCTGGTGATGCCGCCGACCACGGTGCCGCCGGGCGACTCGGCGTCGAAGACCTGCGAGCCGGCAATCGGAAGACGGTCATCCTCGCAGCGCAGGCCGACGACGAGACGCTTGGGATGTCCCAGGTGCTTCATGCGAGCGACGATTTCCTGGCCGAGGTAGCAGCCCTTGGTGAAGCTGACGGCATCGTCGAGCAGGCCGGTCTCGCCGGGCAGGCTGTCGGGACCGAAGTCGACGTGGAAGAGCGGGACGCCGGCCTCGACGCGGGCGGTGTTGTAGGCGAGCCAGCCGATGCCGCGGCCGATGATGGCGCGGGGTTTGGGG